>Ga0116162_10000760_pt1 | contig 22413 bp, 20 predicted proteins | sample AD_UKC105_MetaG_FD_89875 | JGI IMG/M metagenome (GOLD analysis project Ga0116162, IMG submission 89875) | Active sludge microbial communities of municipal wastewater-treating anaerobic digesters from Hong Kong - AD_UKC105_MetaG | ecosystem: Engineered > Bioreactor > Anaerobic > Digestate...
AAAGTAATCCTGCGCAATAAGATAATTCGTCTGATAATCCCTATCCCCAAGTATGTAGAATACTGGTACCTGATATTCCGTCTCATCTATTAGTGAGAACCGGTCGAACTCGTCTGAATTCAGGAATTCTTCATATACAGACCAATCTGAGTTAAGAACATTCCAGAAATCTGCCAAAGAGTAGTATGGATTAAAATACTCGGCAGCAAGCATATTGTAGTCAGTCTCATCCGCAAACATATCGTAACCATACATCTGCATCAATTGATTTCTTGCTGCATAATAATCCTGCGAGTAATCACCTATAGTCAGCTGATCAATCAGAGCAAGACCATCCGTATCATTACCCACCCATGTCATCGCTACTTCCCTGAACGCCTCTTCATTCAAATCCATGTCTACTAACTGCCCGACACCTATATAACATTCATATAATTCAGGGTATTCCAGCACCAGGTTACTTCCCAAGTATGTTCCCCACGAGTGACCGAGAAGTGTAATCTTTTCTTTTCCAAGATAATCTCTTAAGTAATTAGTAATCTCAACTCCGTCGCTCATCATCAGATCATATGTAAGTTCTGTATCGTTCTGATCTTCTGAATAGCTTTTGCCACAATTTCTCTGATCCCATGTAACGACCGTATATTCATCCGCCCATTGTCTTGTAAAAGCATAATCATATGCACTTGAAGATGATCCAGGTCCTCCGTGTAAATACAATAGAACCGGATTATTCTTATCCTGTCCATAAATACTGATCCATTGCTGCGTTCCGTTTATTTCCACATACATCGATTCATTTATTCCGCCTTCGGGCGTAATCTTGTTTACCTGCTGGCCAATAAATCTCACCAGAAAGAACAGCGCTACTATAGATAAAATAGAAATCAGTATTACTGTGAATGTTTTTAACAGGATTCTTAAAAGTTTCTTCATTATGCTGTCATCGACTCTCATTTTTGGTACATTATACTCTACTCAAGTTTAGTATTGATATAATTGAATTAGTTTTTGAAGTCTTATCGAAAAGGAGTTTGGGATATGGGAGGCAATCTGACAATTAAGAGCTTACTATATTGGGTTTTACAGTGGACCTGGGGATTCCTGCAATCCCTGATAGGTTTGATAGTGTTTTTAGTGAATTTTCGCGAAAAGCATTATTTATTTCATGGCGCTGTTATTAGCGAATGGAATGACAGTTCAAGCGTATCTCTCGGTATGTTTGTTTTTGTAACTAAGGATCCTTATTACGACGACAAGTTAAAGAAGAACTATTCTAAACAGGAAATGGCGTACCTTCTCCTCGTTCACGAGTATGGACACACAATTCAATCCCTTCTCCTTGGTCCTTTATATCTGATAGTTATCGGAATTCCTTCCTCTCTATGGGGCTTTTTACCACACTGTGCCAAGATGCGTAGGGAGAAGCAGATGTCATATTTCTCTTTTTTTACCGAGAAATGGGCGAACATTTGGGGTGCGAAGGTCGCTGGTTCAACATATGAGAAATATGAGAGTTGACTGAAATGCCTTTTCAATTAACTCTATGATATAGCTTTAGCCTTTGCGCTTCATTGGCTTCAAATCCAAATTTTTCATAGAATGCTGCCTTTTCTGGGACTGCACTTAATTCAACATATATTTCTGTTCCTTTTACACCATTATCGTTAATGAATCTGAAGAGCTCATTAATTAGCATTCTTCCTATTCCTTGCCCTTGGTACTCAGGTCTGACAACAACATCTTTGATATAGTAGTTTAGTCCCATATCGCCGTTCATTCGCGCCATTGCTACTATTCTGTCTTTGTCCCATATAGAGACCCTGAACAGAGTGTGATCCATTGCAAGGGTTGTTTGATGCAACGTTGGTCCTTTCTCCCATGCAGTTTCCCACAATTCTATGTATTGCTCAGCTGTCAACGCATCGAATTCCACTGTCAGATCGTTCATATGCAATCTCCTTATGATTAATGCTCATAATGAACACTACGTTATCACTACGTTATCACTATTCTCAAGAAATGAATACATGCGTTGAATTCTTGCAATAAAAAACCCGTAAACTCAAAGTCTACGGGGTATGGCGGAGAAGGAGGGAGTCGAACCCTCGCGCAGGTTGCCCCGCCTAAAGCTTTAGCAAAGCCTCCCCTTCGGCCTCTTGGGTACTTCTCCTAATGCCGAATTTGTTAAACCACTAAAGTGGTATATGGCGGAGAGAGTGGGATTCGAACCCACGGAAAGCGCAAACCTTCGCCAGTTTTCAAGACTGGTGCCTTCAACCAACTCGACCATCTCTCCATTTGTGCTTTGTTATAATACTTAAAAATGGGTTTGATGTCAATCTTTTTGGTTGTATTTCTGCTCTGCTTATTATTATTAATATTCTTATTCTTCCATTAGCTTTAGTAGTCTGTCTAAATCCTCATAGTTCTTGTAGTCAATCACTATTTTGCCTTTTCCCGTAGTAGAATCAGCAAGCTTCAACTTTACTCGTGAACCAAAGTGCTTCTTTAACCTAATTTCAACTTGCTTTGTGCTCAACTTAATTGCTGGATCTATTTCTTTTTCTTCTACGCTTGACTTGTCTTGATTCTCCAACGCCCATAGTAGCCTTCTTACGTATTCTTCTGCTTGTCTGACTGTCATATCCTTTGCAATGATAACGTCAGCTGCTTTTCGCTGATCTTCAGAATCCTTTAGGGACAAAAGCGCCTTCGCGTGACCAGCAGATAAGTCTCCATTTCGAATAAAGTCCTGCAACGATTCATCGATGTTAATCAATCTAATTGTGTTGGCAATAGTAGCTCTTGGTTTACCTAGTTTCTTAGCCAACTGTTCTTGAGACATATTATGAGACTTCAGGAGATTACTCATAGCATAAGCTTCTTCAAGAGGGTTTAGATCTTCTCTTTGCAGATTTTCGATTAAGGCCTGTTCTAATGTTTGCTGATCAGTCAAATCTCGTACTATTGCTGGAATAATGCTATGTCCTGCAAGTCTTGAGGCACGCCATCTGCGCTCGCCAGCAACGATTCTATAGCCTGTTCCCTTCTTCTGTACGATGATTGGCTGGATTACTCCATTCTCCTTTATTGATGCTGCTAACTCGTGTAAAGCCTCATCATTAAATAGCTTACGCGGCTGACCGTTATTGGGTGATATGTCATTAATTTTTAGTTCAACAACAGAGTCTTTTGCATCCTCTGGAATACCTTCTGTAGATAGTAACGCACCTAGACCTTTTCCTAATCCTTTGCTTGAAGTTGCCATGTTTACTCCTCTCATATATAGATGTTCATCTATATTTTTTTAGTTCTTTTAATTAGTTCTGCTGCTAACATATCATATGCTTTAGCGCCCTTTGAGCTTGGATCATAGTGCGATATTGCTTGCCCGTGACTTGGCGCTTCAGCTAGTCTTACATTTCTTGGAATGTATGTTTTGAAGACTTTCTCTCCAAAGAACTTCTCTACTTCTTCTCTTACCTGTCTAGTAAGCTGAGTTCTATTGTCATACATTGTAAGTACTACTCCAATAATACCAAGCGAAGGATTTAGCTTCTTCTTTACTATGTTTATTGTATCTATTAATTGTGTGAGACCTTCAAGTGCGTAATATTCCCCTTGAATTGGTACTACTACCCCGTCAGAGGCAGTAAGTGCATTTATTGTCAGAATTCCTAATGATGGAGGGCAATCAATAATTATGTAATCATACTTATCGGATACTTCACTGATAGCGTTCTTAAGAATCTGCTCTCTTGACATTGCAGATACTAGCTCGACTTCAGCTCCAGCAAGATTGATGTTTGTTGGGCATATTGATACGTTCTTTGCTGAAGTAGCCACAATCGCTTGACTTATTGGCGTATCATTTACCATAACATCATACACAGTATTTTCTAGATTCCCTTTATCGACACCAACACCACTTGTTGCATTGCCTTGAGGATCAAGGTCAATAAGCAGCACTTTCTTGTGCTTAACGCCTAGATAAGCAGACAGATTGACCGTTGTGGTTGTCTTTCCAACTCCGCCCTTCTGATTTACGATAGAAATTACTGAAGCCATACACTTTCTCCTCATTTACTCTTATTTTACATATACACTATATCATTTCTAATCAACTCTATTGTTTCATTAAGTTTACATATTGAATTGTTCCACGTGGAACAGCCTCTCAAAGATCACTATGAGTAATACGGGATGAATAAAGGGACAGTCATCACATGTATATTCGTCGCCTACACTTCATTTCAGAAGTTAAGCTATTATTTTAAAATTGATTCTAATAACTGCAATTATCAATATCTAATTGAAAGCTTTCACACTAATTAGCGTTGCATCTCACAGCTGTTCCACGTGGAACAAAAAAGAGAGACGAAGCATGTGGCCCCATCTCTCTTGTTGAAATACTAATCAAATCGATTATGTATCAATGTTTGCAAGCTTTGCATTGGTTTGAATGAAAGCCTTGCGAGGTTCAACTTGATCTCCCATTAGAAGAGTAAATGTCTCATCGGCTGCTTGCGCATCATCTATAGTTACCTTAAGCAACTTTCTAGTCGAAGGATTCATTGTAGTATCCCATAGTTGCTCGGAACTCATCTCTCCAAGGCCCTTATATCTCTGAATTGAAGGATTTGCCCATCCCATCTTCTCTTTAATAGCTTCAACTTCCTTATCATCATATGCGTAATATGCTTCCTCACCCTTGTAGACTTTAAATAAAGGCGGACATGCGATATATATGTAGCCACCTTCAACTAATTCTCTCAAATAGCGGAAAAAGAAAGTAAGAAGCAACGTTCTAATATGAGATCCATCAACATCGGCATCAGCCATAATAATAGTTTTATGGTATCTAAGCTTGGAAACATCAAACTCATCACCAATACCGGCACCAAGTGCCATTACTACAGGCTGAAGCTTTTCATTAGTATATACTTTATCAATTCTAGCCTTCTCGACATTTAGCATCTTTCCCCACAAAGGAAGAATAGCCTGAAATTTACGCTCTCTACCCTGTTTTGCAGATCCACCAGCGGAATCACCCTCAACTATAAATATCTCGCAGAACTCGGGTTCGTTAGACTGGCAATCAGCAAGTTTGCCTGGGAGCGAATTGCTCTCGAATACAGTCTTACGTCTTGTTAATTCTCTTGCTTTCTTAGCAGCATCGCGAGCTCTAGACGCTGACAAACACTTATCTAATATAAGCTTGGCCTCATCCGGATGCTCCTCGAGGAATATCATCAGCTTATCGCCAACTGCACCTTCAACAAGTGGTCTTACCTCAGCGTTACCTAGCTTAGACTTAGTCTGGCCTTCAAATTGAGGCTCAGGAAGCTTAACTGAGATAATAGCAGCAAGGCCTTCACGAGTATCTTCTCCTTGAAGCTTAGCATCGTTATCCTTGAGATACTTATATTTTCGAGCATAATCATTAATGACACGAGTCAAAGCTGCACGGAAACCAGTTAAGTGCGTGCCTCCTTCAGCTGTTGCAATATTATTTGCATAACTATATACCGTCTCCTGATAAGAATCATTATATTGCATTGCAATCTCGACAAAGCAATCGCCGGAACGCGTAGCAAAGTAAATTGGATTAGAAGTGACTGCTTCTTTATGTTTATTCAAGTACTCTACAAAAGAAATAATGCCTCCATCATAATGAAGATGCTTATATAATGGCTCCTCAGGACGATTATCAGTAAGGTTAATCGTTACCTCTTTATTTAGGAAAGCCATTTCTCTATATCTTGTGATCATTGAATCAAAATCGAACGTTACATCAGGAAAAATTTCACTATCAGGGAAGAAAGTAGTCGTTGTTCCTGTACTATTATGATTACATTGACCGACAATATGAAGAGGAACTACAGTTTGTCCCTTTGAAAACTCAAGCTCATATATATTTCCATCACGACAAACATCAACTACCATTTTGGACGATAAGGCGTTAACTACAGAAGCACCTACTCCATGTAATCCACCAGAAACACTATAAGCTCCACCACCAAACTTTCCGCCAGCATGAAGAACCGTATGAACAACCTCTACTGTAGGTATGTTTAGCTTAGGGTGATTACCAACAGGAATACCAGATCCATTGTCTACAACTGTAACTGAACCGTCTTTGTTAAGCGAAACATCAATAGTATCACATCTGCCTGCCAAAGCTTCATCTACTGAATTGGCAACAATTTCATATACTAGGTGATGTAGTCCTCTAGGGGTAGTATCACCAATATACATTCCAGGACGTTTACGAACAGCTTCTAAACCTTCTAGAACCTGAATATCATTCTCGTCATAGTCGCTATTGTTTGATGTATCAAACTCATCCTGACCGGCATAAATATCTTCAATGTCTGATAGCTGCTCCTCCTTAAAGTCCTCTGTTAGTGCCCTAGGATTCTCAGCCATGTTGCGTAATTCATCATCATTAACCTCAACTGGTTGGTAATAAATGTCTACCTCACCATTTGAATTCATAGATTTCTCATTTTCTATCATTTTTGACTCCTCATAATGCAAATAAGCTAATAAGGCTTATTTTGCATGATTTGTAACAATGTTACAAAGGCGAAACTCAACCAAATTCAGGCAAAAACAAAGAAATTCGCCTTAATAGTGTTGATACCGAAATAGGGGACACATACGTTCTTCGCTCAGTAATAACCAAAGACTTAGGAAGATCACCAGAAAGATACTCCAGACGATTAACTTCATCTTCAGCTCTAATAAAATCAGAAATATGTGTCTGCGATGGAAGTACTGTCTCCAGATTTACAATTAAAGAGATAGTATGACTAGGAATAGTTACTTCGCCACCAATATGAATGTACATAAAACCCTCCAGCACATATATATTATAACATAATATGCTTATTAAGGGTTATGAAACTTCAACATTACCATCTTTCACATGGTAGAAGTTAGACTTAACAGTAGAAGAAAGTAATGCGTCGAGTTCCTTTTCGATATATGAGCGATCCGTACAAGTTATAAAAATTTGTGCATCGACCATTCCAGAGATAAGGCTTACTCGTCTATTAACATCCAATTCGGAGAAAACGTCATCCAATAAGAGAATTGGATATGAAGCAACGCAATCACGCACTATTTGCAATTCAGAAAGCTTAAGTGAAAGAGCAGCTGAGCGTTGCTGGCCTTGAGAAGAGTATTGCTTCATTGGTAGGCCGTTAAGGAGGATCTCTAGATCATCTTTCTGAACGCCACTAGTAGAAGAACCCCTTTCTAAGTCATAACGTCGCGATGAAACGAGCTTAGAATAGATATAATTACCGAGGATACCCCTTAATTCCGCGTACAAGGCCACAGAAAGCTCTCTAGCAATAAAAACGTCGAACATATCACGTTCTTCTAGAAAGTCCTCTATAAGGTCAATACAGCCCGATATGGTGGTATATCGGACAGAAAGCTCTTCAAGTCCTTGCGAAATAGATAAATGACTATCTCTAGCTTTCTTTGAAAGCATACAAGTAAACAGGTAACGCTTAATAACGATCTCAGCAGAAACTTGAGAAAGAGGATAATCCCAGAAATCTAGAGCATCAGGCTGACCAGAAGCGGCATCAGAACTCTTTAGGCATAGATTTTTCTGATCAATAAGTCGCCTACATTGATTAAGCAAATTGATATATGAAGGGGAAACCTTACTAATTAGCAGATTTAGGTACCTTCGCCTTACAGCAGGAGCACCTTTAACAAGATTTAGGTCCTCTGGAGCGAAAATAACAGTGTTACAAACGCCTACATATTCGGATAACTTGGGAATAATGAACCCATCTTGCTTAAGAACTCTCTTAGCATGATTTGAAGAACTTTCATTACCCTCAGGAACAAAATAACCAACATAAAAGTCCGCAAATGAATTATCATACTCGTTCTCACACTGCATAGAAATCTCATATCCGGAACTCCCAAAAGCAACCATCTCTTTATCCTTGACAGTTCTGTGAGAAGAAAGGCAAGAAGCAACGCTAATAGCCTCAATAATATTAGTCTTACCTTGAGCATTATCTCCATAAATAATATTAACGGAAGGCCCAAAATCGATATCGAGCCTCCCGTAGTTTCTGAAATTAGTTAAAGACAAATGCTTAATAATCATTTCGAATTAATAGCCAATCATCTTCTGATAGGCAATACAAGGTATACAAAATCATTTCCATCACAAGGAACAATAATACAAGGGCCCTGTGAACCATTGAATTCTAAACGAATATTCTCATCATCAATATTCTTCAAAGCATCTATCAAATATCTAGCATTGAAATCAATATCAATTGTATCACCTTCAATACTTACATCGATATCTTCCTTCAACGTACCAGCATCAGTATCGGCTGTAATAAGAAGCGTTGAAGAATTTGGCATTGAAAGCTGAACAGGACATCTTCTCTCATCACTTAGAATAATCAAAGCAGCTCTCTCGATAGCGTCAAGTAAAGCCTTACGATTAACAGTCATAACAGACTGAGGATTCTTCTGAATGATTGAATTATAAGCAACGAATGGACCTTGAAGAAGTCTAGATACAACACGAACATTTCCAATATCAAATAATAAATGGTTCGCAGATGAATAAATAATTACTTCCTCATCCTCAGACTTGCCATCAAAGATCTTAGCAGACTCATTCAATGCCTTACCAGGAATAATAAAATTCATGACAGGGAAGTCATTTCCAATATATTCTCTTCTAAGAGCCATACGGAAACCGTCAATTGCTACCATAGTAATCGTAGATCCATCGCTCTCAAGACAACAGCCTGTAAGAGATTGTCTTGTATCGTCCTTAGAAACAGCAAAAATAGTCTTTGTTATCATCTTCTTAAGGATAGCTTGGGATAAAATAACTTTCGAAGAATTCTCAATTATTGGAATCTTTGGATATTCGTTAGCATTATTACCCTTGATGTTATAGCTAGCACTACCACTTACAATTGAAATAAAGTTTCTGTCATCAGACTTAATCTCAACTGTATTCTCAGGAAGATTCTTAATAATCTCTCCAAAAATTCTGGAACTAACAACAACAGCGCCATTATCAGAAACATCAGAAGCAACATCCGCTTCAATGCCTGTTTCTAGATCATAACCAGTAAGCTTAACTGATTGTCCTTCAGCCTGAATATGAATCCCATCAAGAATAGGAAGAGTAGAATTAGTCTTAACTGCCTTCTGAACAATTGAAATAGCAGATTCAAGGTTATCCTTATTACATACAAATCTCATAGTCTTAGTCTTCCTTTCAAAAATACTTTAATATTATACTTTATAAGCGCTCAAAAAGAAACACACAAAGCGCCAATTATGAGTATTTCTATATATTAGTAGTTGTTATTATATAGTGTGTTGGTATTGTGTATAAGTATCTGAAACGCCTTATTTTGTTGAATGTAACAGTGTTAATTAATTGTTATTTCATTGTTAGTATGTGTTGATATCTTGATATTTACTAAAACGCATTTTTTATAAACATTCTAATGACGTCGAAATAACAGAAAAATAACAACAAATGAACAAAAAATGTTCATAAATCATTCTTGAAGCTTAGCTTTGATTTCTTCTATCTCTTTCATAATACTTGGAGAAGATTCTATTCTGCTACAAGCATTAAGAACTGTAGTGTGATTTCTACCACCAAAAAAAGCTCCAATTTTAGCTAATTGCATACCAAGTAAATCACGACAAATGTACATAGCAACACTTCTAGGAATAAGAATCTCAGAACTCCTAACCTTTGATTTCATTTTATCAGGAGAGATGTCATAGTATTGAGATACAGCATTTGTAATGATCTCAGTAGTAAGAATACGTTTCTTGTTAGGAGAGATAAATGAAGTAAGAACCGTTTGTGCTGTTTCCAATGTGATATCACCATTTGATAAAGCATAGAAAGAGGAAATGACATTATAGGCACCATTTAGCTCACGAACATTAGAAGTAACGTTCTCACACATGTAATTAACGATATCATCTGATAATGAGATGACGTCATTCTTAAGCTTACTTTGAATAATTGCTTTTCGAGTTTCAAAATCAGGAGGCTGGATGTCCATAGTCATTCCACTCTGGAATCTGGAGGTAAGCCTTTCTTCAAGCTCTGTAAGGTTCTTAGGAGCCTTATCACAGGTAATTACAATTTGCTTTCCTGCACTAATTAGGGCTTCAAATGTATTAAAAAACTCGATTTGTGTCTCTGCCTTGCCAATTAAATATTGAATATCATCAATCAATAAAACATCTACATTACGGTACTTGTTGCGGAACGAGGCAATATTCTTTTCGCGAAGGCTATTAACAAAATTATCTGTAAAATTCTCGCAAGAAGCATACAAAACAGTCTTATGAAGGTTCTTTTGAACGCTATTCCCGATTGCCTGCATAAGGTGCGTTTTACCTAGACCTGAATTACCCCAAAGAAACAAAGGGTTACGACTAATTGGACCTGGTCTATTAGCTACAGAAACGGCTGAAGCATGAGCAAAACGATTGCAATCACCAACGACAAAGTTATCAAAGGTAAAGGCATCGGATAAACCTGTAATAGGCACGGAATAATTCGATTGCTGGGTAGTGCTGGCTTTCTTACTAGCTACAGTTGTAGCCAAAGCAGCATTCTCATCACCTTCAAGAACAAAGCTAACGAAGGGCGACTCGCCATTGTTGACAATAGTAGCAGCACCACGAATTAAAGAGCTTAACTCCTTATTTTTAACGAGACTTAATGAATATTCGTCTCTGCATGATAGAATAAGGGTGTTGTTTTCAAAGTAGACGAGTTTCATCTTTGAGAGAATAGAATCGTAGATAACAGAATCGACACGAGTATCATGCGAAAGAACCGTAAGAGTCTTGTTCCATATTTCGTTATCCATGGTGACCTCCAAAGCGTGAAAAGTAAACATATAATAACACAGGAAGGGCATATAATAGTGTTACAAATGGGAGGAGCGATGGATAATCTTGATTTTTCGAACGATGTTAAGAAAGTCAAACGCGTTTACTCAAATAAACAAAGAAAGAATAGAACAATCAATACAATTCTTACCATTTTAGCTATTCTTCTTTTTGTAGCAGGTGTGGTGCTGCTGCTTATCAACCCTATTCAGAATTACTTTCGAAATCAAGTGACAAAGGATGCTGTTAATGTGGTGGAATCTCAGCTTGCTTTAGGCCAAACGGAGATTACATATATTGTTCCTGCCAATGCCAATGTAGTTAATGGCGAGGAATACGAGTTTTTCGGAAATTCAGATCAAATTGCTTCGCAACAGGCTTCTATGGAGGAGGCGCAAGCCAATCTTCCCGATGAGGTCGTATTAAACTATCTGGGAATAATTGATATTGAGTCAGTTGAAGTGCATTTACCTTTGTGGGATGAGTCTTCACTTGTTGCTTTGAGATATGGTGCAGGACACTATGAGTCTTCTGTATTGCCAGGACAAATTGGCAACTGCTCGATTCTTGGGCACAGGATGACTCAAGAAGGTAGTTTGTTTAATAGACTTGGAGAAGTCGTAATCGGTGATACTATTAGAATTACGACAGTTGATGGAAATGAATATTTATATGTCGTTGATGAGATTCTAACTATATTGCCTGAAGAGCTTGAGGATATGATAGGTCCTGATGTATCAGACGAGAGGCAGATAACTTTGGTTACTTGTACTCCAACAGGAGTTGGTTCACACAGACTACTCATAATTGGACATATGGTAGAGGAGAATAATTAATGGCTAGTGTGGTTTTCGCATCTTTTGTAGCTAAGGCAACTCGAAAAGTATTGAGACTTTTTGGTAAAGGTGCAACTACATTACCTGGAAAGCTTGCGCTTAAAATTAATCCTACGATAATTCGTAAGCTTAGTGTGGATAAAGACATAATCACAGTAACAGGAACAAATGGCAAAACGACTACTACGCACATGATTGTAGAGATGTTAAGCAACATAGGTTTTGATGTTGTGACCAATATATCGGGAGCAAACCTAGCTTCTGGAATAGCTACCACGCTTATATGTGGAGGGGACGAGATTATTAAGGCTCAAGGGGGCAGCAAACAGAAGACGAAGACGGTTTACGTTCTTGAGACGGATGAGGCGGCCTTTGCGAAAATCGCGGGAGACTTGCAACCGAAGGTGTCGGTAGTAAGTAATCTTTTTCGAGATCAGCTAGATAGATATGGTGAGCTTACGTACACGAGAGATTGCATTTCGAACGGCATCGATAAGAATGACGCTAAGTTGGTAATAAACGCTGACGATTCTTTAGTAGCTTCGCTTGGGAAGGGAAGAGAAGGAAGAACCATTTTCTTTGGAATGGAATTGGCGAGCATGAAGAGTAACAATGTTACATACCCTGAGAATAAAGGAGTTTTGCCTGCTTCGCCTGATGCTGTTTATTGTCCTTTGTGTAATGTAAGATATGAATACGAAGCGAGAAGTTTTAGCCATTTGGGAGCTTTTTGCTGTCCTAAATGTGGCGCAAGAAGACCATCACCAAGGTTCGAGGTAGTCTACTCATTAAGCAAGAGTCCTTCTGATCCAGATTACGGATATATCATTAAGGATACGACGATAAACGAAGCAAATGAGATGATTTTGAAGGTTCCGGGAAGTCATAATTTGTACAACTCATGTGCGGCAGTTGCGGCTGTGAGTGCTTACTTGGAGGAAGGTAACGACAAAAAAGAATGCTTTGATACTGCTTGTAAAGCGGCGCTTAGTGTAAAAGCAGCTTTCGGAAGAATGGAGAAATTCAGCGTAGGGGATGGGAATAAGCAAATATGTATCCTCCTAGTTAAGAATCCAGCTGGCCTAGATAGATCATTGTCGTTTTTAGCAAATGCGAAGGATGCGGATAGCTTGTTTTTCTTGTTAAACAGCAATATTGCCGATGGCAAGGATGTGTCTTGGATATGGGATGTGGATTTTGAGAGTAAGATAGATAACTTACCGAAGAGAATATATGTCAGTGGAGAACGTTGGGCGGACATGCAGCTTAGAGTTCACTATGCAGGCGGAAGAATAGATAAAGCAGATTGTATGGAGAAAGCAAAAGAGATTCTGGATCGCGCAATTGAGGCATGCGAGCCGAATAAGTGCGTATACATTCTTCCAAACTATACGTCGATGCTTGCACTACGAGCGATTCTTGTTAAACAGTATGGGCTGAAGGATTTTTGGAAGTAAGAAGGAGAAATGAGAATGGGAGAATACGTACTTAATATTGCTCATATGTATCCTGATTTGCTTAACCTTTATGGCGATCGTGGCAATGTCTTGGCGTTACTTAGAAGAGCCCAGGGCCGTGGAATTGAGGTAAATGTTCGTGCCTACTCTATTGGCGACAGCATTAGCGAAAAGGATGTCGATTTAGTGTTCATTGGAGGCGGTCAGGATAGTGAGCAAAACATAATGAAGGATGATCTGATTAAGGAAAAGGGCCCAATTATCAAGCAAATGATTGAGGATGGGGTAGTGTTCCTTTGCGTCTGTGGTGGATATCAAATGCTGGGCAAATACTACGAGACATATGATAATAAACAGATACAGTGCCTTGGCGCACTAGATTATTACACTAAGGGCGCACAGGTTCGCTTCATTCAGGACACTATCTATGAGTACGACGGGATACTAAAAGACGGTAAGCCGCTAACGGTTATTGGTTTTGAGAATCATAGTGGTCGAACGATTCTCGGAGATGGTGTTCAACCGCTTTTTAAAGTGGTGAAGGGTGCTGGAAATAATGGGCAGGATGGCTTCGAAGGCGCGACTTACAAGAACGTATTTTGCACGTATTCGCACGGAAGCTTTCTTCCGAAAAATCCAAAGATTACGGACATGCTTTTGGAGAAGGCTTTATCTCGAAAATATGGAGAAAGCTTCAAGTTATTACCATTAGATAGTGAGTTTGAGACGATAGCAGCAAAAGAAGCACTGAAATATGTGCAAAAATCAACATAATCAACAAACGAAGTAGGTTTGTCTTTTGCCTCTTTTTCTTATATAATTTTTGCGGTTAATTTTGTTTGATGTATAAGCTCAAAGCTAAAGGGGGAGGAACTACATATGGTTAAGGCTATCGTTGGTGCTAACTGGGGTGACGAAGGTAAGGGTAAGATCACGGACCTGCTTGCTAATGAATCTGACATAGTAATTCGTTTTCAGGGTGGTGCGAATGCAGGCCACACAATTATTAACGAATATGGAAAGTTCGCTTTGCATCTAATGCCATCTGGTGTTTGTCACAAGAACATAACGAATATCATTGGTAACGGAGTTGCTTTGAATATCCCTAAGTTTAAGGCTGAGTACGAGTATCTTATCGGGCGTGGCCTTCCTGCTCCTAAGATTTTGATTTCTGATAGAACACAGATAGTAATGCCATATCACATTCTTTTTGATCAATATGAGGAAGAAAGATTGGGTGGAAAGGCGTTTGGTTCAACTAAGTCTGGTATTGCTCCTTTCTATTCGGACAAGTATGCAAAGATTGGATTTCAGGTTAGCGAGCTTTTTGATGAGAAGGCACTTCGCGAGAAGCTTGTGCGCGTACTAGAAATTAAGAACGCGTTGATTGTTCATTTATACAAGAAGGCTCCGATCGATGTAGACGAGCTTTTCGAAGAGGTTAAGGAATATGCGCAGATTGTTAAGCCTTTTGTCGCAGATACGCAGACCTTCTTATACGATGCTATTAAGGCCGGCAAGAGAATTCTTCTCGAAGGCCAGTTGGGTTCAATGAAGGACCCTGATATGGGAATCTATCCAATGGTTACTTCGTCTTCGACATTAGCTGGATATGGTGCTGTCGGAGCTGGAATTCCTCCATACGAGATTAAAGATGTTGTAACAGTTGTTAAGGCTTACTCATCAGCGGTTGGTGCAGGAGCTTTCACAAGTGAGATTTTTGGCGACGAGGCGGAAGAGCTTCGTAAGCGTGGCGGAGATGCAGGCGAGTATGGTGCGACTACGGGCCGTCCTAGAAGAATGGGTTGGTTCGATGCAGTTGCTTCTCGTTATGGCTGCCGCGTTCAAGGTGCTACTGAGGTTGCTCTCACAGCAATCGATTGTCTTGGATACCTCGACGAGATTCCAGTATGTGTAGGTTATGATATTGACGGCGTTGTAACAAAGGACTTCCCAAATCCAACGAAGCTTGATAGTGCTAAGCCGGTTCTAATCAAGATGCCTGGCTGGAAGAGCGATATTCGTGGAATCACAGAATTTGACAAGCTCCCTAAGGAGGCTCAGGATTATGTCCTCTTTATCGAAAAGGAACTTGGCGTAAAGATCGCTATCGTTTCAACTGGACCTAAGAGAGAAGAAATAATATATAGATAAATAATAGAAAAGGTTTTTGGAGTAGGAAAGGGATAGAAAATGAGAAAGATTTTAATCAAATTAAGTTCACTTGTGCTGGTTTTATCATTCGCGTTTGCGATTAGCGGATGCATCAAAGAGGTTACTGTCACTGAAGGTTCGAGATATAGTGATGAAGAAATCTTGACAACAGCAGAAGAATTACTAGAGGCAGTATCTGCAAGGGACCTAGACACAATCGCTTCACTTTGCGCTACAGACGGTGAGCCTTTCTCCTGTAGTGTACTAAGTGATAAAGAGAGCGAGCTTTTCGACGTAATGATGGAGACTTTTACATATTCGATTGGGGATCTTGAAGTTGATCAGTATAATGGTAGAGCCGAAGTAACGGTTTCTTATTTTATCGTTGATGTTGATTCCATTGCTAATTCTCTTGAAATTGGCTATGAATTCGAAGAGCTAATTGACGCTATAGAGAATAGTGAAGATAGAATTAACAAGTCAATTTCTTTGTCACTCGTTGAAGTAGTCAGCAACACGTGGCTCGTGGCTGATACGGGAGCACTTTACAAGCAGTTATACTCAGATGCCATTTCCGATGTAGTGTTTAGTAGTCCGATATCGTCGTTTGAGCTTTTCATGGAATATCTCTCGACTGGTGATATTGCGAATGCAATGGGCTACACTGATGGTTACGAGGAGTACTTAGTAAATCAGGGTCTATACGATACTATGTACCAAGTAGTTTTCGAGGATGTCGAGTATTCGATAGATAGCGTCTCAGAATATAGTGAAGGGTTTATGATTAATATCACATATTCTTCTCCTGATTTTGCACCAACACTGGAGACGTTGATGTCGGATGATTCAGTTGTAAATCCTTTCTATGCAGCAAGTTTTGCTCACATGGTAAATGACTATGATTCAACATCGGCAAATGAGGTGTTTTCTAACTTGTTAATTGCGGGGTGTCAGAATACCGAAGATGTGACGCGTCAAGCAATAATCTACGCATATCAACAAGATGGAGAATGGGAGTATATTACATCAATGTTCGGTGATGCGCTTCCGTTAAATAGTAGTAATTATCGGCCAACAGAGGATCAGATTATTTCAGCTCTTCAATATGCTTTAGATAATGGCATGATTAGTGAAGATGAGATTGATGAAGTAGTTGAAATGATTAACTGGTGAAATCAGACATAAGTAGTACTACTGATGCGTAATATTCATCGCGGATAGCGATTGGGGGCTTTGATAATGCAAAACGAGAAGATTTTGGTAATGGATTTTGGCGGACAATACAATCAACTGATTGCACGCCGAGTGCGCGAGTGCAATGTCTATTGTGAGGTCCATTCCAACAACATGAGCATTGAGGAAATCAAGGCCTATGGCGCAAAAGGAATCATCTTCACCGGTGGCCCATCTAGCGCATACGGCAAGGATGCTCCAAAGTGTGATCCAAGGGTGTTTGAGTTGGGAATCCCTGTTCTCGGTATTTGCTATGGCGCTCAATTGATGATGATTACGCTTGGCGGCGAGGTGTCTTCGGCGCCTGTTCGAGAGTATGGCAAGACCGAAGTTTGTGTTGATAACGGGATTGAGTTTTTCGAAGGGGTAACTAACAAGACGATTTGCTGGATGAGTCACACGGACTACATAAGCAAGGCGGCTGAGGGCTTCAGGATTACTGCACATACGGACGTTTGCCCAGTAGCTGCAGCTCAGAATGACGAAAAGAAGCTTTATTGCGTGCAATTTCACCCTGAGGTTGTTCATACACAGCAGGGTACACTAATGCTCGAAAATTTCCTGAAGAAGATTTGCGGATGCAAGTGTGACTGGCAAATGGCCTCCTTCGTTGAGACTAGCATCGAGGCAATTCGTGCCAAGGTAGGAACAGGTCGCGTTTTGTGCGCGCTTTCTGGCGGTGTCGATTCTTCGGTTGCTGCAGTTCTTCTTTCGAAAGCCGTTGGCAAACAACTCACATGTGTATTTGTAGATCATGGTCTTCTTCGCAAAAACGAGGGTGACGAGGTCGAAGAAGTTTTCGGTCCTAACGGTTCTTATGATTTGAATTTCATCCGAGTCAATGCGCAAGAGCGCTTTTACTCCAAACTTGCCGGCGCAATCGAGCCTGAGCAGAAACGTAGAATTATCGGCGAAGAGTTCATTCGAGTTTTCGAGGAGGAAGCGCATAAAATTGGCGCCGTCGACTACCTTGTACAAGGCACGATTTATCCTGATGTTATTGAGAGCGGTCTTGGCAAAAGCGCTGTAATTAAGTCACACCACAATGTTGGCGGACTTCCTGATGCTGTTGACTTCAAGGAGATAATAGAGCCACTTCGTCTTCTATTTAAGGACGAAGTTCGTAAAGCCGGACTCGAGCTAGGTATTCCAGAAAAGCTTGTTTTCCGTCAGCCTTTCCCAGGTCCAGGACTTGCGGTTCGAATAATTGGCGAAATTACTGCTGAGAAGGTTCGCCTCGTTCAAGATGCTGATGCCATTTTCCGTGAAGAAATCGCTAAAGCTGGTGTAGAAAAGTCAATCAACCAATACTTTGCTGCTCTTACTAACATGCGTTCCGTTGGTTGCATGGGAGACGAGAGAACATACGACTACGCAGTTGTTCTTCGAGCTGTTACGACAACTGATTTTATGACTGCAGAGTCAGCTGAACTTCCATGGGAGGTTCTTGGCAAGGTAACAAGCCGTATTGTAAACGAAGTTAAGGGAATTAACCGCGTGCTTTATGATTGCACGGGTAAGCCTCCGGCTACGATAGAGTTTGAATAGAGAACAAAGCCCCAAGAATGGCGTATTTACGCGGTTCCTGGGGCTTTTTTGTGTGGCGTGATACCTTTTTGATACCTGAAGATTTTTGTTCGTATATTACTTCCAAATTTCTTTGGCAATAATATTTAGTGAGGGGTCAGACAAAGACTCCGACTGTTTGAGTAAGTCGTTTGGATTTTTCTTGAAATTCTTCTGAATTTGATTTTTTAGTTCTCTATATACCATTTTCCCATGACGATAATGCTTTGGATTTGAATGGTACAGTTCATGACAGTCATGAGATAGTTTTCCAACACCTGTAAAGTTCTTTCCATCTTTTCGATAGTAAGTTTGCTCAGTTCTAAATCGTGAATCTATAAATATTTTAATTGATTCATCTTCACGAATGTTAGTGGCTTCTTGTATAATACTTTGAGCATCAGATAAAGGTATATCTGAAAAAATGTTATGTATATGTTCTGGAGAAAGATAATAAGACTCAATATCAGATCCTAAAGTGATGAAACAGTTATTTCCATTAACACAAATTTTATCTTTATAGTCTTGTATTTCATCGGTTGTCATATAATCTCTATCTCGATGTATGACAATACTAGCAGAAGGAGCATGCTTTTTTATAAATTCAGCCAAAATTAGGGCGGAATCAACTTTTGTGCAGCCATTATAGGACCATATATCTGTTTCGGATAAATTGAAACCAGAGGCTTCAATTACGGTTTCAAGCATTTTTCTATCGGTGGAATCTTCTGTAAGAAAAACACATTTTATTAATCCGTTTTTAAGTAAATCACCGCTATCTAGAGCGCCTAAATCCAGTAGTATTTTTATATAATCTATATCTTCTTCAATGCATTTACCGTTTTTTACCCACATTATATTAGCTGTAGTATCAGAAGCATCAATAACATGGCGGGAATGTGTAGAAATAATAAGTTGAAATTCTTTTTCCACGGCTATTGAAAAAAGCATATCCAATATTTTTCTTTGGTTATTTGGATGTAAGTGGGCATCTGGTTCATCTAATATTAGTACTTGTGGATGGTATACATATATATAAGAGAGAATTTGTATGGCTTGCAAGACGCCAGTTCCAACAGCATCAAGAGGAAGTGTACGGGTATTTTTTATTACAGCGCCAGTATCAGATGTTGATTCAATTTCCTCTGTTATGCTTATATCGATATAGTCGTCAGTTTTCTCATTATACAATATACTAATAGATATATTAGGAAACATTGATTTTAATGTATTGTTAAAGTTATTCCAATCTGTAGAAGTTTTACTTAGTAAATATAAGATATTTCTTAGGACGCTATTTGCATCTCCTTTTGCAGCAGCTTTTCTTACAAGACCTTCGGATTTATATTCTTCATTGTATGGAATTCCTGCTAGTCCAGGAACATAAACGCAAACTGGACGATCCAAAGACGTAAATTGTTTTGCTAAATCGCTTTTATTTATTGTTGCAACTATATTGCGATTTTTCCCCTGTTTAATTGAAACTTTATATTCTAAACTATCTTCATTAAAATATGAGAGTTTAATTGTGTATTTGTCGCCTTGCTTCAATTTTCCCCCTATTGCTAGTGCGGAGACGTCTTTTAGTGGAGAATATACAAGCTCACCAGGTTCGATTGAACGGGAATAGTCGCCTTTACGTTGCCATGGAATGACCGAAGTAATATTGATGGTTTGGATTATAGAGCAACCAAATTGTAATGCTTGAAGTATACTAGTTTTTCCAGAATTATTTCCACCAACAAGAATATTTATTTGTTTTAAGTTAAGTTGAATTTTTTCAATACTTTTGAAATTTTCGATAGTAATTTTATTAATCATTTGTCAACTATAAATCCTTTCCTTAAATTATTTTTTGCAATCATCACAAGTATCCGGCCAATTCAATTTCCATTCCAAATACTCATTTTCTGTTATCTCTTTATTTGCAAGCTCCTGCTTTCGAATCATCCATTCCCTCATGAATTCATCAACAAGACCATAATTAAACCACATACCGACCGGTGGTTCATCTGGCCAGTAATCATCATTGTCATCATATTGGGCTACCGCCTTTGTGGTGGCTTTTTCTTTTTTATTACTACGGATAAGAGAGAAAAGATTGATTGCGCCACGGTTATCTTCGTCCAGCCAGAAGAAAGTCTGCATAATATCTTCTGCGCTTCCTGGAACTTCGCTGACAAAGTTCAGGGGATTGATATCCATAGCCTTTGCCATATCTATAAGCATGTCTTTTTGAGGAACTCTGTAATCGCATTCATATTGTGCAATACGATTTGCAGCTCCTTTTTCTTCTAAACCAACAGCAACTCCAAGTTCCTGCTGGGTCATTTTTCTGAGTTTTCGTACAAATTTTATTTTTTTACCAATGGTCATAGTCTGCCTCCTTTACTGGAAATTAAATAAAAATGAAATCTTATAGGACTAATTATATCTGATAAATGAGATACAGTAAATAAAAATATTCGCCTAGAGGCGAAAATAATATTGACATTCGCTCACAGGCGAATTATAGTGGGTATCACAATAGGACATTCGCTATGAAGCGAACACTAATACAACTGAATGAGCGGTACCATATGTTAACAGACATTCGCCAAGATCTTCTGATAAGGAAGCGAGCGATGATGACACTCCCAGAACTGGCGGGAATATCTCACACAAGAGCAGGCCCGGGGCGCATAGCCGAGGTTGATTGAAACATCAACAACATATGAATACACAGAACGCCAACGATTTTCCAAATTGGGAAACCGTAGCTATAACGTGAGTTATAGCACCTGATCTAGCTGCAATAGTCCAAACAATAGTTGAGCGGCCGGGGTGGTTCCCCAGGTCCCTAGTTAGATTTTGAAATTTTTAAGCAAAGGAGGTGGACGGATGGAAGGAGCAATTTATATTACAGCAGCTGAGATGGCAGAAATGCTTGGCATTTCAAAACCGTATGCGTATAAACTCATCAAACAGATGAATGAAGAGCTTGACGCAAAAGGTTTTATTTCCATTCCTGGCAAAGTAGCAACGAAGTATTTTGAAGAGAAGTTTTACGGAGTAAGAGTAACAGCGTAATGAAAGGAGAAATTGATGGCAGCATATAAAGACGAGGAGCGAGGCACATGGTATGTCTCGTTCCATTATTATGATTGGACTGGCAAGAATAAGCGCAAGTTGAAGCGTGGGTTCAAGACCAGAAGAGAAGCATTAGAGTGGGAACAGCATTTTCGTATGAAGGAAGAAGCTAATTTGGAAATGACTTTTGATGACTTTGTTGAAGCCTATACAAGAGATATGAAACCCAAATTAAAGGAAAATACTTGGAACACGAAAGAAGCGGTTATTAACAGCAAGATACTCCCTTATTTTAAGGATAAGAAAATGAAGGATATCAAACCGACAGATATTATTCAGTGGCAGAATCAGATGATTAAGCTCAAAAATCCACAGGGAAATTTATTTAAGCCTACTTATCTGAAAACAATTCAATCGGAGTTGAGTGCATTGTTTAACCATGCAGTAAGATTTTATGAATTGAAAGAAAATCCAGTGGTTAAGGCTGGTCCATTGGGAAAGGGAACAGCAGATGAAATGCTCTTTTGGATAAAGGAAGAGTATTTGCAGTTTATTGAGCAGGTGAAGGATAAACCTGCTTCGTATTATGCATTTCAGATTCTATATTGGTGTGGGCTTCGAATGGGTGAACTATTAGCATTGACTCCTGCAGATATTGATATTGCGAAGAATGTGATTCATATTACAAAATCTTACCAGCGAATTAAGGGTAAGGATGTAATTACAGATCCAAAGACTCCAAAGAGTAAACGTGATGTAGTTATTCCTGATTTTTTACGTGATGAATTGCAAGATTATATGAGTCGGTTATATGGGATTACCAAGAAAGACAGGCTGTTCCATATTACAAAAACATATATGATACCCAAAGCTTAGTATACTCAAAATAATGTATAGAATTCGAGGACTAAAAGCAGTAAAACAGCAGGAAATATATTAAATATATTCGCCTTAAAGCGAATGGTTAGGGAGTTTGAGTAATGTTCCGCTAGTTAATTTGCTCCCAGGTCCTCGTCGCTATGCTCCTGCGGAAGGTCGCAAATATAATAGTGGAACATTAGAGAAGAGGGATTTGTGTGCATCTAGCGTTTTGCGTGTGTGATGCATCGCTTTTCCGGGTTACTTTTTATGGGTCCGCTTACGGATTATGGTAATAGCCT
>Ga0116162_10000763_pt1 | contig 22382 bp, 16 predicted proteins | sample AD_UKC105_MetaG_FD_89875 | JGI IMG/M metagenome (GOLD analysis project Ga0116162, IMG submission 89875) | Active sludge microbial communities of municipal wastewater-treating anaerobic digesters from Hong Kong - AD_UKC105_MetaG | ecosystem: Engineered > Bioreactor > Anaerobic > Digestate...
ATCTGCTAAAGGCAAACGGGCCACAAAGTTGTGCCTGTTTGGATAATGAGGATTGGTCTTAGAACCTATATCATACTTACGAATGCTATCATAAGGCATGTTCCATAGACGATATAACTTATCAGAATCACGAGCTATGGTATCGCCAGATGGAGTCAACGCTTTCTGACTATTGAAATAAGCATCGTGTGAAACAACCACTTGACTGTCTTTGCTCACATGCAAATCAAATTCTAGATAATCGACGCCTAAATCCACTGCATACAGCATGGCTTCGATTGTATTTTCAGGATAAATAGCTGCCCCACCTCTATGAGCATGTACAAGCACTGCTTTAGAGCGATGAGGAGCATTGCAACTAGCCAAAAGACTAGCTGCAATGCATAGAAATAGGATAAATCGTTTGATCATGGTCATAATTACTTAAAATCCAATTTTCAATTTCACTCCAAATGTACGAGGAGCTCCTGCTATAAAGGTAGGAAATCCAATATTATCCCCTGAGTTACCTGCATCAATTAAATACTCTTTATCTGTAAGATTCTTACCCCATAAAGAAACTTCAAAATACTTATTGCTAGGTTGGTAACGGTAACCAATAGTACCATTCAACAAGCCATATCCGTCTTGATGCAAATCTGCACGGTTATTGTTCTCAAAATACACCCCACTCTTATAACTATAAGAAGGGCGAATATATACATGCCCCCATTGGCTAGTAGGGATCTTGATATCCATTCCTAAAGAGTAAGTGTTTTTAGGAGTTAGACGGAAGCGATTGCCAGAATAGGCTTGTACATTCCCATCGTCATCAAAATGATTAAACTTACCATCGATATATGAATAGTTACCAAAAGTACTCACGTAACGACTGAAAGCATAGCGCAATGAAGCTTCTGCACCAATAGTTCGTGCCTTACCAGCATCGGTAGCCACTGTAATCTTGGAGATACCTCCATTAGGATCATCTACAAGAGAAGAGCTTTGGAAATTGGACCAATCGTAATAATAGGTACAAAAATCATATTGCAGTCTATTCTTCAACAATCCCCCCTTGATACCCGCTTCATAACTCCAAATAATTTCAGGATCAAGGCGTGACGTGTTCTCGGGACTGTTATTGAAAGCCAACACAGCTGGACGACGTCCACGGGATACACTCACATATACATTGTTGTGCTTAAACTCATAATTGAGCACCAAACGACCTACACAAGAATAGTAGTCATCCTGCATGCTCACCTTTGCACCACCATCTGTAGGAGAGAACATCAAAGGAGCGTTCATAAACAATGGATGAGGTACGGTGGTAGACTTGTATTGTGTTTTTTGATGTTCGTATGTACCGCGTATACCAGCTGTAATCTTCAAGTGTTTAATGATTTCGTATGTCAAATCAGCAAAAACTTCTACAGCTTGATTGGTACCATAATTGGTACCCGACTCTGAATAATTCTGGGTCACTGGAATCTGATCCAATGAATCAATTTGTCCAATCAATGCAGCAAGCATCGTAGGATCTTGAATATATGCTGGAAGTGCCGTTTCAAGGGTGAGCATACCACCATATTGAGGAGCCATCGCATTTAAGGCAGCTTCGGCACGTTGACGTAGTCCCAAACCATTGACATTATTGATCGTGCCATCTGCATTGACAGGCAGGAAGTCAAACATTGCAGATAGCAAGCCATTAACGGCTGCCTGTGTAGCAGCTGGTAGTTGAGCCATAGGCAATTGAGCAGCAAATGCATCTTTATATTTCTGTGCTAAAATAGTAGGATATATCTGTTGTGGATTGGTAGATACGACTACCTTTTGCGAAGAGTTTTCATAAAAATAGCTCGCTCCAACAAACCCACTCAGATTCTTGTGATTGTCAAAGTTGAAACGGAATTCTTGACTAAATTGCGTCCCTTTCTCTTCTTCTATACATTGCAACAATGTCAAACGAGTTCCGTCAGCATCAAAAGTTTCCTTTGAATTAAAGGCACGGAAACCTGTAATACTACGCATATTCCAATTGTCATTGATTTCATGGTCTACATTCAATAAAGCTCCTCCTACATGACGTCGGATATATAAACCTTTGCCAGCTTCCAATTCGGCATCACTATACGGAGAAGTATCTCCACCTAGAGGTGCTATTTTATCCGACTTGAAGGAGGTACCTGGATAGTCATCATATTGATAGTCCACGACCAAATCATATGTAGTCTTATCATTTGCCCATAAACGGGTAGAATTACGAAGGGCAAGACTATTCTTACCATTCAAATCACCACCAGCCTTGTTGTCGATATATCCATCATGACGGTCGTACGAAAAAGCAAAACGGTTCGATAATTTTTCATCAACAATAGGTGTGTTGACCATACCCTTTGCATTGAACTGATTGTAGTTGCCATACCCTATCTCAAAATCACCCGCAAGATTGTTTGTAGGCTTATTACGGATAATATGTACAGCACCGATCTCGGCACCACGTCCAAAGAGTGTTCCCTGCGGTCCCTTGACGACTTCGACACGTTCTTCATCAAAAAGTTCCACGACAGAAGCGCGTGAACGAGATATAGACACTCCATCTTGGAAGATAGAGACACGTGGTTGAGAATAACTCTCCCCACCATCGCTCGTAACCCCGCGAATGACATAACCTGGGTTGTTCGGACTCTGCAATTGCATTTGTAGTCCCGGAATATATTCGGATAATTGATCAAACTGATTGACATCTAGAGCAGCCAACCCTTGTCCAGACAAGGCACTGACAGCAGCCGGAACGTCAATATGACTTTGTGTACGTTTCTGTGTCGTCACAACCACTTCTCCAAGTGCATACACATCACGTTTCATCACAACTTTCATCTGTGCAGAGGCTTCAAGTGTGACCGTACGGTATCCTATAAAATTGAATGTCAACTTTTGTCCCACTTCTTTAGATAAACGAATACTAAATGACCCATCTACTCGAGTAATCGTCGCATTTTGTTTTCCCTCTACAAATATTGTCACTCCAGGAAGAGGCACACCCTCTTCATCAACAACAATACCTTGTATGTCTTGTGTGGCAACTGTGACTCCAGCATGTACACTTGTATTGTCTGCTGGAATAGTCTTTGCGGCTTGTGCGCTAGTTGTCAAAGCTAGACAGATGGCACAGATCCATGGATTTCTCATTGTGTGAATAATTTATTTGAATATTTGATACATGATTCTATTTATTCGTCATCGCTATGACCGGAGATAATTCTAAATCAACATCGTTGTCAGCAACTCCAGAATCTTTAGATAAGGATTTGATTACTGCCGACATACGTAGACGTTGTAGAAATGAATAATGGCGCATTTGATGATCCAAACCAATCAAATCTTGTTGTAGTTTATCGCTCAAAACTTCATCTCCATGTGCGTGAACAACCATCAATCGACCAATGTCTGTGGCAATATGTTTTCTTAAAGTGTCTGGGAAACTTTTGGAAACTGATGATAATGAGAATGTCGCCACCCCTTCAATCAGTGCCTCTTTTGCAATATCTTCGAAGCCAGATCCAATTTCAATCGAATCGCTGACGATACTCAAGGAATCACCATGCAGTCTCATCACACGGTATGGGCAGGGATACGTCACCAAACTACCAGTTTCTACATCATATAGATGACTTCCCCAATAGCTATGTTCGGAAATATCCTGACAATGTGCATGCCCTGTCATGCACATCTCAATATTGTATGTATAGCACAAGCGACGTAATTCGCTGGCATTATCTAAGACATATCCTGGACTTGCTTGATTTTGCAATCGCCAGTGTGGAATAACCCCATGATGTATCATAATCAGCATGCGCATTCCAAGTTTTTGTGCTTGATGCGCTTGCTCTGCTACATAAGCCAATGTACTCTCAGACAACACTCCATTCCAATAGCAAAGATCTAAATTGAAATCATTCTTCTTATATTGATTGGCATCTAAACATAATAGACGTACTTTGGGACTCAATTGCACCACATAACTCAATGAAGAAGAATCATTAGATAAAGCTTGATTATAGCCATATGGGCCATATAGTTCACGAAATTCATCTGGATTAATCGTACGAGTACGCACACTCTTATCCCCATCATATATATAGGCGTGAGGATTCATGATATCATGGTTGCCAGGTACCACGATAGGCTGTATACCAGCTTCACGTAAGGGAGCTAAAAAATGATGGATTAAATATTGATGAGACACATATGCCCCATCTTTGGTCAAATCGCCACTAATCAACAGATACTTTGGTTTCAATTTCAGCATGCGAGCCGATAAGGAATCAAGCATCACCCGCGAATAGGACAATAATTTTCTGTCATTTTTTAGATAATCATCAAATGCTTTACCTGGCCTTTTGACAATAGATGTGTCCATAACATGCAAATCGGATGCTACCGCCCATACTATATCCACATTTTTCTGCGTACTTTTCTCATGAATTGGATTTGCTTGCATCAAACTACAGCTTTGCACACAAAGCGTTATGAATAAAGCAACGAAGCCTGCTAACAAGCCAACAAGCCATTGCCTGCGAGATGCCTTTTTGCAAGATACACGATGTTGAGGTAAGATATGTTTCATAATGTCGTCAATCTACACACTGGACATATACAATAGGTAAGTCCTTATGTGTGCAAAAATCACATTAAGATATGACATGAATATGTCAAAAATGAAACAATACAATGAACATATATAAAATAATCAGTAAAATGCTACCGTATAGAGTGTGATATTACCAGGAAGCGAAGATATATTGGTATTGGAGAAATATTGGATAGAAAAGTATAGAGCAAAAAAAAGGAGTCACACCTGACTCCAACCTTGTTAACCTTAAATCTAATACTATGAAAAACACATTGCAAAGATAGGGAAACTGAGTGAACGTACAAACAAAACAACAAAAAAAGCATGCTATACAGCATGCTTTTAATTTTAATTAAGATATACTACACCAAAATATTCATCAAAGAGCTCTTTTGCTCGATTTAATTGTTCGGGAGTATTCTCTGTAATATCCTTGAGGGCATATTCTTGTCCCATAGCTTCGTATTTGTGCGCACCCAGCGTATGATAAGGCAAGATCTCCAAACGCTGTATCATCGTATAAGCTCCTAACGTCTTGCCCAACAAACGGATATCAGCTTCGGCATCACTAATGGTAGGGACTAATACATAACGCACCCAAAACGGCTGTCCAATCTCTTCCATATACTTGGCCAAAGCCAGAGTTTTATCGTTGCGTAAACCAGTTAATGAAACATGCTTGTCTGGATCTATTTGTTTCACGTCAAGCAAAACCAAATCTACATACTCCAACAAGTTCTTCACATCCTCATTCCACACACTGCCATTGGTATCTATACAAACGTGTATTCCCTCCGCTTTCAGTTGTTTCACAAGCGGTAGCAAGGCTTTAGCTTGAAGGGTTGGTTCGCCTCCCGAAAAAGTTACCCCTCCCTTACGTCCGAAGAAAGGCTTCTGGCTGATGGCCATTTTAAGGATGTCTTCTGGTGCTGTTTCTTTCCCTCCTTTTTGAGGGATAGTGTCGGCATTGGCACAGTATAGGCAACGGAAGTTACATCCCTGTAAGAACACAACAAGACGTAGTCCTGGACCATCATAGGTACCAAGACTCTCGTAAGAATGAACACGTAGTAATTTATTTTCACTCATAAAGTAGGTCTTTGAATGGGTTGGTAACAAATATAATATATAATGCCGAGAGGACAAAGCCCCCTCGGCATTTCTATATCTGTTATAGTATATTTATGCTAGAGCAGGACTATTAAGCCATACGCTCATGGAATGATCGAGAGATCACTTCCAATTGGTGTTCACGACTAAGTTCTACGAAGTGTACAGCATAACCAGAAACACGAATAGTCAACTGTGGATAATTTTCTGGATGCTCCATTGCGTCCATCAACATCTCACGATTAAGTACGTTTACATTCAAGTGATGCGCACCCTTTGCAAAATATCCGTCCATCATCGTAGTCAAGTTTTCTACTCGATCTTCTGCCGTAGCTCCAAGGCTCTTAGGAACGATAGAGAATGTATTGGATACACCATCCTTCGCATCTGTATAGTTCAATTTTGCAACTGAAGATAAAGAAGCAATAGCTCCATGACTATCACGTCCATGCATTGGATTGGCACCCGGAGCGAAAGCCACTCCCTTTTCACGACCATCTGGTGTAGCTCCTGTCTTTGTACCATACATCACGTTTGATGTAATAGTCAAAATAGACAACGTAGGATTGGCATTCTTATAGATAGGCAATTGCTCAAGCATTTCATTGAAATCGTGGGTAATTTTGACAGCTAGATTATCTACACGGTCATCATCATTGCCATAGAATGGGAATTCACCATCAATATCAAAACCTGTTGTCAACCCTTCTTCATTGCGCTTAGCAGTCACCGTAGCATGCTTGATAGCCGACAAAGAATCTGCTACGATAGATAAACCAGCTACACCATAAGCCAAGTTGATACGTGGGTTGGTATCGACAAAGGCCATTTGTGCTTTTTCGTAATAATATTTGTCATGCATGAAGTGGATGATATTCATTGCCTCATTGTAAACACGAGCAATTTCTTTAAGCACCACATAGTAGTTCTTCATCACCTCATCATAATTCAAGACATCATTTGTCAAAGGTTCGATGCCCTCGACCATCAATGTACCTGTATTTTCACAACGACCACCGTTGATTGCTAGCAACAAAGCTTTAGCCAAGTTACAACGTGCACCAAAGAACTGGATGTGCTTACCAATCTCTTGGAAAGATACACAACAAGCAATACCATAATCGTCTGCTCCACGAGTGGCACGCATCAAATCATCATTCTCATACTGGATAGATGATGTATCGATAGACACTTGCGCACAGAAATCTTTGAAACCTTGCGGTAGGTCTTGTGCCCAAAGTACAGTCATATTTGGTTCTGGACTAGGACCTAGATTGTACAATGTTTGAAGGAAACGGAAAGAAGTCTTTGTAACCTTTGTACGGCCATCTTTGAAACTACCACCCAAAGCCTCAGTAACCCATGTAGGATCACCAGCGAAAATATCATTATATGCTTGCATACGTAGGTGACGTACCATACGTAATTTGATTACAAATTGGTCGATGATTTCCTGAGCAAACTCTTCAGTAATAGTACCTTGTGTCAATTCATAATCAATATAAATATCAAGGAATGAAGAGACATTACCCAAAGACATTGCAGCACCATCTTGTTCTTTCACAGCAGCAAGATAAGCCATATATACCCACTGTACAGCTTCTTGAGCAGATGTAGCAGGACGTCCTAAGTCTAGTCCGTAATACTCACCCATCACCTTCATCTCTTTCAATGCCTTGATTTGGTCAGCGATTTCTTCACGAAGACGAATACGATCTTCTGTCATCGGACCACCAAAATCTTCTAAATCTTGCATTTTAATTTCGATCAATCGATCCAAACCATAAAGAGCCAAACGGCGGTAGTCACCAATCACACGACCACGTGCATAATTATCTGGCAAACCAGTCAAGAAACCAAGTGAACGGAAAGAGCGAATCTCTTTTGTGTACACATCAAATACCCCTTCATTGTGGGTTTTACGATAATGTGTAAAAATTTCTTTTACTTTTTCATCAACAGGTTGTCCAGCCTCGCTACAAGCGCGAGCCACCACATTGATACCACCAAAAGGCTTGATGGCACGACGCAATAATTCATCTGTTTGTAGTCCGACGATCAACTCATTGTCTTTATCAATATATCCTGCTTTATGCGAAGAGATTGTAGAAATAGTCGTGTTATCTAAAGAACGTACTCCGCCATTAGCTCGCTCTTCTGCGATGGCTTCCATACACTTTTCCCAGACCTTCTTAGTGCGTGCTGAAGGGCCACATAGGAATGAAGCATCACCCTCGTAAGGGGTTATGTTTAGTGAAACAAAATTGGCCACATCAATGGTGCTTGTCCAAAGCCCATCTTTCATTGTAGTCTTAACGTCCATGATTTATATGTAAATGTAGATTTGCGAAGCGTTTGTGCCCCCGCCTCATTTAGGGTGTTGCAAATATACGACATATTTACACCGTATTCTAGCCTTTCAAAATGTTTACTTTGTAATCAATGTAAAAATTTGATGCAGGTCAAAATAATTGCAAAAGAAGATATTATTTATTCATAAAGTACACCTACTTTGATCCTCTAGCCGACATTTTGTTCATAATATATTGTACAGCATATCGAAAAAAAGGTCTAAATTCATCTTTTTGTAATATGATTTTTGCATCTTTGCACATACGGATATGCCTTGTAATGGCTTTTTCTGCTAAAAGTATTCACATTTTCAAACAATAAGACTATGCCAAATCTTCCCTATTACCCAACAGTAGTCGTGTCTGATATCCACTTAGGTACATCACACAGTAAAACTTATGAAGTGTCTGAATTCTTACGTTCTATCCGCTGTGATCTTTTGATTATGAATGGAGATATTATTGACGGTTGGCACCTTAAAAAATCGGGAATGGGTAAATGGAAAAAGAAGCATACAAAGTTTTTCAAAACCATCATGAAGATGATGGAAAAGTACAATACTAAAATTGTCTATATTCGTGGCAATCATGACGATTTCTTGGATAATTTAATGCCCCTACATTTTGCCAATATTGAAGTGGTAACAGAATGGACCTACGAAAATTTTGGCAAACGTTATTACGTATGTCACGGAGATGTCTTTGATAGTATCACCACCAAAATGAAATGGCTCGCTCAACTGGGAGATACTGGATACACCTTTTTGCTATGGGTAAATAAGGTGTACAATCAAAATCGTTTAAAACGCGGCCTTCCATATTACTCGTTATCTCAGAAAATAAAAAATAAGGTGAAAGGTGCGATCAACTATATCACCGACTTTGAATCGGAGATTGTGTCATTAGCTAAACACAAGCAATGTGATGGAGTGATATGCGGTCACATCCACCACCCAGACAACAAGATGTGTGGCGATGTACATTATCTCAACTCAGGCGATTGGGTAGAATCACTGAGCGCACTTATCCAAGACGAGCTCGGTGAATGGCAAGTTGTTTATTACGATGGCATGCTGAAAGAGCAGATTAAAGAAGAAGCAAGTACTTTGGCTGAACAATTGGATCTACAAAACAACGCACCTCCTGCACCGACCCACTCCATGAGTGAGACACGTACAGCAGAGTTGGACGAATCTCCATTATAGGCATATCTCATGCAAACATCTTATTTTAAATATCTAAACCAATCTATATGAGATTTTTATTTATAGTCCAAGGTGAAGGACGAGGACATTTCACCCAAGCGATCTCTATGTATGAGATGTTACAACGCTACGGACACAATGTTGTGGAAGTACTTGTGGGAAAAAGTAATGTACGCGACTTACCCACTTTCTTCACAGAGCGCGTAGATACAAAAATCACCCGTTTTTTAAGTCCCAACTTCGCCCCTAGCCCAGAAAACAGAAGAGTCAAGATAGATAGTTCTATCATGAATAATATACGCCACGCACAAGATTATATGCAAAGCATCCATTTAATTAATCAACATATCAAATCATCCAAAGCTGATATCGTGATCAATTTCTATGAGATGCTTACTGGTATGGTCTATATGATCTATCGCCCACGTGTACCCTACATCTGTATAGGACATCAGTATTTGTTTATGCACAAACAGTTTTCTCTTCCCGTAGAGGGTAGCAGTTTCGATGTGCTTAAATATTTCACTCGATTCACCTCACTTGGAGCAGCCAAACGATTGGCTCTTTCCTTCTACCCCTTCCCATCGGATAAGTCCAACAAGATAGATGTGGTACCTCCCATTCTACGACGCGAGGTGCTTGAGCTACAAGCTGAGCAAGGGGAACATATTCATGGATATATGCTCAATTCTGGTTTTTCCGAAGATATTGAGGCCTTTCATAAGAAACATCCAGAAGTACCATTGCATTTCTTTTGGGATAAAAAAGGTGTAGCCGATGAAACAGTTGTTGATAATACGTTAAGTTACCACAAGATCAACGACAAGCTCTTCCTTGAGTACATGCGCACCTGTAAATGTTATGCCAGTACCGCAGGATTTGAGTCAATCTGTGAAGCGATGTATCTCGGTAAACCCGTTATGATGATTCCTGCCCATATTGAGCAAGATTGCAATGCTGCGGATGCTATGCGTGCAGGAGCTGGATTTTCTGCAGATAGCTTTGACCTAGAACGTCTCCTTGAATTTAGTCAGCATTTCGAGCCCAATCCAGACTTCCGTCAATGGGTGGAAGAAGCCGAAATTCGTATCATGCAAGAGATTCTATCCGTGATCCCAGAATATCATGAGGGTAAATTTGTAGAGCACAACATCGCCAAAAATCGCAAATCACTCCTTCAAGAAGCGAATGAACAGCTAGACAAATTTATAGCTATGGCCAAAGAAGGACCTAAAAAACTACACAGCACCTTCAAGAAGAAAAATAAAGAAGGCCAGGAGGCTAAATAAAACAAATACAGTGTATTTATGGAACATGAATCCATAGATACACTGTATATTTATTTCAGATACATTATATAGACTCCGCAGCACAATATAACGCTATCATATTTTCACAACTATCTATACTTACCGCTTTCTTTATCTTCGAGCATAGACAGATAAGACTGATAACGCGAAGGAGCAATTTCTCCAGACTCCACCGCCTCAAGCACTGCACACCCAGGTTCATGAATATGCGTACAATTATTGAAGCGACACCCCTCTGAGACTTTAAAAATATCCACAAAGTAATGAGCAATTTCACCTTCCTTCATATCAAACGAACCAAATCCTTTGATTCCAGGTGTATCTATAATATACCCAGCTGCATATTCCAAAGGATACATGGTGCTATACGTTGTCGTATGCATCCCCGTTTGATGAGCTTCAGAGATTTCGGCTGTACGTGCCTCCACATGTGGCAAGAGCGCATTGATAAGCGTAGACTTACCGACACCGCTATGTCCTGAAAATAAAGTCACCTTATCAACAAGCAAATCCTTGATGCTATCTAGTCCCTCCCCAGTCTCTGCTGAAAGCACATGGCAAGTATACCCGATAGATTCATATATATGTCTGTATATTTCTAGTTGAGATAAATCATCCTCATCATAACAATCGACCTTATTGAATATAATTTCCGTAGGTACATCGTATGCCTCGGCACTAGCCAAAAAGCGATCGATAAAAGTCGTTGACGTCTCAGGATAATTGATTGTTGCAACCAATAAACACAAATCTAAATTGGCAGCAATAATATGCGACTGCTTACTTAAATTGGGCGATTTACGCACAATATAATTTTTACGCGGTTCAATCTCATAAATAAGTCCGGTACCTTCTCCATGCTCATTGTAGATTACTTGATCTCCCACAGCTATAGGGTTGGTACTTTTGATACCCCGTAAACGAAAGTTGCCCTTGACCTTACAGGGCAAGGGCTCACCTTCAGTTGGCTTCACAATGTACCAACTACCAGTATTTTGAATAACAAGTCCTTTAGGCATATAAGCTTAGACTGTCATAATTTCTTTTTCTTTCGCAGCGAACTGTTCATCAATCTGTTTGATAAACTTATCGTGAATCTTCTGTAGTTGTGCTTCTGCATCTTTCTGTGCATCTTCAGCCAAGCCATCTTTCACAGCTTTCTTCAACCTATCGATACCATCACGACGAGCATTACGTACACTAATCTTTGCATTTTCAGCTTCTTGCTTACATTGCTTAGACAATTGTTTACGACGATCCTCAGTCAATGGAGGAATACCAATACGAATGATCTCCCCATTATTTTCAGGCATGATTCCTAGATCAGAATCAATGATTGCCTTCTCAATAGGTTGAAACATCGACTTATCCCAAGGCTTAATCGCAATTGTACGAGAATCAGGAGTAGTCACAGCAGCACAGTTATTGATTGGAACCATTGCACCATAAGAATCAACGCGGATACCATCTATTAGTCGCACATCCGCCTTACCAGCACGGATATGAGAAAGTTGCTCATCCAAGTGCATTGCAGACATTTCCATCATATCTTCTGCATCACCTAATACTTCTTTCACTTCAATCATAATATTATTTGTTATATATAACCTTGTTTATTTGGGTACAAAAGTAGCTGTTTTCTTGTTGATATACAACAAAACAAAGCTAATTTATAGACATCTAAGCATTAAGGATGTACCACCGTACCGATATTTTCGCCCGAGATAACCTTTTCTAAATTACCTACAGTATCCATATCAAAGACCACGATAGGTAGGTTGTTTTCACGACACATGACAGTAGCCGTCAAATCCATCACCTTCAAGCCTCTTTCCAATACTTCATCATAGCTGATACGATCAAACTTAGTAGCCGTAGGATCTTTCTCAGGGTCAGCTGTATAAATACCATCTACACGTGTACCCTTCATCATCACATCAGCTTCGATCTCTATACCACGCAAAGCACTTCCCGTATCGGTTGTAAAATAGGGATTACCCGTTCCAGCAGACATTATGACAACAGATCCTTTCTCCATCAAGTCAATCGCTTTCCACTTATTATAGAATTCCCGAACAGGTTCCATGCGAATAGCTGTCAACACCTGAGCAGGCACACCCACTGCATGCAAAGCACTACTAAGCGCCAAACTGTTGATTACAGTAGCCAACATACCCATTTGATCTCCTTTCACACGATCAAAACCTTGAGCAGCTCCACTCATGCCACGAAAGATATTTCCTCCACCGATAACAATACCGATTTGAACACCCTTATCATGCACTGCTTTGATTTGTTGAGCATATTCAGAAAGACGAGTTTCATCAATACCATATTGCTTACCCCCCATCAAACTTTCACCACTTAATTTTAAAAGAACTCTGTTGTACTTAATCATAATTATTTTTGTTATACATGTTTCATTTATTATGTACCTAAAGCGTCAACGTTTCCTCATCATCTTTGAATAGAACATGTCGAACCTCTTTAAATAAATAGTCCAAATTTTCTCCACTATCCTGATGCTTAATCGTCAAGACACCTTCAGGTGAAACCCCTACAATACGTCCTTGGAACGTACCCAGTTCATCGCAGAAATAAGCATCTTCATCAAAACGGAACAATTTAGAAAGATACTCAACCTGCAATTCATTAGCCGCATCCTCCTCTCCCGTAAAGAGAAGTTCACAACGCGCCTCAATACGTTCACGTAAGAGTTCTAAAATAGGCATTCTATCTAAGACCTCACCAGTAATAGTTGCTAAACTGACAGGATTTGGAGCCGATCCATGAAAGACCGTCTGCTTGACATTGATTCCAATGCCAGCAATCGTATATTCTATATTCTGTCCTTGGATGGCATGTTCTATCAGTATGCCTCCCAATTTCTTTTCTTTATAATAAATATCGTTAGGCCATTTGATCTTGATGTCATCAGAATATGCCTCCATCACGTCTACGATAGCCAACGAAATAGCCTCTGAGATCAAGAACTGCTCCACAATGGGAACTCGCTTAGGACGAATCAACACAGAAAACAATAAGTTTTTCCCCGGTGCCGATTCCCATCCATCATTGACCCTCTGCCCTCTACCAGCCGTTTGATAATCGGTAGAGATAGTTAAATAATCAGGCAAATATGCCTCTTGTGCCTTGATCAGCTCACGCAAAAAATGATTGGTAGAATCCAATTTTGCGTAATGCATATGATCCGTGTGTATTGATTTCATGAGTTTATTATGTATAGGTTAATGTTTATGTTCAATCACTCTAAAAAGAGATATACTCTACTGCATGCCCTCCATATACTCCTCTCTCATTGCACCCGTAAATTTGGCAACAATCAAGTTGTAACTATGGTCAACCAGCTCATAGACTAATTCATCAGACACATCGCTATCTAGAATCACCTGATTCCAATGCATCTTATTGAGATGATATCCAGGTTGTATCCCCGAGAAATGCTCTCTTAATTCCACGGCTCTATCAGGATCACACTTTAAAGCAATCATCTTTTCTTTTTCCAAAGGCATAATGGCAAACATCTTGCCCATGACTTTAAAAACAAGCGTTGTCTCATCAAAAGGAAACGACTCAGTCACTTTCCGTTTGTTGAGACAGTAGTCGCGCAAAGTTTCTATATCCATAATCGTTTCTATTAGTTTGTTTCTTCTAGCCTATTATCTTTTTAATCTCAATGATATACGGCGACGTTTGGAGTCAATATCAATCACCTCCACCATCACCTGTTGTCCAATACTCACCACCTCGGTAGGCGATGAAATTCTTCTATTGGCCATTTGAGATATGTGAATCAACCCATTCTCCTTGATGCCTATATCAGCAAAAGCACCAAATGCTGTGATATTGCCAATCACCGCAGGGAGACTCATCCCTATCTGCAAATCCTCAAACACGCGTACCTGCTCATCAAAAGCAAAAGCCGTCAATTGCTCTCTAGGATCCCGATTTGGTTTCGCCAATTCAGCCATAATATCCTTTAATGTTGGCATCCCCACACTGCCATGTACATATCGCTGTAAATCAATAGCCTCACGTTTTGAAGCATCTTTCATCAAATCAGCCACACTACATCCTTGATCCTTCGCCATTTGCTCCACAAGCGCATAGCTCTCAGGGTGAACCGCACTACCATCCAACGGATTTTTCGCTTTAGGAATGCGTAAGAAACCAGCCGCCTGTACGTAAGCCTTTTGCCCTAATCGAGGAACATTCAACAAATCTTTTCGACTTGTAAACGCCCCATTTTCAGCACGATAACTGACTATATTTTTGGCCAAAGTTGGTCCCAATCCCGCTATATATGTCAACAAATAAGCACTTGCTGTATTTAGATTGACACCGACCTGATTCACACAATTTTCAACCACTTGGTCAAGTGCCTTCTTAAGCTTCGTCTGGTTCACATCATGCTGATATTGGCCCACCCCAATAGACTTAGGATCAATCTTAACCAACTCCGCTAGCGGATCCATCAATCGACGTCCAATAGACACTGCACCACGTACCGTCACATCCTGATCTGGAAACTCCTCTCGAGCGATAGCAGAAGCCGAATAAATCGAAGCCCCCTGCTCACTCACCACAAAAGTATCTACAGGAGAAGTGAAGTGTAAACCATCGACAAAACTCTTCGTTTCTCTACTAGCGGTACCATTACCGATAGCAATCGCTTGTATTTTGTGTTTAACCACTAGCCGTTCCACGACAGCAGCAGCCTCAGTTGTTTTATTTTGAGGTGGATGCGGATAAATAGCAGTTTGTTCCAACAGATTGCCCTGCTCATCCAAACACACCAACTTACAACCAGTACGATATCCAGGATCGAGTGCCAACACCCGTTTTTGTCCGAGCGGTGCCGCCAAGAGCAACTGCTTCAGGCTCTGTGCAAAGATCATAATAGCCTCATCATCAGCCTTCTCCTTGCTCATCGTTCCATATTCAGTAGCGATAGATGGACTTAATAATCGCTTATAAGCATCTTCCACAGCCTCAGCTACTTGATCACTACATGCCCCACGTCCACGTACAAACTGATGGTCTAGCTTATCCAACGACTCCTCATCATCAGGTTGAATCTTCACTTTAAGCACCCCTTCGTTTTCGCCACGGCGTATAGCTAGCAATTGATGACTCTGCACCCGATTCAGTCCATGATTCCAGTCGAAGTAGTCCTTATAATTCTGTCCTTCTTCTTCCTTCGCCTTTACGACTTTAGCCTCCAAGTGTGCTGTATATTGATAGACACGTCGAATTACATTTCTAGCCCGCTCATCCTCATTGACCATTTCAGCCACGATATCACGAGCTCCTTGTAAAGCCTCCTCCACATCTTTCACTTCATCACCCAGAAATTGCTTCGCGTGTGCTTCCACACTTCCCCCCTGTTGCATCAACAGCCATTGTGCCAAAGGTTCTAACCCCTTCTTTTTAGCTATTTCCGCACGCGTTCTCCGCTTGGGCTTATACGGCAGATAAATATCCTCCAATTCCGTACTATCCCAAGTATCCCGGATACGTTTCTCCAGTTCTGGGGTTAGTTGACCAAGTTCCTCGATAGTTTTAAGAATAGTCGCACGGCGTTTATCGATCTCCTGCATCTTTTCTAGTTGCGTCTGGATAGCACCGATTTGGACCTCATCTAGTCCACCAGTCACTTCTTTTCTATAGCGTGCGATAAATGGGATGGTAGCATCTTCTTCCAATAGCTCTAAAGTATGCACCACTTGCTTACTAGGCAAGTTGACCACTCCTGCTATAATAGATGCATATGTTGTTGTCAATTCAGACATGCTCTTCTACATATTTAAAGTTAGGTTTTAGCCACTTAATTTAAACAGCTTACTTGTTACAAAGAAACAAAAAAAAATTGGGAAACCTCTCGGCTTCCCATATTTTTCTCTTTTAATTAGGATGAATTCTTTCAATTATAAAATATGAAATACCACAACTGGCAAATCTTCCGCCATACTGGCATATATTCCACAATACCTATTAACTATTATTTTTTGATTTCAAAGGAATGTAAGATATTTCCGCGCCCATTCATCATATAGACCACAATATGATCAGAGCTCACAGTCACAATACTAAAACCAGCTTCGTTACTGCAATATTGTGTCCCCTCAATAGGTTGCACATCACGTGCTAGAGACGCCGAAGTATTCACTAAATACACTGGTTCTTTCGTACCCTTATGTACAATATACTGACCACTATGAATGTGTCCACAACCATACATATCGACACGTCCATTAAAAATAGGTAACAGTCGTTTACGCAAATCCATCTGTTCAGCAATTGCTTTATGAGTTTGTGCATACAAAGGATGATGCCCAAAAGCGATATTCCATTTAGCCGTAGAGTGAGTCAAGACACTATCTGCCCACTGAATTTGAGGAGCAATAGGTTGCTTGCACGCATCTGGATACTGGTCCGCTTTCTCACGATACTTAGTAATCAGCGGCGTTGTATCCAACCACAAGATGCGCAATTCAGCTCCATGCAATTTAAAAGTCTTTGTATAGTATCTAGCAGGCATACACCATCTGCGGCTCACCGTTGCATAATCAAGTACCGCCTGAGTAGATCCCCTATATTCATGATTACCCAAACAAGGGTACCACTCACACATCAGTTCTGGATGAGTATATATATTTTCAAAATTACTTGTCCACAATGGATCCAACACACTGCGCACACCATTAAAATGATGAATATCACCAGGAGCGACCACAAAGTCCACCCCAATTTGCTCCGCAATATGCCCCATCATTTCCGCAATGCTTTTCTGCTCATAATACCCATTTCGTCCATTGTCATTACACACGAGAAAGACCACATGTTTTTTGAACGGCTTGTGATCCACCACCTCGCCATTCACAATTTGTGCATATGCCCAGTTTGGTAGTGCCATAAAGGCAGCTACCAAAACTAAGATACACCATAGATTATTTTTTTTCATCTTCGACTAGTCTACTTATTTGATTTTGATTAGAAACGCACCTTGATTCCAGCGTTCACCTTTACACCGTAGTATTCCACCTGCATGGTACGATCTTCCTTACCTTGATAATAACGCAATGGTTGATTCAACAAGTTCGTCGCGTTCGCATATACTGTATACTTTTTAGCGAAAGTATAGCTAGCATTCAAATCTAGATAATTCACCGCATCATAATATCTATCCAATTCTTTATCCTCACCCACTTCATCGATAAATGAAGAAGCATGGTTGTAAGAAAGTCTGATAGACGCTCCAGCCTTTTGGAAGAACAGCGAAGCATTAGCCGCATGCTCAGGGCTACCAGGCATATCACTATCCTCACCTTCACGTCCAGGGATACCCAATTCATTAACCTTAGAATACGTATATGTATAGTTCCCACCAAAACCGATACATTTCAAAGCAGGATGAATAAACCCAAAGTCACGTTGATACGTCAATTCAGCACCCAGCAAATCTGCATCACCAGCATTAACAGGTTGCGTCAATTTATCATAGACATGTCCATTATACTCATAATCACCAACCGTACGATCTACAATAAAGTCATTGATACGTTTGTAGAACACCCCCGCACTAATCATACCCAACTCCTTGAAATAATAATCAGCACACAAGTCAAAATTATAGGCAAGAGAAGGTTTAAGTTCCGAATTGCCCAACTTGATTTCATTGTCCTCCATACTCACATTTGCACGCGGTACAAGATACTCATATCTAGGACGCGACAACGTATTCGTGAAAGAAGCACGCACATTCATCTGCTTATTCACCTCCCATTTAGCCAATAACGAAGGAAGGATATTAGTATATGTTTTAGTTGAATTTCCAGTATCCGTCATCTTATCTGCATCGATATCATAGTTATAGCCACTATACTTCACATGCGTATTTTCCACACGAAGTCCAGCCATCACTTTGAAGGCATCCCCAATTTTTTGATCGAATCGTACATACCCAGCAGACACCATCTCGCTAGCATCATAAGTTGCCGCAATCTCTTCAATAACCTGCTTCCCTTTAAAATTAGCAATGCTAGTACTTTCCCCATTAAACTTCAAACTACTTAAGAAAGAAGGAGTAATAAACGAACCAGCCGCATACTCATCACCAGGATAGAATCCATCGCGTGTTTCATCTTTTGTATGTTGAAGCAATTGCGCCACAAATGCCTCTTCAGCAGCATCTTTCGCATCATCGTCCGCACCAGTAGGTTCATACGTATAATAATCCTTATCAAAAGACTTATCCTTGATACCCAGCTTAGCCCCAAAGCGCAATTTATTACCATAATCACCTGTTTGCAAAGGAAGTTCGAATTTTACAGAAGCTTTCAAGTTTTTCTCCATAACATCTTCCTGTTCCTCCGTGATTTCATCAAATCCCATTTCATCAATAGCAAATTTACTTGGATTCAAGTATTTGATATAGGTATCTCTTGTGCCAGGTTTAACGATTTCAAAGTCAGTTCCATTTTCCGCTTTTCCCTTCATCGCTACATAACGCTCATTAGGACGTGCTTCACTAGCTTGCGAATAACCCACTTTCCATTTCGTTTCCAATTTCCCCCAAAGGTGCTCCCCATTCAGAGTAAAGTCCATTGTTTTTTGACGTTCAAGACGGCGGTTCTTCGTATCAGAAGCTCCCCCTTTTGTTTGACGATACACCTTGATCTTATCATCACCTAAATTCTTAAAGCGTAAACGGAAGCGATTTTCGTAGTCATTACGTTGGTTATACAACCCCTTGAAACTCACCTTATTATTGTTATTGATATTCCAATTTAAGCCAAGACTATAACTTTGACGCGCACGTTCCACATAATACTGGCGAATTTGCATATCCTTTAAATACACCTCATCGTCTTTATTCAAGTCATACTCATACTCCACGTTATCCGATCCTAAATCATCATTTTGATACGAAGCAGCCAACATCACCCCCAACTTATTATTAAAGAACGTATCACCATACGTAAAGCCAAGATCCAGTTGCGCCTCTTCAGAAATCTGATTGTATCCCGATCCAGCATGAGCCATGACCAAACGTTTAGTCGGCGCATTTTTAGTGACCAGATTGACCGCTCCACCGATAGCATCCGCATCCATATCCGCAGTCACCACCTTATTAACTTCAATCGTTTGGATCATATCCGCAGGGATAAGATCGAGCTGCACCGCACGTGTCCCCCCTTCAGCAGAAGGCATACGATCCCCATTGACCATCACCGAACTAAGTTCGGGAGCCGTACCACGAATTTGTCCGAAGCGAGCCTCCCCTTGATCATATTGTACATTGATCCCAGAGATACGCTTCAAAGCATCCCCAATATTTGTATCTGGAAATTTACCAACTTGATCCGAAGACACCACATTGACCAAGTTGAACGCATTTTTTTGCACATTAAAGGCACGACGTTCGCCGCAGAAAGCCCCCTTGACAACCACTTCACCAAGCGACACACCATCCTTCATTTCCACATTGAGAAGGACTGTTTTACGGTCAGTGACCTTAACTTGGATTTCTTTCGAGCCACATCCCACATATTGGATTTTGACAGTATATGTACCTTCCTTCAAGCCGCTGAGCGTATAGTAACCATCGACATCTGTCACCACAGCCATACCTATACTTGGTATCGTTATCATGGCCCCAGGCAATACCTGCTTGTTAGAATCTACCACACGTCCACGAATGGCTCCATACATACTAGCCGCATCATCAATCGTGTTCGGTTCAGTACTTGAATAGTTGTTGGCCGCTTGATTATTCATATTGCTTGCAAGCGCAAACGCAAGTGCCAGTGTAAAAATCTTCTTCATCGTATAATTAATATAGTTTGTTTTGAGCTGATGCAAAACTATACAATTATCATGACAAAGGTAAGACGTAAATATTACATAAAAAAGACAAGATTATTACACAATTGAAACATTATGTTTTCCAAGCCCTTAACACCTCCCTTTTTCCATTGGGAGGTCCAGGCATACGTTCCACCACAAAGCCCACCTGCTGAAGCATTCGACGCACCACCCCTTTGGCACAATATGTGGTCAACACCCCACCAGATGCCATCGCCACATATATCTTCTGTAACAATTCCTCCCCCCACAGCTCAGGTTGCGTTTCAGGCGAGAAAGCATCAAAATACACCACATCAAAATACCCACTGTTTAACGGAGCCAATAGAAAATCCTCCTGTCGTTTACACAGAGTAAACCACTCCGACAAGTCCACCTGCTGCCCCCATTCGGCTGCAAGCACCTTCTCAAAGACCTCCTTAGGCATATACTCCAGCGCACGCGCCTCCTCTATGCCCAAAGGATACAACTCCAAAGTTGTGTACTCCACATGAGTGCGCACCTCGTTAGCCTCCACACAAGTAAGCAGTGCATTGAGTCCAGTGCCAAAGCCTAATTCCAGCACCCGCACCTTTTGTGCAGGATGCTCCTTCATCCACTCCCTCAACGCTAGTTGCACAAAGATATGCATCGATTCACTACGAGCCCCCTTCACACTATGATACTGTTCGTGAAAAGTAGGATGCACAATCGTTTGGCTCCCATCGTCAGTTTTTATAATATACGGTTGATTATTCTTTGATTCCATAACACAAATATAGTAAAAACTTTTCAGTTGCCTTCCCTTTTCTTTGCAAGGTTGCCCCATATATGCTAGCTTTGCACAAACAACAAATAATTTCCTCATGCAAGTACAGATACATCCTTCTTGGCAACACGTTCTTCAGAACGAATTTGACAAGCCCTACTTCGAACAACTCACCACATCGATTCGTCAAGAATACGCCCACCACACCATCTATCCCCCAGGCCCACAAATTTTTGAAGCCTTCAACCGCTGTCCACTCGACAAAGTAAAAGTTGTCCTTATCGGCCAAGACCCCTACCACGGTCCAGGTCAAGCCCACGGCCTATGCTTCTCCGTCAATGACCACATAGACATCCCCCCATCTCTACGCAATATATATAAAGAGATCGTAGACGATATAGGAGGAGAAATCCCCACCACAGGCAATCTCAGCCACTGGGCCGACCAAGGCGTACTGATGCTCAACGCCACCCTCACCGTACGTGCCAACCAAGCCGGTTCGCACCAAGGCAAAGGCTGGGAAGAATTTACAGATGCCGTCATCCAGTTGGTCAACCGCCACTGCCCCCACGTCGTCTTTATCTTATGGGGAAGCTACGCCCAGAGAAAAGCCCAAGGCATAGACACCAGTCGGCATTTAATCCTAAAATCGGCTCATCCATCTCCCCTCTCCGCCTATAGAGGCTTCCATGGCAACCACCAATTTTCGTTGACTAATGCCTTTTTAGAAGAGCACGGATACCCCCCCATCCAATGGTTAAAATAATCTGAAATGCAGGAATTTTCACTTACAAAGTTGCTTTTCCAACAAAAACCCGTACCTTCGCAGCGATTAACTTGATAAGGATTTTCCTTATCGTAAAAAATAAAGAATATGGCAAGTAGAAGAAATTTGAAAAAAGGCATCAGCTACGTCATGGGTGAACTATTTACCGAAGCAGTAACCTTCCGTAATTACATCCCAGGTGTTGATCCAGCAAAAGCCAACGCAGTACTAGGCAAGATTCTTGCAACTCACGAAGATTTTATCATGCGTGTAAGCCACACAGAACCAGGCAACGTCAAAGGATATTATAAAAAATTTGGAGAAGATTTTCATGCAGTAGTCAATGAAACACTTCAAGACATGAACAATCTAAAAACTGCTCCAAC
>Ga0116162_10000769_pt1 | contig 22265 bp, 15 predicted proteins | sample AD_UKC105_MetaG_FD_89875 | JGI IMG/M metagenome (GOLD analysis project Ga0116162, IMG submission 89875) | Active sludge microbial communities of municipal wastewater-treating anaerobic digesters from Hong Kong - AD_UKC105_MetaG | ecosystem: Engineered > Bioreactor > Anaerobic > Digestate...
CCCTTTTATATTTTAAAGCTATTCGTAAGCATTTACAGATTTATTATTTCACCGTCTACAATATGTATAGATCTATCGGTAATCCTCGCAAGCTCTTCATCATGTGTAACAATCACAAAAGTTTGCCCAAACTGATCACGGAGATCAAAAAATAACTGATGCAACTCACTCTTATTTTTACTATCTAGAGACCCTGACGGTTCATCAGCTAGAATAACGCTGGGTCGGTTTACTAAAGCACGTGCCACAGCAACACGTTGCTTCTCCCCCCCAGACAATTCATTAGGCTTATGTGTAGCACGATCAGCTATTCCCATAAATTCCAACAATTCTTGTGCCCTATGTAGCAAAGCTTTCTGCTCTGTTCGTTGAATCATGCCAGGTATCATAATATTCTCAATAGCTGTAAATTCTGGCAATAACTGATGAAACTGGAACACAAAACCTAAATGCCTATTGCGAAAAGCAGCTAACTGTTTTTCTTTCATTGAACTCACATTAATACCACTAATCATCACTTGACCGGAATCTGGACGGTCTAGGGTACCCATTATTTGCAGCAGTGTTGTTTTGCCCGCTCCACTTGGTCCAACAATGCTAACCACCTCACGTGGATTTATATCCAAGTCTATGCCTTTTAGCACTTCTAATTCATCGTAGCTTTTCTTAACGGATGTGAGATGTATCATATGAATTTATTATTATTGTATCGTTTATCTATTTAACCATGTATCAGGATCAAGTGCCTCACGCCCCTGACGCACCTCAAACAATAAAACAGGCCTATCGTTATACAATGGATCAGCATATATCTCACCCAATTCTTGACCTTGTTTCACCTTTTCACCAGCATGAACTTTTGTCGTTTTCAAATTGCAGTAAACAGTCATATAGTCTCCATGACGAAGGATAACCCCTCGCGCACCACTAGGCACATCAAACACAACAGTCACTACTCCCTGAAAAACAGCTTGAGCTTGGCATGGACACTCACCATAAATCTTAATTCCTCGTTCCATTTTAGCTTTATCAAAATGGCTTAAATAAGCATAAGTACCCGTTATTGGATATGGTAAGCGACGCTTGTACTGTACAAAAGCATCTCCTATTTCACTGGCTGTTGAATAAGTTTTCATCGCATTAAACACAGTTGGACTACTACGACGCGGACTCACTCGTGGATTAGAAGCTGTTTTATTTACAGAGTTCTTTTCAGCCTGTTTTTTCTCACGTGCTTTACGCATTTCCTCCAAATGAGCTAGCCTCTTTATCTCTTTGTCGATCTCATCTTCAATCAGTTTATTTAAAGCCTTTGAACGCCTCTGTTGTTCCAGTAACTGCTTTTGTAGACTATTTCTTTTACGTTTTAATTTAGTCAACATGTCCTTTTGATTATTTTGATCTTGCTGTAACCTTTCTTTTTCTATTACAACCTGTTTCTTCAAAATAACTTTTGCTTTTTTCACTTCTTGAAGTTCAATCTTTTTCTGCTCAACTTCCTGTTTCTTTTCAAGAATAGTCGCCACTTGTTTTTTTTGATAATCAGCATATTCCATTACATAACGCATGCGACGAATCATCTGATCAAAACTATTAGCTGAAAAAATAAAAATCAGACGTTGATGCACCGAACTTTGTTTTCGCAGATAACATACTGAATAAGCATATTGATCTTTGCGATCCTTTAGCTGCTTTTCTAACTCAACAATCTTATTGGTAACAGTTAATACTTCATGATCTATGGCTCGCATGTCCAACTCTATACGCTCAACATATCGCTTACGTTCCATAAGTTGGGCCTCTAATGCCTGTAAATCAGCCAATTCGTGACCGACAGACTTCTTAGTTTCAGTAAGTAGTGTTTGACTTTTATTGATTTGGTTCTGTAAAACATTATGTTCTCTCTGTAAGCGACGAATTGTAGCATTGCTTTGTGCATGCAACGGCATCACCTGTATAAATAATAAGGTGAAAACAAATAAGCATATACTACAAGTAAGAAAGCTAGACTTATGATACATAATGACTCTAAGATTAATCATCGAGCTGTTCTATAAAAGCTCGAAGTGGTAACTGTTTATATTTTTTACTTGGTTTAGTTTCAACTAAAGAATATGGTTTTGTTGTAATATGAGTAAGTTCTACACGAGTATCTTTCATAATAGGACATCCTAATTGGGCAGCAGTCATCCGAGTTTTTTTCTTCTTTCTATTTTGTAAAATATATGCTTGAACGACTTCCAAACGATACACGTCTGGTTCTTCTACTCCAAATGCATGCGCAAATACAGCAGGAGTCTGGCAAGTATATGTTTTATGCCTTCTGTCCAGCACAAGAATACTATCTGAAGTCAACCACAAACGCACAACTTCAGCACCTACTATGGGAGCAGTAAAGGAGATACGAAGTCCTTGATCTTTCCATAAACGCAATTGTCCACTCACTTGTCCTCCACCTTGAGGTAACGTAGCCTTGAATCTTGCAGACAATTGGTCCTCACTTAGAATTTTGACGGGGCGCAATGACGCACAACTAGACAAACTTAAAAGAACAATGCTTACCCACAATACAACCCTTACATTTGTCAGCAGCGTATATATCTTTGGTTGATGATTCATAAACTATCGGATATAACGTTTCAATTTTATTTTAAGCTTTAATTCCTTACTTTCACTACCAAGTTCTAAAGCTTTTTGCCAGTAAATAAGTGCCTCATCTTTTAGACCACACATATAATAGATATCACCAGCATGTTCCCAAACGTCAGGACTGACCTCTATCGTCTTAGCCTCTTTTTCATCTTTACTATTTAAAGACTTAGTGGCTTGTCCACGCACCTCTTTTTGTGAGGGAATGACGCGGTCAATATACATTTTGGCATCTTTATATTTCCCAGACATGAAAAGCACCCAAGCATAAGTATCTAGATAAGTCTTATTATCAGGTTCAGCAACCACTGTTTTTTGACTCATTATTTCTGCACGCTCTAAATTTTTATTATCTAACGCGAGGAAATAAGCATAATTATTGAGCACTCCAACATTATCGGGATAAATTTTCAAAGCCCTTTCATACGCCTTGTAACAATTATCCATTTCACCGAGTTCATGATAAGCATCTCCTTGAAGAGTATACATATCAGATGCAACTTCTTTGCGTGTTTCCGATGTTATATACTTTTGCCCCTCTTGACAAATGCGTATAACTTCTCTTGATTTTTTATCTTGTGTATAAGTGATAGCTAAATAAAAATGATACAAAATCTCTTCAGGATGATACTGTATACCACCTTCACACAAAGTTTTGACGGTCTCTTTATCTTGATTTTGAAGCATATATTGCAGCAACTGTAAACGAGCTGCACCATTCTCAGGATTAAGTTTCAATAAATGATTTAAAATAGGAATGGCCTGTTTTTTCATTTTATTGCTTACTAGGTAGGAAATATAAAACATCGGCACTTCCGTATCTGTTGAATCAGATTTCAAAGCCATATCTAAGCGTGGCACAATCAATGAGTCTTTGCCAGCACGAGTCATTTGTACCACATAATTACGCAAAACAGAAACTTTAACTTGAGGAGCCACATGAGAATCTTTTAACAATGTGTCTAATTGCAACTCATATTCGGTCGTATCTTTTTTTTGATAATAATAGCTTGCGACACCATAGCGTGCAGCTCCGTTGCTTGGTTCCTGCTTCAAAACAGCATAAAAAGTATGTAGCGCCTCATCTTTACGATTGTGTTCCATCAATAAGCCTGCTTTTAGATTACGAAAACGAGTGTCGTATGGATACTCTGTAATCAAATCATCAATTGCCGAAAAAGCTTTCGTAGAATCATTTTCTTGAAGATAAATTCTATATTTTTGCATACTAATCTCTTCACTCTTCCCTTGGAGTTTTTCAAGTGTATCAAGTACTTGAATCATACTATCAAAGTCTTGCTTCTGCTGATAAAATCCAAGAAGTGCAAAACGAGGTTCCACTTTGTATCGATGATGCTTGGCCATATCTTTATACACCTTAATGGCCAAATCAATTGAATCTAATTGTTGATAAACCTGTCCCAATGCAGATGCATACCAATAATTTTCGGGCTGTAAACGGTGAGCTGTTTCCAATGATTGCAATCCCATTTCATCTTCCCCCATATCAAGCTGCAATTGCGCCATTTCATAATGCGCTTCTGAACGTGTTGGATTAATACGCAGACATTGGCTTAACAGTTCATAACGCACATCAGACTCATTTGTACCTACAGCCTCTTGAAAGATGTAATCGTAGGCTCTCTCACGCATAGAATTGACAGCCAGATATTTTGTAGGCAAGACATTATGAGACACACTTCTCGGGCTAACACAACTAACAATACAAATAGTAACAGACACACTTAAGCAAAGTCTGAATATAATCTTCTGTACCTGTTTATAGATATTGTTATGTAATTTTGTTTTCATCAAAAAAGTCTTTAAGCTTTACCTGTATGTCCGAAACCACCAATTCCCCGCGCAGTCTCATCTAATGTATCTACCGCTTCCCAAGAAACTTGTGTATGCTGAGCAACGACCATTTGAGCAATACGTTCTCCATCATTTATTACAAAATCTTCTCTAGATAAGTTAACTAGTATAACCCCAATTTCTCCACGATAGTCAGCATCTATTGTTCCTGGTGTATTTAAACATGTAATTCCCTTTTTAATAGCTAAACCACTACGAGGACGTATTTGTGCTTCATACCCTTCTGGCAACGCAATAAACAACCCAGTAGGTACGATGCAACGATCCATTGGTTTAAGAGTAATTGGTGTATCTAGATTAGCACGAAGATCCATACCAGCTGATTGACTAGTGGCATACTGAGGAAGTTCATGGCGAGAACGATTGATAATTTCAACTTGAATCATAATGGGCCTTTTTCTTATTTGTTACGTATTATTCGGAATGATATGAAAAAAATAGTCATTCATTCGTCTATAAAAAACATCTCTGCGAATATACTCATAAACAAGCAAATAAGCGACATATTAATAGGTGAAAGCTCTTAAATTAGTTATATTTGTGCTTCATGAAGAAGGAAAAGACAATGAAAACAGAAAATCAGCACCCTAGAGCAGATAGTCAACAAATGAATTGGCATCAGCTCATAACAACAAAACGGTACGGACTTGAAGCTTACCATGACCATAAAAAAGAAAAGCGTAGCACTTTTCAAAGAGACTATGATCGTATGGTTTTTTCAGCTCCATTTCGTCGATTACAAAACAAGACTCAGGTATTTCCACTACCAGGTAGTGTTTTTGTCCACAACCGACTCACGCACAGCATGGAAGTTTCTTGCGTAGGCCGTTCATTGGGAGTAGATGTAGCAGAAAACCTCATTGAAAAACATCCCGATTTAGCTAATTCATTAATTACTGAAATTCCAACAATTGTTTCTGCCGCATGTCTTGCACACGACATGGGTAATCCTCCTTTTGGGCATTCGGGAGAAAAAGCTATAGCAACTTTTTTCAGTGAACGAGAAGGTCAAATTTTAGAAAAACATGTTACAGCCAAAGAATGGCAAGACTTGATACACTTTGAGGGGAATGCTAATGCATTACGCTTATTAACACATCAATTTGAAGGACGTCGTCCAGGGGGCTTTGTCATGTCCTACACGACACTGGCCTCCATTGTAAAATATCCTTATTCATCTTCCTCATCTCTTACACAAAAAAAATCAAAATTTGGCTTCTTTACCTCAGAAGAAGCAGTATTTCAAAAAATTGCCAAAGAGCTTGGTCTAAAACGAATGCCAGATGACCACATGCGTTATTGTAGACATCCGCTTGTTTTTCTTGTAGAAGCCGCTGATGACATCTGTTACCAAATAATGGATCTTGAAGATGCTCATAAACTAAAGATATTAAGTACTAAAGAAACTATTGATTTACTGTTGAATTATTTTGATTCAGAACGTCAATCACATATTATGAAGACATTTAAGCTAGTAGAAGATGCAAACGAACGTTTAGCTTATCTCCGATCAAATGTCATTGGTTTGTTGGTTGCAGAGTGTGTTGAAGCTTTTATGAATCACGAAGAAGATATTATGTGTGGTAATTTTTTTCAGCCACTTATACAGTGTATTAACCCTCGTCCATTGCAAGCATACCAAGCCTGCACCAAGACCGCATATGAAAAGATTTATTGTGCCAAAGATGTGTTAGAGATTGAACTCGCAGGATATCAAGTTATTAATACACTAATGAAATTATTCATTGAAGCGGTTATATCTCCTGAAAAACAGTATTCAAAACTATTGATTAATCGAGTAAGTGATCAATACGAAATTAACCACCCAACACTTTTCGGGCGAGTTCAAGCAGTTGTTGACTATATCTCTGGAATGACAGATGTCTATGCTCTTGATTTATACCAAAAAATACAAGGGAACAATTTACCTGCAATCTAAAAAAGCCAAGAGCTTGAATCTATTATAGACTCAAGCTCTTGTTATAAATATGAAATACCATCTATTCTTGATACATAGACTCAATTACATCTTTGTAATGTTGGTAAACGACTGCTCTTTTAATCTTCAAGGTATTGGTCATTTCTCCTTTTTCCATGGTAAACGCATCTGGAAGTAATGTAAACTTCTTAACCATTTCAAAATGAGCAAAATGCTGTTGTAATGTTTCTATACGTTCATAAAACAACTTCTTAACTTCCGCATGTCTTACTAACTCCTCACGTGATAAGGTAGCTAAAGCGGTATTAACTTGCGCCCATTTTTCTAATTGAGAGAAGTCAGGAACAATTAAAGCTGAAACATATTTTCTTTGATCTGCAATGATTACTATTTGATCTATAAAACGATCTACAACAAGATTGGATTCGATACTTTGAGGCGCGATATATTTTCCATTGGATGTCTTGAAAAGTTCTTTTAAACGTTCAGTCAAAAACAAATTGCCATTTTCATCCATATATCCTGCATCGCCTGTATGGAACCAACCATTTTCATCAATAGCTTTGGTCGTAGCCTCTACATTATTATAATACCCTGGTGTAATGGTATTGCCACGAAGATAAATTTCATTATTCTCCCCAAATTTCAATTCTATATCTGACATCAATTTTCCTACAGATCCAATCTTATAGTCGTTTGGGTTTGTCACTGTTACGCTAGCTGTCGATTCGGTTAAACCATATCCTATAAGAATAGGCATACCCACTGCTGTGGCAAATTCATGAACTAGATCTGGGATTTTCGCCCCACCAATAGGGAATAGTCTCCCATTATCCAAACCAATGGTCTTTTTCAACAACTTATAAATGGTCCTTTGATAAAATGCATATTTAGTTCGAACCCATAATGGAGGACGTTTGTGCTCGCGTATTGCTGAATTATACTTCATTCCAACAGTAATTGCATCTTCCATCAAAGACTTTTGAACTCCTGTAGTTGTACGTATTTTTTCTTGTACACCAGCGTATATTTTCTCCCAGAAACGAGGTACACTACACATCATTGTAGGACGCACCTCCTTCATCGCTTCTTGTACTTCTTGAGGACGCAAATTAACACATGTCGTCACACCATGGTGAAGACATAAATACACCCATGCCTTTTCAAAGACATGAGTAAACGGTAGAAAATTCAATGAAACATCCGTTTCTTTAAAATCAATTAATTTATCGTGATTTTTTAAAGCTTGCTGAAAACAAAGGTGAGTTAATTTCACTCCTTTGGGAGTACCAGTAGTCCCAGATGTGTACATAAGACAAGCTAAATCATTCAAACAAGATGACGCGCTACGCTCTTCTACCACTTTATCCATCCCCACTTTTGCTCCAAGCATTAAAAATTCATCGAAGCTCATAGAAATACCCTCATCAGTAGAAGACTTTTTCACCTTAGAATCAAAGATTACGATATGTTCTAAGGTTGCACAATGTGGAAGGACATCAAATGCAGTGTCATACTGATACTGTTCTCCCACGAATAACACGCGAATATTTGCGTTTTCTACGATATATTTCACTTGTGAGGGAGAGCTGGTTGCGTATAAAGGCACATTAACAGCCCGATTAGCATATGCTGCAAAATCAGTATAAATATACTCGGGCATATTTTGAGAAAAGATACCTACATTTTCTTGTACACCTATCCCAAGTGCAGCCATGGCTTGTGCCTCGAGTTTGATTATTTCATCTACTCGATTCCACGATACCGGTATCCATGTACCAGTTTCATCACTTTTATACTTTAGGCATGTACGATCACCATAATGTTCTGCTTGACGAGAAATCATGGTGGATAATTGGTCATATTGCATATTGCTTTTCTTTAGTATTCCACTGTAAAGATAGAATTATTCTAGTTATAATGGATATTTAGTTTCAAAAATAATTATTCAGTGCTATGAAATATGCATAAATTATAGACATTAACAGTAAAACATGATCATTTATTGACCTAAAACAAAAACTCACTATAATAATCAGTATATTTATTTAGCCTAGGATATCAACTTCTCTGTAATTATGGTATAACAAACACATTTTATTATGAGGTCAAAAGATAGGCTTTTCTTTTTTATTATTGTATCTTTGTGCCCAAATAAACGTTTTATACATGGACAACGCATTCTATATTGCAGATGCTATAAGCTTGTTAAAGACTATGATTTCTATTCCTTCTATTAGCAAAGAGGAGGAACAAGTAGCTGATTTAATTCAGCGAACAATGGAGTCATATGGGCTTACCACATATAGACTTGGTAACAACTTATGGACGATCTCAACTGATTTTGACGAAAACAAACCCACCGTGTTGCTTAACTCCCATATGGATACAGTTAAGCCTGTTTCTGGATGGAATAAACAACCATATACAGCACATCTGCAAGATGGTCGTATTTATGGGCTTGGAAGTAATGATGCAGGAGCGAGTCTGGTAAGTTTATTAGCTACTTTTTTGCACCTTACTCGTAAACAACAAACATATAATTTAATTTTTTTAGCTTCTTGCGAGGAAGAGATATCAGGTCATAATGGAATTGAAGCCGTACTTCCTAAATTACCAGCATTAACATTTGCTTTAGTTGGAGAACCAACTCAAATGCATCCAGCAATAGCTGAGAAAGGCTTAATGGTTGTTGACGCTGAAGCAACTGGAATATCAGGACATGCTGCACGTGAAGAAGGCATAAATGCAATTTATAATGCAATACGTGATATTACATGGATACAAAACCACACTTTAAACAAGCAATCTGATTTGATTGGACCAGTAAGAATGTCTGTAACTCAAATTGAAGCAGGTAGTCAACACAACGTCATCCCTGACACATGTAAATACGTTATAGATGTACGCAGCAATGAATTTTACAGCAATCAAGAAATATTCAACATACTTGAAGAAAATCTACAAAGTAAATTACAAGCTCGTAGTTTTAGACTAAATTCATCTAAAATGAGTCCAACACATCCGTTTGTTCAAAAATGTCTCGCTATTGGACGTAAGCCTTTCGGAAGTCCGACACTGAGTGATCAGGCACTAATACAATGTCCTTCACTAAAAATGGGACCAGGTGATTCTGCTAGATCTCATACAGCAGACGAATATATTTGTATACAAGAAATAGAAGAAGCCATTCCCATGTACTGCGAACTACTAGATGGCTTAGAAATAGAATAGCCAATACTCTCCCAAAATGAGAATCATTAAACCTGACAAAAAGAAATTATGATGTGGAACGAACGCACCGCTCTCCTATTAGGAGAGGACCAAATGCAACGATTGACAAATAGTCATGTTTTAGTCGTTGGCGTAGGAGGTGTTGGTGCCTATGCGGCCGAAATGCTTGTACGTGCTGGACTTGGTCAAATTACGATTGTTGATGCAGACAAAATACATGTGAGTAATATCAACCGACAATTACCAGCATTACACAGCAACATAGATAGTCCAAAAGTCGACACTTTGGGAGCAAGATTGATGGATATAAACCCCCAACTAAAATTAACAAAGTATCAGTTATACATCCGTGATGAAAAAACGCCTGAACTTTTGCAAAGCGCTGACTTTGATTTTATTGTGGATGCGATTGACACCATCGCTCCTAAAGTTTATCTAATAGCTGAAGCAATCAAACGAAAAATTAAGATTATATCTAGCATGGGAGCTGGCGCTAAGCGAGATATTACAAAGATTCAATTTGCAAAACTCAAAGACACCTATCATTGTGGACTAAGTCGACAAGTTAGAAAACGCTTACGTGCTATTGGCATAAAACATCATAAAATACCTGTTGTTTTTTCTAGCGAGCCTGCAGATCCTAAAGCTGTCATAATGATAGACGATGAACAAAACAAAAAATCAACCTGCGGAACTATTTCTTACATGCCCGCTGTATTTGGTTGTTACTTAGCAGAATATGTTTTGCGTAAGCTAACTACCACAAAATCAGATAAAGAGGACTAAAACTTAATTATACTATACAAAATGATTACACAAGATCAATTAAAAGAAATTATAAAGCGCAAGGATGCGTTGGGGAGGTATCTTTGACATTCCTGCAAAAAAGATAGAAGTAGAAGAAGAAGAACTACGTACCCAAGCTCCTGGTTTTTGGGATGATAATAAAACCGCCGAAATTCAAATGCGCAAAATAAAAGCATTAAAACGCTGGATTTTAGATTATGAGGAAGTAGAATCATTGGTAGAAGAGACCAAACTTGCAGTTGAATTTTACGGAGAAGAAATGATGACCGAAGTGGAGGTTGATGTAGCATACGAAAAAGCTCTTACACATATTGAAGACTTAGAAATGCGCAATATGCTCCGCGGAGAAGCCGACAACATGGATTGTGTTTTAAAGATAAATGCTGGTGCTGGAGGTACAGAAAGTCAAGATTGGAGTCAAATGCTTATGCGTATGTATCTTCAATGGGCATCTGCTAACAACATGAAGGCAACAATCACCAATCTTCAAGAAGGAGATGATGCAGGAATTAAAACATGCACTATCCAAATAGAAGGTGATATGGCCTACGGATTTCTTAAAGGCGAAAACGGAGTACATCGTTTAGTTCGCGTATCTCCCTATAATGCTCAGGGAAAACGAATGACTTCATTCTCATCAGTCTTTGTAAGCCCACTTGTTGACGATCAAATTGAAGTAGTCGTTGAACAAGCACGTATATCATGGGACACTTTCCGTTCAGGTGGTGCAGGAGGACAAAATGTGAACAAAGTCGAAACAGGTGTACGTCTTCGATATCAATATGAAGATCCTGAAACTGGTGAAAAAGAAGAATTACTTATAGAAAACACAGAATCTCGCTCACAATTAGGGAATAGAGAAAATGCAATGCGACTACTGCGTTCCATGCTTTATGAAAAAGAGCTAAAAAAACGTATGGCTAAACAACAAGCTCTGGAAGACAGTAAAATGAAAATCGAATGGGGGTCTCAAATTCGTAGTTACGTGTTTGATGATCGCCGTGTGAAAGATCACCGCACCAATTTTCAGACATCAGATGTTGGAGGCGTTATGGACGGAAAAATTAATGGTTTTATAAAGGCTTATTTAATGGAATTTGGTGGAAAAGGGTAAAAAACGCTTTATACCTACTCTGTTTTAAAGAGAAATAGATTATCTTTACAACTTAAGAATCTTATACTAACTTTTAATACTTATAAAACCATGAGTAATAGAAAAAAAATCAAGCCAGTAGACAACAAACAAGATCATAAGAATGGAACAGTACATCATTCTGCGCGAGAAGAAAAAAGAGGTGTAGAAGTTGTGCGTATTATCTTTGTAGCTCTTATCGTACTGGCACTTATCATGCTCGTTGTAATGTCTTTGAACATGTAAAACAGTCTATATATGGCTTTAGAGATAGAAAGGAAGTTTTTAGTGGCTGGCCCTTTTAAAGAGCTAGCCACTTCTTCTACACATATTATACAGGGATACCTACCTACTCAACCTGGCTTAACAGTTCGTGTGCGCATTCGAGATGAAAAAGGTTATTTGACCATAAAAGGATGCTCCGACAAAAGTGGGTTGATACGTTATGAATGGGAAAAAGAAATTCCATTTAACGAAGCAAAAGAACTCCTACAACTAGCAACAGGAGGAATCATCGACAAGACACGTTATCTAATTCCCTACGAAGGAGTAACGTATGAAGTTGATGCGTTTCATGGAAAATTGGAAGGCTTTGTATTGGCTGAATTAGAACTGACACATGAGAACCAGGAATACCCCAAAGCGCCATTTTTAGGTAAAGAAGTAACTGGCGACCCTCAATACTACAATTCCGTACTCAGACTAAAAATGCTTTAATCTTCTGTGCATAAAAGCAACGTTATACACAAGAGAATCAAGTTATGCACAGATTTTTGTCTTTTGCACAAGCTTTCACTTATACACAAGTCCTTGCCGTTATACACACATCTATGAAGTTATACACAGTTTAGCTGAGTTATCCACAAAAAGCCAAACTTATAAACAAGTCATCACATGCATACAGATATTGAAAGCTCTTCTTTAATAGTATACAAAGCTTCGGCAGGTTCTGGTAAAACATTTACCCTAGCTATCGAATACATGCTCCACTTGCTTCGTGACCCAATGGCCTACAAGCACATCTTAGCTGTAACCTTTACCAACAAAGCCACGGGTGAGATGAAAGAACGTATCTTAGGTCAACTCTTTGGCATCAGTTGTCAAGATCCAGAAAGTGAAGCCTATTTGAAAGCACTTAAATTGCGTAGCAATCTATCTGAAGAAGTGATTCGAACTCGCGCAAAAGAAGCTTTGGAGTACATGCTTCATGACTATTCGCGTTTCCGAATTGAAACAATTGATAGTTTCTTTCAATCTGTAATGCGTTCTCTAGCAAGGGAACTCAACTTAAGTCCCAACTTAAATATCGAACTAGACACAGAGCAAGTCATTGCCGAAACGACTGACTTACTTTTGGAAGACCTAGATCCAAAATCGAAAGAACTTGCATGGGTTCAAAGTGCTGTTGATGAAAATATTGACAATGATGAAAATTGGGATATCCGTCGTGCCCTAAATGACTTTGGGCGCAATCTTTTCAACGAACAATATGTACTATTAGGACAGTCTCTACGTGATACTCTTCAAGCTCAACCTGAGATTATCCAAGAGTACAAACGTACTATGTATTTGACTGCTCAAGAAGCAGAAAACAGTGCTCTACAGCTAACTTCTGACTTTCGAGATATTTTAGACGGCACTGGACTCACAATTGATGATTTAAGCTACAAGAAAACAGGTCCTGCTTCTTATTATATTAAAATAGAACGTGGAGAATGGAATAAAAAAGACAAGCTTCTTAGCAGTCGAGTCATTACTGCGATGGAAGACTCAGCTTCTTGGTTTGGAAAAAAAGCACTTAAAGACAACCCTAGTCTACTGATGATCGGGGAATCATTGACCGAACTGCTAAATAAATCAGAAGCCACGCGTACTCAACTAGCTACATTATATAACAGTGCGATCGTCAGTGTAGAAAAACTTAACCAATTACAACTACTGAATGTGCTACGCGAGAAGATGCTCAATAATAACCATGAGCAAAATCGCTTCTTACTAGCAGACACCAACGAACTGCTACATCGCATGATTGGCAACCATCAATACGGTTCATTTGTCTTCGAAAAACAAGGGGTACAGATTGATCATATCATGATTGATGAATTCCAAGACACTAGTCGCATGCAGTGGAAAAACTTTGAAATGCTTTTGGAAGAAGGCCTATCTCGTGGGGGAGATAGTCTGATTGTAGGTGACGTGAAACAATCTATTTATAGATGGCGTGGTGGGGACTGGGATATCCTTAACCGTCTAGGTATAGATGAAGATTCTGCTCATCTAGGCATTGAAATCAAAGGACTAAACATCAATCGAAGAAGCGAATCACATATCATCGATTTCAACAACAAACTATTTACTGCTGGTGTACAAGCCCTTAGCGATAAACATAAGGAATTATACGGAGTCCCTTGTGATGAATTGGTGCGTGCTTATCAAGATGTTATCCAAGAATCACCTAAAAAAATAAATAAAGGTTATGTAGCTATCGAATATATTGACTTTGACAATCAATATATGCCCTACGTAAATGCTACAATCCAACGTATGATGGACAGGGTGCAAGATCTTCAAGCACAAGGGGTGGAACTTCGCGATATAGGTATCTTGGTAAATGCTAATTATCAGATGGGGCCTATTGCTGATGCTTTTGACCAACATCTAGGGATTCCAGTAATTTCAGATGAAGCCTTCCGTCTTGATTCTTCTTTAGCAATCAATATCCTAATCGACACTTTGCGTTACCTCATCAATGGAGATGACTCCATCGCTGTTACTCGTCTAGTCCACGGTCTACATCAAATAGAAATAGGCGATGAACAAGTGGCTGAAGATGTGGGATGGATGATGGAAAAGACAGATAAATTACTGCCTGCTATTTTACAAAATCAAGCAGAAAGCTTAAAACAACTACCATTATACAACTTACTTGAAGAACTTTATGACTTACTTAAATTAGAAGGGATCAAGGGGCAAGATGCTTATCTATTTAGCTTCTTTGATCAAGTCACTAATTACTTGAGTCACCATACTGCAGATATCCAATTATTCCTACAATACTGGGACGAAAAGTTACACAAGACAAGCATACCTAGTGGAGAATTAGAGGGCATACGTATCATGTCTATACACAAATCAAAAGGCTTGGCATTCCATACCGTGCTCATTCCATATGTAGACTGGACCTTGACACTTGGACGCAACCACGAGCACATATTGTGGATAGATCCTAAAGCCATCACAGGCAACAACCGACATCTAGAAGATTGGAGTAAACTACCTCTAGTGCCTATCAACTACCAAAAGGGTAATATTCTAGCGGAATCTATATACAGAAATGACTACCTGAAAGAGCAACTACAATTGTGGGTAGACGCTGTCAATAAGCTATATGTAGCCTGTACGCGAGCCAAGGGTAACTTAATCATGTGGACCAAAGTACCTGATAAAAACAGAAGTCATGAAGAAAGTATTGCCTTCTTACTAGACGCTGCTTTAGGAGAAATAAAAGACGAACTGGGCATGTCTGTGCAAAAAATAGCTCTTGATGAGGACGAGAAAGAAGAAGGAGCCTTGATACACACCATCTTTGAACATGGTACCATCTTACCTTCAAAACAAAAAACAGCCATAGAAGAAGAACAAATACAAGAAGTGGAAGTCATCAATAAGTTCTTACAAGTACCTATCAACAAACCCATCTTGATGCACACATCTATACCAAATATTGAGTTCCAACAGAGTAACCGTTCTGCTGAATTTATTGCAGAAGAAGGACAAGTTAATAGTAGCCTATCTTTAATTGATAGAGGACGTATCCTCCATGAAATATTTAGCCTGATTGAAAAAATTGAGGATGTCCCAAAGGCTATTGAACGTATGCGCTTAGATGGTATTATAGAAGATGCAAATAAAGCTGAAGAAATTGCTCAACACATTCGGGAAGCTTTCAAGCTACAGGATGTACAAAAATGGTATGATGGCTCTTGGCGTTTATTCAACGAGTGCGAAATACTGTACCGTGAACAAGGTCAACTAGTTATGCGCCGCCCTGACCGTGTGATGCTCAATAAGCAAGAATGTATAGTGGTCGACTTTAAATTTGGAGAGCCGCATAAAAGTCACAAAAAACAAGTTAAGGAATATATTGGTATCCTTAAAAAGATGGGATATCCGAAAGTGACTGGTTACCTGTGGTATGTCGAACACCATAAAATAGAAGCTTGCGACTAACCTTGTACACATTAATGCACAGAACAACATGGAAAAAAAAACAAATACAAGCAGCCCACTATATCCACCATTCCTACAAATGGTGGCAGAAGACTTGTACCAAAAATTTGGGGACAACCTCAACGATGTAGCAGTTGTGTTTCCCAATAAACGCGCACGCCTTTTCTTTAATGAGTATTTGTCACATCAACAGGAAACGCCCATCTGGTCACCTTCCTTTGTAAACATTAGCGAATTACTAGAAAAGGGAGCAAAATGGCAAATAGCAGATCCAATTTTACTGATATGTACTCTACATAAGATATTTACTCAAATAACTGGAAGTAAAGAAAGTCTAGATGATTTTTACTTCTGGGGAGAAATTCTTATAGCTGACTTCGACGATGTCGACAAACAAATGGTCGATGCAGACAAACTGTTTCAAAACTTAGAAGATCTTCAAGAACTGACTGGAGACACAAGTTGGCTTGAGCCTCATCAACGAGAAGCTTTAGCACAATTCTTCCAACATATTTCTCTTGAAGACGAAAGCGAAATACAACGACAATTTACTCAGCTTTGGAAAAAATTAGGTAACATCTACCATGCTTTTAAAGAAGAACTAGCTCAAATGGGCTTATCTTATTCAGGCATGTTATACCGTGAAATAGTAGAAAATTTAGACCCATCCACTTTGCCATACAAACAATACTGTTTTGTCGGATTCAACGTACTAAATGAAGTAGAGCGTCAACTCTTCAAAAAATTAGATAATGCTGGAAAAGCAATTTTCTACTGGGATTTTGACCGTTTCTATGTAGATAATACCAAGCACGAGGCGGGTGAGTTTATCCGTCAAAATTTGCGTCTATTTCCGAATGCCATTGATGTACAACAATTGGATGTACTGAAAAACAAAAAACGGATAGAGATTATCAGTACTACTACAGAGAATGCCCAAGCACGCTATCTCCAAGAGTGGAGTCAAGAAGGCTTGATGGGTCGAGAAAGAGAAAATGCAATTGTACTATGCAACGAAGCAATCTTACAGCCAGCTATGCACGCCTTGCCTGAAGGTATTGAAAATGTAAATATCACAATGGGATATCCCCTACAGCAAACTCCTATATACAGTTTGATTCAAGACTTTACCGATGTGCAATTAAAAGGTTATCGTCGCAAATCAGGCAACTATCGTTATGCCCACGTATTACCTTTGTTGCGCCATCCATATGTGCAGATGCTGAGTGAAGAAGCATATAGCTTAATAAAATGTATCAACGACGAACATATCTTTTACCCTACTCCCTTGCTGCTTCAAGGGAGCAAAGACAATCAACTGCTCAAATTACTTTTCGAGCCTTTAAGTTCGAGCATGGAATTGTGTACACGCCTGTGTCAAATCATGCAAACCTTGACAGTATTATATCAAACGACAGAAGAAAAGAAAGATCTATTCACTGCAAACAAAAATAGTCCGTCATATCCTCCAATAGGTGACCTGTTTGCTGATCAGTTCGAAGCTAACACACCAACAGACAAAGAAAAAATCGAGTTTTCCCACGAATCTCCTCGTAAAAAGCTCTTCGATGAACTATACAGAGAATCCATTTTCCAATGTTATACCCGTATAAATCGACTAAAAGACTTATTGCTAGAGCAATCATTAGAGATTAAGACATCAACTTTAAGTATACTAATAGGACGTATTTTATCCGCAACACAGATACCTTTTCACGGTGAACCAGCTATCGGTTTACAGATTCTTGGGGTACTGGAAACACGTAACTTAGATTTCCGTAACTTGCTCATTCTTTCTTTGAATGAGGGCAAGCTACCCAAAAGTGATGTATCTTCATCCTTTATCCCTTACAACTTACGGAAGGCTTTCGGAATGACTACAATGGAACACAAAAATGCAGTCTTTGCTTACTACTTTTATCGTCTGATACAACGAGCAGAAAAAATCACTATGATTTACAACACTAGTAGCGATGGATTAAATCGTGGAGAAGCTTCAAGATATATTCAACAACTCCTCACAGACTGGAATCATCCAGTAAAACGCAGCGTGCTGGCTCCACCACAAAAAATGGTGAACACCCGCAAAATCATGGTAGAAAAAACACCGTTGATTATGGACAGGCTTTTTAAACGTTATAATCTACAAAGAGCAGATCAATACAACTCATTACAAGAGCGTTTTATACAGACTGTACGACAGATGGAACTCCCATATGATAAACGTACAGAGAAAAACCTTCCTACTATATTATCTCCATCAGCACTTAACGTCTATATTGACTGTTCTCTAAAGTTCTATATGCGTTATATCGCCAATATAAAAGAACTAGACGAGACAACAGAAGAAATTGACAATGCACTCTTCGGAAGCATTGTACACCGCAGTGCAGAACTAGCTTATGATTATCTGACAGCACAAAATAATTTGGTCACAGTAGAAGAAATAGAGCAACTGATGAAGCAACCTCTTAAACTTAGAGGCTTTGTTTCAAAAGCCTTTAGAGAGCTTTACTTCAAGAGTGAAGACAAAACACCTGAATATAATGGTATTCAACTAATTACAGAAAATGCCATCTATAAATACCTAAGAAAGCTACTCAACTACGACAAAAGGCGTGCGCCATTTAAGTACGTGGCGAGCGAACGTTATATTGCCCGTTCTATACGACTCAATAAGGATTTAGTAGTCATGACAGGTGGATATATTGACCGCATGGATCAAACCGAGAATAAAGCTGGAGGAGATACACTCCATATGATTGACTATAAAAGTGGTGGACAAGGCAAAAAGCCAACCACTATGCAACAAATCACCCAGCAACAAAATAATCGTGCTTACCACATCTTCCAAACCTTTGTATATGCAGGTGCTATGTCGCATTATGCCAAAGGAATGCAGTCGGAAGAAACTGGGTTTAGCTATTTGGCAGGTTATCCACAGTTTGCATCATCCATAAAAATAGCCCCAGAACTACTTTATTTGAAAATGGCAGGGGCTGAAGATTATTCTGCAGCTATCACTTATGGTGGTAAAGCTACTGGTGGAAAGATTATCGTGGATGATTATTCGGAACAATTGGAACAAGAATTTGAGGAAGCATTGCAAGGAATTTTGTCAGAATTATTTAATCCTGAAATTCCTTTTATTCAGACAGATGCTGGTAGCGACGATGTATGTAAATATTGTGAGTACGCTGCCATTTGTGGAAAAACAAATAGATAAGGTAGGCAAGAGATTTGCATGGATCAGGTTGAACGATTGCCAAAAATATAGTACATTTGCACTAAACAACTAGGACTACAAATAATATAGAACTATGCTGACATCCCTACAAATTCAAAATTACGCCCTTATAGAGAACTTACAGATGAAATGGCATCCAGGCTTTGCCGTGATTACGGGTGAAACTGGTGCTGGTAAATCAATTATATTAGGTGCTATTCACCTACTACTTGGTCATCGAGCAGATATGAAAGCTATCAAGAAAGGTGCTAAGCGCTGTACAATTGAAGCTGAATTCGAGCTTGAAAGCTATGGCATGGAGCCATGGTTCGAAGAAAATGATTTTCCATATGATAAGGGACATTGTATCATCCGCAGAGAGGTTATGACGACTGGAAAGAGTCGTGCATTCATAAATGATACACCTGCTCAACTTACACTTATGCGTGAACTTGGAGAACAACTTATAGATGTCCACTCACAACATCAAAACTTGTTATTAGGTAAGGAAGACTTCCAATTGTACGTTCTAGATTTGATTGGGCACACTCAAGCTATACAAGCCCAATATAACCAAAGCTATGAGGCTTGGAGAAAGAGCATAGCTGCCCTAAAAACTCTACGTGAAAAAGCTTTCGAAGCACAAAAAGATCAAGATTATAAGCACTTCCTTTTGCAAGAATTTGAAGAAGCCCAATTGAAGTCTGGAGAACAAGAACAACTAGAAATTGATATAGAACGTGCTTCCCATTCACAGGACATATTACAAACTATGCAAAGGACACATGGTCGTCTTGAAGCAGAAGAAAGTGGCATCTTAGAAGGGCTACGTGAAATACGTAATGAGTTAAGCCAACTAGAAGACTTTATGCCCGAAGCCAAAACACTCCAAGAACGTGTAGAATCATGTCGCATTGAACTAAAAGACATCTCAGCTGAAGCCGAAAGTATCGCTGAAAGTGTAGAACACAATCCTGTGCTTCTATTGGAGATGGAACAACGCCTAGACTTAATCAACTCTTTACTGCAAAAGCATAGAGTTCAAACGATGGATGAATTGCTACAAGTTTGGGAAGATATTAGCAATGAACTATCTACTATTAGTGCTTACGACGATGAGATTGCACTCTTAGAAACTAACATTGAGAAACACTATCAAGAAGCATTAACCTTATCTATTGAACTGACAAAGCTTCGCCAAAAGGCTGGTGAAGAGATAGCCCAAAAGATGGTTTTGAGTTTGAAACCCCTTGGCATGCCTCATGTGCGCTTTGAGGCCTCTATTATTCCTCGTAAAGAACTAGGACCTAAGGGGGCAGACACAATTCAATATCTATTTAGTGCTAATAAGAATGGTGCACTTGAACGGATAGACCAAGTTGCATCAGGTGGTGAAATTGCACGTGTTATGCTTTGCTTGAAAGCACTTATCGCAGACATTGTAAAAATGCCAACCATTATCTTTGATGAAATTGACACAGGAGTTTCTGGAGAAATTGCGACAAAAATGGCCCATATTATGCAAGATATGGGAGCACATAAACGTCAAGTTCTTAGTATTACTCACCTGCCACAGATTGCAGCGATGGGCTCTACACATTATAGAGTATATAAAGAAGACACTGATACTGAAACAAATAGTCACATGATTGAATTGGATAGAACTGGACGTATTCAAGAAATAGCTCATATGCTCAGTGGAGCACACGTCACACAAGCCGCACTCGAAAATGCAGAGGAATTATTAATGACAAACCAACTAAAGTAGTTTTTAGCCATCACACTAAATAAAAAAAGCGGGTATATTCTAATTTACATCAGAAATATACCCGTTTTACTTTCCAAAAAATCTACATGTTATCTTTTAATCTAAAATGACTATGTTAACGTCTTTGACTACAGTTTGAACTTTTCCTTCATAACTTGTCTTAATTGTATAACCATTTTGGTTGGTCCCCTTAGTTACAATAAATGTTGTACGACAATATTCTCCATTCTTGTATCTATATCCATCACCAGCATCTTCATATAAGGTACCAGTTGCTTGACCATTCTTATCAAAATTCACGTACAACGTAATCTTTTCTAAAGTTTTCTCATCAGTAAATTGCATAACTGGACCTACGACAAGTGCTGCACCTGGACGCAGGAAGGTAGTAGGATTGACCTTAGCCGTGTCCCCTTTCACTAAAGAAAATGGCTTCCAAGCTTCTAATTGCTTATAATGTTTATCTGTCCAATTAGGTTTCACTAAAACATCACCTCCCAACATGAAATAATCATGCTCATTTCTGAAATCAGCATCTTTAGGATAAGTCATAAAAAGTGGACGCATCACAGGCATTCCAGTACGACTAGCTATTTCAAATGTTGTATATATATATGGCAATAATCTATAGCGGCGTTCAAAAGCAATACGTAAAGTGTTTTCTATCTTACGTCCAAAAGACCAAGGTTCTTTGCGATTATGTCCCTTACCAGTGTGTCCTCTCATAAATGGATAAAAAGGAGATATAGCCATCCATTCTTCAAACAATTCAGGAGTTGTATCACCTGCATATCCACCTGAATCTGGACCAATAAACGGCTGACCTGATAATCCTATATTAATACACATCGGTGTGGTCATCTTCATATGTGCTTCTGAAGCAGCAATATCACCTGTCCATGTTGCTGCATAGCGATGCCCACCTAAGTAATTCGCACGACTAAGCACGAATGGACGTTTATCTGGATTTGCTTCTTGAATCCCCTTACGAGATGCTTCAACCATCATCATTCCATATACATTATGATATTGGCTATGTGGTCCTGCTGGCAATGCCCCATTAACTGTTTGATATCCAGCAGGATGCCATGCTCTATCAAGTAAAGTAAACAATGCACCACCACCAAATACAGCAGGTTCATTCATATCATTCCACATTCCATCAATTTCATTTGTTGACATAAAGTCTTTACAAAGGCCAGCCCACCATTCTTGTGTCACTGGTTGAGTAAAGTCTGGGAAGGCGCACATACCTGGCCACACGCGACCTCCAGCCATATCATCTGGCATATCTGGATTATCGTAATTGACAGGATCTCCATTAAGCATAATTTCGTGAATACCAATTTGCTCATTAGCTTTCTTAGCAAATTTGCTAGAAGATATACGAACATAACGTGCCTGA
>Ga0116162_10000771_pt1 | contig 22258 bp, 20 predicted proteins | sample AD_UKC105_MetaG_FD_89875 | JGI IMG/M metagenome (GOLD analysis project Ga0116162, IMG submission 89875) | Active sludge microbial communities of municipal wastewater-treating anaerobic digesters from Hong Kong - AD_UKC105_MetaG | ecosystem: Engineered > Bioreactor > Anaerobic > Digestate...
CTTTACTTACGATAAATAGAAAACGTCCTTACAGTCGTTCGCCTTATTCGATCGAGGCGAACAGCCCCGCAAACGTGCTGTTTGCGCGATAAAACACCGCCGGCGAGCCCGGCGGCGCCGGGATGACATGTTCGCCTTCGGAAAACGGCTGTTTGCTCCACAAATGAATCCATTTGCCTTCAGGCAACCGCACCCTGCGCTGCCCGGCGCCTTTTTGATAAACCGGGCAGACGTAAAGGTCGCTTCCGAGAAAGTAACTTTGCGCATCGCCATGCTTCGAAAAATCGTTTATATCGTAGAAATCCGGACGGACGGCGGGCACGCCTTCGCGCGCTTCCTCCATAACGCGCTGTAAATAGGACGCGAGCGTGCGGTGCGCCTGGGACAGCCGGACGGTGTGCCGCACGACGTTTTCGTCATACGGCTGTGCGTTCGCTTCGGGACGGATGCTTTCGTGCGAACGCATCAGCGGCGAAAACGCGCCGACTTCCATGCTGCGGACCAGCAGTTCCGCGTCGCGCGCGATTCCGCCGATCGAAAAGAAACCGCCGATATCCGCATGGGACAGCGTCATGCCGGAAAATCCCAGTGAAAACGCCGCCGGGAGGACGGTCGGGATACCGTAATCCACCGTCCAGTCCGTGTGCTGGTCGCCGTTCCACATGATCGGCGCATACCGCTGCGCGCCGTTGTACGCAGAGCGCGTAAAGAAAAACAGTTCGTCATGCCGCGGGTGGGCTTCAATCGCTTCGCGGTTGAGCTTTGCCCAGAGCACCGGCCAGAGGTTATGATAGTCCGCCGAGTCGCCGCCATGGAGCACGCAGTCCATCGGCAGGTATTCGCCGAAGTCCGCCATATAGCCGTCCACGCCAAGATCAAGCATGTTCTCCCATATCAGCTTTTCCCGAAAGAAAGCCGCCGCGTCGGGATTCGTCAGGTCGATCTGCCCCGCCTCGAACGTTGTGGACTTCACGTGTGAAATCCGGCCGCCGTACGTACGGACCAGATAGCCGCGCGCCCGGCATTCCTCATAAAGCGGTCCACCGCGTACAAGATACGGGTTGATGTACGCAAGAAAGCGAATGCCGCGCGCACGGAGCTTTTGAATGTTTTCCGAAAACGCTGGATAAAGGCCCGCGTCCGCTTCCCAGTTCCAGTTAACCTGCTTGCCCATGGCGGTGATCTTTTCGCCGGACCAGTCCTGGCATCACACGGCGGAAATTGCCGCGCCCGCATCCTGCAAGCGAAACGCGGTCTTCATCACGCGGGCGAATCCGCCCTGCACGCCGAGGATCATGCCCGCGCCGCACCATTCGGGCAGATACTGCCGGTTCGGGATATCCTTTGCCAGCGCGCGGCCGATTTCGGAAAAACTGTCCGCAAAAACCATCGTCATCGAGCGCGGGCAGGATGCATAATAAAACCGGGACGCATACGGGGACGAAAAATCCTGTTCGCCATAGCCGTCCGTATCGAAACGGACCGCCGAGTGCGAGCTGAAAACGAAGGTCGACATCGGCGCGTAGGAGCCGATCTTTCTCTGGGGCTTCGGCCGGTAGAGGCGCTTCGGCACAAGCAGCTTGTGCACGACGGCGGAAGCCTTGATGTGCTCGGACACGAAGTTCGTTACGCGCTCGCCTTTCAGGTTCAGCTGCCGGAACTGCTCCCCGCCGCCGAAAACGCCTTCGTCCGGCGCCGAGGGCAGGGAAAACGAAAACCCGCACGGCGCGCCCTCCGTCTGCGTAAAACGAAACGTCAGAACCTGCCCGGCCTCCTCCAGTTCCGCTTTTAGAGCGATGCCGCCGCCGGAAAAAGTCAGGCACAGGGAACCGGGAGAGCGAAGAACGCATACGTCCTTTAAAGGGGCCCGACGGACGTTCTTCCGGCGCACGGTGAAGGCGCCGTGACTGCCGGCGTAATGGAGCGTTTCGGTCACGGCGCTTGCAAACGGCCGTTCGGCCGTATGCAGCGGAAGGACCCGGCCCCCGAAGGTCAGCGAAATTGTATCGCCGGATTGTAAAACTTCCACGGAAAGCGTCCTCCAATTGTAAGGTATTCTTGATATTGGTGCGTTTTTCGATGAAACGGATTGCACACATCGACAAATTGCGGTATAATACGCCGAACGAATAATTAAAATCGTTAATCAAATCTATTATATCAGTACTTTTTCGAATTGCAACCTGCGTCATCCAATCGGTTCGAGCCGATAACTGTCGATCACCGAAAAAATTTATAAGCCAGTTCGGAATCGCACGATTCCGTCATTAGAAAATCCAATCGGTTGAGGAGGGACGGCATATGGAACAAGCTCGGTCGTACATCTCGCGTACGAGCGGAATCCGGTTTCGGGACAAGATCGGATATGCGCTCGGGGACGCAGGAAACCTGTTTGTGTTTTCCCTTGTGACGACACTTTTGCAGGTGTATTATACGGACATTCTGCATATTGCGCCAAGCCTTATCATGATACTTTTCACTGCCGCGCGCGTCTGGGACGCGATCAACGACCCGATTTGGGGACGCATCGTCGACACCCGACCCGTCGGCAAGCAGGGACGGTACCGGCCGTGGCTGATCCGCCTTGCGCTGCCGCTGGCCGTATCCGCAATCCTGATGTTCATTAAAATACCCGGCCTTACGACGCGCGGCTATTTTGCATACGCCTGCGTAACTTACGTCCTTTTCGGCATGCTTTACACGGGCACGAATATTCCATATGGTTCCATGGCGTCGGTCATCACAACCAGCGAAAAGGAACGCGGCGTGCTCTCGGTCTTCCGTTCGGTCGGGTCGATCTTTGGCAATGTCCCGTCTATTTTAATCGCCAGCCTCTGCTACATTACGGTCACGGCGGCGGACGGCTCCACTGCAAAAGAACTGGATTACGACATGCTCCTGACCGGCGTTTGCATCACCGCCGTCCTTTGCCTCGTCGCCTATTTCCTCTGCTACAGGCTTTCGAAGGAACGCGTGCCCGCGCCGCCGCCGGCGGCGAAGGAAAAGGGCGAAACCTGGCGCGTCATCAAAAGCCTGTTTCGCTCCCGATCGTTTGTTTCCCTGTGCGTTGCGTCCATGCTGCTGCTCGCCGCGCAGATGTTTACGCAGAGTTATTATGTCTATCTGTTTAAGAACTATTTCCGCACGCCGGGGCTCTATTCGCTGGTGCTGGTGGGTCAGTATTTGCCGGTTGCCGGGCTAATGTTCGTCACGGGTAAACTGGCGGCAAAAATCGGGCGTAAAGAGCTCTGTGCGCTGGGAATGCTCCTCTCGGGCGCGGTCAACCTCGTGCTGTACGTGCTGCACACAACGAATCCTTACGTATTCCTCGGCGCATGTTTCCTCTCCGGCATTGGCAGTACCTTCTTTTTCCTGCAGGTTTGGGCGCTGGCGACGGACGTGATAGACGAGCACGAAATCCGCAGCGGCAAACGCGAGGACGCGACGGCTTACGCGTTTTATTCCTTTACCAGAAAACTCGGGCAGACCGTAGCGGGCATTCTGGCGAACGCCGCGCTGATCTGGATCGGCTACAACGAACTTTCCGGCGTGCAAACGGCGGCGACCAGCAACGGCATGTACGGCCTCGCAGTGCTGATCCCGGCGATCCTCTACCTTCTGATGTTTGTTTCGCTATGGTTCTGGTATCCGCTGGACAAAAAGCGGATGGCCTCGCTGCAGGACGAAAAGGAAACCCGGCTGAAAGCATATTTTTCTGAAAGCAGCGACGAATGAGCATGCCGTAAGCTGCCAGATTTGAAAACGCCCGGCGCGCAAAACAGCAACCGTCCCAGCCTCGAATTGCAGGCAGGGACGGTTATGCGTTTTCTTATGAATTCTGTTCATTGATAAGCATAGTCGTAATATGGAGTCGCAGTCGTATCGTTCGTTCTCGGGTTGCGCTCAAAGCTCGGCTCCGCATCGGCGGAGACGACCCGGATCGTTTCAAGGTTGCAGGACTCCATGCCGGTCAGCGTCACGCCGGCTTCGAGCAGCCGGCTGCAATAATCGATAATCTGCCGCGTGATCACCTCCCCGGGGCAAAGTATCGGGATCCCCGGCGGATACGAAATAACGAATTCTGCCGAAACGGCTCCTTCGCTTTGCTGAAACGGAATCGTGCGCTTGCCGCTGAAAAAAGCGCTGCCAAGGGTTACGGCGCTTCGGGGGATATCCGGCACCTCGACTTTCTTTGCCTCGTAATGCCGTACGCCCCTTTCGGATGCAATTCCCCGCAGCGCATGAATCAGCCGCTGAATCCCCTCCGCGCTGTCGCCGTGACTGCCGACGAGCAGAACATGATTGCAATTTGAGAACTCCACCTGTATACCGTATTCCTCATAAAGCGTCGCCTCCAGTTCGTGACCGGTCATTCCCAGTCCACGGCAGCATATTGTGAGTTTTGTCGGGTCAAAGCACCGCTTTCTCTTCCCCGGAAGGTCCTCCTCGCCGAACGAATGCAGCCCGTCGATTTTGTTGATTTCCGTTCTTGCCTCGCGGTATAGTTCCAGCGTGTCCGCCCATAGCCTCTTTCCGTTCAGCGCCATGTTCCTGCGCGCGCAGTCCAGCGACCCGAGCAGCAGGAAAGACGGCGACGTGGTATGCAGCAGGTTCAGTACGGAGGCGACCCTTTCCACAGGAATCAGGCTGCTGTTTACGTGCAGCATGGACGACTGCGTAAGCGAGCCGATCGTTTTGTGCGAACTCTGGCTGACCAGGTCCGCGCCCTGCGCGATTGCATCCTCCGGCAGGTCGTCCGGACAAAACCGAAGGTGCGCGCCGTGCGCTTCGTCCACCAGCAGCGGAACATGGAAGCTGTGCGCAATTTTCGATATCTCCCGTGTATCGGAAGCAACGCCGTAATAGGTCGGGCTTGTGATCAAAACAGCCTTTGCATCCGGATGCATGCGCAGCGATTCCATGACGGATTCCGGCGTAACGCAATGTGCGATCCCCAGCTTTTCATCGATCACCGGCTGTACGTAAACCGGCGTCGCACCGGCCAGTATGATTCCGGCCGTAACCGATTTGTGGACGTTGCGTGGAATGATGATTTTTTCGCCGCGCTTCAGCGCGCTTAAGATCATCGCCATGACGGCGCCGGACGTACCGTTGACCGAAAAGAACGTTGCCTGCGCGCCATAAAGCTCGGCGGCAAGTTCCTGCGCCTGCCTGACCGGGCCGCACGGATGCTGCAGATTGTCCGTTTGCGGCAGCGAAGTATTATCAAACATGAACATCGTACGACCCAGGATATCCAGCATCTCGGGGTCCGCTCCCCGGCCCATTTTATGCCCTGGAACGTGAAACGGCGTGACCCCGGACGTCGCATATGCCTTATACGCCTCGAATAACGGCGCCTTGCTTTGATCCAGCTTATACTCCATCTCTGTTCCTATCAATGCTCCTTCCCTTCCATATCTCAACGCATTCGCTTCGTTTCCGTTGAGAAAAATGCTTTTCTTATCGTTTTTTACGCTGTTATCCTGAAAATCCAAATTTTGAATTCAAATCAGATCGAAATGTGCCAGCGCGTTGAACAAGCCGTGGTTTTCCAGCGTATCGGTCACATAATCCGCAATCTGCAACACCTCGGCGGGCGCGTTCCCCATCGCTATCCCCACGTCGGCAAGCTGCAGCATATCGATGTCGTTCTGACTGTCCCCGATCGCATACGCCCGCAGTTCGCGGTATTGCGGCAACGCACGGACATGGCGAATGGCGTTCGATTTGCTCACGCCCAGCAGTCGGGTCTGTCCGGATTGCGGAGTATATTCTACTAAAGCGGAGTGCTTCAGTATGGCAGGCATGCATGGCTCCAGTTCGTCAATGCGCCCGTATTCCAGGTCGATTGACGAAATATGCGGAAAACTGTTCCCCTGAAAGATATCCGCGGCACTATGGAGCACTCTTGTTTCAAGCGGGGTCGGGTCCATGCGTTCCGTGCGCAGAACGTCCCATTGCCCAACCAGCATGGCCGCAATATCGTTCTCAATCAACGTCGAAGCAGTCTCGGCCAGAAAATCCCGCGAAAGGTATCTGTGCCGGACCAGTTTCCCGCCGATCCGGATATCCGCGCCCATCCCGCTTATGATCCCCTCAAAGCCAAGGTTCCGAATGCTCGTATGGATGTCCGCCTGACCCCTGCCGGTACACAGAAACGGTACGTTCCCTTTGGCTTTCAGCAAACGGAACGCTTCGTATACGTCCGGTCCGGGGCTGCGTCCGTATAAGCATATGGTTCCGTCTATATCGAAAAAGATCAGGTTCTTCCGCATAACGCCCGCTACTCCGTTATCTTTCGTCCGGAGATCTCGGCCAGCTCGTGCATCAACGGCTTTGTTGCCTGATACAGCCGCGCATACAGCGACTTGTAGGACTGATACAGGCTGTGGTTATCCATATTCGGCGCGAACACCCGCCCGCTTTCGATATACCCGGCCAGTTCCGAATAGTCCCGGAATCTTCCGGCTCCGATCGCGGCGATCATGGCGTCCCCGTAGGAAGAACCTATGGTGACTTTCGCCGTCCTGACCGTATGCCCCGTGACGTCGGCGATGATCTGCAGCCACTGGCGGTTCTGCGCGCCTCCGCCGACGCACATGAAGTTTTTGATCTTCATGCCGTTCTCTTCCAGGATATCGACATGCTGCGCAACGGAATAAGCGACTCCCTCGAGCGCCGCCCGGTACAGATGACTGCGCGTATGGTTTTGCAGTAACCCGAAGTATACGCCGCAGGCCATCGGATCGTTGATCGGCGTGCGTTCCCCTGCAAAATACGGCAGCACGACGAGCCCGTCCGAGCCGGGGCGGACGCCGTCCGCAAGCGCAGCCATGCGCGCAAAAGCGTTTTTGCCGCCTTGCGCCTCGTCTGCGGAAAAATCCGGAAACACATTGTCCCTGACCCATTCCGTCAGCGCGCCGGCCGTATTGGTTCCGCCGTCCTGACAGTACGTGCCGGGAATGAGATAATCCTCCGACCAGATCCGTTCGTCGTAGACCATCCGGTCGCTGCAATAAATGATGTAACAGGTCGATCCCAGCTGGATCATCAGGTCGCCGGGCTGAAGGACGCCCGTGCTGATTGCTTCCGCGCCGGAATCGTCCGTTCCCGTCACGACCGGCGTACCTGCCGCCAGCCCGGTTTCGTCGGCCGCCTTCCGCGTTACGCTTCCAACGACCTCGCTCGTCTCCCTTCCTTCCGCCAGCTGATCGGCGCGGCAATACAGCTCCTCCGTCAGGGCGGCGTCGATTGAAAGGTCGCTCCGATAGCACGGGCCGAATGAAGAAACGGCCAGATAGCGGTCGATCACGTATTTCCCCGTTAGTTTCGCCGTAAGAAACGAAGACGCCGTGAGGAATTTATATGCCTTTTTGTGAATTTCAGGCTCGTTGTTTTTGATCCAGAGTATCTTCGGCATGCAATCCGAGGAGCATAACGGCCGGCCGCCGAACAATTGCCGCATACGCTCCGGCCCGTAGTACGCCGTCAGATCATCCATCTCGGCCATGGCGCGCGCGTCGATTCCATACAGGATCGCTTTGCGAAGCGGAACGCAGTTTTGATCAACCGGAACGACGTCGGCGCTCAGTGCGCTGCACCCCACCGCAGCGATATCTTTCGCCTGAACGCCCGATGTTTTTATCAATGCTTTCGAAATTTTGCAAAAATCCCCCCACCAAACCTGATCTGCGTCATGCTCGTAATAATTTGGCTTCGGATTTTCCACGCCGTGGGACGCCACCTCGCAGCAGACGATACGGCAATCATCGTCGATCAAAACGCCTTTTGACTCATGGGTGCCGATATCGATACCCATATAATATTTATTGGCCATCCGCCGTACTCCCTTCAACATTTCATGAGGGACCGCCATACAAGCAACTGCTTCATGGCGATCCCCCGTAACCTCCGGTACTCTATTGGGCCCGCATCGTCAGAAGATGAAGCCGAGTGCCAGATATGCAACGGCCGCCAAAGCCCACGCGATCAACATATACACGTATTGCGACGTGTTCTGTTCGTAGATGTCGATATTTCCGCATGCGCCGCAGGCGATCATCCCGCCGTCCGAAGAGAACGCCAGGCAGTAGCCGAACACGCCGGTGGAGACAAGCGCTCCGATGCACATGCCAACGTTCGCGCCGCAACCCTGTGCCAGCGCCACTACGATCGGCATGGCGATCAAATACAGCGTGTAGTTGAAGGTGACCAGAATCTCCGTGCATGAAAACGCGAAGAAGATCAAAAACGGCAGCAAGGCCGGCGTGACAAAGCCTTCAACGGCGCTGACGACGAAATCGACAAATCCCATTGCGTCGAGGTTGTTGCAAAGCACCAGCCCAAGACCCATCATGATACACATCTGGCTCATATAGCCAAAGCCGTCCGTCACCACGTTCTTCGCATCGTCCGTGGTAAACACACCGGTGATGCAATAGTACAGGAAGCTCACCAGCAAGCCCCAGCTGATGCCGTACGCCATATCCCATTCAAAGATATAGCCAAACGTAAAGATCGCGACGATCGGGATGATAAAATGAGACAGGTTGACTCTTTTACGCGGCTCGGGGGCTTCTTCATGTTCTTCTTCCTCGGCAACCTCGCCTTCGACCACATGGATTTCCTTGGGCGGATACACGGAGCCGCCGTCGGCGACGCGCTGATAGGCCCGCTTCATCTTCCCGAACATCGGAATGACGCCGAAGATCACAAGCCAGCAGACCAGCATTACCGCAAACGGGAAGAACAGCCACGGCAGCACCTTCGCCAGATAGTACCCGAAGCCCGTCGCATATCCTTCAACGATGTTCAGGTCCCACATGTCGAAAACCGCGCCGACATAGATGCCCCAGCAGCCGATCGGCAGCAGGCAGGCGGGTGCGGTGACCGATGCACGAATGACATACGCCGTCATTTCGCGCGGCACCCCGTACTCGTCCAGCAGCGGCGACATTACGTTGCCCAGAACCAGCCCGCTCATATAATCGTCCACGCACAGCGGCCAGCCCAGAAGGCTCGTTATGAACAGCGCGGCCTTTTTGCTCTTGATCCGTTTTGCAATCCAGCGCGCAAAGAACGTCCCCGCTCCACTGATTTTGAACAGATACGTAATCGCGCCGCCCAGCAGGAACAGGTAGATGACCCACCAGTTGTCCCAGTTCGTAACGTTCTCAAATATCTGGTCGATAAACCCCTGCAGAATGTTCCAGCGAAAGCGCATAAACACCGCAAGCAGGCTTGTCCAGAAAAATCCTTCCAGAATCTTCTTCGTCAGCAGAATGAACGCAAAGATGCAGATTGGCGGCAGCATCGTCCAAATGCCATAGCTCGCGTCTTCTTCCAGTTGCGGCGCAAACAGCGCTACTCCGATAAAGCACAGCAGTACGATACAATATCCCAGAATATTCTTGACCCAGGACTTAGTCCTTTTTGTTCTAATTCCCATACTCGACTTCCTTTCCTCCTGATTTTTCATATTGCCGGTTTTTCGTTCCGTCTCTTGTTTTATCCGTCCTCTTTTCCTCCCTCCGTCTTCTTTGGCGGGGTCGTATCCCACACGTACCGGCGTTCTACAATTGCCCGGCTTTACGCTCAGCCCTGCTTCAGCCCGGCGTTTTGCAGCGCTTCACGAATTTTTCGTATTGCCCGCTGATTGAAAAGAATCGGGTCGGTTCTGTACTCGTCAAACAATTCAATGGAGCAATAGCCGTTATACCCGTACTGGTCCAGCATCATCAGCACTTCCTCGAAGGGCAGCTCGCCGTCGCCGGCGATCAAATGATCTTCTTTATCTTTTACGCAGTCCACAAGGTGCATATGAACCAGATCCGAGCCGAGTTTTTCAAAATATTCCGAGGCGGGCTCCCCGACCGTCAGCGGGGCGGCCAAATCGAGCATCGCCTTCGCTTTCGGCGAATCAAGCTCCCGCATTGCGCGGACCACATCGTCGGAACGGATCAGAATATTGCCTTCCCAAGGCGTGACGGTTTCAAGCAGCATAACCGGCCCGTCGATTTTTTCGGAGTAATCCGTCAGAATTTTCATGTTTTTTATAAAGAGCGTCCAATCCTCGTCCGTCGAATAGCCATAGGACGCCTGCAGCGCCGCCATGACCATATACGGGCAATGGATCTCTTTGCACAGGTCGAGGCACCGCTTGAAGTATTCGATGCTTTCGTCGATCCAGCGCTGGTCACGCCAGAGCAGGTTCTCCATCTCGGGTTCGAAGCAAACGACCGGCAGATGGTATCGTTCGGACAGCGCGTTGATTTTTTTAATATCTTCCTCGCGCATATCGGATACCAGTGCGTGCGGACGGCCGCCCCAGATCTCGATGCCGTCGTATCCGAACCTCGCGGCGACCTCAAATGATTTTTCCAGCGGATACCGATGCATGCTTGCGGTAAAAAATGAAATTTTCATGGCAACCTCCAAATAGATTATCTTCTCGAACACAAATAGCGTTTATTGAAAGCGCTTAAGAACCGTATCCATCTCTTCGAGTTTCATATAGCTGGCGATCGAACCCGGTTTTTCAACCAGCCAGGCGCAATATTTATTCGCGTACTCCATCGCCTCGCGAAGGGTTTTGCCCCATACCAGATTCTGCACGGTGACGGCAAGGAACGCGTCGCCCGCCCCGGACTCGTCGCGCAGCCGGACTTTATAACCCGGTATTTTCCACCCGCCTTCGCAGCTCCATGCGCAGGCGCCTTTTCCGCCGAGCGTGATAACGGCGGATGCCACGCCGTACTTCTCGACAAGCGCGCGCGCAACGGCGATCCAGTCGCCAACGCTCTGGCCGACCCGGTCCAGCAATATGAGTGCTTCCACCTCGTTTACGCACAGCACGTCCACATATGGCATTTCCGGCAGGCATGTATCGTACTCGATCGGGCTCGGGTTCAGATACACCCGCATCCCCATCTCTTTCCCAAGGCGCGCACACCCAAGCGCCACATCGACAGGTATTTCAAATCCGGTAATCAGGTGTTCCGCTCCCCGGAGCTGCTTCAAATGCGTTTGGGCTTCTTCCAGCGTGATATCGCTGCCCGGAGAATCAAAATTGAAGATCAGGTTTTCCCCGTTCTCGGCTAAAAGAATCAGCCCCAGACTTGTTTTAATGCCGTCCTGTAACCAGAAATGATCCAAATGTACGTCGGCCTCTTTCAGCCATTTTTCATTCAGCAGTCCGCCATCGTCGTTGCCGACTTTTCCGATGTAGGAAACGTCTCCTCCCAGACGGCCGATCACGATGGCGCAGTTGACGCCCTTTCCGGAATCCTGTTCGTAGCGCAGATTGTGCGGTATCGCGGTTTCGCCTTTTCGCGGAATCCGCACGACGTCGCAGTACTGGCCGATACCGTTCCCGTTTACAACAACAACTTTCGGAATATGGCTCATCTTACGTCTCCTTTCACCGGAGCGGCTGAATCCCGAGTTCTTTTACCAGTTCGCTGAACGCCTGTTTCCCTTCCTCCGGGATGGCCAGCATTTCCTGCGGATGCCTCGTTCCCTTCACCGGGATTCCGGCCGTGTATTTCATTCCGTAGATGTATGCCGCGGAATCCGGGTATTGCTGCATAAAACTGCGGAGCTTTAGAACGACGCGCTGCGCCTGCCAGGCCTTTTCCAAATCACCGGCGTTAAAATAGTCGTAAATCGCCTTCATCTGGTCGAAAAACGGAACGCTCATGAAGCTGACCGTAGCGCTCGCTCCCAGGCATAAATGCATGTAAAACGTTGCGTCGCAGCCGGATATGATGCAAAAGTCTTCTTTTCGGTCGTCCAGGGCATCCATGCAGAGCGTAAGGTGGACGGGGTTTCGCGTCGCGTCCTTATACCCTTTGAGATTGGGGAACCGATGCGCCAGCTTTCCGAGCATGTCCGGCGGAACAAGCTCGTTCATCTCACGGCAGTTGAAAATCATCACGGGCAGTTCCGTCATCGCCAGTTCCTCGGAAAGGTAGCGATACATCGCCTCGTCGGTCAGCGCATAAAACGGGGGCGGCGAGATCGACAATGCATCGACGTTGAGTTTTTGATACTCCCGAATAAGCCATTTCGCGTCGCGAAGGCAGGTTGTGAGCACGACGCCGACCACGATGCAGTCCGTTCCTTTCACGGCCCTCTGCGCGCACTTGATAACCTCCAGCCGTTCCTGCAGGGAAAGCGAGTAACATTCGTCGCCGAACCCGTTCACAAACAACCCGCCCGCGCCGCGCTGCGCCAGGTTTTTGAAGATTTCTTCCGTCGTTTCAAAATCGATCGTCTGGTCTTCGTTGTAAGAAATCATAGGTTCGGAAATAATACCGCGGAAAAATTTAGCCATCATTGCCTCCAAATGAATAATTATTGCTCAAATAACGCGTCTTCTCTGTGAAGGTCTGCGAAAATCCCAGGTATCTGCTCCCTCCACGGATAAAATTCAAGGGAGCCGGACTTGGTAACCAGATATGCGGAATAAACGTTCGCCCATTCCATAGCCTGCTTCAGCGTCCTTCCACGGCTGAGACAATATGTCATCGCGGCCAGGAAGCCATCGCCCGCGCCGGTTTCGTCCACCATTTTTACGGGAACACCGGGTATCTGCCAGAAATCGTCTTTCGCAGCGGCGCAGCAACCGTTTGCGCCCAGCGTCATAACGATGTTGGCGCACCGGTAGCGTTTTTGCAGTTCCCCGGCCAGCTGGCGATACGGCGTTTCTTCCGTAAGCGGCCGGTCCAGCATCTTTTTAGATTCGGTCTCATTGACGCACAGGACGTCCACATACGGCATTGCCGGCAGCACCAGATCGTCGCGCAACGGGCTTGGGTTCAGCAACGTAAACATGCCGAGCTCTTTGCCGATTCTGCACGCCGTCAGTCCCGATTCCACAGCCTGGCCGAACCCCGAGCAAAGGTAACGCGCGCCCTTCATTTTCCGCACGCAGCGTTCGACCTCGTCCGGCTGAACGCAGTACAGATCGTCGTCAAAATCCAGCAGAAGATTCTCTCCGTTTTCCGCTATAAAGCAAAGCCCGAGACAGGATTCGATGGACGGGTCCATCCAGTAGTAAGTGGGATCCACGTTGGATTCCGTGATCCATTGATATCCCAGTTCTCCGCACTTGTCCCGGCCGCTTTTGGCCACAAACGCCACGTCGCCTCCAAGCCGGCCGATTGCGCAGGCAACGTTTGTGCCCTTGCCCGCGTCCATTTCAAAGCGGCGATTATAGGCGATGCAGGTTTCACCGGGCTGCGGGATCTGCTTAACGTCGCAGTATTCGCCCAACCCGTGCCCGTTTACAACAATGATGTCCGGTATCCTGCCCATTTGATCCTCCCGTTTAGAAGATTCCTTCGGTCAGCGGCGGCTGCGCCGTATTCGTGTCCGTCAGCACTTCGACCTCCGGTACGTATTTTGGGAAAAGCGTCGCCGGGTACTCCACCGTAGGTTCGCTAAACATCAGTATTCGAATCGCGGCCCTCTTCCAATTACCCGTAGTTACCATAAAAACCGTTTTCTTTGCCGTAAGCATCGACTGAAAGCCGATCGTGATCGCCATTGGAGGTACGATTTGAACAAACCCGCCGATATCGCGCTCGCTCAGGGAAATCAGCGTGTCTTCGTTGAGATGCACGATGCGCGTCTTCGACTTGGCGTATTCTTCGACGCTTACGCTGTAATAGGGCGAGTTCGGGCATTCGCAGAACGCCACGAGGCCCTTGTATCCAAGCCCGGCATACACCGTATCCACACCGCCAAGCCCCGCAACTTTTTTGTCCAGTGCGTCGATATCGTAAACGCTTGGGAAAAACCGCTGGTTTTGCGGAACGTTCAGCGCGTCGTCGATCGTGCCATAAAAATCCGCGAGCATATTTGCCTTCAGGCTGAAATAGTTGTTAACTTCGGGGTAGGGGCGCCCCTGCCAGTCGAGAAAATCGTCCATATGAAAAACATAAACGTTTTTCAGGCTGATGCGCTCTTTGTTGACGCGGTCGGCAAAAATCTTGTATTGTCCCATAGGGCCGCAGGGCAGAACCCATTTTGTCGGAAGGCCCTTCGCATTGTTCGCGACCACCTCGTCGGCCATCATGTTGCCGGCAACGACCGGAACTTCGTTTTTATCCTGAAACACCCTGACCGCGATTTTCGAGTCGGGATGGTTTTCCAGCCGTTCGGCCGGAACGCTGCACCATTTGCACAATTCTTTTACGTCGATGGAAGAAGACATTCGTAACTCCTTTTTCATTTGAGAAATGCTTGACACGGTTCGATAGTAAACACACATATGTCATATATGAATTAACGATTTAAATATACCACTTGTCTATTTATCCGTCAATAGCTTTTTGTCTGTTTATCTTTAATGATAGAAGAAATCTCCCTCGCCTTCCAAAAAATCCTGCTATTTCACGGTTGTCTGCTTTTGACAAACAAACGTTTTCGAGTATAATTACATCATGGTATAGTAGAAAGGGAACTCCTATGAATGCTAATCAGCCGATCTATCAGCAACTTGCGGATTTACTACGTGAAAAGATTGCTGACGGCGAATATGTGCTGGGCGACGCGCTTCCCTCCGAACGCGCTATGGCGGACAGATATGGCATCAGCCATTTGACCGTACGCAAATCGTTCGCGCTGCTCGAAGAAGAGGGCCTGCTGATCCGCATTCAGGGGAAAGGAACCTTTGTCACAATCCCGAGAGTTTCAATGGACATGAACAAAATTCAGGGATTTCGCAGCTTTCTTGAGAATAAGGGCGTTCATGTCACGAACGAAGTCCTGCACTGCGGCTTGCGAAAGGCGCGTCATAAATATGCAAAACTCTTAAAAATCGATGAAAACGACGATGTGTTCGAGTGCGTTCGCCTTCGGCTGGGGAACGGGTATCCCATGGCCGTGGAATATAACGCCGTTCCGTATCAGTATGTCCGCGGCATCGAGCAATATGATTTCAAGGTGTATTCGCTCCACGACGTCTATGCCTCGCATGATATCCAGATCGTATCGGAACATCAGATGCTTGAAGTTGTCAAGGTCACGAACCCCCAGGCAAAGCTGCTGCGTCTGGATGAAAACTCCTGCGTCTTTTTGCTCTCGTCCTTTTCGGTGGACAGCGCCGGGCGCGTGGTCGAATTTACCAAGATTTACAACAGCGACGAGCGGATCGTATTTTACGTCGCCGCCGACTGAAACCGAGGAAGCATCATGAGCAAATATACACAGCTTGCCAGCGAAAACGTTCGGGAGTTGATCGAAGAATATATCGACGAACACCACCTTGCTCCGCACACTCCGCTGCCGTCCGAACGCAGGCTCTGCGAAGCGTTCGACATCAATCGGGTCGCCCTGCGAAAAGCCATCGCACAGATGGTCAACGAAGACCGCCTGTACACGATTCGTGGCAAGGGGACGTTCGTTGCGCCCGCAAAGTATTTGGAAAGCACCATTTCCTGCATTTCCTTTACCCGTTGCTGGGGCAGCGGCGGGTATCGCGTGCGAAGCGACGTTTTATCGTTCGACGTGTCGGAGGCCAACATCAAGATCTCCCAGACGCTGAACCTTTCTCTGGGGACGCCGGTTTATGAATTGCGGCGCCTCCGGTATGTCGACGAAACGCCGATCTCCATCGAGACGTCCTACCTGCCCGTGTCGCTTTACCCGGATCTCGACGAATTTGATTTCAGCGGCACGCTTTCCCTTTACGGCGTTCTGGAAGAGCACTACGGCATAAAAATCGCACGGCAGCAGCAGACCATTCGAACCATGACGCTGTCGGAGAAGGAGAAGCTGATGCTCGGCTCGCCAAAAAGTGATCACGCGTTTTACACGGTTGCCCTGGGCATCACCGGCGATGGCGTTTGCGCGGAGCACAGCCTTGCGATCAGCCGGTCGGACCTCTACGCAATCACCTATATCGCCGACGGTTCGTCCGGCAGATAAGCGCGCTTTGCCGTCCGTTTCCAATCGGACCTTGCGGCAGAACAAACGCCGGATAACCGGCCGTCGTTTAAACGCGAAGCCTTGCCCGTCAAAATCCGCATTGACGGTTCACTTCCGTTTTTTCTATTGCCCATAATTCCCCCGGTCGGCGTCTTCGCTTCGAATCTGAACGTCGGTCAGCAGTTTGATTTTGCGTTTCGCAGCTTTCGCCGCCATATAAGTCTTTGCCCCTTCTTCCAGATAAACAACCGTTTCGAGCGCTTCGTCCAAATCCCTGCCAAACCCGACCACGCCATGGTTGCTCAGGATAACGGCGTTTGCCCGGCCGCAGTATTCAACCGCCGCCCTGCCCATTCCGATATCGGATGAAATGGTAAACGGAGCGACCGGAACGTGCGTATGTACGGTGTCGATGATGGTCGTCAGGCAGGCGGGCAAACGGTCCGCAATAAGCCCGGCAGCCGTCGCATACGGCTGATGTGTGTGAATCAGCGCATTGATTTCCGGTTTATGCTCAAAAATATAGAGCAGCGCCAGCATATCGGACGAAGGGTTTTTATCCCCTTCCAAAATAGCGCCGTCCGAATCCACCAGCACGATGTCTTCCGACCGCATGCGCTCGTATCGGATCGCGGAGGGTGTAACCAGAAACGTTCCGTCTTCCGTCCGCACGCTGACATTTCCGCCCGAAAGCGAAATCAGCCGGTATTTCAGCATCTCCAATGCGGCGTCGATCATCTGCTGCTTCAGTCGTTCATACATGTGTCGTTCCCTCCGCCCGATATCTTTAGCATTTCTTTTTTTAAAAAATCCTTCGCGTCTGTAATGATTTTCATATAGTCCGGATTGTTCTCGTTCCAAAGCTCCACAACCAGCGGTCCATAAAAATCCGCATCGGACAGCGTTTGGAAGATATGCTGAAAGTCGAGTTCCCCCGTTCCGAACGGCAGGAACGCGTCGTCCGGCGCCTCGCGCATGTGAACCGCCGCTATTCTATGTTTCGCAAGGGCCAGTTCCTCCGCAGGATCGAAACCCATCGTAAAGAGGTTCGCCACGTCGGGATAGACGATGAGCCAGGGCGAATCGACTTCCTCTGCAATCTGCATCGCTTTCTTTACGGATATCACGTGTTTTTCGACGGGCTCGAGCGCAAGCATGACGCCCTCGCCGGCGGCAAGTTCGGCGCCCCGCCTCAGGTTTTCGAGATATCGTTTCCCCGTATCCTGCGTGCTCGGCTCATAGAACACGTCGTATCCGGCAATCTGAAGCACGCGGACGCCAAGTTTGCTGCAAAACCGTATCCCTGCCTGCAAGATCCGCCGCGCTTCCCGCTCGATTTCCCCATCGGCGCTTCCAAGGGAAAAACGTCTGTGGGCGCTGAGACAAACCGAAAACAGCCGTATTCCGATATCGTCGGCAGCCTTCCTGTAAAATTCGAATTCCCGCGCCTTCCAGTCCAGCCGGCGCAGCCGCTCGTTTGTTTCGTCAATGCTGATTTCAAAGCAGTCGTATCCCGCCCTCGCCGCATCTTCCATCTTTTTTTGAAGCGGCTGGCCGAACAGCGCCTTTTCATAAATACCAAGCGGATTATCCATGCCGAACCGTTCCTTCCGCGCAGTCCCGCCGCATCATATCGTATGTTTTCATCAGGTCCGCGCTGTTGAAAAGCGCCCTCCCGACCACGGCGAAGTCAAGGCCGGAATCGGTCAACCGGCGCAAAACGCCCCCGTCGATTCCGCCGTCCGCCCAGAGCGCGACGCCCGGCGGCAGCAGCGCCTTTGCTTTTTTTATTTTTTCATATCCGTATTCGCGAAACGCAAGCGCTTTATCCCCCGCTTCGCTGGTTTGCAGCAAAACATAGTCGATTTGGTCAAGGTAGGGTTCCAGCGTGTGCGCGTCGGTTTTATAATTGAGTGCGAGCCCGGCTTTTTTCCCGCGTGCATGGATCATGAAAAGCAATTCGGACGGATACTCCGTCGATTCGATATGAACGGCGATCCGGCTTACGCCGCAGTCGCACAGCGGCCCGATCAGTCTGTCCGGATTCGTTACCATGAGATGCGCGTCCATTTCCGCCTGCGTCGCTCCGGCGATCGCGCGGGCCATATCGGCCCCGAATGTGATATCCGGGCTGAAATTCCCGTCCTCAATGTCCAGATGCAGGTAACCGATCCGTTCGGCCCGTTTGATCTCACGGTCGATTTCCAGGAGGTTCGCGGCAGCTATGGAAGGAACGATTTGTATCACGGTTGGCCCTCCTTGTTATTCCGAATAAAAAACGTCCAGCGCTTTAAGCGCCTTTTCGTATCTGCCGAACTTCCTTTGGTAAATTTCTTCTTTCCGCTCGTTTGGCAGATATGCCTGTTTCATATGGACCATGTTCGCAACCGCCGTCTCGTATCCGTCGTAAGCGCCACCCGCAATCGCCGCGCAGATCGCCGCGCCCAGCGCGCCCGGTTCGGATGCCGAGGAAATCTCCAGCGGCATCCGGAGGACATCGCAGACCATCTGCGACCATACGCCGGACTTTGTGATCCCGCCGGAAAGCTTCGCGGCTGAAAACGTTTTCCCGTCTTTCATCAGGCGCTTTACATGCAGCATGGAAGAGAATGCGATCCCTTCGTAAACCGCCCTGGTAAGATATCTTTCGTCGTGGAAGCTGCTTAAATTCAGAAACGCGCCTTTTGCATCCGGATGCGTCGCCGACGCAAAAAGATAAGGAACAAATATCAAGTCGCTTTCTTCCGGAGAAATTTCACCGACCATCCGGTCGCAGTTGCGATAAATCACGCTGCGATCACTCCCGGCTTTGCCGGCAAGGATATGGTCGATAAACCACTCGAAATTGTTGGTCGACGTCGGGCTGGACTCTTCCAGTATGTAATAGCCGTTCAAATACGACTTTGCGATCGAGTTGGCATGCTCCACCAGCGTTCGCGTCAGATATTCGTTGATCGTCCACGAACCCGCAATCATGCAAAGGGTATCCTCGTCCAGAATGCCGCTGGCAAGCGCGCAGGCGTTCACATCGTAGCAGGAGCCGGCCACCGGCGTTCCGGCGGCCAGTCCCGTTTCCGCCGCCGCGTTTCCCGTAACGCGGCCCGATATATCCGTGATGCCCGTGTATGCCGGCATTTTCTCCATGCAGCCGGAAATCCCGAGCGATGCGAAGATGGACGGGTCGAATGCCTGGGTATGGATATTCATCAGGCCGTTGCAGGTCGTTTCCGTCAGTTCATAGCAGCAACGGCCCGTCAGCTTCATTCTTACAAAGTCCTTGATCGACAGGACCCGGTCCGTGCGGGCAAGGACGTCCGGCATCTGCTCGTCGAACCATTTCAGCAGTATCGCCGTCTGTGCCGGCCAGAATTCCTGGCAGGTCAGCGGATAGATCGCTTCCTGAACGCCCGCATCAACAAGGCGCTGGCAAAGCGCCGATGCACGATTGTCGCTGGACACCACCGCGTTATAGACGGGACGGCCGTTTTTATCCACAAGGCACACGCCGTTTCCATAGCCGGTAAGCCCGATCGCCAGGATTTCAGCCTGCGTGATTCCGGCTTTTTCAATCGCGCCGCGAATCGCCTGTGCGTTTGCTTCCCAAACGAGATCCAGGTCGCGCTCGACCCATCCGGGATACGGCTCAATCAGCGGCACCCGTTCGGTCTTCACCGCCAGCTCCCGTCCGGACAGATCATAAACCGCACATTTAATAACGGTTCCGCCGTTGTCGATGCCTAAGAGATACTGTTTCATTCATCAATCCTCTGTGTATGCAAATTTGTGATTGGCTTAGCATATCGTTACCGAATTGTTCTTGATTTCACTATTCTAGCATGGTATACTTTTAATTGCAAGTGGTTGATTTGGTAGATTCATTACGAATAATTGGTGTAGTGGAGGTAAATTATGAGCTGGTGCAAAGACATGTTTGGGCAGGAAAAACCCATTATCGCGCTTTTACATCTAAACGCATTTCCGGGCGACCCTCTTTTCCAGGATGGCGATTCCATGAAAAAAACCGTTGAAGACGCCCGAATGGACCTGCATGCCCTGCAGGACGGCGGCGTGGACGGCATTTTGTTTTCAAACGAATTCAGCCTGCCGTATCAAAGAAAGATCGACTATATCGGCCCCGCCGCCATGGCGCGCGTCGTCGGCGAGCTGATGTCCGAAATCCGCATCCCTTACGGAATCGACTGCGAGTCCGACAACCTGGCCGCTATCGATCTGGCCGCCGCAATCGACGCGTATTTTGTCCGCGCAACGTTTACCGGCGCTTACGCGGGCGACACCGGCATTACGGAGCCGGATATTGCGGCCGTTTTGAGAAGGAAAAAACAGTTGGGGCTAAAGGACCTAAAGCTGTTTTACTTCCTAAACAACGAATCCGACGAATATCTCGTGCACCGGGAATTGGAATCCATCGCAAAATCCATCATCTTCACCTGCAGGCCGGACGGATTCTGCATCATGGGCGCGTATGCCGGTCAGGAGGCCAGCTCGGAGTGGCTCTCCGAAGTGCGCGGCAGCATCGGCGGCGTTCCCGTATTTTGCGGAACGGGCTGTAAGGCGGAGACGGTCGCCCGGAAGCTAGCCGTTTCCGACGGTGCGTTTGTCGGAACAACCTTTAAAGTCAACGGGGATTTTAACAACCATATCGACCCGAAGCGGGTCAAAAAGTTCATGGAGCAGGTCGATTTGTACCGCAGTCGGCAATAATGCCCGTGCGGTTACAGCGCTCTCAAAAATAAAGCGCCGTTGAGCCCCTGCAAAAGCTGTCGTTTTTGCAGGGGCTTTTTCTCCTTTTGTTAATCGATCTCGACCACCGGGCAATCGGCAAGCCATTTTGCAGCCTTCGCCACCGCGTCGTCGGGGTCGTTAAAATACATCTGGTTATTGATCTCGACCGTTATGGTGCCCGCGTAATCCTGTTCGGCAAGCGTTTGCAGATAATCCGTCAGCGGGTTCGTCCCTTCGCCCGGCACTTTATGCCCGGTCGGGTCCCCGTCCGCAAGGTGGATATGGTTGATTTTATCGCCGAATGCGTTCTGATAGTCGGCAATGCTCTCTCCTGCCGCGGCCATCGCCACGCAATCTACGCAGGCGGTCAAATACGGCGAGTCTACCGCGTCGATCAGGCCCTTTAACATATCGCGATTGTAGCAGAGGTTCGATTCATATCGCTGCAAGGGTTCCATGACCGATTTTACGCCGATTTTTTCCCCGTACGCCGTCAGTTCCTTCAGCGCGCCGACCGAACGCTTCCGGGCGGCTTCGTAGTCTTCGTCGAACAGGGAATATCCCATTTGCATGAAGTAGTAGTTTGCGCCGAACTCTTTCGTATCTTCCAGATAATGCTTTACGATATCGATACTGTTGCCGCGCACATATTCGTTGGAAGAGGCGATGTTGATGGGATACAGGCAAATCTGTTCCGCGGTAAAAATCGACATCTTCAGATTGCGCTTTTCCATCATTTCGCGGATTTCGCAGACGCGCCGGTGCCGTTGATCGGGCGGCGTGTCAAACACGCTGTACTGCGTCGCCCCGCCCCAGAAATCGATATATTGAAATCCGTTTGCCGCAATGGAATCCATGCAATAATCCAGGCTGTACTGCTGGAACTGAACGGACATGATTCCGAACTGTGAAAACTTCAGCTTTTTCAATTTTCGGCCTCCTTAATCAATGTGCTTTCTGAAATACGCAATGCTTTCCCGGTAGTTGGCCTCCGGGTCGCCGGCCAGTTCCTCCTCCAGCAGTTCCATCGCGATGTCGCCCGTATAATTGCGTTCCCTCAGCGTGCGCAAATGTGAATCGAGGTCCTGAAGGCCGGTCCCCCAGGGCAATTGCTCGTTGTCCTCAACGCTGTCCGAAAGCTGGACCAGTCCGATTTTATCGCCAAAACGCCTGAAATAATCGTCCAGCGTTTCCTTCGCCGCATAGGCCGCGGAAGAATTGACGCAGCAGCCAATGTTGTCGGCATCCACTTCCCGCATCATGCGCGCAAGCGTCGCGCTGTCCATCATGAGATCGGAAATGAAGCTCGAAACTGCTTCCAGAAGGATTGTAACGTCGTTTTTCTCCGCGATCCTGCTGAGTTCTTCTATGGATTCCCGCGCATATTTCCATGCTTCGGAATGCGGGTGATTCATAAGCGCTTTCCCCGGGTACACGATCACTTTATCGCAATCGAAATACCGCGCCCTTTCGATAAAGAACGCCAGCTGCCGGACGCTCTGCTTACGGAAATATCCGTCAAGCGCCGCTATGTTGATCGGCAGAAAATTCTGTTCCGGTTCGATCGCCGAAACGACGA
>Ga0116162_10000774_pt1 | contig 22201 bp, 16 predicted proteins | sample AD_UKC105_MetaG_FD_89875 | JGI IMG/M metagenome (GOLD analysis project Ga0116162, IMG submission 89875) | Active sludge microbial communities of municipal wastewater-treating anaerobic digesters from Hong Kong - AD_UKC105_MetaG | ecosystem: Engineered > Bioreactor > Anaerobic > Digestate...
ATCTGCCAGATGATCCGGTACTGCGCCGTCTCCTCCCCCACGCGCCCGAAGAGAACCTCAAAGACCTCCTCCGGGGTGATCGCGACGCTGCCGGAGCAGATATTGACGACCGCAATGAAGAAAAAAGCGGCGATTAGAAAAAGAAGAATCCATAGATACCGGGACCTTGCCTTCAGGCGGTCCGTCATCCATGCGGGAGTTTTAATGTCAGCGTTCATAGTTCCTCTCAGACGGTTTTTCAATATAGTTTATACAGGAACGTCGGCTGAACCTCCGTTCCGTCGTCGGACGTCAGCATCAGGTGGATGTCGTGCACGATCTCGCCGTTGACGTCGGAGGCCTGATACAGATATTTGGTCGTGCACCAGACGTTGCCCTCCCGGACGGCCTTGAAATCGGCAAACAGCTCGTTTTTGGCAAGCAGCTCGTCGACGGATTCCAGCGGCTCGTCGATGGAGGCGTTGTAGATCAGAAAATCGGCGTCCCGCGCGGAGGCATAGAACGTCTCCATATCCATCGTGACCGAGGAGGAAGCCGTCTCGGAATCCCCAAGGTCGGAAAAGATATAGCGCCCGCCGGCCATCTCGATCATCTTCGGGATGTAGTCGCCGGATTTCTTGGTCACGATCGCCCCGTTGGAGTTGATATAGAAAAAGGCGACCGTCTTTTCGGTGTTGACGAAATCCTCAAGTTCGGCCGCGTACTGTTTCTGCACGTCAAAGATCTCCTCCGCCGCATCCTCTTTTCCCAAAAGGACGGCGTAGGCCTTGATCCACTCGGTCCGGCCCAGTGGCTCCGGCTCGTAGCTCGACATGTCGATCCAGACCGGGATGCCGAGTTCCTCAAGCTTCTCCTGTACCTTCGGCGAATGGAGGATCATCGTCGATTCCACGGCGAGGTCGCAGCCCTCCGAGAGAATCAGCTCATAGTCCGGCGCGCTGTATTTACCGGCATAGAGGATGTTTCCCTCCTCCATCGCCCGGGCGGCATTCTCGATATACCAGCCGTCGGCTTCCAGCCCGGAGAAGCGGATGTCCGAAAGGGCATCCAGCGCGTCGAACTGACACATGGCGGCCGTCGCCGCAAGATAGATATGCTTAAGCGGCTGCTGCAACACGAAAAAACGGTCCTCCGCACCGGCGGGCACTTCCGCCCCCTCCGGGACGACCAGATAGCTGCGCGCGTCGCTGATCTCGACGACCGCGTAGCCGCCTTCGTAAAAGTATACATCAAAGCACTCCGCATAGTACAGTTCCATCGTGGAGGTATAGACAAGCCCGTCGATGACGGGGGCCTCCGGATCGGCGGAGGATTCTGCGGTTTCCTCCGGCACGGATACGGCGGCATCGGATGACTCCGATTCCGCCGTATCGGCCTTGGACGGGCCGCATCCCGTCAAAAGCACCGTCAAAAGGGCGAGAAGCAGCGCGGCAAATTTAATTTTCATAGATCGTAAGCACATAATCGACCACATGCGGGCTGCCCATGGCGACGGTCTCGGCACTGACCGGCGTCTCGCCGTTCAGGACGACCGGAATCACAAATGTGGAATCCCCGCCCTCGTTTGTATTATAGTATTTTTCGCCGTTTACTTCCGCGTAGGTGTAATTCGAGCTGCTGAAAACGATGGTGGCAAAGGCCGTGCCGTCCCGCATTTCGACGCCAACGCAGGAGATCGTGACGCGACCGGAACCACCGGTGAAAGAAAACGTATAGGCGCCCTCTCCCTCCGCCGCAGGCTCTTCGCCGGCGGAGACAAGGGAATCGGAGCGGAAGGTCAGCGTACGGTCGTACCACTTTGCGGTGCTCTCCGAATAGACGGCGACCGACATCTCGCTGCCGAGCGCCGGAACAACGAATGTGTAGGTGTATGCGCCGGAAGCATCCGCGGCGGCGGCGATGCGGTCCGTTTCGGCGGCCTGAAGGGCATCCTTCGCGAGGCCGACATAGAGAAAACTGTAATTGTTGTTGGCCGCGGTCACGCAGGCCGTCATCACGTTGTCTTTTACCGTCAGCGTGCAGGCCGTGACCGTGAAGAGCGCGGAGTCGGAGGTCACGTCGACGGTATAGACGCCGTCCTCCGGAATCGTGCCGGATGCGGCGGCGAGCGTTGTAGAATCAAAATAGAGCGTATGATCCGCCCATGTGTCGCCGGAGGCCGAATGGAAAGCGACGGCGACATCCTTGTCGAGCGACGGGATTTCCACGGTGAAGCGGAGCCCTTCGCCGGGCAGAACCGCCTCCGCGGCCGTGCCGGCAAAAACGGCATCGCCGTCGGCATCCTCAACCGTCAGTTCCGCCGTCATCACGCCGTCCTTTACCGAAAGCGCGCAGGCGGAAACGGCAGGGCCGTCCGATTCGACATCGACCGTGTAGGAGCCGTCCTTCGGCACGAGATCGTACGGCTGGAGACTCCCGGAGAGGAACTGCAGCGTGCGGTCGTACCACTTTTCATACTTGATCGACCATGATGCGACCGCCGTATCGGTATCGAGCGCCTCGATGGGCAGCGCGAAGGTATGCGCACCGTCCTCGTCGAGCACGCAGGGGATCCATTCGCTCTGTGGCACGGCATCCGCCTCGGCGCCGGTGCCGGGATAGAGATAGCCGTACCCGGTGCCGCTCATCGTCAATACCGCCGTCATCTTTCCGTCCCGGACATGCAGGATGCATTTGGTGACGCGGAACATCTCGGCATTGGTATTGACTCCGATGGAATAGAGCCCGTCGGGAACGGCCCCTTCCGTCTCCGGGACCGCGGCGCTTTCCTCGGCGGATGATACCGGCTCCGAAGCGGCTTCGGATTCCTCCGCCGGAGAACCGGTGCAGGCCGAGAGCGCCAGAAGCAGCAGCAGACAACCGAGCAGCCCGGCGAGACGGGAAAGTTTTCTTTTCATACTGTTTCTCCTTTAACGACCGCGGCGGACGTCGGTCCTTTGAGCGCCGGCGTCCTCCGCGAATCCTCCCTGTTTTTTAAAATGCCTGAAAATCAGAGCCCGGCATCCGTGATCGTGGCCTGAAGATGCTCGACCTCCATGGTGCGGACGCCCTCGTTCTGGCCGAGGCCCTGAATCTTGCATTCCACCTCGAAGCCGGCGGCCTCGAATGCGGATTTCCACGAATCGGCCTCGTCGCCCGCCATGTCGTTGTTGGCGTGGTCGCCGGCGACGATCATGAACGGATAGAGAACAACCTTATTTGCGCCGTACGCGGTGACGGCGGCGATGACGTTGTCGATCGTGGGATAGCCCTCGACGGTGCCGACGAACGTATTCTCATAGCCCTCGGCGTGCAGCATGTACTCGAGCTCGCTGTAAGTGGCGTTGGCGAAGTGCTCGGTGCCGTGGCCCATGAAGACAACGGCCGTATCGGTGGAGCCGGCCTCCGGAATCGTGGACATCACCGCGCTGATGACGTTCTCATAGTCCTCCTCGGTCGTGAGCAGCGGATCGCCCATGACCAGCTTGCTGAAATAGCCGGAGTAGGCGTTGACGTCCGCGACGATGTCGTCGTATTCATATCCGGGCATGACGTGCGTGGGCTGGACGACGACGGTGCCGTAGCCGTCCGCAATCAGGCTCTCCAGAGCCTGCTGAACATTATCGATCTCCGTACCGTCGCGGGTGGCGAGCTTGTCGATGATGATCTGGGAAGTGAAGGCGCGGCGAACCTCCCAATCCGGGAAGGCCGCGGCGACATCCGCCTCGATGGCCTCGATCGTCAGGGCGCGGCTGTCGTTGTAGCTGGTGCCGAAACTGACGACCAGAATGGCCTTCTTATCGGGATCGCATTCGCCCGGCGTTACGACTGCCGCCTGCGGAATCACATAGCTGCCGCCGTCGATCGCCTCCTGAATATGGGTGAGATAGCGCTGCTGAACCGCCTCGTTCTGGCCGAGACCTTCGATCCGGCATTCCACTTCAAAGCCCGCATTCGTAAAGGCGGTCTTCCATGAGTCGGACTCGTCGCCCGCCATGTCGTTGTTGGCGTGGTCGCCGGCGACGACCATGAACGGATACAGGACAACCTTGGTCGCGCCGTAAGCGGTGACCTCGGCGATCACGTTGTCGATGGTCGGGTAGCCTTCGACGGTGCCGACGAACACATTTTCATAGCCCTCGTCGTGCATCATGTGCTCGAGCTCACTGTAGGTGGCGTTGGCGTAGTGCTCGGTGCCGTGGCCCATGAAGACGACGGCCGTATCGGTGGAACCGGCTTCCGGAATCGTGGACATCACGGCGTCGATGACATATTCGTAGTCCTCTTCGCTCGTGAGCAGCGGATCGCCGACCGCAAAGAAGTCGAACTGGTCCGCATACGGCGTAACCTCGGCCACGACGTCGTCGTACTCGAAGCCGTTCATGATGTGGGTCGGCTGCACGACAACTTCTTTCACGCCGTCGGCGACCAGCTTGTCCATCGCCTCGGTGACGTTGTCGATCTCGGTGCCGTCCCGGGTGGCCAGCTTGTCGATGATGGTCTGAGCCGTAAACGCGCGGCGGACCTCCCAATCCGGGTAGGCCTCCGCAACCGCGGCCTCAATGGCATCGATCGTCAGGGCGCGGCTGTCGTTATAGCTCGTGCCGAAACTGACCATCAGAATCACTTTTTCCGCCGCCGCGGACTCCTCCACCGGCGTCTCCGTCTCGGACGACTGCTCCGACTCGGACGGCTGTTCCGTCTCCGTATCCGCGCAGGCGCCGAAAGACAGCACCATAAGGAATGCCATCAGCATCGCAAGAATTTTCTTCATTTTTCTGTCCCTCCTGTTGTTGTACTGGCAAACATCCGCCAACCGTACCGGTCACTTCACCCGTGCAGGATTTAATACAAAAAATCCCCCGGCGTCATGCCGGGGGAATCCTGCTTTCATCTATGGTTCCGTGCCGTATTCACAAGAAGGCCTCGAAACCGTCGTTTACGCACGATATTATCCGAAATCCCGCGGAATCATAACGCAAACACATGGGCAAGTCTTCTGACTCCGGATTCCCGTGCGGTTTCCCTTCCCAAAGTTTCCCTCAGTGGCTATGAAACCGCACCATCCGATTACAGCAACGGCATTGTGTGGGGATTTCACCCAACTTCCTTCTTGGCTCCGCAGAGGCGGAGACTCATATGCGTGTAACGGTCGGTATTGAATTGTCGACGCTATTGTAGCCTTTTCCCCTTCTCCTGTCAACCTTTCCACCCCTGTCGGAGGCGTTTCCCGCAAAAACGGAACGGCCTTTATTCGCGGCGGTCCATCGAGGCCTGATACAGCAGCGCGTTGCAGATGGCCGCGGCCACGTTGCTGCCGCCCTTGCGCCCGCGGGCCACGATGTAAGGAATGGAGCGCTCCGAAAGCGTTTCGATCAGCTGTTCTTTTGCCTCCACCACATGGACGAAACCGACCGGCACGCCGATCACGAGCAGCGGCGCCGGCACGGCATCCTCCTCAAGCAGCTCGCACAGGCGGATCAGGGAGGTCGGCGCGTTCCCGACGGCCCAGATCAGCGGAACGCCGAGAGAGGCCGCCTTCTCCGCCGCGACGACGGAGCGCGTACAGGAACGGCGCTTCGCCTCGTCCGAGACATCGGAATCGGCGACGAAATTATACACCTTTCCGCCGAAGGAACCGAGCACCCGGCCGTTGATGCCGGACTGCGCCATATGCGTATCCGTGACGATCGAGCAGCCGCCCCGCAGCGCCGAAACGCCCGCCTCCACGGCGCCCTCCGAAAAGACGAGGGTGTCCGCATACTCAAAATCGGCCGTCGTATGGATGACGCGTAGCACGACCGGCTCAACTTCCGGCGGAAATACGCGCCCGCCGAGCTCTTTTTTGATCGTCGCCATGCTCCGGCGCTCGATCTCCATAGGGGTCATGGGTTCAAACTGATAGTTCATCGGTCTTCTCCAATATCTGATAGATTTTCTCCATATCCAGCGCCTCCCGGACGCCGGACGCGAGCAGATCATACTGTTCTTCCTTGTATTTCTCCCAATCCACCGCGGACGATGCCGGCGGGAGTCCCTTCGCGGCAAGCAGGCAATTCACAAACCGGGAGGTGAATTCCACCTTTTCAAACAGACCGTGCACATAGGTTCCAAAGACGTTGCCGAAGGAGAGCCCGTCCGGCCGTTCCCCATCCAACAGCGCAAAAGACGGATGCTCAAAAGTCGTTTTGCCCATATGGATCTCGTATCCGGTGAAGGATACTCCCTGTAAAGCCGAGAAAACGCCCTCCGCGCATGTGACCGTCCCCTCTGTGCGGGTCCGGGTCTTGCCGGAAGCGAAAACCGTTTCACAGGGCAACAGGCCCAGCCCCTCCGTCTCGCCCCCGGTTTCCACGCCCTGCGGGTCGGAGAGATGTTTTCCCAACATCTGGTAGCCGCCGCAGACGCCCACCACCGCGCCGCCGGACGCCGCGTGGCGCCGGATCGGTTCCTCAAGTCCCATGGAATGCAGCCAAGCGAGGTCCCCCATCGTGTTTTTGGTTCCCGGCAGGATCACGAGATCGGGATGCCCGAACTGCCCGGGGGTCTCCACATAGCGCAGGGAGACCTCATCCATCCGCTGAAGGGGATTAAAATCCGTAAAGTTGCTGATATGCGGCAGACGGATCACCGCGATGTCGACAGCCCCCGAGCCGGCTTTTTGGGAAAAGCGCTCCGAAAGAGAATCCTCGTCGTCGAGGTCGAGCCTCATGTACGGCACCACGCCCACCACCGGACGGGCGGTCAGCTCCTCCAGCATCCGGAGTCCCGGCTCGAGGATCGTCACGTCCCCCCGGAATTTATTGACGATAAGCCCCCGGATGCGCCGCTGGTCGGCCTCGTCGAGCAACTTGACCGTGCCGTAGAGCGACGCGAACACGCCGCCCGGATCGATGTTGCCGCAGAGCAGCACTGGGGCGTCGGCCATCGCCGCCATGCCCATATTGACGAGATCCTCCTGCTTGAGATTGATCTCCGCAGGGCTGCCCGCGCCCTCAATGACGACGATGTCGTTTTCCTCCGCAAGGGAGAAAAAGGCGTTTTTAATATGTGGGATCAGAGATTTCTTCGTTGCGAAATATTCCCGCGCGGTGAGGTCCCCATAGACACGGCCGTTGACGATCACCTGAGAACGGGAATCTCCGGTCGGCTTGAGGAGGATCGGATTCATCCGTACCGAGGGCTCGATGCCCGCGGCTTCGGCCTGCATGACCTGCGCCCGGCCCATCTCAAGCCCCTCGTTTGTGATAAAAGAGTTGAGGGCCATATTCTGCGATTTGAACGGCACAACGGAATAGCCGTCCTGCCGAAAAATCCTGCACAGCGCGGCGCAGAGAAAACTTTTCCCCGCGTTCGAGGTGGTACCCTGTACCATAATGGTTTTGGCCATGAAATCCCTCCTTTTTTGATAGGCGAAAAAAACGGAACCGGTCCTTTACTTTCGGTAGTTCGGTATAAAACACCGAGCCGCCCGCAAAAAACATAAATTAATTTTTATGGAAATTTCTAAATAAAAACGCAGACGACTCTTTCTTTCCTTCCGACGGTATGGCATGAAGTACGATACGGGTTTTCTTACCGGCCGTAGCCTAAAAAGCTCTATGTGGTACCACGGGATTCTGAGCAAAATCCTACTCTTTTTTCACTGCGGCGGGTTTAAAAGCGGCGTTGATTCCGGTACCATTCTTTTTTACAGAAGGGGTACTAATCCCTACCGTCTTATGCCACATGCTCATAGAAATTCGTACTTCCACAATCCGTGCTCATGCGGTTTATCGGAAGAGAAGCAGCGGGAGCAGCACAAAGAGCACCCAGCTCGCCGCCGACGTCACGAGCATCAGCCGGTTTGCCCGGCGGATATCCTCCGCTTCGGCCGGCCGCGTGTCGTCCCCGACATAAGGCTTCTCGACCAGCACGCCGCCGTAGTAGTTCGGCCCGTTGAGTCGCAGCCCGAGCGCGCCCGCACAGGCCGCCTCGGTCTGGGCCGAATTCGGGGAGGTGTGCTTGTTTCTGTCCCGCAGGAAGATACGCCACGCGCCGCCTCCGGAGAAACCGGCAATCGGAGCGGCAAGGCACATCAGCACGCCGCTCATGCGGGCGGGCAGGTAATTGCAGGCGTCGTCGAGTTTCGCCGCGGCGCGCCCGAAATAGAGATATTTTTCGTTTTTATAGCCCACCATGGAATCCATGGTGTTGACCGCCTTATAGAACATCCCAAGCGGCGCGCCGCCGAGCGCCATAAAAAGTAAAGGCGCGATCTCACCGTCGGAGGCATTCTCTGCTACGGTTTCCACCGCCGCCCGGGTCACGCCCGACGCATCCAGCCGCTCCGTATCCCGGCCGACGACCATCGAGACCTCCCGGCGCGCCTCGTCGAGCGTCCCTTTCGTCAGCGCACGGTAGACGGTCATGCCCGCGTCACGTAGCGACCGCGCCGCCAAAAGCTCGGCGCAGAGTACCGTTTCGAGCGCAAGGCCCGCGTATGGATGAATCAGATAGGTCCCTATCAATATCACCCAAGTGAGTCCGCCGGAAAACACCGGCACAAACGCGGCCATCACGGCTCCGGCCCAAATCTCGCCCTTCGCCGTCTTTGGGAATCTTTTGCGCAAAAAGCGCTCCATGACCGCAATCAGCTTCCCCATCCCCTGTACGGGATGCGGAATCCAACGTGGATCCCCGATCAGCAGATCCAGCAAAAAGCCCGCCGCAAGGGCATACAGATGCATCATCATTCCCTTTGCCTCCATTCCGCGCAGGCCCTGACAAAGGCTGCCGCCACTTCCGGATTTCCATATAAGTAAAGATGCGGGAATCCGGCATATCGATGGGCATCCGTGTACCCACAGGCCCAGTTTCGCTCCGACTGCGGCCGTTGCGCCGTAAACTCCTCCCCCGGCGCCTCGCTCTCCCAATAATGAAATTCATGGGCCGGGCAGGCGGTTCCTCGGGGACCCAGAAGGCCGTCCCGTCGCGCCGTCAGCGTCACATAGCCGAAGCGCATGAGCCTGCCCGTCGGATACGCTCTGCCCGGAAAAACGCTCGCCATCGGGAAGGACGTTCCCTCCGCGTTCTCAAGCGTATCATGCAGGTAAAGGAATCCGCCGCATTCCGCAAGGAACGGCATCCCGGCATGCGCGGCCTTTTTTATGGCCGCGAGCATGGCCGTGTTTTCCGAGAGTTCTTTGGCGTAGAGTTCCGGGTAGCCGCCGCCGAGCCAGAGCCCGGAGACGCCCTCCGGCAGGCACCGATCGGCAAGCGGCGAAAACTCCACAAGTTCCGCGCCGAGTTTTTCAAGCAGGCGCAGATTTTCCGCATAATAAAAGCAAAAGGCGTTGTCCCTCGCGACCGCGATGCGCGGCTTTCCCGGCACCGGGTCGGGCAGACGTGGCTCCTTGATTTCCAGCTCCGGCGCGGAATTTGCAAGCTCCAGTAGTTCGCCGACCCGGATCGTCCGTTCCGCCTGCTCCGCGAGGGAGGCCAGCTTTTCCTGAATATCTTTAATCTCTCCGGCGGTCACAAGGCCCAGATGCCGGCTCTCGAGCGCGGCCTCCGGCATCTCCGGCAAATACCCGTAAACGGCAAGCCCGGTCTCCTTTTCGATCATCTCCCGCAGACGCTTGTACTGCGCCTCGCCGACATGGTTGAGGATCACGCCCCGGATGCCGGAATCGGGCCGGAATTCGGCCATCCCTTTGCAGACCGCCGCCGCGGAGAGAGAGCAGCTCTCACCGCCGAGCACCAACACGGCGGGCGTTTCGGTTGCCTTCGCCACCTCGTAGGCGGATGCCGTTCCCGAGGAACCGATGCCGTCGTAAAAACCCATGGCCCCTTCCAAAACGGCCAATCCGCGGCCCTCGGCGCTCTCCGCGAGCAGGTACCGCAGGGTATCCGCCTCGGTGAAAAACAGATCAAGGTTGGCCGCCGGAATGCCGGTGACTTTCCGGTGAAACATGGGGTCGATATAGTCCGGCCCGCATTTGCAGGCGACGGGACTGAGCCCCCGGCGGCAAAGCGCGCCCAGCACCGCGCAAGTTACGGTGGTCTTGCCGCCGCCGCTCGCCGGTGCGGTGATGAAGATTCTTGGAACCGTCTTCATGCGCCGCCCTCCCCGGAGAGAAGATAGACCGGATTGTGGGCCTGCATCAGGTGGTAACTCCCGGCGAGACGCGCCTTCGCCACCGAAAGCTCCGTAATTTCCGTATCCTCAAACCCCAAAAATTTAAAGCAGCGTACCGCCTCCGCGAGCGTCTCGAGCGTGACCGCAGTCACGGCGATCCGCACGGCCGGATTTTTTTGCAGCGCCATCCGCAAAATCTCCTCAAGATTCCCGCCGGAACCGCCCACAAAGACCCGGTCGGGCCTCGGCAGTTCCTCCAAAACTTGCGGCGCCTCTCCGGCGACGATCTCCATATTCCACGCGCCGAATTTTTCGCGGTTTTGTTCCAGCAGGGAGAGCGCCTCCCCGTCCCGCTCCACGGCGAATACTTGCCCTTTTGTCGCGGTGAGCGCGCATTCCACGGAGACCGACCCCGTGCCCGCGCCCACGTCCCACACGGTGCAGGACGGGGCAAGCCGCAGTTTTGAGAGGCAGACCGCCCGGACCTCCGACTTTGTCATCGGCGTGCCGCCACGAAGAAACGCCTCGTCCGGAACACCGGGAAGCGCCGTCTCCGCACGGATAGGCCGGTCGTTTTCGACGAGCAGCACGGAGAGATCGGAAAACGTCATTTCGGCAAGCTCTTCGACCGCGCCGCGCACAAAGCGCTCGTCCGGATAGGAGAGCCTTTCGCCGGCAAAAGCGGTGAGCTCCCCCATTCCGCGCTCCGCGAGTTCCCGGCAGACGTCCTGCACGCGCCGGCTTCCTCCGGTCAGAAAAAACACTTTTTCGTGGCTCTGCACCTCGCCGACACAGTCCGCCTCGCGCCCATGCACCGAGACGCAGCACACGTCCTGCCATGCCGTATGCGCCTTTGCGCAGAGGTACTGGAGCGAGGACATGCCCGGCAGAACGTCGAAGTCCCTGCCCTCCAGCAGCGGATACAGGCTCTCGGCGCCGCTGTAAAATCCCGTGTCCCCGGAATAGAGCACCGCCACATTTTTCTCTTCATGGAGGCGGACCGCCTCGGCCACCTCCTCCGCGCGGACCGCCGGAACACGCTCGGCCGAAAGGTCGGGGAATGCCTCCAACAGCCGTTCCGCGCCGATCAGCACCTCCGCCTCTTCGGCGCCGCGCTTCGCCGCGATCGTCAGCGTATCGGGATTCCCCATGCCGATTCCGATCAGGGTCAGTTTTCCGCTCATGGCCGAACGCTCCTTTCCGTATGAAAACCCGCTCTTTTTGCGGGCGATTTTTTCGTTTATTAATTCCGGAAATCCGGAAAATTCAAAGGCGGATGTTCGCTTCGATCCGCGGGGACTCCTCCAGCGAGTAAATTCTTCACGGCGGCCGTTTTTTCGATGTTCCATATGGGCAACGGATACCGGGATTTCAGCCGTTTCAAAGATAAAATTTTCGCTTACGGCCGCAGGATCTTCTCCAATTCTCGGAGCAGTTCCTCCCGCGACAGGCCGGTCTCCTCCTGCCTGCTGATTACAAGCAGCAGGGCGCCGGCTTCTTTCGCGGCCTGTGCCTTCTCGGCAAAACCGCCGGGCGCGCCGGTATCCTTGGTCACCAGCGTGCGGATATCGTATTCGAGCAGCACGGCAAGATTCATTCTCTCGCTGAACGGCCCTTGCATGCAGAGGATATGGGCGGGCAAAAATCCAAGCAGGAGCGCATGCTCAAGCGATTCCTCCTGTGGCAGAATACGGATGTAGAGCCGCTCGCGGTAATCCGGAACGGCGGTAAACGCCTCCAGTTCCTTGCTGCCTGTCGTCAGGAGCACCTTCCCGGAAAGCCCGCAGAGCATTTTGGCGGCGTCCGCGGCATCCTTTGCAAAACGGGTCTCGCAGCCGCAGGCCGAAACCCGCGGCCGAAGCAGCCGCAGATACGGCAGACCTGTTTCCGCTGCGGCGGCGCGGATGTTTTTCGTCGCCTCGCAGGCATAGGGATGCGTCGCATCCACGACGGCCGCGAAGCCGTTTTCTTTGATGTATCCGGCCATTTCGGCCGCATCCATCCGGCCCGTATGGATCCGGATGCCCGAAATCTCTTCGAGCAGTTCGCCGCCGTATTCCGTGGCGGCGCCGGCGGTCACCTCCCAGCCGCGCGCGAGGAGCTCGGACGCGAGTTCCCGGGCGTCGGCCGTGCCGCCGAAAAGCAAAATTTGCTTATTCATGGAGCGGATACCCGCGCGGCGTGACCATGCGGCCTCCGATCTCCCTTGTCTGGGAGCTCCCGATAAAGACCGTCGTAAACATATCGGCCGGCGTATTTCTCAGCTCCCCGAGCGGCAGAATCCGCATGGATTCCTCCTCCCGGCCGATCTGCCGCGCCATGCCGCAGATCGTCTCCGGGGATTTTTGCTCCAGCAGGATGTCGCAGGCGCGGGCAAGATAATCCGCCCGGTGGAAGCTCGCTGGATTATACAGGCAGAGGATGAAATCCCCCTCTGCCGCGGCGCGAAGCCGTTTTTCGATGACTTCCCACGGCGTCAGCAGATCGGAAAGCGAGATCACGGCAAAATCATGCCCGAGCGGCGCGCCAAGCAGTGCGGCTCCGCTGCAGGCGGCCGTCACGCCCGGCACGACTTCGATCTCCACCGGTTCCGACAGCGCGGCGTTCAGCTCGAGGCAGAGCCCCGCCATCCCGTAGACGCCCGGATCGCCCGAGCAGACCATCGCGACGTTTTTTCCTTCGGCCGCTTTTTCGAGCGCCGCCCGGCATCGCTCCTCCTCGCCGCACATGCCCGTGGAGAGGACTTCCTTCTCCGGGTAATCGTTTCGGATGAGAGAAATGTATCCGCTATATCCGGCGATCACCTCGCACGACCGAAGCGCTTCCGCCGCTCGGAGGGTCATATCCTCTCCGCCTCCGCCGCCGAGTCCGACGACGGTCAATTTTCCTGCCATGCCGTTTCCTCCTTAAAATGTACCGCATAGGGTGCTGCCGATGCGGCAACGGTCACGCCGCCGCCGGCTTGTTTTTTGATGCGCAGTTCTCCGCCGAAAGCCGCTGCCGCGCGCTCGCAGACGTTCTCTACCCCGACCGTTTTTTTGACAAAGTCGGACGCTGAAAATTCGCCGGGCACCGCGGAGAGTTCCTCCGCCGTGAAAAAGCGGATCGGCCAGCCCATTTGTTCTGCAAACGCGAGCAGTCCGGCTTCGTCTCTCTTGACGTCGATCGTCGCGAGACGACAGACCGCTTTTTGCGAGATATGGCCGCGTTCCAGCGCATCAAACACCGCCGCCCGAACCTCCTCCTCCGAGATGCCACGGTGGCAGCCCACCCCGACGGTGACGATTTTGGGAATCAGGCGGAGCGTCTCTTCAAACGGGGAGGCTTCTTCATCCAGCGTGACGCAGAAGCCGACCGCCGGACGGAACAACTCTTCCCTCGCCGGGCAAGGCAACTTTTCTTGCCTTGGACAAGGTTGTTCTTCTCCGGATTTTCCGGAAGAAAGTTTCTCTTTCACCGCGCCCGGGCTCGCCATGTTTGGAGTGGAAGGCGTTTTCGCTTCGCCCGGTTCCGCCGTACTACGCTCCATCGATTTTTTCTCCTCGTCCCCACCCATCGCATCTTGCCGAACGTCATGGGACATCCGGAGACCACCGGTCAGGTTTTCTCCTGCATTCGGTCCCGCCTTTACTGCGGCGGAAATCATCTCATTGCCCGGTTCCGGGGCGGCGTTCGCGCACTGTTTTCTTCTCGCGGCGGCACACGCCTCGATACCCTTCGGCAGAGGCCTTTCAACCGGAAAATCGGAACAGAAGCCGACTTTTTCTCCCCGGAGCAGCGCCGCGGAGATATGTTTGGCCGCCGCCCGCCCACAGAGATCGAGGCCCTGTTCCTTCGCCCAGACGTCCACGGCAAAGAGGCCGTTCACGTCGGTGGCCGTGGAGACGGTCGCCTCACCGCCGGTTACTTCGGCAATTTTGCGGGCAAGCGCGTTTGCGCCGCCCACATGCCCGGAGAGCAAGGGGATCACGAACCGGCCCACCTCATCCACCGAGAGAACGGCCGGATCGGTAAATTTATCTTTGACAAAAGGGGCGACGGCACGAACCGCGATTCCGGCCGCCCCGACAAACACAAGTGCACCGCCCTCGGCGAACCGCTCCTCCGTCCACGCATGGAGATCCCGGAGGGGCAATGCTTCCGCGCCGAGCGATTCCGGCGCCCAGACGGACGAGCCGGGAAACGCCGCGGCGATGTTCGCTGCAAGCCGACAGCCCCGCGCGGTAAATGCGGCGAACGAAAGCTTCATTCCGTCTCCGCCTTCCGGAAACCGTGCGAAAACGCCGGGTCGTAGAGCTTCGAGCGGTCGTAGGCCCCGTGCAGGAAACCGCCGACCGTGATGAGCGCCGTATGGGTGATACCGTTTTCCTTTGCGGTTCCGGCGAGCGTCCCCACTGTGCAAGGAAACACGCGCTCCTCCGGCCACGTCGCTTTATATACGATCGCGGCGGGCGTATTCGCGGAATATCCGCCGGCGATCAGATCCGCCGCAACCTGTTCGAGCATGCCGGCGGAAAGAAAGATCACCATCGTGGCTCCATGAGAGGCGAGCATGCGGAGTTTTTCTCTCTCCGGCATCGGCGTCCGGCCCTCCATCCGGGTCAGGATCACCGACTGGGAAACCCCGGGCAAGGTGTACTCCGCCCGGAGCGCCGCCGCCGCCCCACAGAAAGAGGAGACGCCGGGGCAGACATCGTAGGCGATGCCGAGCTCGTCGAGCTTGTCCATCTGTTCACGGATCGCGCCGTAGATGCATGGATCGCCCGTATGCAGCCGCACGGTGGTCTCGCCCGCCGCCTCGGCCTTTTGCATCTCGGCGATCACCGCTTCCAGCGTCATCGAGGCAGAATCAAAGATCCGGCAGCCGGGTTTACAGACCTCCAGCAGCCCCGGGTTGACGAGCGAACCCGCATAGATGACGGCATCCGCCTCCCGCAGAAACCGCTCTCCCCGCACCGTAATCAGATCGGCCGCGCCCGGGCCTGCTCCCACAAAATGAATCATTCCGTCTCCTCCTCTATCGCCGGATGCCGCCGCAAAAGGGCATCCGCTTCTTTCGTCTTTCCCAGCAAGCCGTATTTCTCCGTAAACATGACCGCCCCGATCTTTAAATCCGGGCCCGCCCGGCGTCTGAGGTGCTCCTCCATTTTCTCCATCACGGAGGCGATCATCGCTTCCCGCAGATTGGCTTTTTCCAGAATGGAGATTGCCTCGTCCACGGCAACGCACGCCATGATGTCGGCGACGGTCTCCCTGGATGCGCCACATAGGGCCGCGTGGGCGGAGAGCGTCTCCATCCGGCAGTCCGCATAGTGCGAATGGGTATTCATGACGCCGGAGGCCACCTTGACGAGCTTTCCGGCGTGACCGATCAACAAAACGGACCGAAATCCTTCGAGCGCCGCGAAGTCGATGGCCTCGCCGATATGGTTCGAGCATTCCGCCGCATGCGTTTTGTCGAGCGACATCCTTTGCGCAAAATCCGCCCCGATGTTTCCGGGCGTGAGGATCAGATCGCATAAGCCCCCGGCCGCTTTTACCCGGATCTCCGCGCGGATCGTATCCACGATGGCCTGCTCGCTCATCGGGCGCACAATGCCGCTGGTGCCCAGAATGGAAATACCGCCCGTCACGCCCAAAACGGGATTATAGGTATGCTGCGCGCGTTTTGCCCCTTCGGGCGCGAAAACCGTCACGCGAAAGCCGCCTTTGTATCCAAAACGGTCCGCGGCGATTTGCAGCTGTTCCCGGATCATCTGCCGGGGCGTGCGGTTGATCGCCGCCTCGCCCACCGGCTGATCGAGCCCGGGTTTCGTCACACGGCCGATGCCCTCTCCGCCGAGGATTCGTACGCCCGGTTCCTCCCGCAGAGCGGCTTCGCAGAAGATCATCATGCCGTCGGTGGCGTCGATGTCGTCCCCGCCGTCCTTGCGAACCGCACACCATGCGGCATCCGCCGAGGCGCCGGTCTCCTCGATCTCCGCGCGTACGGCGATCCCGGCCGGAGTCTCAAGAACGACCGCTTCCGGCCATTCCTTCGTAAATAAAAACTCGGCGGCGGCCCTTGCCGCTGCGGCCGCGCAGGTTCCCGTCGTATAGCCGCAGCGCATCCTGTGCCGGCCGACATCCATATAGGTTTCCAACACGCCTACTTCCGCCCCGCCTTCTCCTGTTTTTCTTTCACGATGAGGAGCGTGAAATAGCCCGCGTCGTCCGGGATGCTCTCCGCGTCCCGGCAGAGCTTCTCGCCCTCCATGCCGCAGTTGACCGCCGCAAAGACCTCGTGTTCCTTGTCCTCCGCGAGCCGCCGCCGGAGTTCCGGCAGGGCCGAGGCCGGCTTCATCAGCACCTTCGTGCCCGGCAGCCGGAGCAGGGATTCGTCGGGATAGGACGCCGGGAAGACATGCAGTTCCTCGCTGTTTTCCACGAGTCCGATGTCGAGCCTCGCCGCCGCCGCGCAGAAAGAGGGGACGCCGCTCACGATCTCCACCGGATAACCGTCCGCTGCCACAAGGCGATGGAGATAGAGATATGTCGCGTAGACGGTCGGATCCCCGAGCGTCAGAAACGCCGCGTCCTTCCCCTGATCGAGAAAAGCCTCGATCTCTTTTGCAGCCGAGCGATAATAGGCCTCCAGCGCCTTCCGGTCCTTTGTCATGGGCCAGTCGAGCTCCAGCACCGGTTTTTCGGCAAGCTCCGGGAGGGCTTTTTCGGCGATCCGGTAGGCCGCCGATTCGGTTTTCGGTTTTGCGGGCACGACGACGATCTCCGCCTCTCGGATATGCCTCACCGCTTTGATCGTCATCAATTCCGGGTCGCCCGGGCCGACGCCGATGCCGTAAAGTGTTCTTTTCATCCCTTTTCCCATCTCCGGGCATAAAAAAACCCGGTCGCGAGACCGGGTAACCCTCTAAAGGCGCGTTCCGGTCTTGGCGGAATCGCGGCGATGCCCCCATGTATCTGACTGGGCAGTCTGCAACGGCTGCCGCACAGTGACCGACTCGTGGGTTCTTATCCCTTTCCATGTTCCGCGTTTGACGGCGGATGGAGCATCGTGCATATTTGATTTTGTCGAAATCCATTATAACCGCTTTTCGCCGCGTTGGCAAGCAGATTCTTATTTTGTCCTCAGTTTTAGCAAAAAGCGTCATGAGCATGCCACTTTCCTCGAATTTTCGCGCGAAGATTTCGGCCCTCCGCATAGAAAAAGCCGGCGCGACGAATGCCGTACCGGCTTTGATGCAGCTTTTTCAGATTCTTCCCGACGAAAAACAGACTCCGCGATTCGGGGCGTCCTTATTTCATGCCGAGATTCTTTTCGAGGGTGCAGAGCTCGTCGTCCAGCGCCTTCGGGAGTTTGTCGCCGAATTTCTTATAGAATTCGCGGATACCGGCGGCCTCCTCTTTCCAGAGCTCCGGATCGACATCCAGCAGTCCGGCGATCGTCTCCGGCGTGATGCCCTCGAGGCCCTCAATCTCAATGCCCTCCGGTTTCGGCTCGTAGCCGATCGGCGTCTCCACCGCTTCGGAAGTGCCGTCGCAGCGCCCGAGGATCCACATCAGCACGCGCATGTTGTCGCCGTAGCCCGGCCAGATGAAGTTGCCCTCTTCGTCGGTGCGGAACCAGTTGACGTTAAAGATCTTCGGAGCCTTGTCGCCGAGCTTTTCGCCCATGTCAAGCCAATGCGCGAAATAATCGCCCATATGGTAGCCGCAGAACGGCAGCATCGCCATCGGGTCGCGGCGAACCACGCCGACCGCGCCGGCAGCCGCAGCCGTCGTCTCGGAGGCCATGACGGAACCGACAAACACACCGTGCTTCCAGTCTCTGGACTGATAGACCAGCGGCGCCGTCTTTGCGCGGCGGCCGCCGAAGATCATCGCGGAGATCGGCACGCCAGCCGGATCGTCGAATTTCGGGCTGATGCAGGGGCAGTTCTTTGCCGGCGCGGTGAAGCGGCTGTTCGGATGAGCGCCCTTCTCCGTGGCGGTCTTGCCGTTCCAAGGATTGCCCTTCCAGTCGACCGCGTGCTCCGGCGGATTTTTATCGAGACCCTCCCACCAGACGGTGTTCTGATCGAGGTCATGGACGACGTTTGTGAAGATCGTGCCCTTCTTCGTGGCGGCGAGGGCGTTCGGGTTGGATTTCTCGTTGGTACCCGGCGCGACGCCGAAGAAGCCGTTCTCCGGGTTGACGGCCCAGAGTCTGCCGTCCGGCCCGATGCGGAGCCACGCGATATCGTCGCCGACGCACCAGACCTTGTAGCCTTTATCCGCATAGAATTTCGGCGGAATCAGCATGGCAAGATTCGTCTTGCCGCAGGAGGACGGGAACGCGGCGGTGATATATTTGACCTCACCCTGCGGATTCTCGATGCCGAGGATCAGCATATGCTCGGCCATCCAGCCCTCTTTCCAGCCCTGCCACGAGGCGATGCGTAGCGCAAAGCACTTCTTGCCGAGCAGCACGTTGCCGCCGTAGCCCGAGTTGACGGACCAGATGGTGTTGTCCTCCGGGAACTGGCAAATATAACGATTATCCTGATCGATGTCCTTTTTGGCATGGAGGCCCTTGACGAAATCCGGGGCGTCGCCGAGCTGATCGAGCGCCTGCTGCCCCATTCTCGTCATGATGCTCATGTTGAGCACGACATAAATGGAGTCGGTCAGCTCGATGCCGATCTTGGCAAACGGGCTGCCGATCTGGCCCATGCAGTAAGGAATGACATACATGGTGCGGCCGACCATTGCTCCGCTATAAAGCGGACGGAGCCGGGCGTACATCTCGTCCTTCTCCACCCAGTTGTTCGTCGGACCGGCATTCTCTTCTTTTTTGGTGCAGATAAAGGTACGGCCCTCGACTCTCGCGACGTCGTTGACCGCGGTTCGGTGGAGCAGACAGCCCGGAAGCTTTTCTTCATTCAGGGCCTCCATCTCTCCGGTAGAAATCGCCTCGTCACGCAGAGACTGAAGCTGCTCCTCGCTGCCGTCCATCCAGACTACCCGGTCGGGCTTGCAGAGGGCAACCATCTCATCAATCCATTTCAATACATGGGGGTTCTCGGTCATAGGGAAAATTCTCCTTTCAGAATCTTCAGAAATGCCACATGGAGCTTTCCGATATTCATATTATAACGCCGGCGCTCGAATATTTCAAGGGCCGGCGCTTAAAATTTGCAATTTTTTAAATTTGTTCCTGCAAATAATTTTTAAAATTCATCGTCGATGGCCATGCTTGGCGCAGCGTTGAGATCGAGGCCCGCAAAATGACCGGCCAACGCCTCATAATAGGCCTGTGAACCGACCATCGCGCCGTTGTCTCCACAGAGGGAAAGCGGAGGCACAAACAGCCGCAAATGACGGCGTTTGCACTCCCGGTCGAGCAGCGCGCGCAGCCCGGAATTGGCCGAGACGCCGCCCGCCGCCGCAATGGTACGGGTTCCGCTCTCCTCAGCGGCCATCATGAGCCGGTCGACCAGCGCATGGCAGACGGCGTTCTGGTAGGAAGCGCAGAGATCCGGAATATCGACCGGCTCGCCGCGCTGTTCCGCGTTGTGAAGGATGTTGACCACCGCGGTCTTGAGACCGGAAAAGCTCATGTCGAGCGGGCAGCCCTCAACATGCGGCTTCGGCAGACGAAAGGCCTTCCGATCGCCCCCCGCGGCCTCTTTATCGAGGGAGACGCCGCCCGGATACGGCAGACCCATGGCCCGCGCAGCCTTATCAAAGGCTTCACCGGCGGCATCGTCCCGCGTCCTGCCGAGGATGCGGAACTGTGTATAGCCGTCGACCGAGACGATATGGCTGTGGCCGCCGGAGACGACAAGGCAGAGAAACGGCGGCTCGAGCTCGGGATGGGCGAGATAATTTGCCGCGATGTGGCTGCGAAGATGGTGAACCGGGATGAGCGGTTTGCCTGTGGCGAGCGAGAGGCCCTTGGCAAAGCTGACGCCGACGAGCAGGGCTCCGATCAGGCCCGGCGCCGCCGTCACCGCGAGATAATCGACGCCGTCCAGCGTGACGCCTGCATCTGCAAGCGCCTTTTCCGTCACGCCGACGATATTCTCCGTATGGCGGCGGGAGGCGATCTCCGGCACGACGCCGCCGTAAAGACCGTGTTCCGCAACCTGCGTATTGACGACGCTGGAACAGATTTTTCGGCCGTCCTCGACAACCGCAGCCGCGGTTTCATCGCAGGAAGACTCCAAAGAGAGGATCTTCATATGGTCACCATCCTATATCCTATGCCTTCTCCGCGCAAAAAGTACAGGCAGATTTTTCCCGGATTTCCGGCACGGTTTTCATTATATCAAAACAGGAAAGCTTTTACAAGGCCGCACCCCGGGAACCCATTTTTTGCCGCCGTGCAAAAAACGCATCATTTGCAGTCTCAGGCTGCATTTGCAGGCACAGCCGCAAAATTCAAAAAATACGGCGGCCTGCGAATTGCCGATTTATTTCACGGAGATGTTTTTCCGACGCGGTCCGGCGGCGATAAAAATGCCGGAGAGCATCTTTGCTCTCCGGCATACGAACGAAGGTCTATGGATTTTGGAATCAGCCGTGGCTCTCTTGGAGCGTGACCTCCACGGTGAAGGATTTGTCATTCTTGCCCGTGGCGGAATAGCGGTACATCGTGAGGGTCACGTTGTCGCCCGGCGCATAGTCGGCCAGCGCGTTTTGCAGATCCTCGACGGAGGTGATCACTGTGTCGTCGAACTGGGTGATGATGTCGCCGACAGCGGCTTCCGTACCGATCAGCGGGCTGTCGTCGGTGATCGTGATGATCTGCGCGCCCTGCGGGACGTTGTAATACTCGGCGGCGACGGAGTCGATGGTCTGGACGGTGACGCCGATGATCGGACGCCCGGAGACATAGCCGTAGGCCATCAGATCCTCCATGACCGGCAGCGCCTCGGCCGTCGGAATCGCAAAGCCGATGCCCTCATAGGAGGTGGAGATCAGCTTGGAGTTGGTGATGCCGATGACCTGACCGTATTCATTGACGAGCGCGCCGCCGGAGTTGCCGGGGTTAATGGCGGCATCCGTCTGGAGCACGGTCATGGAGTAGCTGCTCTCGCTCGTGGTGATCACACGGTTGACGCCGCTGATGATGCCGCTTGTGAAGCTGCTCTGAAGGGTCAGGCCGCCCGGGTTGCCGATTGCGTAGACGGTCTCGCCGACTTCCACTTCGGAGGAATCCCCGAGCTCTGCGGCCGTCAGGTTATTCGCGTCGATCTTGAGCACGGCAATATCCGTACGGGTATCTTCGCCCACAATCTCGGCTTCATATTCTTCGCTGTTATAAAGGACAACCTTGATGGCATCCGAGCCTTCCACAACGTGGGCATTGGTCAGAATGTAACCGTCCTCGCTGATGATGATGCCGGAGCCCTCGCCCGCAGCTTCGATGGAGGTGGAGTACTGATACTGCACGACGCCGACGATGGACGGACTCACCTTGCTGTAAATCTCCGTGGCGCTGAGTTTGCCGTCGGTGCTGACGGTGGAATCATCCTCCGGCTTTTCGGCAAGGCTGATGGACGGAGTATCCGTAGAGGTCTCGGATTCTTCAGAGCTCTGCGCGCCGCCGATCACATTCCCGGAACCGGATTCATCCTCTTGAGCGAGGACCGAATCAAGGCCGAGGAAATCGTTGCCGACCAGCTCGTAGACGCCGAAGGAGGCCATTGCGATCAGGCAGATGCTGAGCACGCCGGCGACCAGACCCAGAAATACCTTGAAGCCTTTTCCGGATTTGGATTTCTTCTTTCCGGCGGAACTCTGATCCGCGCTCTCATATTTTGCGAAATCCCATTGATAGGAATCGTTCGGCCGGACATAGGGGCCGGTGGCCTGATACTGGCTGCGGTGCGGCTGCTGCGGACCCGGCGCGGTGTTGTAATAGCCGTACTGGGTGCCGTACTGCGGACGCGGCGGAACCTGAGACCCGGCCTGCTGCGGATTCTCGGCGGGATTGGCACCCGGCTGCCAGTTTCCTTGCGGATTTCCCGCGGGATTGCTGCCCGGCTGCCAAGGGCCGCCCCGATCCTTTTCGTTACTGCCGTCCCAGGCGACATATTGATTGGTATTGGCGGAATA
>Ga0116162_10000777_pt1 | contig 22169 bp, 12 predicted proteins | sample AD_UKC105_MetaG_FD_89875 | JGI IMG/M metagenome (GOLD analysis project Ga0116162, IMG submission 89875) | Active sludge microbial communities of municipal wastewater-treating anaerobic digesters from Hong Kong - AD_UKC105_MetaG | ecosystem: Engineered > Bioreactor > Anaerobic > Digestate...
CAATCTTGGAGATCTTCTCAATCGTGCCGCTGGCGACGCGGTAGAGATGCATTATTTCCATCGGGATCGATTGAGCGCATCCATGCTTCCGATCATGGCACCGCCCGATGATACCTGTGACCTGTGGATCATTGCGACCGAGTCGCTCGACCCCAAGGTGCGATCGCGTCGAAACGCCTGGTTGAAGTCCAATCGCGTGAGTAGCCCCTGAATGAGCGGACAGGGCGTACGTGAGGCGGTGTTGTTGAAGCTCTCTGATGGCCGTTTTCACTCGGGTCAGGATCTGGCACTCGCCTTGGGGATTACGCGCACTGCTGTCTGGAAACACGTCAAGGGGCTGGAAAAGGGGCTTGGCCTGACGATCAGCGCTATCCGTGGTCGTGGGTACCGTCTGACGGCGCCTCTCGAACTGTTCGACGACAACCGAATCCGCGCAGAATTAAGTGGTGCTTCTAAGGCTTCTCTCGATGCTCTCTCGGTCGTCCAGGTTGTCGATTCCACCAATAGCTGTGCCAGTGCCGATCTGCCGCTACAAAGCCAGCGCGCAAAGGTATGGCTGGCCGAAATGCAGACCGCAGGTCGCGGGCGGCGCGGGCGAAAATGGGTGTCCTCTTTTGGCGAGAACCTCTACCTTTCGTTGGCCTGGCGGTTCGATCTGGCAATGAACGACTTGGCGGGGCTGAGCCTTGTGGCCGGTGTGGTAGTTGCAGAGTCACTGCAGCGTCTCGGTCTCGAGGGGCATACGTTGAAATGGCCGAACGATATCCTGTTCGATGGGCGCAAATTGTGCGGCATTCTGATCGAGGCCTCCGGTGAAGCCGGTGGGCCGGCGACAGCGGTGATCGGCATTGGTGTGAACTTCCGTATCCCGGCGGATCAAGGCGAGCTGATTGATCAGCCGTGGATGGATTTGCAGCAGGCAGGTGCGCCCAGCGTGTCACGCAACAGGATGGCAGGGATGTTGATCGATGGCCTGATCAATGCTTGCCAGACATACGCGACACAACGCCTGTCCCCATTTCTCAACCGGTGGAATCGATTTGACCAAATGCGCGACCGGGAGGTTCTGTTGCTTCGCGGTGGTCAAGTGAATACTGGTATCTATCGCGGCATCACGACTTCCGGGGCGTTGCTGCTCGATGAGATATCGGGCCGCCGCGAGTACCACGCGGGAGAGGTCAGTCTTCGCGTCCGGGGACCAGTATGACCGCTTTGCTGGTTGATCTGGGGAACTCGCGGTGGAAAATCGCGCACAGCCTCGACGCTGATATCGGGCGCGTGGTCAGTGGTAGCTACGATGCTGGCAGTGCATTCACTGCCGCGATCAACAATTGCAAGATCGAATTCGACAGGGTGCTTGTGGCCAGTGTCATCAGTCCTGAAGACGCTGCAATGCTCGTAGCAATGATCGAAAATTCTCTGCGTGTGCCCGTCCGGTTCATCAAGGCCACCGACCGCATGCCTAATGTGGTCTCCGGTTATCTGAAGCCGGAACAGCTCGGCGTCGATCGTCTGCTGGCTATGGTTGCCGCACGTGCCCGAACCAGCCAGCCGCTGTGTGTCGTAGATGCAGGCACCGCGACCACGATTGATTTCGTCGATCAGTCCGGTCAGCACATGGGTGGGGTCATCCTCCCAGGCTTGCGCCTGTTTCGCGATTGCCTGCTGGCCAATACGTCCATTCCCCGTGACAGTATCGTGGATGAACTGGCAATGCTCGGGCGTGACACGCCAACAGCAGTAGCACTGGGTGCGCGCTATGCGGTAGCGGGAATCGTCGAACGCTTTGTTTCTGGCAGTGGGTCGTTGTTCGGCGGTCAGCAGGTGCAGACCTTCGTCGGTGGTGGTGATGCACCACGGATCCTGGATCTCCTGCCGCAACCGTGCACAATACTCGGCGATCTGGTTCTTAGGGGATTGGCAGTCTTGGCGGTACATGGAGATACCTAGTGCGCTGGTTCGTTGTGTTTCTGGTGGTCGCCAACCTCGTGCTGTACTTCTGGGTGAAACAGCAATCCCTGCCGCCGCCCGGTGTTTCGGCACTGGCGCCGCCGGATATCGGCCGGCTGCGCCTCCTCAGTGAACTGCATGGGCGAAGTGATGGGTCGATGCCCGACTCGTCTGTGCCGCCGACTGGGGCAACCAACGATGGTGAGGCAGCCGAAAAGGCGCCTCCGGAAATTGTCATGGATGTCGGCGAGATGGATGTGGCTCCCGTTCCGGCGGCAGGCCCGATTTCCAACCGCGAATTGTCGGCCGATCAGGAGACGGCAATCCCAACGCTGCAGGCAGAGTCGACACCCATACCACCACAGCAGCAGGTCGTTGTCGATCCAGGCGCAGACCGCGAGGCCGATGCTATGGAGGGCTCCAGCGACACATCGGTCAAAAAAGACCCAACGTATCCGCAGGGTGCCGTAGCGACGTTTCCTCCCGCGGATTCCTCGGTCAGCGACAAGAAGGCCGATACTGTGGGCGCTGTAGTTGCCACATTGCGTCCGGAGGTGCTGTCACCCAGCTGCGCAAGGGTCGGTCCTTTCACCGCGCACGAAGCGGATACGCTGATCGCATATCTGCCGGAACACCTGACGCTCTATTCAGACATCGTCGAGGAGTACACGATGGCTGATTCCTATTATGTGATGATTGCTGCGCTGCCGAGCCGCGAGGAAGGTAACCGGAAGATCCAGGAACTGGCAGATGCCGGCGTCAAAGACACCTGGTTGTTTCGCTCAGGCGAGTACCGCAACGCGATATCGCTCGGCCTTTTCACGCGCGAGGCGAGCGCCAATCGGCATGCCGAGAATATCCGGAAGAAAGGCTTTCCAAACCAGGTGATCCCGAGGGGGGTACGCAAGGAAGGGCGCTGGCTGTATCTGCGCAACCGCGACGGTGGAGACATTGGCTTGAGCCTTCCGCTGCCGGACGGAGCCTCTGCGGAGCGCCTGGCCTGCCCGTGAATGAGGCCGATCCGTGTCCCGCAGGACGCCTTTTTGCTAGAATCACATGCGCCGCTCTGGTGGCGTGATCTTCAAAATGCGCTGGCGTAGCTCAGTAGGTAGAGCAGCTGATTTGTAATCAAAGGCGACCGTCGCCGCTTGATCTTCCCAGCTACGTCTCCATCGAGGCGTAGCGGTCAACGCATCTAACCACTTGCCAGTCGTGCTGCTCCCAGCGCGTTAACGCTGGAAGCACACCGACACCGTTTGCAGGTGTGTCACCGAATTTTTAGCACGTCGGTTCTCACCTGGCAACGATCAAGACGAAAATGTCTCGAGAAGACTGCGCATGCGATCCATGTCCGGATGGACATACTGCATCGTCGTGCTGATGTTCGTGTGACCGAGCAGTTCCTGCAGCGTGCGAATATCCTTGGATGCCGCCAACTCGGTGGCCATCGTGTGACGAAGACGATGCGGCGAGATGCGGATATTGGTTGCCTTCGATAGGCGCCAGAAGCTCGCGCCCAGCTGATCGACTGTCATCGTCTTTCCCTTGAAGCCGTCGTTGAACAGCGTGACGTTGAATACCTGTTCTTTGCTACGCGGCGTTCGACCAAGGCGCTCGGTCGTCAGCAGGTACAGGTTCTCAAGTTCGGGGCGCAATGGCTGGGCGATCGGTATGAACCACTCGCGATGTGTCTTGCTCGACGTAGCTCTCAGGTGAATCGTGGCCGAATCGAAATCGATGTCCTTCCAGGTCAAACCAACCAGCTGCAGCCTGCGGATCCCGCTGTAGTAGAAGGTGTTGATGACGATCGACCAGAACCAGGTGGGGCGAACGTAGGCGCCTTCATCGCCGGTATCGCGCAGCGCGCGCAGCACAGTCTGCAGGTCGACACTGTCGACGGTCTTCTTGCGCAGCTTCGGCGCCCGCGCCGGCGCAGTGTCTGCAAAGGGATTGCTCGTACAGTCATGGTGACGTATCGCGTGATTCCACAATGCCCGCATGTGCCTGCGGTACGTGTTCCAGCTCTCTTCCTTCGCGCGGCTAAGCACGGCCGTCCGCCACTTGCGGACCTCAGCGGCGTTGATCTCTTCAATCAGGTAAAGGCCGGTGTTGTCGGTGAAGCGCCGGGCGACATCGCGGTAGAGCTTGTTGGTAGCGGGGCGCAACAGGCGTTCCGAAAGGTAGTCCTCGACCAGTTCGGATATCGTTTTCAAAGGTGCAGGGTTCTTCATTCCAACTCATCCATGTCAGAAAAGGGTGCGGACTTTACAGGACGCTTCAGTTGGTCGGCATTGAGAAGTGTCAATACGGGATTGGGTTCAGGAATTGTGATCCCAAGGACGGATTCGGCGTCGGGGATGAGCATCACTTTCACGGTTGAAGTCCTGCGATCTTTCGCGACCTGGCAGGTCCAGACGTTGGTATCTTTCTCGGTCTTCGCGTGAAGCCTGAGCTTCTGGAAGCGCTTCTGAGCGCGCTCCCAGTGGAGAGGGCTGAAGTCGCGGAAGATCCCCGGTGTGATCAAGGCGAGGCCTTCGGTCAGCACGTGAACGCGTGCGCGCGCGGTGTTGATCTCGATGCGTCCCTCACGGATGTTGGCTTTCAGCCATTCCACGAAGCGCTGGCCGAGGTCCGTGTTGCTCTCGTCGTCGGCCGATGAATCGGTTGATGTTTCAGCCAATGCCGCTGCTGAACGGGCCGCCTCCGTGTCCCGTTGCCCGATCGTCGCCGGATCTGAAGGGGCAATCGGCGAAGAGTCGGTATCTGGCACCTTGCTTGATCCTGCTCGGCTGATTGGTGCTTCCGGGGTGTTTGCGGGCGAGTTCTGGGGCGCGGCGGGTTTCTCGCCAAGAGATTCGGCAGTCCGGTCGTCGGCTGTTTCAGCGCTCGCTGTACCAGAAGCGGGTGGTTGCGCAGACGGCGACACCGAAAGATTGGCGGCGGTCGGCACCTCCTTGAGGTCCGGCCAGATCTGGGTCAGTTCCATGCGCAGACACGACAACGTCTGACACCAGTCACCGATCCGGATTTCACAGAACCAAACCGCCTTGTCACCATTCGCCTCGATGATGTGCCATTGCTGTAGTTCATCCATCAACCGATCGTTGCGCCCCGGGATCCCCGTCTGACCTTCCTTCGTCAGGTGTTCTCGCAGGTCGTCGAGGACGCGCTTGGATACCAGCCACAAGCTGCCGTCAGCAACGAACCCGGAGGCACCTGGCCGGTTGAGCGTGATCGTGCCCGCTCTGACCATGTGCCGTAGTCCCGTCAGCAGTCTTTCCGCAAGCGGTTTGGTGCGCGCTGCCGGCGAGCGTGTCCGCACGCCACCGGACAGGTCCCGTGCGACTGACGTACCGTCTGCCGCGTGGGCGATCGCTGCCAAAGGCCCTGCATCCTCGGTCCCGCTGATGGTGGCAAGCCATGCGTCGAGCACGGCAGGCTCCGACGCGAGCCAGTTCAGGCCAACCTGCGGCAGTAACCTGTGTACGAGCAACGGCGGCATCAGCTCATGCCGGTGGTACTCGCGCTGTGGGTTGAAGCGAAAACGGTAGTGAGCCCCCGCGGGGAGCATAGCCGTCAGTGGCTGCCAAACTTTCGGTTGTGTATCAGGCGGCGAGATGTAGGTAACAACAAGGTCAGTGATCGGCTTGCCGACATCGTGAAGGAGTGCAGCGGTTACGGCCGCGTAGGTCCAAAGGTCCTGCTGACTTGCGATTTCCTCGGCTGGTGCGCCCGCAGGTAAAAGCTGATTCCGGCGCAATGTCAGTGCTTCGAGTATTGTCTCCAGGCCGTGACGCAGTAGCCCACCAAGCTCGGCGTGATGATGTGCCTCGGAGGCTGGCAAGCGCTGGCACAACGTTGAGTAGTTTTCGAGGACCGGGAGATAGACCTCTTGCCAGTGTCCCTCTGGCAGGCCAATGATCGACCGAAGCGCGTGCGTTGTTGATCGGAAAGGCGCGAGTAACTGCTCCGGGGTTTCCACCGGATAGTAACCGGACGGAACCGGTTCGATAGATCTGGCTTCCGAGCGCGCTTGAGGCCACATGTGCGGCATAGTGCATGCGGCCGCCGGTTACGGTGGCATTAATCCCTCCCGCGGTAGGGCGGGATTTCACGGATCGGGCTTCGCTGCACTTATTCCAGATGACCGATCCCTCGCGATCTCCAGACGCTATCCACTCGTCATACTTCGGAAATCGTAGATCACTATTCCAGCCTTTCGACGAACTGGGCCTGATGGCCAATCTCTGCCTGCTCTGTCTCCTCCGCAGTTAATCAAAGAGCAAGCAGCGGGGCTTCAGGGGCGCGCTGGTCGAGGTTGTGCGACGATCGGACAAGCAAAGCCGATCACAGACTGCCGATCATGAGCAAGATCCCGTCACATCCATGGGCATTCCGTCCCCGCTTCCGCCGCCACGCCTTCGGCTGGAAATCGCAACCGGCGATCCAGCGCATCCGCGAGGCTGTGTCCGAGATCAAGCGGGTCGCCCGTAAAGACAAGGTGGTGGCCGCCGAAGGCGCGGTGTTGTTCCTGGAAAGATTGTCGCCGGCCATCGAACAGGTCGACAGCTCGTCGGGCGCTATCGGCACCGCCGTGAACAAGGCGATCGCCGACCTTGCGGCCGTCATCGCCGCCGCCCCGGTTGATGAGGCCACGCGACAGCGATGGCTGGAGCGGCTGTGGCAGGCCTGTCAGGATGACGAGATCCCCTATCTCGAAAGGCTCGGTGACCACTGGGGAGAGCTGTGTGTATCGAACGCGCTTGCCTCGCACTGGGCCGATGAGCTGCTTGGCACCTGCAGGCTGGCCTGGAGCCCCGACCCCGCGCTGCGCGGTTTCTTCAAGGGCACCACCCACTGCCTGAGCGCATTGCTCGCCGCGCAGCGCTATGAGGAACTGCTCGAGCTCCTCGCGATGGCTCCGTACGACCTGTGGCATTACCGCCAGTTCGGGGTCCAGGCGCTGGCCGCACTCGGCCGGAAGTCTGAGGCGATCCGCTATGCCGAGGCGGGGCAGGGTGCGTATGACAGCCCGGTCGCCGTGGCGCAGACCTGCGAGGCGATCCTGCTGTCGTCCGGGATGGTCGACGAGGCCTACCGGCGCTATGGCCTGCTCGCCAACCGCACTGGGACCTATGTCGCCTGGTATCGCGCAGTCGCGAAAAAGTACCCCCAGATCCCGCCGGCGCAGATACTCGACGACCTGGTGGCGTCGACGCCGGGCGAGGAGGGCAAGTGGTTCGCCGCCGCCAAGCAGGCCGGGTTGTTCGATGAGGCAATCGCGCTGGCGCAGCGCTCGCCGTGCGCACCGCAGACACTCACTCGCGCCGCGCGCGATTTTGCCGAGAAGAACCCGCCGTTCGCGCTCGAGGCCGGCATGGCAGCGGTGCACTGGCTGGTCGCCGGATACGGTTACGACGTGACGGCAGCGGACGTGCTGGATGCCTACACGCACACCCTCGCGGCCGCAGAGCGCCTGGGCCGCGCGGAGACCACGCGGCAGCGCATCCGTGACCTGGTCGCGAAAGAGACCGGTGGTGAGCGCTTCGTCACCCGGGCGCTTGGGCGCCATCTGGGTCTCGCCTGATGCCGCGCATACGAGACGACCGGCCGGAGACGGGCGACGCCTTGACCGACGCGGCGCTCGACGCGCTGGACGCCGACGAGCTGCGCGCGCTGATCCGCGAGCTGCTGCCCTGGTTCGACGACCGGCTGCACGCAAGGTTCGTCAATGCCGTGATCGACCACGCCGCGCGCAATCCGTCGGGCTGGGTGCCGGCTGCACCGGGTGAGGCGATCGTTGCCGAGATCGAGCGGTTCGCCGACGCGGCGCAACGTATCGGTTATGCGGACCCGGCCGAGGTCGACGCCTGGCTGCGCGTCGGATCGAACGCCTTCCTGGCGCGCGACTACGCCGCCGCCTACCGGATCTTCCATGCCTTGTTGATCCCGCTCGCAGACGCCGCGTTCGACATCGGTCAGCATGAGATGGTCGATGAGGTCCTCGGCATCGAGGTCGGTGACTGCGCCGCGCAGTACGCGGTCGCGGTGTACATGACCGCGGCCGCGCGGCACCGCGGGCGGGCGGTGCTGGCGGCCTTCGACGCGGTGGGCGGGGTCTGGCACTTTGCAGCGCCGCTGCGCGAACTGGAGCAGGCCGCCGTCGAGTCACTTCCCGGGGTTGATGATTTCCTGCTGCGATGGCGCGAGGCCGTCGCGGCGCGGGTCGCGCAGCGTGGGCCGAGCGACTGGGCGAACCAAGAGGACCGCTGGCTGCACGAGGTGGTGCTGCGCATCGACGGGCCTGAGGGGTTGGGCGAGATCGCGCGGGCAACGTGCAGGCTGCATGACCTGCGGGCCTGGTGTGAGGCGCTGGCGGCCGCCGGTGACTGGTCGGCCGCGCTCGCCGCCAACGAAGCCGCCGTCGAATGCCTGGCCGATCGTCCGGATGCCTGCGCCGAGTTCCTCGACGGGGCGGCGCTGGCGGTGCAGCAACTGCGCGGCGAGGACCTGCCCGAGCGGCTTGACCGCGCCTGGCGTGCATCGCCCAGCCTGCCCCGGTTGCAGCGTTGGCTGGGATCATCGGAGACGCCCCAGCGGATGCGTGAACGGGTGACACAGGCTTTGGCCGTCTGTCCCGAGCCCGCTCTACGACAGCGTGCCCTGCTGCACCTGCTCGCGGACGATCCCGCGGCCGGCGCCACGCTGCTCGCCGGCGCCCCGGGTCTCGGCTGGTCCAATCCTGAGCATCCGGGCCCGCTGTTGTTCCCGCTATTCACCGCATGGCTGGGTGATGGCGAGTCGCCGGACGGAATGGCCGACGCAGACGAGATTTCGTCGCCACCCGCCGGACACGACGCGCCCCGACTTGTCACGCCGGCGTTGTCGGAACTGGTCGCGCTATCAGGCGTGATGTCTTCGATCGACCCGACTGTCCGGGAGACCCTGATCGCGGCGATGCGCCGCGCCGCTGAGCAGCGCATTGCCGGCGTCACCAAGAACAGCCGGCGTCGACACTATGGACATGCGGCATCGCTGGCGCTGACCTGTGCCCGGGTCGATCGCTCGGTGGAGGCCGCCGCCTGGCTGGCCGCGGTTCGACAGTCCTACCGTCGTTACCCGGCATTGCAACGGGAATTCCAGCAGCGCGAAGACGCGGGCTGAGCCCGGCCTTGCCATCGCTCCTGCCTCTGACCGTCGCGGCTGCGCCCCGAACCTGCGGCCGCATCAAATCGTGCACGCCAGCAGGGGGGCTGGTCTGGACATTGTTGCTGACGCGGAAGCGCGGATACCGGCAAAAGGTTGTTCGACATGCCCGTTCCGTTCTCATTGGGCAGGCGGGCACGGGGTGACGGTCGCGGACCTCGGGCGGGACGTCGAAGCTTGGTTGCGAATCGAATCCGAATCGGGGGACAGTGTATCCATTGTCGATAAATGAGCCGCGTCGGTAATACCCCGGTAGACGATCAGTTTGTTGACACGGCGGTAAGGCTCAGCGGCAGGACAATGCGACGAAAATGTGCCGGGCCGAAAATGACGGCTCCGACACAGCCATTCTTCAGGAATTCAGATACTGTCCCCGTTATTCCGATCAGCCATGCCAGGGCCGATTGAGGGCCGGGTCAGACAAGGACGTTGCATCCTACCCAAATAGGGCATTAATATGCCCGAAATGGGTAAGGTATCGTCAACACTCTCGTCCCGCCCGGCCCGCCGCAAGGCGGCAGCCGAACGCGCCGATGTGTCTACCAGTCTTGCGGATGCGCTATTCACCACCACCCAACAGCGCGTTCTCGCACTCGTGTTCGGCCAGCCGTCACGTAGCTTCTTCGCCAGTGAGCTGATCGAGCTCACCGCATCCGGGTCCGGCGCGGTACAGCGCGAGCTCAAGCGGCTCGCCTCGAGCGGGCTGGTCACTGTCACCCGAATCGGCAAGCAAAAGCACTACCAGGCCAACCCCGATTGCCCGGTGTTCGAGGAGCTGTGCGCCCTGGTGCGCAAGACCGTCGCCATGGTGGAACCGATCCGTCAGGCACTCGCGCCCCTGGCCGAGCGTATCTCGCTGGCCTTGGTCTACGGCTCCGTGGCAAAGGGTACCGATACGGCGAGCAGCGATATCGATCTGCTCGTGGTTGCCGACGATATGACGCTGGAAGAGGTCTACTCCACGCTGGCGGAAGTGGAATCGAGCCTGGATAGAAAGATCAGTCCCACGATGTATACAAAAAAAGAGTTCGTAGATCGGCGGGCAGCGGGCAACCCATTCTTAAGCCGCGTGCTTGAAGGCGAACATCTGGTCCTGATTGGAAGCGAAAGTGACACATCCACAACTCGATAACCTGATGCGGATCGGCAAGCTCAAGGCCGAGCCGCCAGCGGAGGCGGAACTTGGCGGCCTGCTGCGTTCCGGTCGCCGGCGTCTGGTCGATGCCGAGCGTGCCGAGCTAAGCCTCGAAAGTCGCTTCGACCTCGTATACAACGCGGCCCACGCCCTGGCGCTCACGGCACTCCGGGCCAAGGGCTATCGTTCCGAATCCCGCTACCTCGTCTTCCAATGCCTGCAGCACACCATTGATTTGCCCAACGAGCAGTGGCGTGTGCTCGACCAGGCCCACCGCAAGCGCAACCTCGCCGAGTATGAAGGCGTGATGGACGTCGATGAGCAGCTCGTGGACGCAATGCTGCGGGTGGCGCGGGAGGTCGCGCAGCGGGTGGCAAGGTTGGTCGAAGAATGATTGAAGAATAATCAGGGAGAGTACCGAGTGGCGAGCGCGAAAGAGAAGAAGGCAAGCGGCAGCAATGCAAGGACGGCTGCCCCCAATGTCGACTACGAAGCCCGGCTATGGCTTATGCGCAAATCGGGGGACAGTGTATCGATTGTCGATAAATGAGCCGCGTCGGTAATACCCCGGCGGACGATCAGCTTGTTGACACGGCGGTAAGGCTCAGCGGCAGGATAATGCGACGAAAATGTGCCGGGCGAAAAAGACAGCTCCGACAAAGCCTTTCTTCAGGAATTCATGTGCTGTCACCGTATTCCCCGGTGCGCGCAGCGTGGGCCGAGCGACTGGGCGAACCAAGAGGACCGCTGGCTGCACGAGGTGGTGCTGCGCATTGAAGGGCCTGCAGGGTTGGGCGAGATCGCACGGGCAACGTGCAGGCTGCATGACCTGCGGGCCTGGTGTGAGGCGCTGGCGGTGCAGCAACAGCGCGGTGAGGACCTGCCCGAGCGGCTCGAGCGCGCCTGGCGTGCGTCACCCAGCCTGCTGCGGTTGCAACGGTGGCTGGGATCATCGGAGACGTCCCAGCGGATGCGTGAACGGGCGACACAGGCTCTGGCCGTCTGTCCCTGGCAAGCCCAGCGACAGCGTGCCCTGCTGCACCTGCTCGCGGCCGATCCCGTGGCCGCTTCTGGCGCTGACAAAGATTGCTTCACCAACCAACTGGCGGTTTCCGCATGCTGCCGTTAGGCCTCAATTGGTCAAAAAAGTTACACTTCATCTCCAAGCCAAACTCAGAAGAATATCCTTGCGATGGAGCGCCTGTGGGGCAATTCGATTTAGCCGACTGGAATCGCACTCTGGTGCGGGCGGTCTTCTTTGACCGGATTGATTCGTCGCCTTTTATCACGCGGATAGACGCGACAGACAATTTCTTGGCGCAGGCTTCTGGCATTGAGAGTCCGGCCGAGGCTCGCAAATCTTTCTTGGCCGCAATGCCGCACTGGGAGTATCGGGTCAGGCGATTGTTCGATTCGAGTGTCATGTACCGCTGGAGCACCAGCAGTGATGATTTGCCTTTCTACGCGCAACTGCACTTGACGATTCTTGCTGCGTCTGCGGAAGAATCTTTGCAGCATGAGGGGAACTTTAGAGTACGACTAGCCCAGATGTTGGATCTGCAAGATGGTGACTACGTGTCACGAGGTTGCCTGCCGGCCCTCTGGGAGAATGCTCGTCAATGGTCCATCAATCGCTCAGAGAAGCGGGGCGATACTCGTAGGCTTGTGTTGCCTGATCCTGGCAACGAAACAATCATCGGCTACTCAAAGCGCCTCGCTTTTCCGGGGTTTCGTGACCAAAATCGATTGGCAGAACTCTTCACCCAGACGGATATTGATAGCTCGTCAGCATTGCCACGCCTCCTCCAAGTAATCAGGTCGAATCTGTTTAGCTTTTCCGATCGGTTTCGCGAAGAATTCAGAGGATTTGCCCGCTTAATTGAGAGCAATCAACTAGAAAAGGCGTCTGGTACCCCGTTCTGGGATGCAATTGAAGAGACCTCGTGGTCACGAACGAGGCGTTCGGGGAAAGCGTCCAGGGCGGGTTGCCGATTGGAGATAGATCCAACAGACCCACATGCGCCCGGTGTATGGCTGTTCTGCCGAAACCTGCCTAGCGGCAATTCTGATTTGAAAAAGGATGCTGACGAATCACCCTACAATGGCCTAGTCCCGCTAAGCTGCAGGGATAAGAGGTTGGCGGGTCGCATGCTTGAGAGTCTGCGAAGTTGGGCGAAATCAAACCAATATCGCAGTTGGCTAGGACCAAATTTGGAGCACTCTCTCAAAGAGGGTTGTATCGGCTTCGTACAAGACAATGACGGCCGGTGGTTTGACTCGCCAGTAGCACCAAGGGAAGCCCCTTTCTGGATATTGCTGCGCAAAGAGCATGACTGGCTGTTTGGCGCCCCCGTTGATTCGCCGGACCGCCAACCCGTTTTCAAATCACCATTGCTCGACAGCTCATTGTGGAGCCTATTCGGCCCAGTTGAGATTGACGAACGAGTGCGAGCCTGGTTGGACAAGCGTGTATTCCTCCCCGATCTGCTGGCAACAAGGTTGGCCAGGCCCTCGGTCACTGTTGTCGGGTCTGTTCGTCGTGAAGATGGCGCTTATTTCTGCTTGCCTCCGCTGATCCCCTCATTCAAATGTCATGGCGCAAAGTCTGGCGTCGCCTCAATTGAGACTGGGGAGCAGGAGTCGTCCTACCAACTAGCAGAAACGGGAGGCATGCTTAATCTACCCTTGCTTGCGAGCCAAGATGTTGGCGGTGATACGGTTGTGCGAATTTCCGCATTTGATGCATCCGACAAGGAACTTGCGCGAGCGCGCTTCAGATTTTCGAATAGAAGCTCTGCTCTCCGGTTCAAGCCCGTCCGCACTCCAAGTAGCTGGCTCGAAACCGGATTAAATGGTCGGCTAGAAGAATTCTCACCCAATTTGTCAACTGGATCCGCCAAGCTAGAGCTCAACTCTGTTTCCCGCGGAGAGGTGGCTCGCCCATTCGTGAGATCTAGAACACGGTCGATTGCGCCTTTGTATTTGGACCCTGGAGCGGTGGATGAGCGGTGGGCTAGATCCTTGGAGGTTCTTTCGGCGATCTTTGCACGTCGATACGCGTTATCTCTCGGGGAATGTCTGGATCTTATGATCCAAATTTGGGGTACGTACGATGGTGGATGGAGAAAGATTGACGAACTCCTGCAAAACGGTGTGCTTCGTCAGATTCACGCGAGACATTGGTCCAACCAGGCGCTGGTTGCCAATCCGCTCTCAATGGTTGCACATGCGAAACCAGATGACTTCGTCGTACGGGCTTTAGGTCTTACCTCTCAGGCAATGCGCGCAATCATTAGTGGGGCATTGGGCCAGCCTGGCAAGTGGATATCCTCGCCCGATAAGACTACAGCGGGCGCCCTCGAATTTCACGTTGGCGACGAAGGCGCTCTTGCTTCTCTGGAGGCTCGAACCGGGTGGAACATCCGCTGGCTCGATTCCCTAGCAGAAGTTCGTCTGCCAGCTTTGAACGAAATCCGCGCGAAGTCAGCTCGCGAAGACGTTACCGATTATCCAGACGAGGAGAAGAGGGTCTGGTCTGATGAGCGGCAGCGATTTGAGGACATTGATGGTGGGGAGCAATGCTTTCCTAGGCTTGAACAATTGAAGGCGCCCGGACAGCGAGCGCTATTTGTCGTTTGTCGGTCGGATGGAACTCATTGGAATACCGACAGCAGGGATTGGGCGCTGCTGGTATACACCTCAGAGCGTTGTGGGTCATTGGGGGAAGTACTGGGCGATGGTTCGATAGTGTTGGCGCAGCCTCGTTTGGCGCTCCCGGCTCAGATTGGCCGCCGAACAGTTCTTTCCGGTGGTGGCGTCTGCTTCCGCGCCGCGGATGGTGCTTTCGTCTATCCAAGTGGTTCATGTTGGTCCCCAGAGGACTCCTGCATCGCTTGGATCGGTGAAAAGCGTTCGCGACGAGAAAAGCACATGACAGGACTACACGACGCGACGAGCAGGTATGCATTTGTGGTTGAACGTGAAAAGCAGAAGAGAAGGACGTCTTCCAACAAATGAAAGCTAAACAGGTTCGACCGATGGGTGGTGCGGCATGATCTCTGATCTGGCTTCCGCTGGGCAGTTCCTTGCGTATGTCGAATTTGTGAAGGACGAATTGCCCAACCGATTTGCAAGGTTGCGGCCGATTTACGACGTCGACGCTACCCCATGGGCCACGATCGTTGATGGAAGGACGACGTTCGCTGATGAGGGTTTGGTGTTTTGGTGGCAGCCACCCCACGGAGTGGCTGAGCACACTGTCTGGGTCGTCTCTTTGCAGCTGCAGCCGAGTTACGGAGCCGATTCGAGACATCGAGACAAGTATGCGGTTCTAGATGCTAAGAGACCTTATCAGGGTTTGGTTCTCCAAGACGCACTTGGGCCACTAGCCTTCCGGCGGGCGCTAGCATCCGGTCACCTGTCGTTCGACTTGCCCTTAGTAGGTAGGCCACTGGTCAAAGTCCCTCAAAGCGACCATTGGGTACTCCTCCCCGAGTCGGTCAGGACGCAGAGTCATGCTAGTCGTTACTTGGTGTCTGTTCCGGGACTTGAGGGCGTGATACCAAAGTACGCTATGGCGGCCGATCACTTTCAGTCGGTTGTTCTGGAGAATTCCGAGATCTCTTTAACGTTAGAACTCGGGCCACCTGATGGCTTCCAATGCGCGCTTTCAGATTCACAGTTGATCGAGCACATGCGGAAGCGCCTCTCGGCAATAGATCGAAGTGTTCTCGATGGCCTGGGAATCACAAAAAGTCTTCTCAGGGAATATGCAGGCGTCATTGATGCCGCGGGCATCGGTGGAGACGATACGGAAAAAGAAGAAATTCGGCGTCACGCAATTACTGGTCTTGTGGAGAGCTATGAGTCGGATATCGGCGAGCTAGAGGCAGTTGTAGCGGCACTGATGGAGTATCCGCAAATCAAGCAAGGAGTGGAATCCCGGCTAGCAGACGAGCTCGCGGAGTTTAGAGAGGCGCGGCAGAGAGAGATTGAGGACGAACAAACTTCCGCGGTAGATGAACTTGCACATACCAGGGCGGAAGTAGAGCGGACTTCGCACGAACTTCAGGCGCTCAGGGATGGAGTTCGAGGAGCAATTCGGGACATCACCGATGCGCCACTAGAGGCGCTGGCCCGGCATGGCCTGCTGGATGCTTTAAAGCGAGCGGTTCGTCTGGATTGGGTTGCTGAAGATCAACCTGCTGAGGTGTCGGCCAAGAGCGCAAATCGCCCCATTGCGTTGATCGAGAAAACAGAGGACCTTACAAAGGCTGTGGTCGGATGGGCGTCTAGCGTGGTGGTGGATCCGTACATGATGCAGGTCGCGCTGGCGACGATTCTGGCGCACCGAGTTTCTTTGGTTCTTGGGCCGAGCGCAGATCGCGTGGCATTAGCGATTGCCAGTGTTATTGCTGCAGATCGTTCCGTCCGTGTATCCGTTAGCACCACCACTTTTGGCGTATCGGATCTATTGGATTCACCAATCACCCCCGTAGCAGCGACGTCTGCGGAGGGTATCGCGACTCTTGGTGATTTTCTCTCGACTTCCTCAGAAGATGAATGCTCCGTTGTGGTCTTGTCCGGATGCAATCGAGCGCCGCTCGAAGCATTTCTTCCGGAGTTGTTGTTGCCTTGTCAAGCCGGGGCGAGTGCGTTTGGTTGGAAACGAGACGATGGTCGGTACAAACTTCTTTCGTTGCCGCGAAGATTGAAGATCATCGGTACGCTATATGGCGGAGATGCAACCTATCGAGTGTCGACGGAACTCGGTACCCAACTGGCTGTGGTTCCAAGTGACCATGAGGAGATGAGCGGTGTTGCACTGGCTGACCAATCGCCGCCCAATCACTCGCGGATTGCTGGTCCTCTGTATGACGCTCTGACAGTCTCGCCAGAGGGATATGACCCTTCGTATCTATTGCGCTGGACCCGGGCGTCCGGCGTGTCGCTTGCAGAGGCTGATCTCGCGAGCGTCTTTGCCGTCTATTTGAAGCTCATCAAAGACCCCGAACGCGCGATCGGGGAAGCGATTGCCGCAATGATTTTGGGTCGCTCGCCGTCTCCAAAAGCACCGGACCAATCTGAAAAGAACTACGAAAAAGTTTTCAGTCGACTGAACCAGCTTTCTCAGGCTCAGGCCTGGCAGCGCATATCCGAGTATTTCAATACGGCGAGTAAAGAATGAGGAATCCTTTTGATGCTTTCGAACGGCTTCGCAGTTTCTACATAACCTACTTGGAGACTGCATTCCGAATTCGACACGATTCAGTCCAATCGGCCCGGCGGGTGCTGCTTGAAATGCCAGGCACACTTTGCACGTCTCCGCTAATAGAGCCAGTGCCGCGTTATCTGGGTCCTAGCGAAGGCCTCCGAATCGACCAACTAAGCGAGCCAGGAAATGCTTCGTCATGGCTCCCGGAGTTTGCACGGGAGGAGGTTGCTTTCTTTGCGAGATTGACAATGGCTGGGTTGATTCCAGCTGAGCCGGACGATCGAACGGGCGACTTGAGAGCAAGTTTTGGCCTGTATCAGCATCAGCTTGAGATGCTTAGAAAAGGGGTAAGCGAATGCACTCCCGGTATCGTTACTTCCGGAACAGGCTCGGGCAAGACAGAGGCGTTTCTATTGCCAATATTGGCAACAATTTCGAAGGAGGCGCGCCGTTGGCCAGCGGTTAGCTATAAGACCTGGTCTCCTTGGTGGCGAGCCGACAATCCTCAGCCACAAGATGTCTCGTCAATGAGAAGTGTCGAGCCGGCTGCTCGCCCAAAAGCAGTGAGGGCATTGATTCTCTACCCGATGAATGCACTGGTAGAGGACCAATTAGTGCGTTTACGGAAGGCTTTGGACTCGACAGACGCGCACCGTGTGCTTGATGAAGAGGCAGCGGGTAACCGCATATTCTTCGGCAGATATACCAGCGCCACACCCGTCACGGGATGGCTTCAGCATCCGCGGCGTTCAGGTGAGCGGGATGAAATCAGTCGGGTTAGGCGCCGTGTGGCAGAGCTGCGCCGATGGTATTCCTCGGCCGAGGCGACTAGCCGGGAAGCGAACGAGCAGGCACAACGAGACGGCGACGCCGATCTCCCTTTCAATTTTCAGCGCACCCTTGGTGGTGAAATGCTGGACCGCTGGGAGATGCAACAGTTCCCCCCAGACGTATTGATTACCAATACCAGCATGTTGTCGACGATGCTCGCTAGGGAGGTGGAAGAATCGATCTGGACGCAGACTAGAAACTGGCTGCTAAGTGACCCGGATGCATACTTCTTTATTGTCGTCGATGAGCTCCACCTGCAGCGTGGCACCGCTGGGACAGAGGTTGCCTTTCTGTTGCGTCTGTTGTTCACCCGTTTGGGACTAAATGACCCAGCGCATTGCCACAAGCTGCGGGTACTTTCATCAAGCGCGTCACTGCCAATGATTGGTCAAGATGGGCAGCGCAGTTTGGACTACCTTTGGGCGTTCTTTGGGTCTCAGGGGCTTGGCCAAGGCGGAACGAGGGAACAATGGCAGGATGCCGTTGTGCAGGGTGTCACCTCAATTTCTACAACTCGTCCAGACCGCCTTCCGAATGCCGACCGGCTCATTGCGGTCTACGATGCACTATTTCCCAACGACGGAAGTCTACCGAGTGGCCCCGACGAAGCTCCAGGGGCGTGGAGAGCCTTGGCGGTTTCATTGGGCATTGAAGATGGTGATGTGGCTGACCAAGCGTTACCACGGGCGATCGTTGAGCGCGCAACCTTGCTATTAGAGGTCTCCTGTGCGGACGGCAGTGCGGTCCGGGCTACCTCTGTAGAAATGATGGCGGATCGGCTGTTCTCTGATTCCAAGTCAGCGCTACAAGCGCTTCGACGGCTGATATGTATTAGAGCTTTCGCCGAGCTTGCGGGCAACGGACTCGATAACGGTTTAAGTTCATTTAGAACGCATTGGTTTCTGCGTGCCATTGAAGGCTTGTTTGCAGCTCCACGAACCGCAGATCCCGGTAGCGATGCGAATGGTCGTATCGAGGCGTTCTATGGTGAGCTTTCAGTCGAGCGGGGAAAGAAGCTAGGAGGGAGTCCTGGAGAGCATCGTCGCCCACGGTTCTTCGAACTGCTGTACTGCGAGTGTTGCGGTTATCTGTTTTTTGGGGGAATGCGCAGTCAGGGGGCAACGGGTAGGGTCGAGTTGCTGCCTCATGACCCGGATCCAGAGGCTCTGCCAGAAGAGGCGAAGGGCCGACTATTTGAGGATCTGAGTGCAGAGGACTTCGCAATCTTTCTGCCAGTGGTGGACCGTTTTGCTCCATATGGACAGGAGGAACTGCAACAAAGCGATGGCCCCGGGAATTGGCTGCCAGCAAAGCTAAATCCCTCGACGGGTGTTGTTTCAATCGGCCGGGCTGAACTACAGGAGCCGGGCGGCATTCGTGGCTTCTTGTATGATGGTCTTAGAAGAGACTGCTACCCCAGTAGGCGATTCCAAGGTCCCTCGGATGCAGGATCGGCAGTGCCTTTCCAGTGCCCTTGTTGTGGCGAGTCGTACAAGTTTCGACCAGCTCCAATGCGGCATTCGCCAATTCGAAATTTTCGGGTCGGCTTCGCCAAAACGACACAGTTGTTGGCAAGTGAGTTGCTGTCCGATCTCAAGCGGGAGGATCCAGAGGCCCGCCTCGTATCTTTTGCAGACAGTCGACAAGACGCGGCTAGAGCGGCGTTGGACTTAGAAGGACGCCATCATGAAGATGTGAGGAGGGGGCTCCTAATTTCGGAAATTGTCAGTTCCGCGCAAAGAATGCTTTCCCAGGACGAGGTTCGAACAAGACTAGCGGCGATCAAGCTAGAAATCGGGCAACTTGCCACCACTGATCCGGTTTCCAATGCAGAGCGAATTGGCGAATTAGGAAGGGAGCAGCGGCAGTTGGAGACCTTCAATGCTGACGATGACTCAGTCAGATTGAGAGACGCCGTGGATCTTGAGGTCAATCCTTCAGATTCAACCGTCAAACCGATGCTCCAGCGAATGGTGACTCTGGGTATCCATCCGACAGACCCGAGCGGCGTCAAGCCCATTGGCCGTGGGAACGTAGATTTTGCTTGGCAGCAGTTATTCACGGTCGATGACGGTGAGGTCCGGTGGCAAGAAGTGGATCGGTTTTCACCGGAACTGGCCGATGCTCGCAGTCTAGTCGTCGAAAGTCTCCGCGAGCTGGTTAACTCGACGGTTTTCAATCGTACTTACTTCTCGATTGAGGGTGCGGGCCTCGGCTATCCTTGTTTCTCGCTCAACCCCGGAGAGTCAAGGAATGACGTTGCACCGCTCGATGCTCTGCTCCGGGTGCTGTCCGACCAATATCGGTATACGCCCAGCCAATTCGATCGAAATCGACTCGATGAGTGGCAGTCTTGGAGCGACACGCCACCAAATTCCCGGGTGCGCATGTTTGCATTGGCATCATGGGGTGCGCAGCTTGCACCAGAACGTTTTGGCCAATTTCTTATTCGGCTTCAGGCCGAGGGGCACGGACGCGGCATTATCAGGGCGCACGCGATTCGAGTAAGAGTTCCTGCGGAACAGGAAGGTTTCTGGCGATGTGAGAACTGCGGCCGGATTCACCTTCATCGGGGCACAGGCACATGCACGCGTTGCTACCGTCCATTGAATGAAGCTCCGTCCGGAATAGTGAGTGATCTGCGCAAGGACAACTACCTCGGGGTACGGTTCGCGCATGCTAATATGGAATGCCGCCTACGTGCCGAAGAGTTGACCGGGATGACGGCCAATCCCTCTGCCCGGCTGAGGCGCTTCAAGGGAATCCTAATCAGGGACGACGATGACATCCTTCCTCAAGGGCAAGATATTCAAGTGCCGCGGGTTTTGGAGAAAGCGGCCAAAACAATTGACGTGCTGTCCGTTACTACAACCATGGAGGTGGGTGTCGACATCGGGAGCCTTCGGGCCGTCTTTCAGGCAAATATGCCGCCCCAGCGTTTCAACTATCAGCAGCGTGTCGGGCGAGCCGGAAGACGAGGCCAGGCGTTTCCGGCAGTTCTTACCGTATGCCGGAGCCGTAGCCACGATTTGCACTATTTCCGTTTCCCGGAACGCATTACGGGCGATCCCCCGCCGCCCCCCTTTCTGTCAAGCGACCTGGCGTTGATTGCGCAAAGACTAGTGCGAAAAGCATGGCTCATCGAAGCTTTCAAAGGTTTGCGCCAGACATGGAGCGGTGAATGGCCGGCGGACATGATGCCGCGGCCGGATTCGCATGGTGAGTTCATCCGGGTCCTTGAGTATCGAAACGATCCGAGTTTCTCTACGCGACTCGCCTCGGCGCTGGACGCAACTATCCGGTTTCGGGACGAATTTTGCGAATGGTGTTGTGCGGACATCGCGTTGACTTCCAGTGAAGTACTGACAGGTCTGAGTCCCAACGAGGTTATGGCAGACCTTGATGAAGTGACAGATGTGGACGAGTACATGGCCAAGGGTTTGGCAGAGGCTCTGGCCGAATCTGGTCGCTTTCCGATGTATGGAATGCCTACCCGAGTAAGGGCGTTGTATACGAAACTTCTGGGTGGTCGTCTGGCTGGTCGAGTCGAGTTGACATCGATTGACCGGGATCTCGAACTGGCGATTCAAGAGTTCGCGCCCGGCCAGGAGCTTGTGCAGGACAAAAGAGTACACCGTGCGGTTGGTTATGCTGGATACATACCACCCGCGATGTTTCGGCGCCGCGGTGAGTGGCGGCTAGATTCCCTGGTAGATGGGCTTGGGCCTTCGTCCGAGATCAATGAATGCGGGAATTGCGGTTCGGCAAATCAAAGTGGGTTGCTCGCGATGACGTGCTCTATCTGCGGTGCGAGCCTTGATCCAGACTCGACGCGTATCTGCTACGTGCCGAGAGCGTTCATCACGGATTTCGATCCGAAATATCGGGGCGACGACGAAGTTCGTTCGACGCGCGCGACGAAAACATCGATAGCGGGTGATCGGTTGCCCACTATGCATGGAGTCTCAGGCACAAACGCATCTGTAGGGCTCAATCGCCAAGCAACTTTGTATCGGCTGAATAGAGGTGAAAGAACCGATAACGGTTGGACCGGCTTCAATGCCGAGTTTGGCCATATTAGAGTGCGAACTCATGATGAGCGAGAGCTTGCGACTGTAAGAGATATTTGGGTGGATCAAGAAACGATCCGCCGTGGTACGGGCTTTCAGGTAGACGCGACGAGGGGGCCAGTGCGTGGATTTTACCTTTCGGCTCCTCGTGTTACAGATTCTCTTCTCTTACATCCGACAGAGGTCCCGAGAGGGTTGGAGTTTCAGCGTCAGCAAGATCCGCAACCGCCCGTGCCGCTACCGACCACGATCGGATTTCGAGCGGGTATTTTGTCCGCAAGCTACATGTTGGTGTATGAGGCGGCCTCAGCTCTCGATGTGGATCCCGATGAGTTCGAGGTATTGGCGCCACGCATGATCCCTGGTGCGGATGGCTCGCCAAGGCCGGTCCTCCAAATCGCTGATTCGCTGGTCAATGGGTCGGGCCTATGTGATGCATTGGCGGGTACGCAATCCGGCAGGCCATTAGTGATCGATATGATTGAGTCGATTCTCGACCGCCCCTATCTGTCCGAAAATCATAGGGAAAGCTGTGATCAAGCTTGTTACGAATGTTTATGTCGATTTGGCAATCAGCAGTGGCACGGTTTGTTGGATTGGCGGCTAGGTCTCTCAACTCTGTTGGTTCTTATGAATCCAAGATTTCGGGCGGGTCTGGATGGGAATTTCGACTGGCCCGGGCTTACAGATTGGCCAGAGATGGCGGGTAGGTATGCTGACGATGTCGCAGAGGTTTTCGGTGGGAATAGGATTCAAGTCGCCG
>Ga0116162_10000783_pt1 | contig 22064 bp, 19 predicted proteins | sample AD_UKC105_MetaG_FD_89875 | JGI IMG/M metagenome (GOLD analysis project Ga0116162, IMG submission 89875) | Active sludge microbial communities of municipal wastewater-treating anaerobic digesters from Hong Kong - AD_UKC105_MetaG | ecosystem: Engineered > Bioreactor > Anaerobic > Digestate...
CTCCCAGGCCAGGGAGTCGGTCAGGGCTGTGGTATCGAGCACGAACCTCTGGCGCAACATCTTGGCCAAGTATGTAAGAGGTGGTATAAGACGGCTTGCCCCATCTCCATCGTATTTAAAGGATGAGCTACCTTCAGGGATATCGGGCCGCGGCCGACGCCCGAAAGAGAACCCGCCCCGCGGCCATGGATTCGGTGATAGGTTTGAAGCCCCTGGTCTTTTCCCTGAGCAGAATAGAGAACCTGATGCAGATGGTGAGCTTCGACCCCCAGAAGATGAAGGGCAAGATCATAACCAACACCTCCATGGTGGATCTGGACATGCTGGGGCCTACCCTGCGGATATTCCGGGACGTGATGGAGAGCGGCCTCGCCGTCAGCCCCTACCTCAAGGTGGAGACCCTGGGGAGCCGGGCCAAAATCATGTCCGCCTGCAGCATCACCGTCAGCGCGGTCCTTCTCAAGGCGGGGATCCCGGTAAGACCCCGGGGAGGAGGAGTGATCGAGGTGATCGACCGCGAGCCGGTCCGGTTCACGGATATGCTGATGTACTGGGCCACCACCATCGATCCGATCGACGTCCTGATCAGCCAGGAGCTGACCAGCGTGGTGGAGATGATGGAGACGGGGACCGGCAGGATCCTGGGAAACCTCCAGGAGGCGCCCATGCTGGCGGTGGAGAGGATCGAGGAGAGGCTGGAGGTTCTGGCCGAGGCCGGGTTTTCGGGAGTTCTGGACCTGGGAGATCCCAACATGAACGTCCTGGGGGTCTCGGTGGAGCGGGACCATGTGGGGCTATCCCTGGTCGGCGGAACCAACATCGTCGCCGCCGCCATGAGCCGGGGGATCAAGATCGAGACCGAGTCGATCAGCAGCCTCACCGAGATCGGAGAGATGACCCACATCGACGATCTCGTCTGACGGCTTCGACGACCGCTTCCAGCGAGAACAGCTCGACGATCTCCTCCTTCGACGATCTCCTCCTTCGACGATCTCCTCCTTCGACGATCTCCTCCTTCGACGATCTCACTCGACGACCACCCTCGACGATCACTCTCAACGACCGATCTCGCGAGGACGATGGCCGAAGCCGGGCTCCATTTCTCGGATCCGGATCAACGAACCCGTCTCGTCAGGAGCGAGCCTGGACCTTGCGGCCAAGCTCTTTATAATACCATCCACCAACTGATTTTGCGTGAGGAACGAAGAGGTGGCGCGGCTCCTCCGAGAGATGGGGGACCTTCTGGAGCTGCGGGGAGAGACCGGGTTCAAGGTGGTGGCATACCGGAGGGCGGCCCATTCGGTGGAGTCGATTAAAGAGGACCTGGAGGAGGTTAATCGTCGGGGCGACCTCGAGTCCATCCCCGGGGTGGGAAAGGCCATCGCCGGCAAGATCTCGGAGTTCTTGGAGACGGGGAAGATCGAGGCCCACAACCAGCTCTTCCGGGAGACGCCTCCGGGGATGGCCCAGCTTCTGGAGATCTCCGGCCTCGGCCCCAAGACCGTCTCCATGCTCCATGAGAAGCTGGGGATATCCAGCGTCGAGGAGCTGGAGGCTGCGGCGAGGGAGCACCGGGTCCGCCGCCTCCCCCGGATGGGCCCCACCTCCGAGAAGAACATCCTCAAGGCCATTTCGAGATGGAAGAAGCGGAGCGATCGAATCCCCCTGGGGGTGGCGATGCCCCTGGCCGAGGAGATCCTGAGCCAGCTCAAAAAGGTGGAGGGGATCGGAAACCTCAACCTGGCGGGGTCTCTGCGTAGGGGAAGGGAGACGGTGGGGGACATCGACATCCTGGCCACCTCTGCAGCACCGCAGGCGGCGATCAGGGCCTTCGTGGAGCTCCCGGCTGTGGAGGAGGTCCTGGTAAAGGGGCCGACCAAGGCGTCGGTGATCGTGAAGGAGACGGTCCAGGTGGACCTGCGCATTGTGGAGCCCCGGTCCTTCGGGACGGTGATCCAGTACTTCACCGGCTCCAAGGAGCACAACGTCCGGCTCCGGCAGGTCGCCCTCTCCAGGGGTTACTCCCTCTCCGAGTACTCCCTCTCCAGGGTCGCCACCGGCGAGGAGCTCTTCTTCGACCGGGAGGAAGATCTCTACCATCATCTGGGGATGGACTGGATCCCCCCCGAGATCCGGGAGGACCAGGGGGAGGTGGAGGCGGCCCTGGCAGGGCGTCTGCCCAAACTGGTGGAGGTCTCGGAGATCAAGGGCGACCTTCACGTCCACAGCGACTGGTCGGACGGGCGCCATACCATCGAGGAGATGGTCAAAGCGGCCCAGGCCCTGGGCTACGAGTACATGGCGATCTGCGATCACTCACCGGGCCTGGGGATCGCAAACGGCCTCGCCGAAGAGAGGTTCAAAGAGAAGATGGAGCTGATCGCGGACTTGAACGAATCGGTGGAGGGTTTCAGGGTTCTGGTGGGAACCGAGGTGGACATCAGGGCCGACGGGAAGCTCGACTATCCCGACGAGATCCTGGAGCAGTGCGACGTCGTGGTCGCCTCGGTCCACTCCGCCTACAGCCAGAGGGAGAGGGAGATGACGAGCAGGATCATCTCCGCCATGGAGAGCGAAGAGGTCGACCTCATCGGCCACCCCACCGGAAGGAAGATCGGGGAGCGCGAGCCCTACGAGGTGGAGATGGAGCGGGTCCTGGAGGCGGCGGCCAGGACGGAGACGGCCATGGAGATCAACGCCCACCCGGTCAGGCTCGACCTCAACGACCGCTGGTCGAGGCGGGCCAAGGAATTGGGGGTGAAGCTGGCCATCAACACCGACGCCCACAGCACCTGCGGTTTATCTTTCATGGAGTACGGGGTCAAGACCGCCAGGCGCGGCTGGCTGGAGAAGGGAGATGTCCTCAACGCGTTGGGGCTTGCGGATCTGATGAAATACCTCGGCAGGGATTGAGGAAAACTTCCTCGCCACGTGAAAGAGGATAGGCGATATCAAGCCATTGTTGTGCAAGCGAGGAAGTCTTCTCTCCAGGAAGAAGAGACGGCATGCTGCACTTTTCTGCCATGAGCTAATCTGCGGCCCTGATGGATCTTTCTCAAAGCTTATCGTCTTAGATGATCGCGCATTGACCTTTTCTCACCAATGTGACCGGCCAATCCTCCCAGGAGTGATTTCAGGTATCGAAGCTATTGAGGGAGCAAAATCGCCCCTGAAATCAACATTTTCTTTTGAATTAGAATCCGAGATCTCATAACAAAAGTTAAATACGTTTGGGCGCGCTCAGATTGTTTGGAGAGATTCAATTATGAAAAACCTGCCAAAAGAGATCCTATACCCGCTGCTGACCCTCGCCCTATTTGCGGCCATCGTATCCAGCGGCTGCTCAGAGACCTCCGATTCGGTCAAGGGCCTTAAGATCGCTGAGATGGACCTTTCTGCCGAAGAGATTACCGGGGCCACGATGACGATCAACGTCACCACCTACGTCGAAAATCAGGGTAGGCTGAGGAGCAAGAACGCCTCCATCATCCTGAAGGCCTACGAGACGAAGAACAACCTGCTCGAGGCTCAGGTGAGGTCTGAGATGGGACCGATCGAGAAGGGAACGACCGCAAACATCACCGACACCCTGGAACTTCCCAAGAGAGGTTCCTACAGGATTGAGGCGACCCTCTTTGAGGAGGAGGAGAAGAGGAGCACGGCTTCTAGGACGGTCTACAACCTGGAGAGTCTGACCGCTGACGTTGATGTGATGAACGTGAGGATAGGCGGTATGGACTTCATGGTGAGGGAGGCCGAAAATGGCACCGTGAAGATCCATACTGAGATCTACTTTACCAACGTCGGCCCGACCACCAGCCCCGACTACAGGATCGAGGTTAAGGCGAGAGAGGTCGATTCCGGTCTCGTCGCCGATAAGAGGGAGACGAACGTCGGCGAGATCCCGCCCCAGGGGACGGTGATCAGGAGCGTCAACCTGTCGGTCCCGGATCAGTACAACTACCGGGCTGAGGTCCTGATCTGGAGGAATGCTTCCATCGTGGGACAGGGTGAGGATTACGTCCTCCTCAAGCCCGAGATGATGATGGAGGAGGGCCAAAGGATCGAGTCCAAGGATATAAAGACCAGAGGTTTCGTCATGCAGGAGGTAGAAGAAGCGGCACCTGCAGCCGAAATGGAGGCGAGCCCGATGGAGGTCGAGGAGTATGCGGAGGCTGAGGGTGCGGAAGTCGAAGGGGGAGGGATCCCGGGTTTCGGGACCGTCCTTGCCGCGATCTCGGTGGCCCTGACCGCTCTATATAGAAGGAGGCTGAGAGGACTGTAATCCGCGGAAGACGGGGGCTCTGAACCATAAGATGTCGAGTGCAGCTGATCTGGCCGATGGGGCAGAGGGCAGCGACTGCCCTCTGCCCCAACATCCCGATTCTCTTCGCGGCCGGAGAATATTTCAGTAATTTTCAGTAATAGTACCATATGCTGCTGTACTTCTCCGGATCCTCGCCCCTCTCCCGGAGCCTCCTGAGGTAGCTTCCTATGCTCACGTCGTCGTAGATGTAGGGCTTGACCTGGACGATGTTCTTCTCCCAGGGGAGGAAGCGGTAGGTTCTCCTGCCGTCGGGCTGGATGGCTATGATCTCGTGGTTCTGCCAGGCCCGGAGGTGATCTTTTCCCAGGAAGGGGACGTTGAAGACCGGCTCGTCGGTCCTGAAGATGCCGGGGAGGAGCCGGGCCTCCTCTTTACGCTCCTGGAGGATCCGGGCGATGGGGACGGCGTACTCCTCCATCTCGCTCTTTCCCTTCATGTTGAAGGTGTAGTAGGGGTCGACCCCGATCTTCTTCATTATGACCCGAAGAGCCGCGGTCTCAAAGCGCCTGCTGTTGGCGAAGGTGAAGACCTGCTGGTTGTAGACGTCCATCCCCAGCATCCTGATCCTCTTCACCGCCTCCAGGGTCTCGGGGGTCACCTCGTAGGGGTGCATGAAGTGGGTGACCACGCAGAGGCTGCGTCTACCTAATTCGTGGTAGGACCCGAAGATCTCGCACAGCTCCTCGGTGATCCTCTGGGGGACGGTGATGGGGGTGCGGGTGGCGATCCTGATGCTGATGAGGTGGGGGATCTCCGCCAGGCGGCCCAGGATCCGGTCGATGAGATCGTCACTCATCACCAGGGGATCGCCCCCGGTGAGGAGGACGTCCATCATCTCCTCGTGCTCGGCGTACCAGTCTATGGCGGCGTCGATCTCCGCCATGGAGGCCATGGCCGAGGGCATGAAGGGAGCGGTGATCTCCCAGTTCCTCTGGCAGTAGACGCAGATCTGGGGGCAGGAGTCGTAGGGCTTGACGATGGCCACCCTTGGGTAGCGCCGGGTGACCAGATCCGTGGGGGAAGTGTCGTTCTCCCGCATGAAGTCGAAGGCCCACTTCCGGTCTTTCCGATGGGCGATCATCTTCTCCACGTACTTCAGAGGAGGGAAGACCTGGAGCCGGACGGCGAAGTCGAGGTCGCTGGGCTCAGAGTCCATCAGGTGGAGGTAGTGGGGGGTGACCCCGAAGGGAACGCCCTTTTCCAGGGCCATGCCTATCGACCGTTCATGCTCGGGGCTGAGCCTGATGATCTTTTTTATCGTCTCCAGATCTGCCCCGTCCTTGAAGACGTGGCGGAACTGCCACCTCCAGTCCTTCCAATCGTCGGGATCGGCTCCCAGGACCGCGAGGATCCTCGCCTTATTTTCTGCCCTCCTCTCTGTAACCTCGGGATCGAGGCCGCTTTTGTACCTCGAGAGGTGCTCGTCCATCCGGCGGCTCATCTCGTCCAGGTAGTCGGACCGCCTCCGACCTGCCTCCCTTCCCTCGTACTCATCGAAGTCGGGGACCTCGATCCCCTCCATCAGCATGGAAGGGTAGACTTCCGACTGGACCTTCACCGCCTTGAAGAGGTGGAAGAACTCGTCGACGAAGTCATCGGCCACCTCGGCCTCTCCGTCCACGGAGGCCTTCCAGAGGAACTCCAGGGAGGAGGTCTTCGCCGCCCGCTCGTTTCGGGGGGAGAAGATGTTCTTGAGGCACTCCAGCGCCTCGTTGAAGAGGACGTAATCCCAGGGGTCCATCTCCGCCGCCTCTCGTCGGTGGGCCCAGTCCAGGGATTGGAGGTAGCCCACGACCAGGTCCCGGGCGGCCTCCAGGCTCTCGCTCCCCTTCAGGAGGAGGTGAATCTCGGGGGCTACCTCCCAGCATTTCTGCCATCTGCTCGCCATGTCTGAAGGTTTAATTTCAATCTTATGGTATTTAAGAATCACTTTGAACGGCGCTGCACTGGCCTTGGTCGGATAGGGGGCTCATCATCGCGATTACGGTCGGTCTTGGGGCCTTTGTGGCGAAAGTTTCTCAGAATTTCATGAATACATCCTCCTGAAGAGGTATTACCAAGAATTATTAGCCGACATATCAGGACTTATTTTTGTGATATATCAAAGACAAAAGCGCCAATTAGGTTTTTATCCAGATTATTTGTCGTATTAATAAACAATAATATCAAACTTAATCTGATTATGCATATAGTTTTAGACAAAAGATTCATAAATAGGAGGAATATTACTTAGATCTGTATTACATGACAACGGACGAGCTGGAGGAGCTTCAAATGAGATATTTGCACGCTTTGGGACTGGCGGCAGGGCTTCTGGTCCTGCTTGTGGCGGGTTTAGCCGCCGCCTCTGACGAGAGCGGCTCGGTTCCGGTCTACACCGTAGCCGACACCACCGGAGACTGGGGATTTCCAAGCCCTTACGCCCACTACTCCCGGGGGCCGGGCTATACGAGGATGAGCTTTCTCTTCGACACCCTGGTCTGGAAGGATGATGCTGGGTACGTTCCAGCCCTGGCCGAGACCTGGGATATGGAGGGCGACGAGGTCTACATCTTCCACCTGAGGGACGGAGTCACCTGGCACGACGGCGAACCCTTCACCGCCGAGGACGTGATCTTCACCGTAGACTACACCAAGGAGCACCCCTACCAGTGGGTCGACTCCTCGATCATCGAGAGCGCCGAGGCCGTCGACGACCTGACGGTGAGGATCACCCTCTCCGCGCCCTACGCCCCCTTCCTGGACCAGGTGGGAGGAACCCTTCCCATCCTCCCCGAGCACATCTGGGCTGAGGTGGACGATCCCCTCAACTACCGGGAAGAGGGTGCCCTGGTGGGGACCGGGCCCTACACCCTGAATGTTGACGACTACGACATGGTCCAGGGGACCTACCGCTACCTCGCCTACGAAGACTACTATCTGGGAGCGCCGATGGTCAGCGAGCTGATCTTCGTCAAGATCTCTGCCCCCAACGCTGCGGCGGAGCTAAAGCAGGGGAACGTGGACAACGCCCCCATAGAGCCCGAGATGATCGAGGAGCTGGAGGCGGACTTTGAGATCCTGGAGGTTCCCGCCCACTGGTGGAACTACAAGCTGATGATCAACCATCAGGAGGAGCCGATGTCGGACGCGAGGTTCAGGCAGGCCCTGGCCTACGCCATCGATAGAGACGAGCTGGTGGAGATAGCCGCCCGCGGCTACGGCCTTGCCGGAAGCCCCGGATTCGTACCCCCCGACCACGACTGGTACAACCCGGCGATGGACGGATACTACCCCCACGACCCCGCCAGGGCCGAAGAGCTCCTCGATGATATGGGCTATGACGGCAGGACCATCGAGCTGTTGGTCAAGAGCGCAGACGCCGAGGCCGAGAGGATCGGCGAGCTGGTCGAGGCGGACCTGGAGGCGGCCGGGATCGACGTCGATCTCAGGGTGATGGACTCGAAGGCCGTCGACTCCAAGGTCGGCGAGTGGGACTTCGACCTGGCCATCAGCGGCCACGGCGGAGTCATCGGCGACCCCAACTTCCTCGCCAAGAACACCCTAGACGACGACTTCAACAGCGCCCGGTACTATGACAACGATGAGCTGACCGACCTCCTGACAGAGCAGGTGGCTGAGACCGACGAGGACGCCAGGCACGATCTGATCGATCAGGCCCAGGTCCTCTACGCAGAGGACGTTCCCGCCCTCACCCTCTACTACACCGAGTCCTTCGTCGCTCACGACGGTCAGGTGGAACTCTACTACACCTACAACGGGATGGCTCTGGGGATACCCATCGCCCTGAACAAGCTCTCCTTCGTCGGGGTGTAACCACTGAGCTTCGAGCGAATTTCCGCGGCCTGGGCCATGCGCCTGCGGCAGGTGGCCGAAGGCCGGCACGGCCGTGGAAGTTCTTTTTTTAACCTGGGGGGCGACCGTCTCGCTTCTGATAGCCAGATCAAACCAGAGATCAAGCTGAACAATGGTGACAGGTATGATTCTAAACCCAGCATGAGAGGGCAGGTTCTGCCGATGCCTGTGGTTCTGATATCTACGGCGTCGAAGAAGGGCGCCCGAAACGCAGCGCCATAGGTGCATCGTGCCCATCCTGAGGCCCGCAGACGAGATCTCCATGGCATCCTGGACGAAGCGTGACACCCTGGACAACATCCGGGAGACCGGCGAGTTCGTGGTCAACGTCCCACCGTGGAGATGGCAGAGGCGGTCTAGATCTGCGCGAAGAGCTTCCCGCCGGAGGTGGACGAGTTCGAAGAGGCGGGTCTGTCCCCTCATCCGTCGGCCAAGGTGAAACCGCCAGGGATCGCGGGATGCGTGGCCTGGATGGAGTGCGAGCTCGAAGAAATGGAACTCCAGGATAATTTTTAATCATCCCGCGTCGTAGTAGCAGACCTCGTCCACATCCAGGACCGTCGGCGATCCCAATCTCAAGCTCTTTACGCTCCTCACCCGGCCGTGCCCAACCACCGCCAGCTGGACCCTCGCCGCCTGAGCCTCCCTCTCCTCGTAGAAGTCGGCTCCGGCCTGGACCATCTTATGGGTCACCACCTGAACCTCCCGGATCCGGGTGAGCATCCCTCCGGTCCCGTTGACGATGTCGGGACCGCTGGCCTCGGTCAGGAAGATGACGTCTCCGGGGCTGGAGTGGAGGAGGGCGAGGAAGTTGTGGGGGCTCCTGATCTCCAGAGTCCTGATCCCGTTATCCAATAGCTCCCTGATCACCTGTCTGGATATCCCCGTAAGTGCAATGCATTCCATGATCAATCACCCATACATCGGGAACTGGAGCTCTTTTTTGCCCGGAACCTCTTCGGCGGCGGTGCTCTTCACCTGCTCTGCCAGCTTCTGCATCTGAAGCTCGATCTCGTCCGCCCTCTCCTCCAGCTCTTTGGTCTCCACTTCGAGGTCGTAGAGGGTGTTGAGCATCTTGATGGTGACGATCGCCGCTCTGGGATCGGGGGCCATGCTGTGGGTCTCTCCAAGGAGGCATATGGCCGGCACATTGCGCAGGAGACACTCGTTCATGACGGACCCCGATATCCCCGATATGGTCCCGATCTCAAAGACCTCCACCTTGTCCTTTATCCTCTCCAGCATCTCCTCGGTGGTGGCGGCCCCGAAGACCCGCTGCTGGTCGCTCATCACCGTTATCCCGGCAAGACAGACCATCTCTTTCGCCCCGATCGACTCGGCCCATGATACTATCCCCCGGGCCACGTCGTAAGAAGCCGCGGGATGGACCGGTATGTCGGAGCTTATCACCACCACGTCAAGCTCCGGCTTCTCGTATATCCTCACCGGCATATGGGCTACCCCGCCCACCAGGACCGATAGAGGCGGAAAGAACCTGGAGTCTATGGCTCCGAGGTAGTCCATCTCGAGCTGGTTGACGACGTACTGGCTTGCTATGTTTCCGATCAGCCCTATCCCCGGAAAACCCTCGATGACCACCGGGTTCTGGGATTTGGGCCTCAGAGCTTTGACCTGGACTTCGTCAGTCATGAAAATATCTTTTCCATCTTATGGGTGATAAGAGCATCGCTCAGCTCATACGAAGAATATGATGAGATCCATCGGATCTCCTCCGGCTCGAAGAGCGGATTTCTTTCAGCGGAGGTTTCGGGAGATGGTGGCAAAACGAAAGGAATATCTAGCCTCAGAACATGAACTATAGGGAGAACTGCCGTAGTTCTTCTCAGGCTCTGGGGCAGGTCCTGCCCGGCAGATGCCGCGATTGGTCGGAATATCTGGGGATGATCATATGGAAGAAGATGCTGAAGAACGGGCAGGCAAAAAGGATGCTCGTGAGAGCGAGTCCTTCAAAAGCACCATCCTTCCGGTCCTTCTGGGACTGATAGTCGACCTCATCGTGGACGCCTTCTCGGGCCTCTCCAGCTCCGCCAAGATGATGGTCATCGTCGGACTGAGCGTGGCCTATACAGGAGGCGAGCTTTTGGGCAAGCGACCCAAGAGCTTCGGCATCTCTTCCAGAGCCAAAAGACTGATGACCGCGGCCTTCGTCATCGCCGTCCTTCTCCTCCTGGGGGCGGCGTTCATCCTGGGTTTGAGCCTCGCAGCCACCGCCTTCCTCACCGGGTGGACGATCCTCATGGCCTTATCCTTGAGATTGGCATCCAGCGTCCCCGAGGGGAGCGTCCTGGCAAGAGTGGCCCTGACCAGAATCTCCGCCTTCACCCTTGGAGCGGCCCTGGCCATAGGCGGGGCTCCGGTGGCCGAGGTGGCATTCGGCGGTCCCGCCCATCTGACTATAATTAACGACTGCGGCGATGACCTCGAATACGCCCCCCTGAATATCAGCATCCCTGCCGGCGAGAGTCAAACCAGAGAGATGCCCCCGATCGTGGTCGATGTGGAGCATCGAGGGAACGTGATCCAGGTCGGCGGGACCCTGGGACCGAAGGCGCCCTTTCCCCTGAGCCAGGGGATCGAAATATCCATCGACGATCGGCCTTTGAGGCCTGGGGATTCGAGAAGGATAGATCTGGGGGATGGGAAAGAGCACCGGCTGAGAATACGATGCATATAAAAGTAGAAGGAGGGCAGAAGAGGAGGTAGAAGGTCAAACGAAGGTCCACTCATCGACGACGCTCTCCCAACCTCATTTTTCGCCCAGGCGCCTGCCTCCGCCGGTTATCATCAAGTGAGAACTTATTAATCTCATGGGCTCCACTATCTATAATAAAAATAGCAAGGTGGTCTGGCCGATGGGATTTGAACATGTCCGGGGAGAGGACCGGGGAGATATAACCCTCTACGCCCTCAGCACCTGCGCCTGGTGCAATAAGACAAAGAAGCTTCTGGCGGATCTGGGTGTTGAATACAGGTACGTCTACGTCGATCTTCTCCAGGGGGAGGAACGGAGGAGAACCCTGGAGGAGGTGAAGCGGCACAATCCCAGGGCCTCCTTCCCCACCACAGTCTTCAAGGACGGGAAGTCTGTAGTCGGATTCAAGGAGAAGGAGATAAAGGAGGCTCTGGAGCTATGACGGATTTCAAACCCTCTTCGGAGGAGGTTGATGCCCTTTACAGGCAGCTGGATCGGGAGGCCGAGGAGATGGGCTACCATCTGAACCCGGACTCCGACTTCACCAGAGACCTGATCAGAGGCCTTCTCAAAAATGAGAATCGATACGGCTACTGGGCCTGTCCCTGCCGGCTCGCCTCCGGAGATAGGGATGAGGATCTGGACATAATCTGCCCCTGCGACTATAGGGACCAGGACCTGGTCGAACACGGTGCCTGCTACTGCGCCCTCTACGTCACAAAGGAGGTTCTGTCTGCAGAGAAAGAGCTTGAGCCCGTCCCCGAGAGGCGCCCCTCCCCCGAGGAGAGGGAGCGAGCGGCGAGGGTCCTCTCCGCTCCATCCGGCGAACCCCCCTCCTCGCTATCGTACCCGGTCTGGAGGTGCAGAGTATGCGGATACCTCTGTGCGAGGGATGATCCTCCCGGGGTCTGCCCCATATGCAAGGCCGATATGGACCGGTTTGAGAGGTTCATCTGAATGAGATGCGGTCTCAGGATGAGAGGGCGTTGGGCTGATGACCTCCGATGAAGAAGATGGAAAAGAGATGAGCAAGGTCGAGCTGAAGATATCCGGGATGGTCTGCGCCTCCTGTGCCTCCACCGTGGAGGGCGCCCTGCTGGGGGTGGAGGGGGTCGACGAGGCCAGGGTCAACCTGGGGAAGGAGACCGTCTTCGTCGCTTACGATCCCTCGAAGGCGAAGCTCACCGACCTGGAGAACGCCGTATCCGAGGCGGGATACGGCGTCGTCGACGAAAGGGTCGCCATCAAGGTCGGGGGGATGATGTGCGCCTCATGCGTCTCCACCGTGGAAGAGGCGGTGGGCGGAGTGGAGGGGGTCGTCGAGGTCAAGGTCAATCTGGGGGCCGAGAGGGCCTACGTCACCTATAACCCTGGGGTCGCATCGGTTGCCGAAATCAGGGGTGCGATCGAGGAGGCGGGATACCAGTACCTGGGGGTTGCGGGAGAGGAGGGCGAGAGGAGGGAGAGGGAGGCGAGGGAGAAAGACCTCCAGGATAAGAAGAGGAGGATCCTGGTCGGCTTCGGCGCGGGTTTGGTGCTGATGGTCCTGGGGATGGCGCCCTCGATACCGTCGGTTCCGATGCCCTTTCTGATGCTCGTCATATCCACCCCGCCCTTCATATACCTGAGCCAGCCCATATTTTCTGCCGGCTTAAGGGCCCTCCGCCACCGGAGCCTGACCATGGACGTGATGTACTCCATGGGGATCGCCGTCGCCTTCGTCTCCAGCCTGATGGGCACCTTCGGGGTGCTCCTCACGCCTCAGTTCATCTTCTACGAGACCGCGGTCTTTCTTGCGGCCTTTCTGACCCTGGGGAGGTACCTGGAGACCAGGGCCAGGGGGAGGACCTCCGAGGCGATCAAAAAGCTCGTGGGCCTCCAGCCCAAGACCGCCACCGTCATCCGGGACGGTCGGGAGGTGGAGGTGGCCGCGGCCGACCTTCTGGCGGGGGAGGTCATCCTGGTCCGGCCGGGAGAGAAGGTTCCCGCCGACGGGGTGGTCGTAGCCGGCGAGAGCTACGTAGACGAGTCGATGATCACCGGAGAGCCGATCCCCGCCAAGAAGAAGAAGGACGATCCGGTGGTGGGAGGGACCCTGAACAGGAACGGGGCGATCAGGTTCTTGGCCACCAGGGTGGGGCGCGAGACGGCCCTGGCTCAGATCATCGCCCTGGTGGAGGAGGCCCAGGGCTCCAAGCCCTCCATCCAGAGGCTGGCGGACAGGGCCGTCGCCCTCTTCATCCCCACGGTGCTGACGGTGGCGGCACTGACTTTCCTTCTGTGGCGGTACATCCTCGCCGATCTCGTCCCCGGCGACCCCCTCCTCTTCGCCCTCACCGCCACCATTTCAGTTCTGGTGGTGGCCTGCCCCTGCGCCCTGGGCCTCGCCAGCCCCACCGCCATCACCGTGGGCATCGGCCGGGCGGCGGAGCTGGGGGTGCTGGTGAAGAGGGGCGAGGCCCTGGAGACCTCCGAGAAGCTGAACGCGGTCGTCTTCGACAAGACCGGGACCCTCACCGTGGGAAGGCCCCAGGTGACCGACCTCATCGCCTTTGGGATCGAGGAGATGGAGCTGCTCAGAATCGCGGGAGGGATCGAGGCCAGCTCCGAGCACCCCCTGGCCGAGGCGGTGGTGAGGAGGGCCAGAGCCGAAGGAGTCACCCTGGTCGAACCGACCTCCTTTGAAGCCCTGGGAGGGAAGGGGGTCCTGGCCAGAGTCGAGGGAAGAGATGCGGCCGTGGGAAATCGGGTCCTCCTCCGGGGGATGGGGATAGAGATCCCCGAGGATGCGGAGGATGCCGCCCTCTGCCTGGAGGTGGAGGGGAAGACCGCCCTCTTCGCCGCCCTCGATGAAAGGGTGGTGGGGGTGGTCGGGGTCGCCGACGCCCTCAAGGAGGACTCCGGAGAGGCGGTGAAGAGGCTTCAGGAGATGGGCTTTGAGGTCCTCATGATCACCGGCGACAACCCCTCCACCGCCGGGATCGTGGCAGAAGAGATCGGGATCGAGAGGGTCCTGGCCGAGGTCCTCCCTCAGGAGAAGGCCAGAGAGATAAAGAGGCTTCAGGATGCGGGGTCTGTCGTCGCCTTCGTCGGGGACGGAATCAACGACGCCCCGGCTCTGGCCCAGGCCGACGTGGGGATCGCCATCGGCAGCGGAACGGACGTGGCCATCGAGAGCGGAGAGATCGTCCTGATCAGAGACGACCTGATGGATGCGGTGGCGGCGATCGAGCTCAGCCGGAAGGTGATGGGAAGGGTGAAGCTGAACCTCTTCTGGGCCTTCGCCTACAATTCTGCCCTGATCCCGGTGGCGGCGGGGGCGCTTTACCCGTCCTTCGGGATCACCTTCCGCCCGGAGCTGGCAGGCCTGGCCATGGCCGCGAGCTCGGTGACGGTGGTGAGCCTCTCCCTGATGCTGAAGGGCTACGTCCCGCCGTCCAGGAGGGAGAGGGAGCGGAGGGCGAAGGAGCTGATGACGGAGGAGCCGATGGTGGAGGAGCGGCTGATGGAGGAGGGGCTGACGAAGGAGGGGCTGATGGCGGAGGAGAAGTCCCAGCAATTCAAAGAAGATTCTGAGGTGAAAGGGTTGGCCATAGATCCGGTATGCGGCATGACCGTGGACGAGAAGACTGCGAAGTTCAGGACCGAATACAAGGGGACCACATATCACTTCTGCGCCCCCGGGTGCATGAAGGCCTTTGAGAAGGAGCCGGAGAAGTACCTCAAAGGTTGAGATAGAGGCTTCAAATAAAGGTTGAGAGCGAAGATCGAAGCTCGAAGTTCCAGGATTGAAGTCGCATCATCTCATCCGAGACTCGAGCTTGAAATACAGGTGTAAACGCATGAAAGAGTACGACATCATCGTCATCGGCTCCGGCGCCGGGATGATCATCGGGTCCAGGGGGACCAGGGCGGGGATGAGGGTAGCCCTGGTGGACGCCGGACCCATGGGCGGGACCTGTCTCAACAACGGATGCATCCCCTCCAAGGTCCTGATCTATCCCGCAGACGTGATCCGAAATATCGAGGCCGCCAGGGCCGTGGGAGTGGAGGCCCGAATCGAGAGGATCGACTTCGAGCTCATAATGAGGCGGATGCACTCGGTCGTGGGCGAAGGCAGGCGGGAGATGGAGCGGTCCGTAAGGGCCAACCAGAACCTGGACTGGTATCGGGGCTGGGGCGAGTTCGTCGGAGATCGCGAGATCCGAGTCGAGGGCGAGACGATCACCGCCCCCCGGATCTTCATCGCCTCGGGGGCGAGGGCGGCGATTCCGCCGATTCCGGGCCTGGCGGAGGCGGGCTACCTGGACAACGTCTCGGTGATGGAGCTGGCGCGGCTTCCCCAGAGCCTGGTCGTCCTGGGCGGGGGATACATCGGCTGCGAGTACGGCCACTTCTTCTCGGCGATGGGAACCGAGGTGACCATCATCGGGAGAAGCCCCCGGCTCTTGGAGAGAGAGGACCCGGAGATCTCCGAGATCGTGGAAAAGAGGCTCCGAGAGCAGACCGACGTCAGGACCGGCCACGAGGCGGTGAAGGTCGAACGGGAAGGGGAGAAGAAGGTGGTCTCCGCCCTCGACCTGGAGACCGACGAGGTCCGGGAGTTTGCGGCGGAGGAGGTGATGGTGGCCCTGGGCAGAAGATCCAACTCCGACATCCTCAAGCCGGAGAAGTCCGGGGTCCAGCTGGACCGCCGCGGCTGGATCGTGGTGGACGAGTATCTGGAGACGACCAGGGCAGGGATCTGGGCCATCGGGGACGCCATCGGCAAGTACATGTTCCGGCACGTCGCCAACCGCGAGGCCCGGATGGCCTGGAACAACGCCTTCGCCGAAGAAGGAGGAAAAGAGAAGGAGAAGATGGACTATCACGCCGTCCCCCACGCGGTCTTCACCTGCCCCCCGGTCGGCGCGGTGGGGATGACCGAGGCGGAGGCAAAAGCCGCCGGCTACAGGGTCCTGGTGGGGAGGGCGAGGTACGGGGACGTGACCAAGGGTTACGCCATGGCCGAGGAGGAGAGCCTGGCCAAGGTGGTGGTCCAGAGGGACACCGGCAAAATTCTCGGCTGTCAAATTGCGGGCTCCGAGGCCCCGGAGCTGGCCCAGCAGGTCGTGTACCTGATGAACGCCGGATATCAGGACTACGGGCCGGTGGCCAGGAGCCTGGTGATCCACCCGGCGCTGAGCGAGGTCGTCAGTAGGGCCTTCGCCAACCTGATGCCGCCAAAAGAGGAGATAGTCGGACCCAGTCCGACGGAATAGTCTGACGGAATAGTCTGACGGACGGCCGGATGGAGAAGATGAACGAGTTTCTGGCCCTCGCCCTGGAGGAAGCCAGGCGGGGAATCGAGAACGACGACGGCGGCCCCTTCGGCGCGGTCATCGTCCGGGACGGCGTCGTCATCTCGCGGGCTCACAATGAGGTCCTGAAGCGGAACGACCCCACCGCCCACGCCGAGATCCTGGCCATCCGGGAGGCCTCCTCAATCCTGGGGCGTTACGACCTCTCCGATTGCGAGATCTACACCACCTCCGAGCCCTGCCCCATGTGCTTTGCCGCCATATTCTGGGCGAGGATCAAAAGGCTCGTCTACGGAACCACCAGGGAGGACGTGGCCAGGATCGGCTTTGACGACAGCCTCATCTACGACGTCATCAGGGGCGAGGCGGAGCTGGAGCAGATGGAGATGATGAGCCTCGATCGGGAGGGGTGCAGGGAGGTTCTGGAGGAGTGGAGGAGAAAGCCGGGGAGGAGGGTGTACTGATGAACATGAGATTTTTATAGAATTTTCAGCAGTTCTGCTGAGACGTTAGACGCCGCTGGTTCTATTAAATCTGTACGGGTGGATTTTGATCTTGTCATCGCAAAGGTTTAGGGCGTTGATCTAATCTATAAAGAGAAAAAAAATGTGTTTCAATGACTTCAATTCAATCATATCTATGATAGGACCGATTGCTGCTCTGTCAGGACTTATGGCAGCGATAATTCTAGCCTATTCTATCTTAGGTATTTATTACAATAGATCAAACGGCGGACGTCTTGTGGAAGTCCGGAAATCTTATAGAACAAAGCCGATCTCTAGGCGCAGGTTAATACAATTAACTTTGAAAAAATAATAATTTTCTGTTGCTCTTTGGGTCTTATTAATTTTTTCTTTTTTTCAATTGATGGGTTACGCAGCAGCATATTATCGTAGATAAGATACATTCGCCGGGATAGTGCCTTCCCTTTTGAGGTTGGAGAGTAATTAGTAGCTAGAGTTGAAGGGGATAAAATTGTCATTAAAAAAATGATATTGAATATGATATCTTTAAAAATCGGGAATTTCTTCTGGTAAGCCAACCCGCATAATGAATCTTGCAAATGCCTGCGATAAATGCTCTTTATATGGAGGCAATAATCGTAGTCGTTTTTCGTGTTTGGCATCCACCCCACCGATCAAGAATTTCAACGGTATGGAATATGCATTCCTAAAATCTACTACTAGATATTTATCTAATAAATCCAAGAGTCCACAATCTGTTAACCCATCTACTTCGCATTTATTTAATAAGTGATACCCGATAATTTCCCCTTTTCGTAATTTATTCCTATCTCCGCTGCTTGTATATTTTCCCATCTCGTCAAGAATCAAGACGGGGCAAACTAAGACATTATCTATTTTATTATTTTGAATGTCACATGATTGACTCATTATTATCATATCGTATTCTTCAATCGAGGTATCGATATCTCCCACACCATCTATCCACTCTTCAGGAATTATTACTGGCCATGAACTAAGTATATCCCCTTGTTCAATTTTATCCGATTTTTCCACTATTTCATACCAAGGATAAACTGTGGATATTGTGATCCCTCCACATGTTTAAATCCAATCTGGATCAACAATGGTAGGTTTGCCTTTCTTGATGGTTTTTATATTAAGGGTTACTTTATAACTCCGAGTAGGTGGAGGTAAAGGAATTGCTATATCATATTCAAAACGATCATCTGGTAAGATCTTTTTTAATCCCGCTAACTTCATGATATCTGCCTCCGTAGTGCTTTGTATATCTATCCTCTCTAAAATCTTATTTGGATGGACCCAATCCATTATCGGATTATCTAATGGCAGTCTATTTCCGGGGCTTCTGGATAACCCTGCGACCTGCATCTGTTTTTGGGTAGTTAGAATAGGCTCAGCGATCCCTATTGGATATGGTACCGATACCCCAACACACACGTCACTAGTATCCATTTTTGTGGTCTCCTGTTATTTCAAACCCCCATTTTACTAAATAATAATATTATTAACACTGCAGATTTTGAAATACTGTTCAATGCGTTGTTTAGTTTTCCTTCTGAAAGTTCATCAAATGATATTTCTAGCGATAGTTGAATTGAATCTGGCATTCCCTCCGGAGGAAGAATTTGGAATGATGCCGGGGCTAATACCAATGCTCTTTTTAATTCCCACATAAAATCTTCAAATTCACTTGTCTCCATGGACCCAAGAATATCTCGATGTTGCCCGGCGATATCAATGCGAGATGCTACAAGGACAAGCCTTGCTATATTCTTCGGTTGTACTACGGTAAACCCTAATCCTCGTTCGGTTTTACCGTTATAAGCAAAATTAAATTCAACCGTAGACTCATCCTTCTCTCGTGGTGGGGAAATAGTAAATCCTCTCCCATCCATCCATTTTTCTATCAAATGTATGGCTTCATCGACATTTTCAACAGGCATATCGATTGTATCCTCCGCTACGAGATATATCCAAGATGAATTAGTCTTAGATCCCATTAACCTTGCATCTATGAAGGCTAAATAGGTTTTCCTCCGGCAAGGTAATCCAAATAGGTTTTCAGGATCTGAAATAATCATATTTATCTATCACGTAAAACTCATATTATAACAAAATATCATTCAATCGTTTTTAATAACTTAATTTTATACCTTGGTTATGATCCGATATGAGGATTGGGAGTGTAACAACTCATAAACGGTTTTCATTTTTGCCTTTCTTACCAGTGTTACTCACCCTGCGCAACAAAAAGGCTCGATTCCCATCAACCGATAACTTGACAGAACCTTCGCCGGAAATCCTGATATAAACCGCCGGCAAAGAGCCGTCCATGGCCGACCCCTACGTCCACGGCTACCACCCGAGGGAGAGCACGCGCCTCCAGGACCAGGCCGCCACCCTCGTCGACCTCCTCCACTCCGACACCTCCTACCCGCCGGGCTCCCTCGTCCTGGAGGCCGGCTGCGGGGTGGGGGCTCAGACCGTCCCCCTCGCCAAAAACAGCCCTGAGGCCAAGATAATCGCCCTCGACATCTCCCGATCCTCCGCCGCCGAGGCGAGGGGGAGGGCGAAGGCCGCGGGGCTCGCAAACGTCCGGGTCCTCCAGGGGGACATCTTCCACCTCCCCTTCCGGAAGGAGAGCTTCGACCACCTCTTCGTCTGCTTCGTTTTGGAGCATCTGCCGCAGCCCGTCGAGGCCCTCTCCACCCTCAAGGAGTTCATCAAACCCGGCGGGACGATCACGGCCATCGAGGGCGACCACGGCTCCGCCTACTTCTGCCCCGACAGCCTCGCGGCCCGGAGGGCGATCGACTGCCAGGTGAGGCTCCAGGAGCGAGCGGGCGGAAACGCCATGATCGGCCGGGAGCTCTATCCCCTCCTCACCCGGGCCGGGTTCGCCGATGTGTCTGTATCGCCCCGGATGGTCTACGCCGACGGGTCCAGGCCCGGGATGGCGGACGGTTTCACCCGGAAGACCTTCACCGCCATGATCGAGGGGGTCCGGGAGGCGGCGCTGGCTGCGGGGATGATGGAGGCGGACGAGTTCGATGCGGGGGTGCGAGACCTGTACCGCACGGCGGAGGAGGACGGGGTCTTCTGCTACACCTTCTTCAAGGCGACCGGAAAGAAGGGATAACCCCGAAGTTTTGACGCTTTGATCGATAACCTCTGCCAGATCGGCCGGAAGATCGGAAAGGTAAATATCCGTCAAGTTAAAACTCGGATACATGATCCGAAACTCCCGCCTCATCCTCGCCCTGGACGTCCTCTCCAGGGACAAAGCCCTCGACCTCGTCTCGACCCTCCGGGACAGAATCGATTACGTCAAGGTCGGCTACCCCCTGATCCTGGCGGCGGGGCTCGAAGTGGTCAGCGAGATCGCCTCGATGGCGCCGGTGATCGCTGACCTCAAGATCGCCGACATCCCCAACACCAACACCCTCATCTCCGAGCAGGTCCTGGAGGCGGGAGCCAGCGGGATCATCGCCCACGCCTTCGTGGGGCGGGACAGTCTCTCAGCCTGCGTCGACGCCGCCCGGGAGCGGGGCGGACTCGTCTTCGCCGTGACGGAGATGAGCCACCCCGGCGCCGTCGACCTGATGGCGCCGGCCGCCGAGAGGCTGGCGCGGATCGCGGCGGAGTGCGGCGTCGACGGGGTCGTCGCCCCGGCCACTCGGCCCGATCGGATAAGGCTCGTCAGGTCGATCGTCGGCGAGCGGGCGATCATCTCGCCGGGGGTCGGGGCTCAGGGCGGCTCGGCCCGAGCGGCTCTTGCGGCCGGAGCCGACTACCTGATCGTCGGAAGGTCGATCACCGAGTCGCCGAACCCGGCGGCGTCTGCCGACGCGATCCTTCGGGAGATCCAGTGATGTGGCGAAATCCCTGAAACCTTTTTTATCATCTCAGGTCAATTCTGTATTTCATGATAGTCGCTGAGCTATCCATGATACCCATGGGGACGGGGACGAGCGCCAGCAAGTACGTCCGGGCCGTCCACCAGGTTCTGAAGGAGTCGGGGCTAGTGTTCATCCCGACCCCCATGTGCACCGTCGTCGAGGCAGAGAGGATGGCCGAGGTCTTCAAGGTCGTCGAGCGAGCCGACGAGGTCCTGGCGGGGATGGGAGTCGGAAGGATCATCACCACGGTGAAGATCGACCACCGGCTGGACAAGGAGATCTCCATCGAGACGAAGATGGGGGCGATCAAGGAATAGGGCGGAACGGGGTGGAAATAGAGCGGAGAGAGGTTAGGGGGAATGGAGGATTAGAGAATTAGTGAGAAACAAGAGGGAAAAAAAATCAGATCAGAGATTTCAGATCCTGCCGCACCAATGATTTCTGACGAGATGGGCATGTCCTTCGGCCCGCTCACTGGACCGCGCCCTTCACCTCGTCGACGATCTTGCCGATGAACCCCTTATCCTTCTTCTCGGAGGGCTTCTCCTTTCCCTTCGCGCCCTCGGCCCCCTTCTTCGCCTCCATCTTTCCCTCGCCGAACTCGGCGGCCAGCTCCTCCAGAAGCTCCTTCTGCCGCCCGGAGAGGTCTGTTGGGGTCTTGACGTTCACCCTCACGTGCATGTCGCCGGTGCCGCCGAAGCCGTGGAGTCTGGGGATACCTTTACCCTTCAGCCGAAATACCGACCCGCTCTGGGTCCCCGCCGGGACCTTCATCTTCGCCCGCTTCCCGTCGAGGGTCGGGACCTCCAGGTCGGTTCCGAGGGCAGCCTGGGTGATGGAGAGGGGGGTCTCGTAGAGGAGGTCGTCGTCCGCCCTCTTGAAGAGGGGGTGGGGCCGGACGTTTACGAAGACGTAGAGGTCGCCGGTCTCGCCTCCGGGGTCGGGGCTCGCCTCGCCCTGGCCACCGAGCCTCAGATGCTGGCCGGTCTCGACCCCTGCCGGGATCTTGACGTTGATCGTCCTCGTCTTTCTGACCCGGCCTGAGCCTCTGCACTCGCCACAGGGGTCGGAGACGATCTGACCCCGCCCGCCGCACTTCGAGCATGTTGTCGAGGTCATCATCTGACCGAAGGGGGTCTTCTGGACCCGGGTCATCTGGCCTGTGCCCTGGCACTGGTCACAGGTCTGGGGGCTGGTTCCGGGCTTCGCACCCGTCCCGCCGCAGGTGGGGCAGGCCTCCATCCGGGGGACCTCGATTGAAGTATCGAGGCCCGTCGCCACCTGCTCCAGGGTCATCTCCAGGTCGAAACGGAGGTCGCGCCCCCGGGAGGGGCCCCGCCTCCCGCCACGGCCGCCGCCTCCGAAGAACATGTCGAAGATGCCGCTGCCGCCTCCAAACCCGCCGGCTCCGCCCCCACCGAACCCGAAACCCCGGAGGAGGTCCTCGAAGTCGACTCCCCTGAAGATGTCCTCCTGGGAGTA
>Ga0116162_10000785_pt1 | contig 22028 bp, 18 predicted proteins | sample AD_UKC105_MetaG_FD_89875 | JGI IMG/M metagenome (GOLD analysis project Ga0116162, IMG submission 89875) | Active sludge microbial communities of municipal wastewater-treating anaerobic digesters from Hong Kong - AD_UKC105_MetaG | ecosystem: Engineered > Bioreactor > Anaerobic > Digestate...
ATTCCGTAATATTACCTTCGTAAACATATCCGGTAATCCCGCCAAGATAATTTACTCCGTTCACTGCTCCCGAGCTGTGGCAGTTCGAGATGTTTCCCAAGAAGACGTATCCGCATATTATACCTGCGTACTCCCTACCAGTTACTGTTGCCGATTCTATAGTAAGATTTTTTATTTCGCCGTTATCGAGATATCCAAACAGTCCGACATTATCTGAATTAGGCAAATCTATGGTCAGACCTGTCACAATGTGTTCACCTCCGTCGAAATGACCTCTGAACCAGTTACACATCGGAGTCCATGGTGAATAATCTGACAGATCGATATCGTTCATCATCAGGAAGTATGTTTCGGAATATGCGTCACCGTTATAATTTCTTACACTGTTCAGCTGTACAGCAGTTGTGATCTGATAAGGATCATCCTGAGTCCCGTCTTCGTCTGCGAACTGAGAGAACAATATAGAACTGAACATCATTAGAAAAAACAACATCAGTTTTCTCATTTCTTTCTCCTCAAATAAACTATTTTCAATGTCATGAATTATTATACTAACACAATGAACTCGTGTCAAGTTTAAAAAAAATTATTTAAGTAGTGATCTGTAAGATTCGAATATTTTGACAGCGACAGATCCGGAATCCAGTCCTTTATCAAAAACCATGTTTCTTGAATTCTCACTTCTTCTGCCGCTGTGCAGGACAGTCAGGAGAGGTTCCAATAGACTCTCGGTTCTGTTTTCTTTTGCAATATAACAGTTGTCAACACCAGAGATCTGATCGGATACGTCACCTACATTAGTACTGACTACAGGAAGGTTGCAGGCCATAGCCTCCTTGATGATCTGAGGAGATCCTTCTGAAAAAGAAGTCATAAGAAGGCAGTCTGCATCATTAAGCGCTTGTGCCACATCAGATCTGGTCATGTTCTTAATTTCAATTATATTAATTTCACTTTTTAAAATTCTCTCCGCTTCATTTATCACTTCTTTGAAAAGCGGATAATTCTTAACCGCAATCTCACTGCTGCCAGGGAATACTACTGTATAACCTTCATTTTTATTTTCATTCTGCGGTGTATTATTGAAAATATTAGTATCTATTCCGCACGGAGCCAGCAGCGTTTTCCCGCCTGTTTTCTTGACAGCATCTTCCATTTTATCGTTCAGCACTATACAGATAGCGGCTTTTTTAGCCAGCTTACTTGAGATAAATCGCTGAACCGATCGATCCCTCTCTTTCTGAATATCCCCGCCGTGGAACGTAATGACAACAGGTATCCTGATGAAAGGATTAAACAGAAGGAACAGACCGCTGAGACCGTAATGAATATGGATAACATCGTACCTGTTAAAGATCAGATGAAAGTTTATCGAGACGATCGACCACAAGTATACAAGCAAAGTCTTCTTGCTGTTGATAAAAATCACTTTCGAACTTATTTCCCGGCCTTCAGAACCGTTAAGAGCATTAATGGCTTCAATCTGTTCTTTTACGAATATACCGTAATAAGGATGTCCTTCGTGAGGATACATATTTGTTACGTAAAGTATATTCATTACTTCTTCAGAAGCTCCTCATAAATTCTATATGTCTCATCACACATCCTTTCAATGCTGAAATTCTCTTTAATTGTTTCCAGTGCTTTTCTTCCCATTTGTTCTCTTAATGACTGATCATTTATAAGCCCGATGATCGTATCAGCCATTTTAACATGATCGCCCTGAGGCAGAATGTACCCGGTAACTCCGTCATTGATTATTTCTTTTGTACCGCCCTTCCCCGTCGCGATCACAGGTTTACCCAGCGCCATAAATTCCATTATTGAATTGGATATCCCCTCCGACCATGTTGAAAGCACACCGATATCACAGATGTTCATTATCGGTTCCACATTTTTCTGCATGTCAAGAAATATGATCCTGTCGCGGTTTCTTTCACTCACCATATTTCTGTACATTTCTTTTTCGCCGTGGCCGATACACAAAAAGGTTATATTCCTGTTCTTCTCAAGCACAAGATTTGCGCTTCTGATAAATGTCGTATAATCTTTGTTCACGGAAAATGATGCGACCATTCCTACAGTGTGACCGGTCGTTATGTTTAATCTCTTTTCCACGCTCTCCATGCTTTCAAGACTGCCGATCCTGTCAAAATTAAAACCGTTATGAATGCATACGCTTTTATTTTCCGGTGCTCTGTATGCCTTTATTCCGGCCTCTGAATTTCCGATTATAATATCAGAAAAAAGGAACGACAGTTTGGCATATAGTCATTGTTTCGAAGCGATTTTCAGGTCGGGAGACGAAGCTATCATCCCGTTCACGAATTTTGTTTTCATCAGCATTTTTGCCAGCGAGGAATGAACGGATCCCACATCTATCCAGCTGTGAATGATATCGGGCTTAAATCTTTTAAGCTCTTTGTATATTTTTTTAAAAACGGCCGTTTCGCTCAGCTTTTTTCTGTCGGCGATAGTGACATTCACTCCCAGATCGTGGACAATGTCGAAATCGATCGCGCCGGAAAGTATTATCAGCTCCGTCTCTGCTTCCTTATGATGCTGTCTGAAGTACCGCAGAAGTTCTATCAGCCTTCTTTCTTTTCCGCCTGTGGACAATGAATCTATTATATGAACGATTTTCATAGCTGTTTCTTATTTTCCATTTTCTATCAATGAAATCACTTTTTTCGCAATTTCTTTATAGTTAAATTTTTCTCCCGCAACTTTTTTGCCTTCTTCCCCTATCCTTTTAGCTTTATCCGGATCCGATAAAAGTTCTCTGAGCTTCTGCGTATATGAGTCCACGCTGTCTGGTTCGGATATATAGGCATTCTCTCCGTCTTTTAGATATAAAGGGATCTCGCCAGTACTGGTTACAGCTATCGGATTGCCTGTGGAAAGATATTCGCCCAGCTTTGTCGGAAAACAGGTGTCAGCCTGATCGCTGGATGGTTTTGCGAGAACAAGACACACTGCTGAATTAAGTAGGTCTATCATTTCTGTCCTCGAAACAAATCCCTTCATGATTATCCTGTCCCTGAATTTGCTTTTGGCGAGCTCTTCTTTAACCTTATCTCTGTCTGCTGAATGTTCGATACTGCCTGTGCACACCAGGTTTACCTCAGGATACTCCCCTGCTATTGCAGAAAAAGATTTTATTATAGTCAGTATCCCGTCTTTTTTCTGATGTAAGGGACCTGTGTAAACAATATTTCTCGTTCTCGGAACGCTTCCTCTGTAAATATCATCTACATCCACAATTACCGGGATCAGGACGATCGGGCATTTTTTTGAAACAAGTTTTGAGTATATTTTTTCAAGCTCGTATGAAATTACCAGAAAGCCGTCGAGATTTTTGAACAGGAACAGCTTAAGAAAATCATTTCTAAGTTTATAGATACCGTAATTCCTATTAACTATTAGCGGCAGTTCAGTTTCTTCAACTATAAATTTCATTCCTGCAAGCAGAAATATCAGCTTAGTTATCAGAAGAACATATACGGAACTGTAGCTGATCATGACTACGGCATCAGGCTTATCTTTCAATGCTTTAAATGCCGCTTTTATAGGAAAAGTCAGATAATTGTATTTACGTCTGAAATATGAACGGCTTCGGACAGTTTCTCCGCCTGAATACTCAAAATCTATCCCTTTATAGTTGCCTGCCGGTGCAGGATTAGCTACGCTTTCAGGCCTTTCTGTCGGCAAAGCTATGTAAATCTTAACGTCAACTCCATTCGCCGCAAGTCCCTTAGCGTGATAAAATACTCTGTTCGTAGTGGCTAAACCTTCAGGGAACGGGGCATGTGTAATTATTCTTATCTTCATTTTATATATTTCTCCAAAAAAAAGAGCTTTAGTTCCCTAAAGCTCTTAATTTCCTGCTCCGGATCATTTTTCGTTTTTACTTAGTTCGTATTGCTCTTTGATCCATTTGTATGTCTTTTCCATACCTTTTCTTAAAGGTTCGGAAGGAGCCCATTTAAGCTTCTTTTTTATTAGCGCATTGTCTGAATTTCTTCCCCTTACTCCCAGAGGTCCCGGAATATGCTTGACCTTTACTTTCTTTTTTGCAATATCCATTACCATTTCGACTAGGCCGTTGATAGTTACCATCTCGTCTGAGCCTATATTGACAGGACCGTTAAAAGTTTTGGAATCCATTAACCTCCTGATTCCCTCAAGACATTCGTCTATATACAAAAACGATCTTGTCTGCTTTCCGTCGCCCCACATCTCAAGAGTTCCGCCTTTTGGTGTATCGAGCACTTTTCTGCACATCGCTGCTGGAGCCTTTTCTCTTCCGCCTCTCCATGTGCCTTCCGGCCCGAAAATATTATGGAACCTTGCGATCTTTACGTTAAGTTTATGATTTCTTCCGAAGGCCAGAAAAAGTCTTTCGCTGAAAAGCTTTTCCCATCCGTATTCACTGTCAGGAGCTGCAGGATAGGCAGAATCTTCCGCGCATTTCGGGTTGTCAGGATCAAGCTGGTTGTATTCTGGATACATACATGCAGATGAAGAATAGAACAGTTTTTTTGCGTGAAACTTGACCGCGCATTCCGCAACATTAAGGTTTATTATAGCGGAATTATGCATTATCTCCGCATCGTTGTCACCCGAAAAAACGAACCCTGCTCCGCCCATGTCGGCTGCAAGCTGATAAACTTCATCGAAACCTTCACTGTCGGGTTTTATTCCAAAGCTGTCCGCGAATGTAATGCTCTGTTTTGGTGAGAAGAAAACCTCTTCAACAAGATCGTGCTGTCTCAGATCCCCGATTATGAATTCATCTGCCGCCGTTTCGCCGAACTCAGTGTGTTTAAGGTCAACGCCTCTTACCCAGTATCCTTCTTTTTTGAGTCTTTTTACAAGATGGCTTCCAATAAATCCGCCTGCTCCCAATACTAATGCCGTTTTCATTTTATGCTCCCCGGTTACATTAAAATTTGGATAAAATATAATCGCTTTTAACTATAAAGTCAAGGCGAGGTTCAATTTAGAATTTATAATTTGTTTTATTTGACTTTAATGATAATCATATGTATTTTTTGCTGATTTCTAATTCAAACGGGATTTATGATGTGCGGAATAGCGGGAAAGATCAATTTTGATATAAATAACAGTGCAGATCATATACTGATTAAAAAAATGACCGATCTGATAACACACCGCGGTCCCGACAGTGAAGGATTCTATGTCGATAAAAACGTCGGTATGGGTTTCAGAAGGCTGAGCATTATTGATCTGAACACAGGAGACCAACCGATATCGGACACTTCAGGAAATGTAACTATAACATTTAACGGCGAGATATATAACTATCTTGATCTGAAGAAAACGCTTGCTTTAAAAGGTTACTCTTTCAGAACAAATACTGATACGGAAGTAATAGTCAATTTGTATCTGGAATACGGGAAAGACTGCGTGAAATATCTGAGAGGTATGTTCGCTTTTGTTATTTACGACAAAAGGAACAATTGTATTTTCGGTGCCAGAGACAGATTCGGGATCAAGCCTTTTTATTACAGCATTAATAACAATGAATTCATTTGGGGTTCCGAACTTAAATGCGTAAGAGAAGGGTCTCACCAAAAGCTGACAATGGACTATAAAGCCCTGAACGAGTACTTTACATACGGCTATATCGGAATGGAGTGCTCTATTTTCAAAGAGATCAGGAAATTGAGACCGGCTCATTGTTTTACTCTAAATATAGACGCCGGTGCGCAAGGATTTAAGATCGAAAAGTACTGGAACATCAAATATGAGCCGGATTACAGTAAAACCGAAAATGAATGGATAGACATTCTGGATCAGAAATTCTCCGAAAGCGTAAAAATGCATATGATCAGCGATGTTCCGCTTGGTGCATTCCTTAGCGGAGGGATCGATTCAAGTGCCGTTGTAGCTTTTATGAACAAAGTATCTCCCGGGAAGGTGAAAACTTTTTCAATAGGCTTCAAAGAAGAAAAATTCAACGAACTTCAATATGCAAAAGAGGTAGCAAAGAAGTATAACACCGAACATCATGAACTTATACTTGAACCGGAATCTGTCGATCTTTTACCCAGACTTGTTTCAGCCTTTGACGAACCTTTTTACGATTCATCCGCCATACCGACATATTATGTTTCAAAATTTGCGAAAGAGTATGTTACGGTCGTTCTTTCCGGCGATGGCGGAGATGAACTGTTCGCAGGATACAGCATATATTTAAAAGCTCTTAAGATAAAAAACAGCGCTTTCAGCAAAAACATGCTTAATCCTTTTTGGAATATTCTTCATAAAACTCTACCTGACAAAATGCCTGGCAAAGGGTTGTCCTATTTTCTTTCAAAAAACACAAGTGATCTTGGAGCCTTCTTCAGTCTTATGAAAAAAGCGGAAAGACTTTCTCTATACAATTCACACACCAAATCAGCTATAGAAGATATAAATTCTGAAAAAATTAAAATTGATATACTCAGAAATTCTTGGTCTTCAGATTTCTTGAGTAAACTTGAAGAAGCTGATCTTCTGACCTATCTGCCGGGGGACATTTTAACTAAAGTTGACAGAACCAGTATGCAGAACTCGCTTGAATCACGCGTACCTATTTTGGATCATGAATTTGCCGAGATTACTTTTAAAATACCTTCCCGTCTTAAAATGGATCAAACCGTCGGAAAAATAATTTTCAAGAAAATGCTCAAAGATTATTTACCCGAAAAAGTTTTGACACACAGAAAACAGGGATTTATTTTGCCTATTTCTGTTTGGTTCAAAGACGATCTTAAAACTTATGTTAAAGATAGACTCTTAAACAAAAATGCGCTGATTTATGATTATCTGAATTACAAGACTGTTTCAAAGATCATTAAGTATCAAGATCTAACGATACGCGATTTTTCTGGTCAATTATGGGCTATTCTTTTCTTTGAAGAATGGCTCAAGCAAAATCGTTAATCAAAAAACATCCCGCAATAGAATTTCGGTTGTCAATGCACGGGATAGCATATCCTTATCTTTAAATTTGTCAAAATTGAAATATTTTCCCAAAATGTGATCTGAGGACCCAAAAATACCCTCAAGATACCTGGTTTCCATATAGTACGGAAGTACAAGCTTTCTCTTCCTGTTCTTTAAGAACGGAATAAGCGAAATTGGTACTAATTTACGAAAGTTGTCAGCTAATTTTTTTTTCATACTGACTTTATCATAAAAATTCACGCCATACTGTGAAGGATATTTGCTAATTGCCGGATCATAAAACTTCATCAGTTCATTTTGAAAATAACCGTGCTCTTTAAATTTTACCGGAATATTGTAGCTTTGATCTACAATTTCTTTTTCCATGTATGGTAATAAGCTATACGAAAATTGGTTGTTTATTGAACAGTTGATTACTGCAAATCGGTTTCTTACCAGCGGGAATATCTTTTCGAGTTCTAATCTGGTTAAATGATCTCTTTCAATTCCTATTATTTCCTTCATTTTTTCTTTCAGGTCAAAAAAATATTTATTTTTATCAAACTTTTCTCCGCACATAGAAAAATCAAAGAGATCAAATCTGATTTTAATTAGGTCGTTTATACTTAATTTTTTATTCCATACTGACCATATTTCACGGTAAATTTCGCCACCGGCACCGTTTATATGCAGCAATGAAGTATTTTCTTTTAATATCCTCATCTTTCTTGTTATCATGTCCGTACCTTCATCGAATACTCCCGGAGCTCCGCTACCGTCATAAAGATAGAATTGTTCCTTTAAAAATTCATAATATTCTTCAGGATTTTTCTTTGTGCTTAATCTGCTTTTATCAATATGGTCAAGTTTAAGTTTTTCGCCTTCTGCGATAGACATAGCTATTTTAACATCTGCAGAACTGCTTTTACCGTAAACATACAATTCAGGAGTTACGCCTAAATAACGGAAAATAGCCAATATCATTCTTGTATCATAACCTCCGGAAAGAGCCGAAGTAATATCTCTTCCGAATGCTTTTACTATTGATGAAAACACTTCACTAAGAATAGCTTTTGATTCTTCAAGGTTTTCCGAACAAGATGCACCTATATTATATTTTCTTGACGGCAACCTGTCAACCTTCTTTATGCTGGGATAAAGTTTCCAGATCACCTTATGATCTGTAAATTTGATACTTTTCATTAAAGTCTGAAAGGAAATATACTGCCCGTTCAGAACGTACTCATATAATTCCTGCACCGATATTTCTTTGTTGTCGGTACACTTTGCAACAGCCAGAAATGACGATGAAATAATACTTATTTCAGTATTACGATATGCAGGATAGTAACCAAGACCGTCCTGCATAAAATACAATTCGGTATTTTTATAAATTATGAATGAGAAATTGCCATGTATATTACCTTCAAAACATGGTTTTTCTAAAGAAAAATCATTGAACAAATCTTTAAGAGCTTCCTTTTCTTTTTGTCCATTATAGATAAGTGTTCCTGTCGCAGCTATAAAACCGCCATTGTCAGATTCAAATATATTCTCATTTTTAAAATATTTCTTATAATAAACCAAAAGTGCAAAATCCTTGTGATCTATTTTTTTATTTAAGATCAAACCTTTTTTATGAAATACTTCTTCAGCAATTTTTATTTTATCGCTACATTCATTTTTTAACTGTAAAAAGAATGCACCCATTTTAAACCTTTTTTTTCTCGTCAAGAATATAATTGATATAATCTTGACATGGGTTGTCTTTTGCAATTATCTTGCATGGATTGCCTATAACTAGAGAATTGTCCGGAATATCAATGTTTACAAATGAGTTAGGCGCAATCAATACATTTGATCCTATTTTTATAGCTCCGACTATAACAGATCCTGTACCCATCCAAACATTGTCCCCTATCACAGGAACTCCCTTTTTATTTCCTCTGTTTGCCTGCCCAATAGTTACATTATGCGCTATGTTACAGTTACTGCCTATTTTTGCTTTTCCGTTGATGACTATTGTTCCTGTATGTCCGATATAAAAACCTTCACCGATATCAGTATTGGCAGGTATCTGATACCCGTATTTGAAACGGTATCTTCGTTTAAAAATATTGTAGAAAAACCAGCTTAACGATTTAGGCCTGCACTCTGAAACTTTCCGGAAGAAATACATATATCTGAAGCCGGGGAAAGTAAGGAATCCTTTCCAGAATCCTTTCCAACCTTTAAGACCACCGTAACGGTATAGATCTGCTTTAATCTCTATAGTCATTTCTTGTCCTTAAAAAAAATCTCTCATTTTTCTTCTTGTGAAATAAGGAATTCATTTATGACCTGTCCCCAAATGCTATATCCTTTTGCGTTCAGATGCAATCCGTCGTATGTATAGTCGGGATTTAACAATCCGCCTTCGGAAAGATAATTATTAAGATCAAGAAAATAAATATTGTTATTAATTGCAAATTTTTTCATAACTTCATTAATTCTTGATGCTAATAAATTAATCTCTTTTTGACCATCATAATTATATCCTGTATAAATAACTGATTGGATTACAGGTCTAATTCCGTTATCATTGAGTCGGTTTATAATTGCAATAGAATTGCCTACAGTAATATCAAAAGATATCCCTTTAACAAAATCATTAATTCCACCCATAAAAAAACAATATCTCGGTTTAACTTTAACAACAGTTTCCAGCCTGTTTAAAATTCCTTCTGTTATATCACCGCTTATTCCCCTGTTAACGACATCATTTCTGCCCAAAAGTTCGTTCCAATGAGCAAATTCAGTCATTGAGTCGCCGAGCATTACAATATTTGCCTGTCCTTCATAAGTCATAAACTGCTCCTTCCTCACGTCATACAGATTGTTCATGGTGTAATTATATTCCTCTTCAACACCGAACATCGAAAAGATGTATTTTTTTGACGGCTCCCAAAGATTACCTTTAATGAACAAAAAGATTATAAACAAAATCAACAAAATATTTAATATTATCGAAATCTTTTTCATATATTATTCCTGGATTGCGATAATCTTATAAAAATATTTATTTGATGCTGTAACGTCATTATCAGTATATTCTGGAGAAGTACATATATCTATCTCATCAAATTCCAAATAAGGATCGGTTGAACGATAAATTCTATATCCTGTTGCACCATTAACAGGCAGCCAGTTTAAAGAAACCGAATTCGCAGAATATACTATGTTAAGACCTTGCGGTTCTATCATCCATTGCGAGATCTGATATTTTATCCACCCGTAAAAAGAATTTGCAATTTGCTCATATCCAAATAAATTTGGATGCAAAGGATCGGTCTCAGTATAACCGTTATATGTATCAATATTAGCATACACAGGTATCATAGAAAAATTTGGTTTAGAAAGTTCTTTATAGCGATCAATATATCTTTGAATTAGTCTATGCTGCTTTTGTTTGTAATCCCATTGATTGAAACAATAACCAATAGATGACCAGTAATTATACCACGGCGATAATCTTTCATTAGCCGACGGAGTAAGCACTATTCCTATAGGTGTGTTTGGAAAAGATTCTTCAAATTCATCAATAAGAGATCCCATAGACCAAGGTCTAAAAATCTCGTCAATTATAGCATCTATTTCTCCAAGACTTGATGAATAATATGGAAAAAGATCATTGATTCCTAAAAAAATTGTTATTACATCCGGCCTTTCACCTCCTAATAATTCTTCAATATATCTTTGAATATCAACTCCTGGATAATCACCGTAAACGAAAGGGCTAACAAGAGAAGAACAGAATTTATACCAAGTCCATCCCCCTCTACCTTCATGAAATATGCCGTCAATACTATCCTGTACTGTATAGTGTTGCGTACCAAGTAATTTCACAACATTACCAGTAGATTCAAGAAATTCTTTGCAGTATCTTTCATATATACCCGCATAGGTAAGACTATTGCCTATAAAAAGGATTTTCAAAGTATCAGGAAAGTGAACATTATTGTCAGTTACAACTATTCGAGTATTTTTTGATTCTAATAAATTCCCCAGCGAATCTTTAATCTGAAGTTCTAAACCGTAATTACCTACCGGTAGTGAATCAAGATTGTACCGCATTGAATCAGCATAACCAACTGGACAACTCACATTATATGAATACATTTCAGGAGTTTGTGTCAGTATAACATTGTTATAATATACAGAATAATTACTTGAAGTTGTTGTATAAATATACTCAGGAAGTCTAAGGTAAAGTGAGTCAGTTTGAGAATAGACGGAAATAGTAATTAAAGAAAATATTGTTAAAATCAAATATTTAATCATTTTTATATCCTGCTTTAATTTCTCTGATCACTCTACACGGATTTCCGGCGGCTATTACATTTTCAGGAATATCCTTTGTTACCACGCTGTTAGCCCCGATCACCGAATTTTTCCCTATCGTAACACCCTTCAGTACGACTGAATTCAGCCCGAGCCAGACGTTGTCCTCTATCACTACCGGTTTTGGATCCGCAGCCTTATTTCTTTTATCAGGATCGATCCCGTGCCAGTCATAATCGGTAATTGTCGTGTTGGCGCCACAGAGAACATTTTTTCCTATTTTTATGCTCCCTGCCGCGGCTATTACTGTACCGCTGGACCCGGAGTTGTCCCCTATCAGAACTTCAGCGTTTTTTCTTAGAGTTGTAACAATACATTTTCTGTTGATCCCGACTAGGTTGGATGAGAAATCTGAACGGAATGAACAATTTTTCCCGATCTTAATTCTGCTGTCCACCATTCTGATCACAACAGGAAGTCCGTAACATTTTATTCCTTTAACGCAGCCCACTCCTCTCAAATAAAGTGATATCTTCATCCAGATCGAGCAAAATATTCTGTATATATTCAGCCTAATAAACCTCAATCTGACGAAAATATATCCTCTAATATCTTTCATACTTTACTGTCCAAAAGTCTTTCTAGATAAATCCTATAATACGAGTTTGGCATTCTATCGATTATCTTTTTCAATCCATTTTTATTAATAAAACCAGTCTGATATGCCGCTTCTTCGATACATCCTATCTTAAGACCCTGCCTCTGCTCGATCGATGCGATAAATGTGCTGGCGTCAAGAAGTGAATCCGGAGTTCCGCTGTCCAGCCATGCTATTCCTCTTCCGATCTTTGCGACATTTAGATTTCCCTCTTTAAGATAGGTTTTGATAAGATCGGTTATCTCAACTTCTCCCCTTGCTGAAGGTTTTAATGACTTTGACCTTTCAACGCACGAATTGTCAAGTATATACAGTCCCGGCACAGCGTAATTAGATTTAGGTTTATTCGGCTTTTCTTCTATTGAAACGGCCTTACCTTTATCGTCGAATTCGACCACTCCGTATCTTTCGGGATCTTTTACATAATAGCCGAATACTGTGGCAGTTTTATTCTTCTTTACTGCTTCCCTGAGAAAATCCAGGGTTCCGTAGAAAATATTGTCGCCCAGAATAAGAAAAGCGCTGCTGTTACCAATGAATTTTTCTCCGATAATGAAAGCCTGAGCGATCCCTTTAGGCTCCGGCTGAAGGGCATACTCGATCTTTAACCCGATATGAGAACCGTTCCCGAACAGTTTTTTATAGTATGGAAGAGTTTCCTTATTTGAGATTATCAGTATTTCGCTTATGCCTGACAAAATTAGAGTGCTTAGAGGATAATAGATCATTGGTTTATCGTAAACCGCAATGAGCTGTTTGCTGTACAGGCTCGTCATCGGATACATTCTGGTTCCTGATCCGCCAGCAAGGATTATTCCTTTAGTTTTCATACTCATGACCTCACTTCATGATAAGTTCCGTTTTTGATAGCCTCTATCCACCCTTTATTGCCGATATACCAGTCAATCGTATCTTTTATTTTATCGTCGAATCTGAAAGCGGGTTCCCAGCCGAGTTCGTTCTTTATCTTTGATGCATCTATCGCATACCGCCTGTCGTGGCCTAGCCTGTCTTTTACATATTTTATCAGCGAATGAGGCTTTTTTAAATGATCGAGTATCATTTTAACGATATCAATGTTCTTCATTTCGTTGTTGCCGCCGATATTGTATACTTCTCCTGCCCTTCCGTTCTCAAGGACTTTCATGATCGCTGAGCAGTGGTCTTCAACATACAGCCAGTCCCTTATCTGCATACCGTCACCGTAAACGGGAAGTTCTTTATCTTCAAGTGCATTGGAGATCATCAGCGGTATCAGCTTTTCAGGGAACTGGTACGAGCCGTAATTGTTCGAGCATCTGGTCGTTAAAACGGGAAAGCCGTATGTATCGAAATATGATTTTGCTATCAGGTCGGCAGATGTTTTTGATGCTGAATATGGAGAATGAGGGTCTAACGGCGTATTTTCTGAAAATTTTTTATCAGGATCGTTCTCGGGAAGAGTTCCGTAAACCTCGTCCGTCGAAATCTGAACAAATCTTTTTCCCGCAATATCATCTTTCCAGAATTTTCTTGCTGTGTTGAGCATTGTGGCTGTTCCGAGCACATTCGTTCTTATAAACACATTCGGATCATCTATAGAGCGGTCCACATGAGACTCCGCGGCAAAATTGACAACTCTTTCAGGTTGATATTCCACAAATACCCTTTCTACTATTACAGGATCGCAGATGTCGCCCTTAACAAAAATATATCTTCCGGGAAATTCATTCTCTATACCATAAAGATTCTGAGGGTTGGCGGCATAAGTCATACTGTCCAGGTTTATCAGCTTTATATCATCATACTTCTTCAGAACATATCTGACAAAATTCGATCCGATAAATCCCAATCCACCGGTTATTAAAATTGATCTCATGGCTAATCCCGTAAATTCCTTTCAATATACTCAGAATTTTCGCTATTTTCAATTATTTTCAATTTTAACTAATCTCAAATTCAATATTCTTGAAAATTTGACAGCACCAGTTTTATTTAAATGATCACAATCATAGAAATCTGATTTTATGAACGATGAATCTCCAGAATAATCCCAGAATTCTATATTGTATTTCTTTGAGATTACTGAAATGTCAGAATTGTATTTGTATAAGTTATCCCGATCTATAAATTTTCTATACTCATAGTATTGTGGTACCGAGAATAATATTGGTTTAATGCCCCTGCTCAATAGAATTTTAATAAAATCCTCAAGATCGTTTTTAACTTCCTGATATTCATCTGATAATGATATCAATTCGCTAAAGTAATTAGCCCTGTTAATATAATGACTTTCGCTGAAGAGTTGGTCATTTGTTCCTTCGAAGGTAACAAACCCCTTTATCAATGAATCTCTAACATTAATTCCTTTCTCGACTTTAAAATTTAATATTTTGTAATTTTTATACTGCAAATAGTTACAAATACTTGTTTTTAATAAAGATATAGATACCTTTGGCTTGAACCCAAACAGAAAAGGAGAAACATCCTCCAACAAATACATCCGGTCTTTATATATTATTCCGTTACCATAGTATGACCAGATGTCCCACAATCCTTGTGAAGATGTGTATAAAGAATGGTGGTCAACATTAATAAAAACATATCTCAAATTAGAGAGTGAATCTAAATATCTCATTGTCAGTCGTTTGTCAAAATATATACTCTGATTCAAATTTGCTAAATTATAAGCGTAATTGTCGAATTGAGTAGGATCCACACCATAATTAGCGTGAGAATTTCCCAATATTAGAATTTGTATTGAATCTTTATAAGTTAGAAGCCCTTTTAATTTTTCTTTATGGAGGGAATTCATGTTACGCAAAAAGATATCGAACGGAAAAACTACAAGTACTGCAAAGATCAACATAAAGAACAATAAATTAAAAGTAAACTTACGCATCAATTATTCCTAAAATTGAAAATATATGAATTCTTGCTGATCACCCGAGTAAAATATTATAAAACCTATCAGAGAATAATAAATCAACCAGCGAACAGGCTTGGATATTTTTAGTCCACTTATGTCAAGAGCATTATCTTTATGCCTTTGCAACCACTCAATTAAAATATAACCTGTTAATATTAATAATAAATAATTATCAAATCCGATACCTTCATTTTTTGGAATCTGAAGCTTGAAATCAGTTATTATTCTTCCAATGTATTTGAAGGCAGTACTCATATCTTTCGCCCTAAAGAATATCCACGCTGTAATGACAATAACTATATTGATAAACCATTCACATATTATTACAAAATAATTATTCTTTTTTATATTTAATTTTCTGAAAAGTTTTTTCCTTGGTTTTCTTAGAATATGATATAAAAATATTACCATACCATGAATAATACCCCATGTAATGAATGTGAAATTCGCTCCATGCCATAAACCAGTAAGGAACCATGTTACAGATATACCTGTCGAATAAATAATTAAATCAGAGCTTATTCCAAAAACCTTATTTGAACTGATTTTTCTCGATAGTGAAAATGAAACAGGCAGAAATACATAATCTCTAAACCATAGTGTTAAAGAAATGTGCCATCTCCTCCAGAATTCAGTTATATCTCTTGAGAAATAAGGATATGCAAAATTTCTATTCAAGTCGAATCCGAATAAACGCGCAGAACCTATTGCAATATCAGAGTAACCTGAAAAGTCTCCGTATATCTGAATTGTGTAAAATATCGCTCCTACAATCAAAGTTATTCCTGATACATCGCTGTAATTATCAAATATGTTATTTACTACTCGAGCGCAATTATCCGCTATAACAACTTTCTTAAAAAGACCCCATAATATTTGTCTCAATGCGTCTGTGGCTTTGGAATCATCAAACACTCTTTTTTTACTTATCTGAGGAAGAAGAGTTATTGGACGCTGGATAGGTCCTGAAAGGAGAATTGGAAAAAAGCTGAGACTCAGAAGAACATCTACGACATTATAATCGGATCTTAATTTCCCCTGATAGACATCAATTATATAACTCAATGAAAGAAAAATATAGAAGCTGATACCTAGTGGTAATATTATATTTATCGATGATATATTTACAACAACACCTATTTTTGAAGAAAGAGTTACAAAACTGTCAATGAAGAAATTCAAGTATTTGAATACCGCAAGAACCGAAATATCGATCAAAACTCCTGTCACAAAAAATAATTTCCTGTACTTCTTGTTTTTTCCGATCAATATACCGAGTGAATAATTAAAACTCGCTAATCCTGAAAGTAAGAACAAAAATCTCCAGTCCCAATATCCATAAAAGAAATAACTGGCGGTAAGAAGCAGTAAGTTTTGATGCTTATAATTCTTGTTGAATAAAACCCAGTAGAGAAAGAACAACACAGCTAAAAATATTGCGTACTCAATCGAATTAAAAAGCACAGGTTTTGATCTCCAAAATTATCATTTCTAAAAAATATTTAAGTCTTTTTTTCATTCTCAGATATTATCTCTCTGTATATCTGTATCAAATTATCCACGATTTTATTAGGATCATGCCTTTTCATTGCTGTTTCCCGTGCTTTCCCGCTGAATCTAATTGCCTTTTCATGATCTTTATAAAGTTCCAATATAGCACCCGCCATAGACCATGGGTCTCCGTCCTGGATCAATATGCCGGATTCATCGTCTTTTAGAAGGCTTGAAGTTCCTCCTGTATTGGTAGCGATTATAGGCATACCCAAAACCATTGCTTCGCAAATACTGTTTGGACTGTTCTCAATATGAGAAGGATGCACGAAAACATCAGAATTCTGCATAAGTTTTATCATTTCGGAAGATGAATTTATCCGACCGATGAAATTAATGTTTTCTGACATTTTTTTACCATACTTCTTTTTACAAATTACAACAGATTCGCTATACTCGTTGATCCCGATAATATTCCATATAATTTGAAAATTCGCTACTTTTTCAAGAAGCTCGGTTGCTTCAATGACTGTTTCAAGCCCCTTATAAATCGATCCGCTTATTATGCTCAACAATCTGATTTCCTTCCCATCAAATCTCTTGTTCCATTTTTGTAAAAAAAATTCTTCTCTTATTGCCTCATCACAATGGAAATATCTTGCGTGTGGACCTAGAATGCTGGCACATCTTCTATCCCAGTCGGTTCTACCTAAAAAATATTTAGATTTCTCATAATATGCCTTCTCTCTCATAACGACTTTTTTTCTCCTATGATAGTCGTTTAAAGATGACATTAGTTTAATCTTCAATTTCAATAATGTAAAATGCCTAACATCTTCTTGTGATAGGCCTGAAAAATATTTATGAAAATAAGAATGGTAAACTGCCTGAATATGAAAAACCGTAGGAATATTTGTTTTGAAAAGAACCATTCCTAGATCAGATTCTGTCCCAAATACCTGGATGATATCTGGATTTACTCTTTTAACTACCTCATAGTATTTATCTCCGATATTTTCATCAATAACCTTCATGAAAAAATATGAAAACAAGACTTTGTATTTAGAAAATTCATCGCTGGGAACGTGCCATAAGGTTAACTTTCCAATATTGTGTTTTTCAATAACTATACATTTTGCTTTGAAAGCTATATGTAATTCTAAATTTTCTCTTTCCAGTATGTTTTTTGCCAGCGATACAACCCAACTTCCACTTGTCAGATCATCTCGGATTTGTACGGGACTAAACCATAATATCTTAATAATATTCTCCTAATAAAAGTTTAACCTGCGTAAAATGAACAATTTACGAACTAAATAAAATAATATCAAACTTTTCTTTAAATTATTCATTCCAGATTCCATTAGCCTTATTATTAATTAGTTTTCTGTACTGAATTGCAGCTAACACAGGCCCAAATAGATTTGTAAGAACTATTGCTAAAGCAAGTCCTTCAGTACCCATTTTACAAATTTTAATTAAATAATAGGTCAAGGGGTAAAATGTAAGCGCAGATAGAACAGAGTAATATAGCTGCAATTTAATTTTGCCGACTCCGTTTATGAACATATTATAAATACCGCCGTATGTATAGACGATAAAATACAGTAAAAGTAATGCGGATAAACCGAAACTTATTTTGATCTCTTCACCGACCCAGATAGCGTATATCCAGTTTGAAAGAAGAAGAACAATAATCCCAAGAGTACTCATTATTACCCATATCTTTATCAGTTTGGAGACACTATTTCTTATCCATAAAACATCTGATATTTTCCATGCTTCAGTGTATGCAGACCAAAAAGGCACCATAATGATACTGAAAACCATGTTTAAGGTGGAGAACAGCTTGTAAGCGATATTATAGGGTGTAACCTCCGCCGGACCGAAACATTGAGCAATAATTATATTGGAGGACTGATAAAGTATAAGTCCGGATACTTGAATTATAAAAAATTTGATCCCAAGGCTAAAAAGAGAGCCTGCATAATTTATTCTGACACAGGTAAATGACGGTGAGATCTCTTTGTACCTCCCTGAAAACAGGATTATAGAATAAACAACCATAACAATAACAGGAGGCAGACTTAAAGCTATACCTAAAAAGATCAGTGATCCTTCAGTAGTCTTAGTCAGAATATAGATAATCGCAATTGATAACAGATTTGCCAGCGGTCCTATAATGTTAGATTCAGCAGGTTTCTGATCGGCATATAAAACTATCCCGATAAGCTTTAGAACAAATTGAAGAAAAAATAACGAAAAAACAATGTTTACAAGAATTACAAGCTCGTGAAGCATATTCTGATCAGTATTGAATACTTGCGTCCAGTCTATATAACTGCTAGTTAAGACTGATATTATTACAAGAATAACTGAAACCGCAGAAAGAATTGTGTAAGTTGTGCTTACATATATCCTCGCCATTTTATAATCCTTTACTGCAAGACACTCAGCAAGTCTATTACGAAGGCCCGAACCTAACCCGATCTCAAAAAAACTGAACCATACCATTAACGATGACACCGTCAGCCAGATACCGTATCTTTCCTGATCAAGATAATCAAGGCATAACGGCACCATTGCAAACCCAATTATAATGCTTATGAATTTTATAAGAAATGAAGCTATTATATTTTTCTTAATACTTATAGACCTTTTATGGCCTTTAAATATATTATTTATTAACAGCAAAACTATTCTCTGTTTCAGTAATTCTTAACCTTTTCATCTTTTCCGGATTCTTGATCTTGAACTCACTCAGGTCAATATTTTTATGATATATACCTGCTGATACACCAGCAAGAAATACTGTGATAAATCCGCTGTATGAAATAAGAAACCCTGAGACTGTAAAATTATAAACAAAATATGTAATAACAAAATAGGCAGGGAGTATATAAATATAAGATTTTGTATCTTGAGACTTAGTGAGACTTCTGCTGAAATACGCCAGAAAAAACATTACAAAAATAATTGTACAAATCACACCCCTCAAATATGCTTCTTCGAGGATCAGATTATGTATTCCTCCCTCTTTTCCCATCGACCATTTAAGGCCCTGATTTATTGCCACCATACCAGCAAAATAATGAGGATTATCAAGCGTATCGCCAAAACCGATAAGTAATTTTTCTGGAATAGCTTTTATCGTATATGAATAATAAAGCATTCTGGCAGACATTGTATCTTCAAACACTCTTCCCATAGCATCTGAAGTTTTCGTAAAGTCTTTTTTCCCTAAATTGTAAAGAAAAGGAGCAAGTATCACAAGCATAATAACTCCGACCCGAATAATCAGCCTTTTTCTGTCAATATTTGTATAAAAATACAGATAATGCACAACAGTGCAAGCAATGAATCCCAGCCATATGCCTCTGCTAAAAATAAGTGTTATATTGAAAACGAAGAATGATATTAAAAACCATTTTACAGTCTTGTTTTTTGTAAAAAAATATACTGTATAGATTGCCATAGTCAAGAATATCCCGTGTGAACCTGGTTCTAAAAATAATCCCGAAGATCTGAAATATCCTTTAAACGCCACATTAAAACTTCCTATCCTAAAAAAATACTTATATATAAAAAATTGAATAGTACCGATGACAGAAGTTGCTATACCTAAATATATAACTACTTTTAAAAAAGAAGAAATGAATTCCTTTGAGACAAGAAATCTGACAAAAAAGAAAACAATGAAGGCTGTCCAATATAAAGTAATTAATGCTTCTTTTCTATTTTGAGTTATATTACCCAATTCATAATGTAAAAAAAATAATCCGATTGCTAATAATAAATATATTATCAAATATTTCTCATAAGTTAACAATTTTCTGTCAAATAGATTTTTTTTGGAGTTAGAAAGAATATATATTACAGCGTATAACATAAGAAATGAGGCTAGCATTTTATCACCACCACGAAAATCGTACATCAATGTTGACCAAGCCCATGCCGTACTTGATTTAAAAAAAGCTCCGAATGCGAACCATAATAAAATAACAGAATCCGATATTTTGTTTTTTGTTTTAGATTTAAAAACTGTGTATACTATAAAGAGAAATGTAATCCACAAATAGAGATTAAATGCAATACTGTTATATGAAATTTCATGTCGCATTAATAATCACGCGTTATATGTGTACCCGTTTTACACAATTAATGTCCAATAGATTTCTTCAGTTTATGGATTATACCTACCTTTTTTTCTTTTTCGTAAACAAGAAAAATAAGGAAGCTTATAAAAAAAGCGGAAGTTGTTGCAGTTATTGCTACTTTTCTTCCTTGAGGTCTGACATGCTTATCATAAATGTCAGGCTTATCAAGTATATTCATAACCGGCTTAGATCTCTCCTCCTCGATCTTTAATAGTTCAATCTGTTTTCGCAACATTACTTCAAGGTCAGTTGTAAGCTGTATCTCTTTAGCTTTTTTTTTGACCTGAAGAGATAGAGAAGGTGATATAAGTTTCGCGTTTTTCTCCTGAAATTCGAGAAGATCCGCTTCCAATTCTAGTAAATGTTTCTCAACTTCCTTAAGCCTTATTTCAGTAAAAATTATACTCTGCTTGATTTGGCTTTTGAGTTCGTTCTGAAGATAATATGTGATCGCATCAACATAATTCTGAACAATATCTGCACTTAGCTTCTTCTCTTTCGTTGTTATAGTTAATGTGATAAGAGTTGTTTCTTTGTCTTCCCTTAAACCTGTTGATGCCCTTAACACTCTAAGTGCATATTCATACTTCATGTTTTCTGAAACGGGTAATTTGTCAAGTTCCCAAAATTGAATCAGGTTCACTGAGTCAGGAAAGGATATAGTTTTATATTTTTTATCTATTATCTGCTTCATAATACGCCTGCTGTTGATTACATCCGGCAGATAATAACCTTCTGGTTTAGCTCCGAGACCAAGAGAAGCTGCAAGCTCTTTTAAAGGTCCTCCCTGATCCTTTGTTATAGGGTAAAGGGATACTGACGACATATAATATCTCGTAGCAGTGAGGACATAAACAACAGACAAAACAGCTGCCGTAAAAGTAATTATTGTTATCGGTTTTTTATATTTCCAAAGAATACCGATCAGATAAAATACATCTATACCTTTTTCACTCTCAGCTGTTTCATTATTTTTACTTATCATAATTTCTTTTGTCATTTTTATACAGCTCCAATTTATCTACAGTCTACCGTCTATCATATTTTTTTCAAGTATGCTCTTTACATCGTACACTACTGCATTTTTATCTTTCTTCATTTTGTTAAGGTCGATCTTTCTGAACTCGTCATGAGCGACTGCGCAGATAACGGCGCTGTAATTTTTGCCCGGTTTTGCTATAAGATCGACATCGTACTCTTCTTTGACCTCATGCTTGTCCGCCCACGGATCGTAAACATCCACCCTGCATCCGAATTCATTAAGCTCATTTATTATATCGATCACTCTTGAATTTCTTATGTCCGGACAGTTTTCCTTGAAAGTCATACCGAGAACAAGCACTCTTGAATTTTTTATCGTGTGTCCCTTGCCGATCATCAGTTTTATAACCTTATTTGCTACGAATGTCCCCATATTGTCATTGATCCTTCTTCCGGCTAGAATTACCTCAGGATGGTAGCCGATCTCCTCTGCTTTGTGAGTAAGATAGTATGGATCTACGCCTATACAGTGCCCTCCCACAAGCCCCGGTCTGAAAGG
>Ga0116162_10000786_pt1 | contig 21989 bp, 19 predicted proteins | sample AD_UKC105_MetaG_FD_89875 | JGI IMG/M metagenome (GOLD analysis project Ga0116162, IMG submission 89875) | Active sludge microbial communities of municipal wastewater-treating anaerobic digesters from Hong Kong - AD_UKC105_MetaG | ecosystem: Engineered > Bioreactor > Anaerobic > Digestate...
GACGACGAAGATTAAGTTCAAAAAAAATGTTCCCTTGCGTAAACAAAAACATGAATAGTTGTTTACGCAAAAGAACAAAAATCAAAACTTTTCAATATCAACAAAATCGTTACCTTTTATTTTTCAAATATTTACAATCAGACTTATTGCTTCACAAAATTTCCCGAAATTACTCTTTCGCCATCAACAATGCTTAGCACATAAGCACCACGCTTAAGCGTTGATATATCAACATCGGCACCTTCGCATGCGCATAAATCGAGTACTAACTGTCCGTTTGCATGCCTTATTTCTATTCGTGCGTTGGAATTTACATTTCCGTTGTACTCAATACTTAACATATCGAGCGCAGGGTTTGGATATAATTTCAAGCCACTACTATTAACAGCAACATCATTAACAGCATTTTGCACCGATGGATCGATAAGCAATAAAGTACCAAAAATATCGGCAGTAATGTAGCTATCGTTTGCTTTCGACTGCGGAAGGTAAACGCTCCCTATAAAATTCTCACGTGTGGTAGTTTCATCGTTATCGCAGTAAGCCAACGAAAAGCCCATTAGCTTGTTGTGATGCAGGTACACCCTGCTGGCTTCGGGATTCGACGGATTAAAGCTTTTTGTGTAATTCTTAATAGCCACCTCCCACAAATAAGTGTTTTCGCCAATGGTATCCATTTTACAAATCAAATTGTTTTTCAGATTTATTGTATTTCCGGTACCACCATCAATGGCGTCATAATCGAAGCTAATATGATAGGCAAAAGCATTGTAGTTGTATAAATGGTCGCCTTTCGAACGATCCTCATCGATGAATATCTCCAAACAATCGTCGTTCCAATAGTTATCGGTAGGATTAACATGATCGTCAGATAATGAATCATCGACAATTTCGGCCAGCAGGTAAAGATAGAGACTGTCCCAAGCCAGTTTAAAACGGCCTTCGAAATCACCAGCCTTCATGGTTTCGTTATAAGGAATCCACACCTGATCAATCGGGAACCATTCGGCATCGGCCCAACAGGCGTCGTTAGCACTACCGTCGATAACAACAGGCTCGGCTGTATGGTAGGCATACATGGTATCTTGTTGGGTACGTTGTGCAAAACCCAATTGCGACAAAACAACAAGCAAAAGAACAAGTATTAACTTTGTATTCATAAGGTTCATAATAAACAAAATTTTAATAGTTAGTAAGAAGTGCAAAATAACCGATAATTCATCGTAACTGCAACAAATTTGGTTTGATTATATCAGATAAAAAGATAATTTCGTGCTTGAAAACAAGCCAATAGTACATGCGTAAATACAAACATCTTTTTTTTGATCTTGACAATACACTTTACGATTTTGAACACAACTCGTACCTGGCTTTAAAATCGGCTTTCAAAAAGCTTGATCTTTTAGGCCAAATTGCTTCGTTCGACGAATATTTTAGCGTTTATTCTGCAATAAACGAAGCCCTATGGGCCGAATACCGCGAACAACGTATGCCTAAAGAAATTCTTCGGGGCAAAAGGCACATCGACAGCCTTGCCCACTTTGGCATTATGCCCAAAACTGAAGCCACCCAAATTGACGACCTTTACCTGAAAGAAATGACCGGACAAACAGAACTTTTTCCGTGTACGGTTGAAGTACTTACCGAACTTAAAAAGCGAGGTTACATAATTCATATAATTACCAACGGGTTTAAAGAGGTTCAGCACGACAAATTACACAACACCGGGCTAATTAAATACCTCACCAACATATACATATCGGAAGAGATTAAAGCCCCCAAACCCTCGCGTGAAATATTCGAACATGCCATAAAAAGCAGTAATGCGCGAAAAAAAGAAAGCTTGATGATTGGCGATTCGTGGGAAAGCGATATTATTGGTGCTAAAAATTTTGGTATCGACCAGGTTTTTTTCAAACTGAACAACAACGAGGTAGAATATGGCACATTGGGTGAACCCACTTATACCATTTCGAAACTTGATGAATTATTAAATATTTTACACTAAGAAAAGATGAAGAAGTTATTTAGGGGAGTATTGTTTTTATTGGTTGTTGCGGGGGCTTTAGCAATTTTTAAGCCCGACCAAAGCAATTTCGAAAATTGGCTGAAAGACTATTCGGCACGTAAAAGGGGCAATGCAAAAGGCGAAAATGTTGTTGAAAAGCTGGTTGACAAAGGCGTTACTACAGCCGAGCAATTACAAATACTAGCAACCTACCAGTACAACAATCACTATGTATTTTCAACTGTTGAAGCCCATGCAAATGGCGAAAAACTAACTTTTGTTGGCGTAGCCGGAACTTGGATTCCACTGCCTTAACATCGCATTGCTATTTCGTAAGCATTTAAAAACTGCATGTACTACCTGACTCTTAAAATCGCTTCGTTCAAAAAGTGATTATAATAAAGCGTATCGACATGCAGTACAACACCATGCATCTGAGCCCGACTCGAAAGATTGTCAATTATTGTTGCGGTCTTTCTTTCGGGCGATGAATGTAAAACAAAGCTATTCCCTTCAGTAAGCAAACTATCAAAACTAATTTCATGAATTCGCCATAATTTCATCGGAACTTCATCTCCCTCATAAGTAATTACTTTGCTATTTTTTTGCATCAGCTCATTAAAATATTTGTCGCGATGCGCCGAATAGCTCATGCCATAAATCAAAGCATTTTCAACAAAAGGACTTCCCTTCCAAGTTGGCTCAATCAACAACCAATCATTACCGTCAAGATCATTCGCTACATAACCTTGTATATCGGCTCTATGGAGTTTGGATTCATCGATATAACTAAAAGACTCGACAAGTTTCGAACCAGTAGAAAAAATAAAAACCAAAGGCAAAACAAACGCAACAATCTTTACAACTTTCGGCTTTCGTATTCGTCCTTCAAAAAACATCAAAATTTGAAAAAGCAAAAATGCATAAACTGTGAACACTGGAGCCAAATAGTGGTTTTTAAAGTGTTTTATTGTCATTAAAATTTGAACCGAAATTATTAACACTGAACCTATTAAAAAAACTAAGCGTGGTTTATTTTGCCGATATTGTCTATTGTAAATCAAGAAAATAGCACTTACGATCATCAAAACAATCAACAAAAATAATTCGGGATTGAAGCGAAAAATATTCATAACATTTTCAACCATATTGTCAATGTTGAATATTCTGTTTTCGCCAGCACCATATTGACCGTCGTGCAATAGAATACTTTTAATAAAGCGCCAATAGTCGTCAAACTTATCAATTACAGGCAACACAAAAACAAAAAACGAAACGATTACTGTTCCAAAATATAAAAAAAGATTATGCTTGTTTTTGATAAATAAAATTGGTAAAAACAATAAAGGCATATAATTAAATTTGGCAGCAAAGCCCATTGCCATAACTACACCGCTCCAAACAGCAAACTTTTTAGGTGCTTGGTTTTTAAACCCAAAAAGAATGTACCCCAAAACAAAAAGTGCAGTTACCAGCATAAAAAACATTTCGGAATTAACCCGGTTTACAACCATTAACAACACATCGTTATAAAAAACACCTGCTTGAAGAATAAAAATGTACAACATTTTCAAACCTCTTTTTATGCCGAAAAATCCGATCAGATAATTTAAAACCGCAGTCAAAGTTGCACCGGCCAACATTATTGAATTCAAATAAAAATCGGGTCGCGAGATTACATCAACTGCAATTGCATCTTTACCTGAAAATATATGTACAACACTAATTACCAAACCACAAAATATTTGCAACGGGGTACCCGGATGATCGAAATGACCTATCCTGTTAAATTTCAACAATGCACAATTTAACCCATTAATCAAATACGGATACTCAGGGTCGATTGCCCGCGATGAAAAACTATCGAAGTAAAACAATAAAAAAATACTCCAAGCAATTAACAACAAGGGCAACACCAATATTGAAATATGCTGTTTAAGCTTCGACATTATTTAAATTTGATTTTTCGGGCAGCAAATAAGCTCATTTTTATCAACAACCAACCATGGCTAAACCTGCTTATTTGGGTAGAACCATATTCCCTGTCGCGATAACGAACAATTACTTCAGTAATTTTCAGGTTCAGTTTTGCAGCACCAAAAAGCAAATCAAAATCGCCAAAAGGATCAAAATCGCCAAAATAACTACGGTTTGCTATTATTTTATCATAATCGGTTTTAAACAAAACTTTTGTACCGCACAACGTATCTTTTAAACGTTGACCCAACAAATAAGAAAAGAACCAACCGAAGAATTTATTTCCCAAGAAATTCAAATAACGCATTGCTTCGTCTTCCATTGGATAAACCAACCTGCAGCCATTTATGAACTCTCCCTTATTCATTTTTAGAGCATCGTAAAACTTAGGCATATCTTCGGGCGGAGTAGTTAAATCGGCATCGAGAATCATTAACACTTCGCCCGATGCTTTTTCAAATGCTTCACGAACCGCGTTGCCCTTTCCTTTGCCACTTTGTTTCATCACCTTAATATCCACATTGGAGTATTGTGCCTGTACCCTTAACATCTCATCGTATGTTCCGTCAGACGAATTACCTTCGATAAAAATAAACTCCTGATGAGAGCCAAATTTTGGTGTGCGTTTAATTGCATTCTCTATATTCCCTTTTTCGTTTCGGGCAGGCACCACAACGCTTACTGAATATTCAGCATCGATCAAACTTACAGGGCGTGCAGTCAAAAACTGAATCAATGCAAGATTATTCAAGCCAGGCAAATTGGCCAAGAACTTATTGAATATCAAATTAATCAGTGGAATATACTTTGGAAAGAACAATTTCTTTTCAACTTTGATAATCTCATAATTCTCTAATTTCAGAATATTTTCAATATCCTGAGTCGATAACCAATTCTGAAGAGGTTGTTTTGCTTTTATTCCAAAAAACTCGCCCAAATGCAAAATGGGCTCCCACAAATAATTATAGCTCGATATAATTATCTTTGTTCGAGGTGTTACATAGGCCCTTAGGTTTCGAAAAAAAAGCTGTACGTCCCATAGCGAAGTCAATAAATCGGAAATAATTACATAGTCGAATGTTTTATCAGAAACAAAATAATTAACATCGGCAACCATAAAGTCCAAATGCGGATATTTCTCTTTTGCAATTTCAATTACAGTTGGCGAAAAATCAACTCCTATACCATACGAAGGTTTAACTGCATTTAACAAGTCGCCGGTTGAGCAACCCAATTCAATAACATTTGCCCCCTCAGGAATAATAAAAGAATATTGTCGTTCTATTGTTTTTTGATAAAATCGGTTTCGCTTTTTCCATTTATCACGTTTAGAAGCATTTTTCTCAAAATAATCGAATAGTTTTTTTTGTCCTTTTTCCATTTTACTAAATATGAAATAATATAAGGACGCAAATATAAAAGGATTACCTCAATTATCCGAACAATATAATTATTTACACTGTGCCACAGTCAAAAATATCGGAAAGAAGCGCTCCCCTTGTGCCGTTTCTTTTCGGTATTTTAAACTTGAATCGAAATGTTTTATTTCAAAACCATTGCTTTGTAACAAGTGTTCAACTTTTTGTTGCGAAAATCCAAAATGAGCAATCCCATCGTTGTTCGAATGAAAAGATCCATCTTCTTCATCGAGATCGATCCAACAAAAAACTCCACCCGGCTTTAACGACTTGCGAATTTGCTTAAGCAACACATCGAGTTTTTCGATATGGTGCAACACCAACATCGAAGCTATCAAATCGAACTTACTGTCATCTACTTCGTCGCATACAAAATCCGATTTGAGCAATTTAACATTTTGGTAACCAAATGCATCACGTTTTTTACCCACCTCGGCCAACATACCTTCCGATGTATCGCAAAAAGTAACTTCAGCAGCACTATCCACAAACCTGTAGCCCAACAAACCCGTTCCGCATCCGTAATCGAGCACATGTTGTGTTTTTTTTAAATCAACATATTTTCCAATTAATGCCCAAACATTGTTTGTAAGTTCCAGTCTGTCGGGGTTAACATCCCATGTTGCTGCTTTTATATCAAAAGAATTTCCTTTAATGTTCATCGTTCTTTAATTTTAAAACCCTTACTTTTGTGGGTTGATCATTTTCCCTGATTTACGAATTTTCAAACACCTCAAAACAAGTTCAACATCAAATTTGTTGCCTTGTTTTATTGGCAAAATAACAACTTTATTACTAAGAGAAGAAAAGATGACCTATAAAAAAATATATATCGTTTTACCAGCACTGCTATTTGTTGCATTGTTGTTTTTTACCGCTTACACACCCGAGAATATCGATGAAAGAAGTACAAGCAACGCCCCTCAACGCAAAACCGAATCGTTCCAATATGTAACACCGCCACCCCTACCGAAACAATTGAGCTTTGCGGGCGAAAATGTTCCTTTAGAACAATTCGATATTATGGAACGCTTCGATCGCGAGCTAATTGTGAATTGCTATTTTCATTCGCAAACCATTCGATTTATTAAGCTTGCTCCTCGCTATTTCGACATTATTGAACCCATTCTGAAAAAGAACAACATACCCGACGACTTTAAATACCTCGCCGTTGCCGAAAGCGGTTTCGATCCTCGCGCCCTCTCGCCTGCCGGTGCCGCAGGTATTTGGCAATTATTGCAAGGCACTGCACGCGATTACGGGCTCGAAGTTACAAGCGAAGTTGACGAACGTTACCACATCGAAAAAGCTACCGAAGCAGCCTGCAAATACCTGCACGAATCGTATGAGAAATATGGCGACTGGACAACCGTGGCCGCATCGTACAATGCAGGTCGAAAAGGGATCGACCGCCAGGTTGAACGCCAAAAAGTAAGCCACTATTACGACATGCTTTTGAGCGAAGAAACCAACCGATATGTATTTCGAATCCTCGCACTGAAAACAATACTCGAGAACCCCGAAACTTATGGCTTCAATATTCCCAAAAACGAAATCTACCCAAAACTGAAAGCCAAAACAATCGAAGTAAAAACATCGATACCCGATTTTGCAGTTTTTGCCAACCAACACAACACCAACTACAAAATATTAAAAGAGATGAACCCTTGGTTGCGCGACACAAAGCTCACCATACAAGCTGACAAGACCTACGAAATTAAAATATTAACCAACAAACATCATCAACAAGATTAGCATTCGGATGGCCAAAACACAAAATAAAACAGAGGCAACAACCCCAATGATAAAAGTTAGGGGCGCAAGGGTACACAACCTTCAAAACATTAATGTCGATATTCCTCGAAACAAACTCTCGGTAATAACCGGATTAAGTGGCAGCGGAAAATCTTCGCTGGCATTCGACACCATTTATGCCGAAGGGCAACGCCGTTACATCGAAACGTTTTCGGCTTATGCACGTTCGTTTTTGGGCAACCTCGAACGCCCCGATGTTGATGAGATATCGGGGTTGAGCCCGGTAATATCAATTGAACAAAAAACAACCAACAAAAACCCCCGCTCAACCGTTGGTACGGTAACCGAGATCTACGACTTTTTACGTTTGTTGTATGCCCGTGCCGGTGAAGCTTTCTCGTACAATACCGGCGAAAAAATGGTCAAATACTCCGAGCAAAAAATACTCGACCTCATACGGGAGAAATTTAATGACCAAAAAATACTCGTTCTTTCGCCTATGGTGAAAGGCCGAAAAGGCCATTACCGCGAACTTTTTGAGCAAATACGAAAAAAAGGCTACCTGCATGTGCGTGTCGATGGATTGGTGCAGGAACTTTTACATGGCATGAAGCTCGATCGGTACAAAAACCACTTTATAGAAGTGGTAATCGACAAACTTAAAGTTGACGAAGCATCGGATAAACGACTGAAAGAATCGGTGCAAACCGCTATGAAACAAGGCAACGGCATTATTATGGTACTCGACCACGACAGTGGTGAAGTTAAATATTACAGCCGACACCTGATGTGCCCCACCACAGGCATTTCGTACACCGAACCGGCACCTCACAACTTCTCGTTTAACTCGCCACAAGGTGCATGCGAAAAATGTAATGGCTTGGGTATAGTTCCCCAACTCGATCAGGAAAAAATAATCCCCGACAGGAATTCGAACATTTACAAAGGAGGCATTTCTCCACTAGGCGTTTACCGAAATGCTGTAATATTTTGGCAAATCGAATCGATTTTGGAACAATACGAATGCGACCTTAAAACACCAATTAAAGAAATCCCCGACGAAGCTATAGATAAGATTTTATACGGAACCAGCGAACGGATACAACTAAAAAACTCGCCACTCGGAGCCAATATCAATTATTTTATGAGCTACGAAGGCGTTGTAAAATATGTCGAAAACCAAAACGACGATTCCGCATCGGGGCAAGCGCAAAAATGGGCCAGCCAATACATTAAAGAAGTGACCTGCCCCGAATGCAATGGCCAACGCCTTAAGAAAGAATCGCTTTGGTTTAAAATCGATAATAAAAACATTAGCGAAGTAGCCCAAATGGATTTGATTGAATTGGGACAATGGCTTAACGGGCTCGAAAACCGCATGAGCGATCGCCAAAGGCAAATTGGCACCGAAGTAATCAAAGAAATTCGCGACAGGCTTGGCTTCATGCTCGATGTAGGTTTGGAATACCTTACGTTAGATAGGCCGGCCAAAACACTTTCGGGTGGCGAATCGCAACGCATACGCCTGGCAACACAAATTGGCTCGCAACTGGTCAATGTGCTGTACATTCTCGACGAACCCAGCATTGGTCTTCATCACCGCGACAACCTACGACTCATCAAATCGTTGGAACAATTGCGCGACACCGGTAACTCGGTTGTTGTTGTAGAACACGACAAAGAAATGATGCTCAATGCCGATTATGTTGTTGACCTTGGCCCTTACGCAGGCAGGCACGGTGGAAGAATTATGGGAGCAGGCAAACCCAACGAAATTATAAACGGAAGTTCGCTTACCGCACAATACCTCAGGGGTGAAAAGAAAATAGATGTACCCGCCAAACGCCGCGAAGGAAATGGCAAACAACTTGAAATAAAAGGCTGCACAGGCAACAACCTCAAAAACATTGATGTAAAATTCCCGCTAGGAAAATTTATATGCATCACAGGTGTTTCGGGCAGTGGAAAATCAACACTAATTAATGAAACACTGCAACCACTATTAAGCCAACATTTCTACCGATCGTTAAAAGATCCGCTTCCATATAAAACAATAAACGGCATTGAAAACATCGATAAAGTTGTGCAAGTTGACCAATCGCCATTGGGCCGAACACCCCGCTCAAACCCGGTTACTTATACAGGCGTTTTTTCCGACATTCGCAATCTTTTTACCCTGTTGCCCGAAGCTAAAATACGCGGCTACAAACCCGGACGCTTCTCGTTTAATGTTAAGGGAGGCCGTTGCGAAGAGTGCCAGGGTGGCGGCATGAAACTAATTGAAATGAACTTTCTGCCCGACGTGTACGTACATTGCGACAAGTGCAACGGACGCCGTTACAACCGCGAAACCTTGGAAGTACGCTACAAAGGAAAATCGATATCCGATGTACTGAATATGACCATCAATCAAGGCGTTGAATTTTTCGAAAGCCATCCAAAAATATTGAACAAACTGAAAACATTACAGGAAGTAGGTTTGGGCTACCTCACACTTGGCCAGTCGTCAACCACCATTTCGGGGGGCGAGGCACAACGGGTTAAACTGGCCACCGAGCTATCGAAACGCGATACCGGGAAAACCATGTACATACTCGACGAGCCCACTACAGGGCTTCACTTCGAAGACATAAGGGTACTGCTCGATGTGCTGAATAAATTGGCCGACCGTGGCAACACGGTAATTGTAATTGAACACAACATGGATGTAATAAAAGTAGCCGACCACATTATCGATATCGGCCCCGAAGGCGGAAGAGGTGGTGGGCTGGTTGTAGCCACAGGAACTCCTGAGCAAGTTGCAAAGAACAAAAATTCAATTACCGGACAATTCCTTGCCGACGAACTAGCTTAAAATGATTCTAAATGTTTGAGTTTTTTCATACAAATATTTGAAATGTATTTGGTTTGCCTTAATTTTATGTTTTTGTAGGAACTAAATACATCAAAATATCATCATCATGAATAGAATGGCTAAGCAGCTTATTATCATTTTTTTGTCGGTTCTTTTTATCGGCACGCAATCATTTTTATTTGGGGCAAACACAACTTTAACCGATACCGAAAAAGAGATATACGAAGCTTTTTCGGAGATTAATGAACTTGTTAGCCTTATAGAAACAGACAACACTGCAACCTACAATCAATTATTGACCACAAACAGCTTGTTAGTCGAAAACGTTTCGGCAAGCGCTGCAATGGCAATGAATACAGTAACCGACACACAAACCCCGTTTATTAGTGCATTTTTATGGGGCTGTATTTTCAATGTCCCCGGAATGCTGATTGTTGGCATTACAACCGGTTTCGATAGCTACCACATGAAAAAATCGGCTTGGGGCTGCTTAATAAGCTCATTATTGTGGGGCGGTAGCGGATACTTTTTTAGCTTATAAATTGATTATTAGATACATTGTTAAACTTGATGATTATGAAAAAAGTTTACACAAAGTTACTGGCCCTGTTAATGGCAATGATACTTTTTCATTTGCAGGTTTTGGCAGGTGCAACACCTTCGGCTACTGCATCGTTCGATGCTGATAATGCCGAAGCAGAGATCTATGAAGCCTTTAACGACATCGACGAACTTGTTTCGTTACTGAACGAAACCGACGATGTGACTTACGAAACACTGAAAGCAAACAACAGTGTGTTAATTGAAAATGTAAGTAATAGCGCTGCTGTTGCAATGAGTGCACAAGAAAAAGATGGGCCTCCAATTGTAAGTGCCTTTTTATGGGGCTGTGTTTTAAACTGGGTTGGCTTGTTGGTAGTTTATTTAACCACCGACAGCAACAAAGAATTTACCAAAAAAGCATGGACGGGTTGCTTGGTTAATACAGGTTGTTATGCCGGCATTTGGCTTATCGCAGTATTAACAGGCGGACTTGGAGGAGCTCTTGGAAGTTTTTATTCTTATTAAAAATGAAACCAATGTGTCGGATTTTTTAGGCACATTGGTTTCAATTTTTATTCAACTATGCTAAAATTTTTCTTGTTATTTCTTTTCTGTTGGCTAGGCTTACAAGCAAATGCTCAACTTGCTTATCGTTTAAAAGCCGACATATTAACTAAAACGCGGCTGGTCGATTCAACTTTCCAAGTGAGTAAGGGAAAGATTTTCTACGACATGAATGCCAAAAAAATTGTTTACGATTTTTCTTTCCCGCGCAAAGAAAAGGTAGTGCTTTTCGACACCATAATGTACAACTACGAAAACGAGAAATTACAAAACACTTCGACCAATTACCTGCTACCTGAACAATCGATTTTTCACTTTATGCTCACCGGCAATCTCGACAACTTTGGATTGTACGAAAGTAATTTCAACGCAACAAAAGTTGAAAAACAAAAAGACCTTGTTGTTACAACCTGGAGCCCACCCGAACAACTTAAGCCCCTGCTGTCGAAAATTGACATAGCCACCAAAAAAAAGCAAATTTATGGCATAACCATGTACAACAGCGACGGGCAAATAATAAACCGACAAATACTTAAGAACTACCAATTGGTTAACGGGCTCAACATTCCCACCGAAGTTTTATTGGCCACCTACCTAACACAAGGAACGGTTTACCAAATAATTACACTCAGCAATGTAGTAATAAACGAAAAAGGCAACAACCAAATTTACAACCATGAACTGTAAGCTGTCTTTAATTTTCGTTTTATTATTTGTAGCTATTGTAGCACACGCACAGCAGCTAATGAACAAGCAATTGCTAAGTAAAATAAACCAACCCGAAGCTAAAGAAAAATATGTGTTCAAAACAGGGCAAAACAGGAACGAACTCGAAGGCACTTTTGCACTTATGTTTACCGCATATAAAAAATACGTTTCGCCGCAAGACATGAGCAGTTGCGTTTTTCATCCATCGTGCTCGGTTTATGCCATGCAAGCCATTCAGCAAGAAAACGCATTTGTTGCTTATTTGAAAATCTTCGACAGGCTAACACGCTGCCACCCGCTTGTTAAACAGGGGCAATACCCTTTCGACCCAAAAACCGGACTGTATGAAGACCCGCTTAAATAAAGCCATCATATTATCAATATTTTTGTTGCTTGCCCTTCAAAGCCGGTCACAAAGCAATTTGTTCAATTGTGAGCACTCGCGCGAATTTGCTTCCCATTTGTTCAATACCGCACAGTATAATTTAGCCTTGCACGAACTCGAACGCGTGAACTATCTATGCGAACCCGATTCAAGCAGCCTGCTTTTACTCCTTAAAACCTACCGAAAAACAGGTCACAACCTATCTGCTTTTCAGTTTTTCGACAAATACAATTTCGAAACATTGAACCAACTAAACCCAGATTTCCGACAAGAATACATACGACTTTTAATGACCGAAAAGCAATATTCCAATGTTCAACAACTTATAACAAAAGGATTCGATTTTAAAGACAAACAAGCTTATCAAATTGGAACAATGCTTTTATTGGAACAATGGAACGACGCTTTCCTTTTGGCACAAAAAACCGATAGCAACCAAGGAATAAAACTGGCCGGAGTGAAACAAATTGCCATCCAAAGCCATTTGGCAAAACGTAAAAGCCCATTTTTAGCAACACTCATGTCGGTAGTATTACCCGGTAGCGGAAAAATGTACTCAGGATTTTGGGCCGATGGTGCCATGTCGCTTCTGTTTACTGCCTCGTCGGCATTTTTTGCTTACAGGGCTTTTGATAAATATGGCACCCAAAAAGTATATCCCTGGATAGCAGGTGGGATTGCCATAAGTTATTATACCGCAAACATTTATGGCGGGAACAGGGCTGCCATTCTTTACAATAATAACCTGAATCACAGCTTTATACATGAAACCGAGCATTATCTTTACGCTGATTATTAGCCTGCTCGCTTATCAAGCCAGTAAAGCTCAATCAATCAGCAATATAATTAATTTTGCTGACAAACAATTTGTAGCCGGAAACTACGAAAATGCTTCGCTCGAATACAACAGGGCTTACTTTTTGGGCTACGAAAAACGCGATGAGCTTTTATATAAAATTGCCAGCTGTTACTTTCATCAAAGTAATTACAATATGGCCGGAAATTTTTTCGACAAAGCTTATCATTTTGCAAGTACCGATAGCATTGCAAACGAAGCTATTTTGGCTAAAGCCTTGTGCATGCTTATGAACGAGAAGTATGTTGTTGCCCTTGCCGAACTTTATAATTTAAACGATACACAAATCAACAACCAACTGTATCAATCACATTTAATAAATGCCATTGCCAATTACCAATTAAAAAACGATTCGGCATCGCACTTTGCATTTACACAAGTGTTGAAAACTTCAAATGCCCCCGACAGTGCTTTTTCTATTCTCGATAATGAATTTGAAAAAATTTACCGATACCAGAAAAGATACAATCCGCTAAGAGCTTATATTTTAAGTGCCATCATACCCGGCTCGGGGCAAGTTATATCGGGCAACTTTCGCGATGGCACAAACTCTTTTATACTTGTTGCTGCCCTTGCCGGAATTTCAATTCGTATCATTTCGCTATATTCGTTTTGGGATGCAGCAGTGGCAATACTACCTTGGGCACAACGCTATTACATAGGCGGCATGGAAGGAGCCGAAGAAAGTGCCATAAAAAAAATTGAAGCTGAACGCTATAATTCATACTTACAAATAATTGATATTACCAATTAACAAATGAAGGCTAACAAAAACGTGCACACCTATTTATTTCTGATCATGCTGATCAGTTTTCCTGTTTATTTAATGGCCAACGATCAGGAGCCCGATCAGCTTAAAAACGATTTACAAATTGTTTGGCCTTTGCTTCAAACCATAAAGGTTGAATACGATTTAACCAATGCCCAACTCGAATTTATTGAGTCGGACGAAGAAAGGACAGAATTTTTAAAAGAATACGAAGAATTTGTAAAAGAAAAATACTTCAAAACCCTTCTAACGTTGAAATACCGACAGGTTAAGCTTTTAGTATTGCTAATTGACAGGGAGTTTGGCGAGAATGCTTTTACACTATTGCGAAAATACCGCACCTTTTCGAGAGCACTTTACTGGTACCGGGCCGGAAAAGTGGTAGGCATTGATATACGAGAGAAGTACAAGCCCGAGAACTATCCCGAAATAGAAGAGGAGCTACTCCGTATAAAGAGCGCCCCTCCTGCTTGTATCAATCAGTTGGCTGCACCTTAATCAACTGCAGGCCTCAACATTACCTTTTCGCTTTCAATTTCGTAAACCGCATTGCTTAAACCTTCGGCTTTGGCTGTAAGTTTAATGCTGCCGGCATTTTTGGTTGATTGAACTATAACTTGTGCCAAACCGTTGAACAAGCTTCTTTTGTAGGGCTCGGCCGGTAAAACAACTTGCACTACACCGGGGTCGGTATTGGGTGTGTCCCACGAATTACGCACCGTATAAGCTGTTGCAACAATTGCGAATTCGTTTTTACCTGCTTGTAAAAGCTCTGCACTTAGTTCGAAAGTATAACGTTCACCCGATTTTTTGTTCAACTTTTCGGAGATGGGGTTACCGTTAATGTATAAGATCTGTTCATCGCCAATGGCATTGTAAAAGAGCGTTACCTTTGCATTGTTGTAATCATCGGGCAAATCGAAACTTGTTCGGTAAACAGCAACTTCGCCTTTTTTTAATTGACGGATAAGCTGTTGTTGCGTCGCCCAATTGCTGTCGTCATAATCCAAAGCGGTTTCAGTACGTTCTTCCATTCCATCAACTTTTTTGGCTTTGATGTTTTTGAACGATAAAGCCTTCACTTCATCAATATATTTATCGGGCTCGAGGCAGGTATTATCGCCATTTCCAACGCCAATTATTTTGCCGGGGCCTTCAATTTCAAAACTAACATGGTTTTGTGCTGTTGGTACAAAGCGCCCTTTTGCATCAACTGCCGAAACGGTGAAAATTGCCAGGTCTTCGCCATTTGCACTTACGGCCTGCTTATGAGGCTCGAGCACCAACCGAACCGGCTCACTGGTAGTTTCGTGCGTTTGTTCCATCAGCTTTTGGCCATTTTTATAGGCAACAGCCTTAATGCTGCCAGCTTTGTAGGGCACCAGCCATTCAATATGACTGTTTTTTTGCATCACTTTACGGCCAACACTTTTCTTGTTAACAAAAAGCTCCACTTCGTCGGCATTACTATAAGCAACCACTTTAATGGTTTCGCCCTCACGACCTTTCCAGTTCCAATGTGGAAAAAGGTGCAATACAGGCTCGTTGCCCCACCAGGCCTTCAGATAGCCAACATTATCTTTAGCGAAACCACATACATCGTACATTCCAAAGTACGAATGAATAGATGGCCATCCATGAGGAGTTGGCTCACCACGGTAATCGAAGCCGGTCCAGATAAACATTCCGGCCAGGTAGTCGCGTTCATCGTAAAACTGCCAGGTATATTCAATGGTTTTAAAATGACCGTTTTGCGCGGTACGATCGTACGCTGCAATGTGTTGTTTTTCTACATCGTCGAAATAAACGCCACGGGTAGTATTGGTTGAGCCCTCTTCGGTGCCTACCGATGGTTTATCGGGGAATTTTGCGTGATAAGCATCGTGGTCGCCGTTGCCCAGGTAGTTGAATCCCATCACCTCGATGTGTTTCGATACACCGTTACCCCAACCACCACTGCTGGCTGCATTTTTGGGCCGAGTTGGATCAAGTTGGTTGGCATGGGCCTGCAATTGCTGAATGATGCGCTCGCCGGTAACATTGCCCTCAATACCCCACTCTTCGTTGCCCATCGACCATAAGATTACTGAAGGATGATTGCGGTCGCGCTTGATCAAGCGTTCCAAATAATCTAACTGAAAAGGAGCAGTGGCCATTAATCGGTTTTCGTCGATCACCACCATGCCCAAACGGTCGCAAGCCTCCAAAAGCTCGGGCGTTGGTGGATTGTGCGAAGTACGATAAGCATTGCTGCCCATCTCTTTCAATTTCGAAATACGGAAATATTGCAATTCATCGGGCATGGCTGTTCCAACACCGGCATGATCCTGGTGGTTGTTGGTTCCTTTTAACTTAACATGTTCTCCATTCAGGAAAAAGCCTTGCTTGGCATCCCACCTGATGGTGCGTATTCCGCATGTTGTGTAATAAACATCGCTTATACCATCGGGAGTTGAAACTACTGTTTTCAACTTGTATAAGTACGGATCGTCGATAGACCAAAGATGCGGATTGGCCACATCGAACTGTTGTTTGATTGTTGTTGATTCCAATACACCTAAAAAGCCATCCTCAACGCCCGATTGTGCAACAATTTCTTCATTGGCATCGATCAGAAAATGCTGAACAATGAACGAACTTGTGCTTAATGCATCGTTTTCGATTTCGGTTTCGACAAACAATTTTGCATTATTATCGCTAAGCTCTGAATAAACAAAAGTACCGTATTGCGCAACATGTAAGGGCTGTGTTTTAGTTAGCCACACATGTCGGTAAATACCGGCACCCTCGTAGTACCAACCTTCTTCGTAAGTAACATCAACCCGAACCGCAATAACGTTTGCGCCACCATAATTCAAAAACTCGGTAATATCGTAGGTGAAAGCATTGTAGCCACTTTCTTCAGTTCCTAAGTAATGGCCATTGATAAACACGCGCGAGTCGCGGTGCACACCATCGAAAGTGATAGAAATACGACGTCCCAAATCATGCTCGGGAATTTCGAAAGATTTGCGGTACCAGCCCACACTCACATCGGGGAAATTGCGGCCAATGGCTTTATAGCCGTGACTATGGCTCCCCTCCGAAGAGAATGGTTGTTCAACAGCAAAATCGTGTGGCAAATCGAGTTGGCGCCACGCGCGATCGTCGAAACCTGCAGCGGCAGGGCCATCGCCATAACCGGCCTTGGCGTAGTACGAAAAGTACGAGGTGCCATGATTAAAATCTTTACCGGCATCGGAGGGATGACCGTACGCAAATTTCCAGTTGAAATCCATTAACAAATGCTCACGAACCTGATCGTTGGCTTGAACAAACAAAGTAAAAAGCACAAGAGCTGCCAAAAACACAAACTTCCTCATCATACAGTTTTAATTGTTAAAAATAATTGAAGCGCAATATATAAAATGAAGTATAATGCTGTATCGTGTAAAAACATTCCATATCGTAATCAAATACATTTAAATACAATTTTCTACATGTTGCAAACAGAACTAGAATAGAAACTGATAATTCAATTGTAATCTAACAACAACAAAACATTAGTAAACAATAATTTTTGAAGAATATGGTCTTTCTTTACACCAGATTTGAACAACATAAATCCCTTTTGGCAGATCAACTAATATATTGGCACTTTTTTGTTCTTGCACTTCAAAATTGTATAAAGTTTTTCCTTGCAATGATTTAACAACAACGGCATTTATATCAAATGCAGCATCGATTGTAAATCTCATATTTGTTACTGGATTTGGATAAATTGTAACTGAATTATCGTAAATACCTAAGGAGACACTTAATTTTTGATCATTATACCAATGTGAAATTAGGTTGTGACCTTGTTTTAAGTTGTATTGCCGGTTACCTTCATTACCCAATTCGGGAAATTCGGCCCTTGACCAACTGGCATTGATTCGTGCTTTATATTCAATATAGTCACCTGCTTTAAATCCAAATACAGTAAATTCGTAAATGCCATCGCTATTGGCATCGTAAACTTGAACCCCTCCATTCCAATTATTGAAAGTTCCTGCTACATCAATAAAATCCGTTTTAGGTTGAAAAAAGCCATCATGTATCCACTTATTCATGTTAAAACTGAAAGTTATAAAAGCAACATCGCTATCACCATTTTCACCTCCGGGTGTTAAAAAATTTTGTTCGGTTAGTTCACTATTCATATTAAGACCCCATGAGGTATTTGGCAACTGTTTCTGAAAATCGGTACAGTAAATGGGCATTAAATTATTTTCGTAAGAATTAAAAATGCAGATTGACTCGCCATCTGAACTAAGCTTAAAATTTGTGTGATTTTTGCCTTGCAGCACATCATCGTCGGCCCACATTATATAAAATTGACCCGGTTCCAGAATCACATCAGGCAGCATGAATTTTGTGGGCTCTGATTTATTGTCAGTAACAAATTTTCCTTGCAAATTAATACTTTTTGTTCCGTTGTTTTTTATTTCAAACCAATCTTCAGTTTCACCAAAATTATCCTTGATTGTGTTACTGTTACTTGACATAAATTCATTAACAACCAATTTAACATCACGTTCACCTCCTTTTATTGAATAAGTCCCCAACAAAGGTTCGCGTGTTATATTGTTATCAATATCAGATGCTTCGATATAATATTTCAATTCTCCATATATAGAGATTGAATCAATGATAACGGCATACTTTTTCTTTTCATTAACTTTAAATTCCTTAACTTCAAATTCTCCATCGTTGATTTGATAATAGATTTTGGCCGTTGGATTTTCATCATCATCGGTAATGTTCATTTGAATAGTAAACGGAGTATTAAAACTAACAAAATTGTGGTAAACATTTTCAATTATTGGAGCAATAGGATTCAATACAAGCTGATTGCTAATTGAATTTATTCGTTCGGCGATGTAGGGTTTCAACCCATATTTCACATGATCACCAAGGGCGTGAGTATATGACTGATGGTATTGATCGATTGTCCATCCATAGTCTAAAGTCCGAAATTTATCGTTTATTGCTGATGCATCAATTTTTGCTTTAATATTATCTATTGTGGGATATATTGAATCTGGATGTGCATATTTACTGATTAACTCATTTATAAAAAAAGAAAACCTGTCAACGTAAATCGGGTTGCTGAATAGTTTTGAAGTTAGAGGTATATTTTCATTCTGGTTCCACCACTCATAAATGTTTCTTTGAGCAAGATTTCCAATGTACCAGTCAATCCCGAAAGTATTATCAACATCATATGGAAGAAATTCAAATTTATTAGTAAAATTATTTTTATATAGATAATAATTGTTCACACTAATTGAATATCCATCCCAATGTCCGGTAAATATTTCAACAGCCAAATACCTTAAAAATCCGTTAACATTAAATATTGGTTCTAAGTTATAAGGTAAATCGATAGGGTCAGAATTACTAATGACCTTTGTTAGATTGATCAAATCGGCATAACCGTTCGATTCATAAATTTGACTAGGCTCATATCTAATTCTGTAATCCTCTTCTTTTTCTCCAATATATGCTAAGTCAGAAAAAATTAAGCATTTATACAAATTACCCAAACGAGAACCAAAGCGGCTTTTTACAAATTCTTCATCAATGTGTTCAATATTAATGTGCAACCCATAATATTCGTTGTTTATATACAAATCCACATGATTACTTCTTGAACCTGGTACTTGCATTTTATTAAACAACTCCCAAACTAAATGACTTCTAATTATTGATGGATCGTTGTGCTCGCCGTTAAGATTCATTTTTTCAATTCCATGAAATTTGCCACCCTGAGTAAAAGTATTGAAAGAAATTTTAAAAGATTTCTTTTGTGCCATGTGTCGAGAAGTGTTTCCCCTTAACCGAAAGCCAACTTCGTTAATAGTATCGACTATGCCACCTGCAGAAAAAATAAAACGAGCTTTAAATTCATGGTCAGACATTACATTTTCATATAACCACGCTATTGTATCGGGGCTTATTGTGATATCTACACGAGGAATTTCATCAATACGGTAAATATGTCCTCTATCGGGGAAATATGGTTGTCCAAAAACTTGCATAAATATCAAAGAACACATTGCAAATATTGTAATATACTTTTTCATCCGTAAATAATTTGTTTTTTAAGGTCGAATGGAACTCACATGTCGTATTTTCATCAGTATTTGCGATTTTATTCAAACATGTTCGTCTCATAATCAATCAATTAAAAATCACTAATAATTAATAAATATAAGAAAATTTTACAATGACATTACGATTCGGCTGATAATATATTCGCAGTAATTTTCAAAAAATCAAATTTCACCATCAATATACAATTAACGTAAGTTTTGATCTGAAAACGAATAAAAATCGCCTGATAAATAAAAAATATTAGCTCTTACCACGGAAAAAGGAGTATTTTTCTTTCATTTGTATCAATAAAAACCAAAAACAACTCAATGAGACTACTTATTCAACCTAACTACGAAAAAGTATCGGCATGGACAGCTGCCTACATCGCAAGCAAAATAAACAGTCATAAATTCGAAAAACCATTTGTATTGGGACTCCCAACAGGATCGTCGCCCCTTGGCACTTACAAGGCCCTAATTGCCCTGCACAAAGCCGGCAAAGTATCGTTCCGCAACGTGGTTACCTTCAACATGGACGAATACATTGGCATTCCACAAAATCATCCCGAAAGCTACCATTCATTCATGTGGAACAATTTTTTCAAACATATCGATATTGAAAAAGATAACGTAAACATTCTGAACGGAAATGCTGCTGATTTAGTAAAAGAATGCACCCGTTACGAAGACAAAATTGAAGCCTATGGCGGCATCGACCTGTTTTTAGGCGGTATTGGCCCCGACGGGCACATTGCGTTTAACGAGCCGGGCTCGTCGTTGAGCTCGCGTACACGGATAAAAACTTTAACACAGGACACCATTATTGCCAACTCGCGCTTTTTCGAAAACGACACCAACAAAGTGCCCAAAACAGCCTTAACAGTTGGTGTTGCCACTGTACTCGAAGCCAGTGAAGTACTCATTATTGTAAATGGCCACAACAAAGCACGCGCACTGCAACACGCAGTTGAAGAGGGCATTAACCACATGTGGACCATCAGCGCTCTGCAAATGCACCCCAAAGGAATTATTGTATGTGACGAAGCAGCCTGCGAGGAATTGAAAGTTAGCACCTACCGCTACTTTAAAGATATTGAGAAAGATAATATCCTTTAAAAACATGAGATCGACTGTAATAGTATTTTCAAACAATGGAATGGGCTCGGCTCCACAAGAGCTGAGCAACACCCTTATTACCAACTACCTGAAGCTGCTTGCCGAAGAACAGCAAGTGCCCCAAACCTTATTGTTTTATGCCGAAGGGATAAAATTAGTTTGCGAAGAATCTCCTGTTATTGGCTATCTTCAACAAATTGAACTAAAAGGGGCTAAGCTAATTGTTTGCAAAACATGCCTTAACTTTTTTGGATTAAGTGCACAGCAAGTTGTTGGTCAAGCCGGCACCATGGCCGACATACTCACCTTGCAACTCGAAGCGAAGAAGGTGATAAACGTGTAAAATATTATTACGCCCCGACCCATAAGAGGAGCATGGAACTACAAATTTGAAAACCTGCACTATAACTAAATTCCTAAAAAAATTACAACAACATTTATATAAAATTATTTTTCTATATTTGCAAAAAAAACATCATGAAAAAAATCTTATTATCTATCATTCTTTCAATTGCAATAATTTTTGCTTTTGGTCAAGCTCAAGATTTAGCACCAATTGGTGGCACTTCAAATGTTACATTAAAACCTGGCATTACAATTCCGCCCTTAAGCGCAGCTCCGGTTATTGCTTGGGATAACGGACCACTAGTAAACAGCCCGGGCACTGGCGTTGGTGGTGCTGATGAGTCTGTCCTCCAATCTACTATGAGCACATTCGGATTTGGGTTTCAATCTTTTGCAGGAAATATTCTAGCCGATGATTTTGAATTGGCTGCCACTACCGAAATCACCTCAATACTTGTGTATGGTTATCAAACAGGGTCTTCAACCACATCGACCATAAACGATGTTTACATAGAAATTTATGACGGAGAACCTGGTGCAGGAGGAAGTGTTGTTTGGGGCAATATGACAAC
>Ga0116162_10000789_pt1 | contig 21885 bp, 7 predicted proteins | sample AD_UKC105_MetaG_FD_89875 | JGI IMG/M metagenome (GOLD analysis project Ga0116162, IMG submission 89875) | Active sludge microbial communities of municipal wastewater-treating anaerobic digesters from Hong Kong - AD_UKC105_MetaG | ecosystem: Engineered > Bioreactor > Anaerobic > Digestate...
GCATAGCCCTGAACGCAGGATGGTGGAAAGGGTGAAAAGGATTAGCCTGTTCTCCACAACATCGGTGGTATGTTCCTCGTAATGGCAGGAAACAGAAGGATCAAGCGGTGAACGCAGGGATTCCCTCACATCTATGCGGCCCCTGATAAAGGAAAGGGATTCGTTCTCCACCCGATAGGTTCTGAAAAGACCCCTTCTGCTTCGAGCAAGCACCCTGTGCGCAAGGATGCTTGCGAGCCTTGAATAGAAGTCAGCAAGGGACGACATCTCGACACTGTCGTCCAGCACTTTGAAACTCTTCAGACCGTAAGCAACATCAAGCATGCCGAAAAGGTTGGAAACTGGCACCTTGGGCACTATCTCGATAACTCCGCCTGAAAAAGGCAGGTACCCAACATAGCCCTTTGCCTGCAACAGCCATTCATGGTCGAATGAGGGGTGAACAACGGCAACATACTCCGAGTAGTTCTCGTGAATCTCCCTGGCAAATGAATCGAACTCACCCCTGGGAAACTCAGTACTATTCCACTCCTGCAGGGTGATCCGCATTCAACTCACTCCATGCCGGTTATCTCTTTGGCAACATTCTTCCAGGCATACTTCCCGGCGATCTCAGGCCTGTCGAAGAAGTACTCTTCAAGGTATGGGAGGATCTCCAGCTGCCATACATTCGAGATCGATGATGCAATATCATGCTTCAGGAAGAAACTCACCCCGATGAAGTAATTCCTGTCCGCGATGTCCTTGTTGATCCTCTCAAGCACCTTGATCAAACCAGACACATCAAACCCAGTAGCAGAATGGTAGTGCGCAAGCACCCCGTAATCCGGCTTCATGTGAACAAATGCGAAACGGCGCCTCAGGGCGTGGTCCACCAGGGCAATGGAGCGGTCTGCCGTATTCATGGTTCCGATGATGAACACATTGAAAGGAATGGAGAATTTCTCCTTGCTCCCCGCCAGGGTGATCTTCTCTTCCCGGTACTCCAGCAGGTACATCAGTTCGCCGAACACCCGGGACAGATTCGCCCGGTTGATCTCGTCAACGATCAGCACGCATGGAGACGAAACCTCCCTGGCCCTGTCGCAGAACTCCTTGAACCTGCCGTCCACAAGAACGTACTCCAGCACCCCGGATGATGAAGCAACCGGGCGAAGCCCTTCAATGAAGTCTTCATAAGTGTAACTGGGATGGAACTGCACCACATCGCTGAACCCAACCCCTCCACCTATCAGATGGTTGGCGATCAGTTTCGCAAGGAATGTCTTCCCGGTTCCCGGAGGACCGTAAAGTACGCACTGCTTCTTGTCTGAAAGAGCGGCAACCGCCCTGCCTATCCAAGAGCGGTCATAACCTGTTGAAGAATGGATCTCATCCAGTGTAAGAACCGGATTCACGAACAGATCTTCCTCGTCGTCAACGGACGCGAACAGCGATTCTATGGCGGAAGCATCCCGCAGGGTGAATGGGAACAAAGCTGCGAAGGTTTCAGCTACCCTGTCCCGTATAGCAGAGAAAGAAATGGGAAGCACTTCTGAAGCAGAGAGAAAAACCTTTGCATTAACCCTGGCTTCATCAATCGAAGCGATCCAGGAAGCAAAGTCCTCAAAACCGGAAAAGGAATCATCCTCATCGGCATCAGGCACACCAAATCGGAGCCCGGGAATGGCTGACAGGGATTCCCCGATCTCCTCAATACAGGCCCTCCCTGAACCCAGGAACTCACGCAGCCACACAACCCGCTTCTCCCGAAAACCTTCACTTTCACCCTGGCTGTATCCGAAAACAAGCCCGTCACGGTTCACTGTCATGTAAAGCTGGTCAGAAGCGATCCTCTTCTCCCCCTTCACATGGAAAGCACCCCAGTAGTAGTCCCAGGCACCACCCTTGCCCCAGTCGTTCTTCGGTATCCGCGAGAACAGCTTCCGGGAAGTCTCAAGGTGCGACCCGAACTCAGGCGGCATAACAGAGGCTATCTCAGCAAAGAGCCTCTTCATCGGCTCCCGCAGGTGTTCATTGAACTCAGAAGCGTACGAAGCATAGAATTCCTTAGTGGGATCCTCATGCAGCATCCCGAGCAGCTCAAAGGTCCGAGGAGTAAAAAGCGAATCCGGATTCATCTCATAAACCTCTTCCGGTTCAGCAACCACAGAATCAGTATCAGGTGCTTTATATGCAGCCCAGATAAGGCTGTTCAACTCTATCATGTCGGTAACACCCCAGCCGGAAAGCTGCAGCTTAAGCTCTTCGCACAGCTCAAGTATCTCCCTGTAAAGCTACCCCGTGGGATTGCTCTCATACAGCATGGGCATGTAGAAGAACTCCAGCAGCCACTTCATCACCCCGGGCTTCACGAACATCTCAGTAGAGGGGTGTACCAGGAACAGGTAGTAAGTTGCAGTCGGCCAGCGAACAGGCAACCCGGCTGAACGAACAAAGGAGTAGAATGAATCCAGCCGGTCCCAGCTCGACCCAGTGCCCCATATCAACTCATAGAAAGCCCTGCACAAAGTCTCTTCATCCGGATATGCATTGCAGAGCGGGGCAAGGTCGCCCTGAGCGGGAGTACCCAGGTAAAGCAGGTTTGTCTTACTCCCTGCTGATCGAAGCAGTGCAATCAGCTCTGAAAACTCGCCAGCCGACATCATTGAAGAGAACACCGGCTCAGGGATCATCGACTGAACAAGTGCAGAAGCCTCCCTCTTGTACTCAACCTCTTCAGACTGGAACAACGGATCGGAAACACCAGAAAGAGATGGGAAAGATCGAAGAACAAGGGATTTGAACTCCGAAAGCCGACGGGTAACCAGATCAGTAAAACTCGCCGAAGCAACACTGCCCTCGGCAGTCGTGGAAAGCTCGGGTACGGAGTGTACTGGTGAATCCTCATCGAGCAGCTTCTCAAGAACAGCATCATTCAGTGCAAGGTACTCTAGCCCGGTGCATCTCCCCTTCGGCCCTGAAGCTTCCACCGCAATGCCCAGCACATCCTTGATGTACTCCCTGGTATTGGTATCCAGAGGTATGAACGCCCAGGGTCTTATCCAGTACAGCCCCATTGTGAGATTCCATCCCACCCCTGGAAGAGCAGCCGCTGCATCATACGCCGACACAAAAGCAGAGGAGTCATAGTCATCCCCTCCGTCGGCAAGCCGTATCGCCTGGTAGAAAACCTCCCAGAGAATGTCTATATCATCAGGCCCTCTTTCCGCCTGATTCTTGAAGAACAGGGAGTTCCTGTTGTCCAGAACCGGTATTCCTGAAAAGCTGCCAGGAACATCCTCCCCAACTTTAAGAAACTCTTTGAACCGGGAAGCGATTATCCTGCGCTTCTCACTGGTGAGATTCCGATTGAATGTACCAATCGCTGAAAAGGGATCGATGTCGCCAAGAGGAATGACACCACCTGAAGCATCCTTATCAGTAAGATGAAAGACCCCATCAACCTCAGCAGCCATCTGATGCAACCAGGCAACAAGCGAGGAACGGTCATTGCGATAAGCGAGTAGGTTGTCAGCAACAGTGGCATAGAAACGAGCCCAGTCATAGCGGTAAACACTCACCGAATCACGATCCCCATACCTGTCGAACCAGAAAGGATGGTTGATGAACCTCTCAATATCCTGAGGCTGATCCTCAAACACAAAGCGGATCAGGGCATCGGTGGCCCAGTTGCCGGGATGCACTTCCCACACAGTTCGAATTTGAGTGTAGAAGTACCATTCCTTGGGTTCAGTCAGCTTCTTCCAGTCAACGAACAGCCTATTGCCATCACCGGGGTTGCCAGTAACCGTACCGACTGCTTTGATCGACACACAGGAAACAACGTTGCCATGGTTATCGAAGGGGAGGTTCTTTGAGCGGGTGAATGATGCCTTGATGGCAACTCGATCACCGACTTGAACAGACTTGATCTTATCAAGATATCTGTCGGTATAACCGTGTTCCCAGATGCCTTCGGAGATGAAGTGGTCTACTTGGTCGACATCATTGATGATAGCGCCTAAAAGCCAGTGGGTTCTCCGATGTTGATCAGGTTTCATCTGTAACGGCCTTACTATCCTTGAGAAATGTTATTTGCATGCATTCTTTATTAATTGAATGGCTTTCTTTCTATCTAGCAGATGTGCCTTATATCGGCCGGAGAAATCTAGAATGCAGTCCATGCAAGCTTTCTCGCACCGTTTATCATGATCAGGGTCACCCACAAGCCTATCTAAAGCAAGAGAAACCCAAGCTTTCCCATTCTCAGCTAACTCGCCACAATATCCTGCACCACCAGGTGTATTGTCATACACAACCAAACCCAGCGATTCTCCATCTGTTCGCATTAAAGCCATTGCAAGCTCGCGATTATCGATCTCAAGAAGTTTGGTACCCGCAATAAGCATTGCACGGCCAAATGAATAGACATCACTGCAATTTCCGACATATGCCCCTGGCCAGTCGATCCTGAGCATGTCAGTTAGTTCTTTCGCTGCAAGAGTATTGTTTCGTATTACTGGCGCTGTGCCACTTTTCCAGCACTTTGATTTAGGGTTTTCTGAAAACATACTTGCATGATTTTCAAATCCTTTTGGTAAATCAATCCGCCCCTTACCTTCTTTATTTTCACTCTCTGCGTAACCGCATTTAGTACAAATAGCAAATCCACAATCGCTAGAACCTCGATTGGTAACCAATAACTCTGACTCTTCTTTGAATATTGCCACCGCGTTCTCTACACCAGCGAAACACTTATACACCTTATCACTCGATGTATCTGTAAATGCAATTGGGGATATGACATGAGAGCCTACACGCTCAATATCAATCCCTCTTTTTGGTTTATCCCATGCTGCGGTAGAATAGCCATTTCTAGGGAATAGTAACTTTTGCTTATACTGAGGCAAACTATTACCACCACACTTAGGGCATTGCGAGTCAAAATCAGCAGAAACATAGACATGGCCATTTTCACATTCATGAGCAATACTCTGCAAGCCAATAACATCCTCTATGTTATTACCTGTCCAATGTTTCTTGAGGCCTGATGAAGTAACGATTTCCCCACCAACTAATACCTTGGAGCCAGGTACATACTCACTCAGGGCTAAAATTGATCCTCTTTCAAGTTTGAACTTTGTATCAACGGTTTCCCTGTTTCGAGTTGAACTCTTCTTGGGGCGTTGCACGCTTAAGGATTGAAGGTTAATCGGGAATCCGTAACGAGGCAAGAATCGGTTGCTAGCCAACCACTCAACAACTGATATCTCATACCTTGCCTTGAGCATATAGTGTAGATTGTTTGCTTTTCCTAGTTCAACTGAGTCTTTCCTTCTCAGTTGATCTGGAATTTTACTCCAAGTATCTTCCAACCCCAAATACTCATCCTTCCACTTCTTAACAACTTTTTTGAACTCGATAGAAATACCAGCAAAGTAGCTTGCCATATCATCGCCTGATAGTTTACTAAATACACTAGTATTTTTTACTATACACCTTATCTTATCATGTATGTTTGCATCATGAACACATTGGCAATTAAGATACTCAATGAAGTCTTCTGCATAATCTTTGACTCTGGAGCAAAGACGCGGTTTGTGCTGATTTGTCCTATCCCAATAGTCGGGATAATCACTAATACCGCAAAACAACCCCATATTTCCATAAACATTCATTGCTCCACTATTTATTCCAGCTATTCTTGGAAGCAAGTACTCTGAAACAAGGAATGCATTAACATGCCTTTGAACAACTCTATCCCTATGCAAAGATACTGAAGGTTTGTTCAGTTCTCTACTGAAAAAGTCTCCGAATCGTGTGAATACTTCTCTGTCGTAACTAGTGTTTCTGCAGTATGTCGCTGAAAAAGCGGCTCCATCAGAGCGTCGACCAGCTCTACCCGCTCTTTGCTTATAGTTTGCAGGTCCGGGAGGGGCATTCCCCAAGAAAACACCATTCAAACCACCGATATCAATACCCAGCTCCATCGTTGTAGTTGATGATAGGACATTTCTAATACCACTTCGGAACAAGTCCTGCAGCCTTCTATTCTCAGATGCATTCAATTGCGCAGAATGCTCTTCTGCCCAGAGTCCTATTTTGAAAACAGGAGACTCAAGATATTCTTTCCTAATTCTTCCCCACCTTGGATCTTTATCAAGTGTCTCAACATTCACTTCTTTCAGCTTTCCAGTACACGCCTTCAAGTAGCACCATCCTAAAACTGATTTCGCCCACAAAGTTCCTGTTGTCTCACATTGAAATAGCACTTCAGGATTTCTTATGCATACCTGATCAATAGCTACCTGAATCGCTCTATCCGCATGATGGGCATTAGTTTGGTGTGCTTCCTTTCTCAACAACCAGGGTAACATTTTCTCAGCAGCGTTATACAATTGATCGAACGCTTCACCAAGAATGTACTCGGAGAGAGATTCACATTCCTCAGCACTATCCATACCACAGGCTTTCAGAACTCTTGCAATAAACTTTCTGCGGTAATGACTTGGGGTTGATCCGACAAACCGTGTTGAACCCCATCCCGATTGATTCCTAGTTGACCATCTGCTTCTAAGATTTGCTTCATCTTCGTACTGACTGTTCACAGAACTAAGACCAGTACAACCATCGGCACGAACTGTATCAACGAGCATTACAAGAATATCCGTCCAGTTATCCTCAATGATTCTCCTTGATGCAGGCTCAAGCTTTTCCTTTACCAGTGATGGAACACTTAAACTCGCTAGATTCGGATATCCAATTTCGATGAGACCAGCCGCCTCAAGTGTTCTTCTTCTTTTGTCTGGTCTCTCTATTTGTGATGCAACATGAGGGAGTATTCCTTTTTTGTTCTCCTTGTAATTCTCTTCCCACTGTTCCTGAGCGTAATTCTTACTTTTATGAAGTGCTGCACACCGGTAATTCAGAATTTCCTTTATCTCATCTCGGTTGGAAACGTCATCACAGAAGTCTGAGAATGATTCACCTATCTGAGATTGAGAAAGTTTTTGCTTATAGTCATTAATCTCTCGAAGAAGCTGACGGCTAACAGCAGTATCTTTAGTCAATTTCTTTAACTCATCATTACACTCCTGTATCTTCTTAGCAAAATAGCTGGATAACTCTCCAGTAGTAATGTCTTGTACGCAATTGGCGATTGCAGCACCAAGCACTTGCTTCTGGTGTCTAGATGTAAGTAAAGGACCCAATTTCGCAGCAGCCGATCTCGAATCACTGAAAGCAAGCAAGCGTCTACCTTTACCAGGTTTCCATTCTCTCGTAACATCAGGGAACCCAGGTAGCGAGTGAAACAAGGTTTCAGCAGCAACAGAGACAGCAAAAGAACCGCCTTCTGAAAGCGGGCTGTAGCCTTCATCCCATGTGCTTTCGCCTTCTCCCCTTATTGGAAGGCTAAACTCGCTCATACATGTTGGACACAGTAAGAACTTCTTGCTTGATCTCTCTCTCATGCAAAGTTTTACAAGAGATATACCCTTGTAGCCTGGTGAATGAGTTTCTCCATTACCAGTATCAATAACGATTTCTTCTCTATCATCTATTGGCTTTTCAAAAAACGAGTAAAAAGATGCATCCTCGCTTCTACCCGCATAATAACCTGGCTCCAGCGTGAAGCTCTCGCCGTTCTCATAGGCATAGATGAAGACATCTCCACAATTCTTGCATCGGTAAACAGGATATGCTTTATGCCCACAATATCGACATTTATCTGTAACAGGCTGTAAAGCACCAACATTTGGCATCTTAGAGCATTCCTGTCCCGAACAACTCGGATTAAGGCAGACAGAAAATCCCTCAGGAGGTTTCATCAAAAAGTGAAGCCGAACAGGTAAGAGAGGCATATCATCTGCTGACATTCTTGCCATGGACGCCAGCCTCAAAATGCACATTGTGTACTTCATGCTTAATTCGATTGGTTGATCTCTGAATAGAGCTTTACTGAGATCCTGAAGACTAGTTACTTTACCCTCAGATTCAGCATCTTTGAGGACCTCGCCTAGTGATGCAACAAACCAGGAATTCTCAAGGCACGCGAATAGAAACCTGGCCGGGCAATGTGGGAAACTTCTGTATGCCTTGCTTATGATCGAATCTGTTGTTATTGCCCTAACTGCTTCACTAAGATACTCCACGGTATCAGGATCGTTTTCAATCAGATTATTCTGAGAATCTAATGTTCTTATCTCATCTGATGTTGAGCCGACAAGCGTCTCAAGCAATTCTTCTTTAATCACACGATTATCGGTTGCACTGTATCTTCTAGGTTCTTTCTGGCCAGTAATAACACTGACATCTGATCTCCGAGTAGAAAACAGTTTTGAAGCAAAATCCTGGAGATCTTCTGTGGAACCCCCAAGCGTAGCTGATGTAGCAATTTGCATTATCTGCTCAGCATGAACAGAACACCGTTGTCTAACTCTCTTAAGCAATAGCGAGATTTCAGCTGCTAAATTGCCGCTGTATAAATGAGCTTCGTCTAAAACAATCGACTGCAAATCTGGTCCAAAAAACCTTGAATCCTGCGGACGACATAGCATATACTCAAGCATTGAATAATTCGTTATGACAATGTCTGGTACTTTTCCCCAAGGCTCAGACTTCAATACTGTACCATCATGAAGTTCTAATCCTCGAGCTTCCGCCCTTGTTCGTATTCTGCACTCGTCCCACTGTGGTATTCCCATTCTATTCGCTCGAACAGAGTTTTCTGGTGTGTCACTTGTGAAGTGAAAGACAGTTATCTCATTTTGATTCCGCAACCAAGAGTAGAGCCGATCAACCTGATCAGCAACAAGAGCATTCATCGGATACAGAATAAGACATCTCATTCCTCCACTAGGACGGCGTTTCTTTGATCGCCATAGATTGGCAAGAATCGGAAGAAGGAAAGATTCTGTTTTTCCCATTCCTGTCCCGGCGGTCACTACAAATCCCTTACCTGCAGAACTCAAACAAGCATTTCTAACAGCCTCTGACTGATGACTGTAAAGCTTTCTCTCTCTGGGGAATGCTTTGTTACGATCGATCAGATCGCACAAACCGGACGGAAAAACACCTTCCTTGCTTAACGACTCAAGACTATCCATGGACAACTTGCCTGGAAACAAACCCTCCACCCATAACTCGCTGACAAGACCACCTCTTTCAGCAGGTCCTTCCCAAACAGCTCGGCAAGCATCAGTAGCTTTGACATCCCTGATAAAGTTTTCAGAGAGAGACAAATCAACAAGGCGCTCTTTCACATGAGAAAGCGTTCTCAATGCATCAATAGATCCCATTCTAGAAATCCCCTCCTGATGAAAGCCTTAGCCACTCTTTGCTGACGAGTGCCGCAAGGTATTGTCTTCCAAGTATATTTTCACCAACCTCGCGTATTAAATCAGTGTCATAGTCAGGTTTCATATTTTGTCGAACTCCGATACCCGCTACAAAACAGTCAGATGCATTTTCAATATCCTCTGCATGACGTCCAGTTCTGTCGGCAAGCTTAAAAAGGAGATCCTTATATCTTCTTATTGCATCATTTGCATTACTGGTAGAATTTATCTGTCTGAGATAATACTTTAGCGAGTATTCTCTGGTCGCTTCCGGTTTAGTACGATGCATCATCTTAAAGCTATACCAAAGAGCAATTGGTGATATACTTGAGAGCTTTTCAAGTAGATGATGGAGTTCATCTTTTTGCTTCCATGCATTTTTACTCTTAACATAGATATCAACTATTTCCTCGAACTTCACTTCAGGGAAATCCAACCACAGAAAGCGTCTCAATATGCTTGGTATGCCGTCAATACTCCTATGAGGGTTAAGTGATTCCGGCAAAGAAACCTCAGATTTTTTGTCCCATATTTTTAAGAACCTGCGAGGCTGATTACCAACGACTTCAGAATATGATGAGAAAAGCATATCCTTAAGAATTGGTGCACGAAACCATCTGATAAGAGTGTGTTCTTCTTCTGAGAGAGAAAAATCCTTTTTACTGAAATACCCACACAACCTCTGCTCATCCACAAAGGAGCCAAGCCATTCACCCTCATATGTAACAGCCAAACAGATCGGAAAAGAGTTATCAGCAACCTCATACTCAAAGACATTTTTCCGTTTAATCTTATCTTTTAGTATTCTCCTAACTCTTGAGCCATCTCTATGCTCTTCCCATACATAAACTTCATATTCATCATTAACATCATCTAAGCGTTCTTTTTCCTCGTTGAGGTATAATTTACCGTTGCATCCAAGCATAGCGGGGATATACTTCCCTACAATACCAGTATCATGTACTATCACTCCAGTATTGCAGTCTCCATAACTACTACCCTTTACTCGTACTTCTCCTCCATGACCGTTGAATTTCGACAATCTCATCCTGTTGTACTTCAGAAACCCGATCTGGCTTCCACCCTCTACTACCCTTTTTTTCTCTTGTCCTGGCGACAGGATATAAACATCAACAATCGGAGAGGATTTGTTAAGTGAGTTCTTCACTTCGTGAAAACTATACTTCCCATCTCCACTATCCATTCTGGCTATAACTCCTGCAACAGGGACTAGTATTCTAGGTATTCTGGAACTCTTAAGTCCATCGTTTTCGTATTGAACCATTACTCTTGAAATCTTCAGTAAAAACTCGGATGATAGAAACACACTATCTAAAGTAGTCCAGTCTGCTCCTGCTGATTTGCATTCGAATACCCTTTTGCCAATAAGCAGCCTAACTTTTTCTGCGGAGGTCGGGACACCTTTAACACAGAGAATCTTTTTGTCTCCGATCCTCGAAATGTTTTCGTCCAGTGATGAAATTGAAATACTTATCTTTTCCAGAGTTTCAAACTTCTGCTTAACCGGTTGCCATAATACAAAGTCATTGAACTCGATACATACATTCTCAGAAATCGGTGATGAAAGCATTACCACTTTCATCTTGCTACCTGAAAGGGTGGATTCTGCTATTGGTTCGGCATTTAATAAACATGCATCTGAATCATAAAGGAGTGCGTATCTCCCAGTCTGTTCGATACTCTCAAACCCTGTTCTTATCATTCTATCTCTATCAAGATCGAATACCATTGTATCATCAGAAAGACCAGAATCTGACAGGTTCCATTCTTTTACAGTAATACCCGAACTAGACTTCACTGTAAGAGAAAGAGGCAGAGGGTTTTCTCCTGAACTCGAATCTGTGTAGAAAGCTTCTTTGCCAGACCATTCTCCATTTCTTTGCTTTCTCCACTGGGCTCTTTTTGCACCATCAAGCATGAAGCTTAGTTCGTTGATATCAAGACCTGTGATCTCATCAAGAATTACTTCTTTGTTGAGTCGAATGATAATCCTTGGTTTACTTGTTCCATTCCAATCGAGATAGATTTTCTCTACGGGAGACTCTTCCTCATCTTCTTCAGGTATACATTCAGATGATTCACCAGGAACAGTTCCGAGAGTCGCAATTCTAGCTTTAGCTGATTTAAGAAGCTCCTCAATCCAAGAATCCTTAATCCATGAACTTCTTCTTAAAGAACTTGAACACTCTTCATCAGTTATCAAACCTCTTCTGTACTGGGTTAGGATATTCCACATACCAGAAAATGAATCTGATGCAAGCTCTGATATTCCCATCTCACCCAATAAGTATTGAACGGCATGTGGTCGTCCAAGATTCACCAACCACTCAGCAAGTCTTTTCTTTGCTCCACGATATGTAAATCCAAATTGAAGTTTGATAGTCTCGAAGTACTCATGTGTTCCCTCAATATCAATAACATTACGAAGATTAAATACTGTAACCGTCTTCTCAATGAGTTCTTTTGCTTCAACAGTCGGCTGGCCGTTGGAAAGGAAAAGGTATGAATTGAGTGGGCTAGAGTCTGAGATAGTCTTTCTAGCAACTGGCCAAACTGAGCCTTCTGTTCCTGATTTTCTAACATTCTCTGCCCAAAGACAAAGAAGTAGCAAACCTAGCATCTGCAAACTGGTGGCTTCTTCTGAAGCTTGATTTGATTCAATGATAAAGTTACATAATTTTGATTCTGATAATTCATTTACCGTTCTTGAAATGCATGTAATCTCAGAAGTGGTTAGTTTCAATTCAGCTATTGACCATGGATGTGTTAAGTAAGAGATAGAATTTTCAAGCTCTCGGAATAATGAAAACAGCGAGGATTGTCCATCAATATGCCTACTCATAAGATATTGCTACATCCTTATGTATCGATTACATCCTTTATTGTGAATTTCCGTCAGCCTTCAAGCTGCTCTTCTCCATCCCTAGTTTCATCCCTACTTCTATCGTAAGCCTCGAGTAAACGAAGTTCATGAGGGGTTGTAGCTTCTTTGCTATGTTCAATTCTTATCATCCTCATTCTTGAATTGAAGTAGTGAAGCATTTCTTTCATGTCTATGCGAAGGCCTCTTGATGTGTTCTTGGAGAAGGCATCCAGTACTCTAATGCAAAAGTCTTTATTATATGGAAGCTTCTGAATCCACTTCTCTATTTGCTGCATACTTTCAGCTTCTCTTTCCCATTGAATGAGCAAGATTTCAAGCGCTGGGATAGCCAGAATTCGCTCTGGATCCTTGATAGACATTTCATGTAGATCCTCAAGCCATTGCTTTCTAAGTGACTCTAGAGAACGACCTTCCAAGAATGACTCTTGGCCATGCGGATTGCCTTGCTTTGACCACCACTCGGAGTTGAGATACCTAGCTATGACAGAGTAGCTGTGAGTGCCATGATATGCGGCTAAAAATGCATCAGCTCTATCGCTCTTTGATGAACGCTCATTAATAAGTAGTTTCTTAAGGCAATAGCATACGTTATCGAACGGCGAGCCAGAAAGCAGATTAACAGTGCGATTCCGTACGCAGTCTCCTAGTTTCAGCATGTTGGAATAGACTGTGTTTGCTCCTCTGAGCTGTGATGTATCCAGGTAATACTTTATCCTGTATACAAGCTCATCAAGCTTCTCAGTATCTCTATACTTATCAACAAAGTCGTGATTAGTGGTAATGTCTTGAAGGAATTCGTCCATCGCTCTATGCGTCATCATTTACAGGTATATCCAGCTGATAGTATCTAGCAAACACTTTTCTATGACATACTCGCTTACTAACATATGTTTCACTTGCGCCAGCATTGTGGTTTTCCTGTTTCCCCTCTACTATTCCATCAACATCCGGGAACAAGAATTTAACCAGCCAATGATCATCGGCCTTCTTGATAAGCGATTGTGCATTTTCGATTACTTCTTTCTTCTCCTCTTCAGTGATGGCTATTTCCTCGCCTAAAAGTATTTTGCGATGTATGAATACCTTCTTGTAAAGTTCTGGGGAGAACACCCTCATAGATGACATCGCAAGCATATCAACAAGGTTCACTTCATATTGTCCATTAATCAAATGCATTGAGCATGAGAATTTAATATGCGATACTAATCTTTTCACATCTCTGAGGGTATTCACTCTTTTTAGCAAGAAGAAGTAATACAGTTCACTAAGGCGTATCTGGTCTTCAGACGTTAACTTGCTCTGGTCAATAAGTGAACTGATTTCTTCTTCAAGAATCGAGCTAAGAATCTCTCTATCAACTTCAGGTAGCTGTATCGGAAAGTTAATGATTTTCTCAAGATACTTATCCGCATTACCAGGGAAACATTCTTCATTTAGATGTTTAATGACAATACTTCTTTGATACGCAAGAACATACACAGTGTTTGCGAAATCTGCATTACTCCTTACCAATCTAAAGACCTCAAGTAGCTCATTGGGGGTTAGTCTATCCAAATCATCAATTATCACTACGAATTTCTTGCCGGAACTTTCGATCAATTTCGTTGCTTTTTCTTTTACTTGATCAATGCCCTTTCGCTTAGATGTATTTATTCTTGATGCACGTTTAAGCAATTTGAATACAATCTCAACTCGCCTATCTATTGGCGCAAGCAACTCGGCATACTCGTAAATGATATTCTTGGTATCTTTAGGGAAATCACCCGCTTCAATCAACTCCGCGAAGAAGGCTTCATGGAGATGCTCAGCATCACCCCAGTACCACGGGGAGAAATTCACAACAGTTATGTCGGCTGAAAGACTCTCCTGAATCAGGTTCAACACGGATGTTTTACCAGTACCCCAGTTACCTTCGATTCCAACGGCGAGAGATTGAGTCCAGTCTCTGTTTTCTATTGCTTCAGATAGTTGCTTAACAAAGAGTGTTCGATTGAGCTTATCATCGGATGCTGATCTTATTGGTTCATCTGACGATATCATGACAACCTCCACTAATCTTATAAATTCCTGAAAAACTGCTTAATGAGATTACAAAGTCTATACTCCTGGTATTGTTTGAGCTCTTTTTCCTTGACTATTGGAAATGTATCCATGATCCAGTCAATACTACACTCATCAATCCCATATATCTTAAAAAATAGTGCGTCGAGTTCACACATGAGTTGTCTTCTACGTTCTTCATTCCAGACAAATGGTTCGCCACAATAACCCATCTCTGTTGCATAATCTCGCATTTCTTCCGATGTAAATATTAACTCAAAAGTCTTTTCAACAATGCTATCCTCAAATGGCTGTAGCAATTGGCAATTCGGTGCTGCTATCTGCATAAATGTTCCTAGTGGAATGCTCGGTTGACTAAGGAAGCACCGAAGAAGGTAGTCAAAAATAAACGAGTTATAGAGAGCGCAGAGAATAGTCATATCTCGTGCAGAAGCACCCATTGTAAGGATCCAGCCATAGGACGCTGCTGTTGGAGGCAGAATTGATGCAATGCAGGTTCTCTCATCAGTATTGCGGGAAACTCTTCTGAATCCAAGCAAAGCCGAGTTAACTTGGTCTGAATCAGTAGACAATTTCCTGCTGTACTGTTCATACGGAACATAGTAGTTTGTTCCAATACTCCATTGGGTGTTCTGGCGCTGCCAGACTTCCGCACTTCTTAGTAATCCATTCTCATAGCTTGCGTAACGGTAATCATACTGGTGCCCAAGTCTTCCCTCGTATAGGGGTACCATTACTTCGTTGTTACTCACATATGATGTTCCCATTAAATTTGACGAATAGCTTCCTGATAGCATCTCGGGGAGATTATACCAATCGCTCCTTGATTTCTTCTCCCACCCCTCACTCTCAAGCTGTTCCTTGGTTCTGAAAAGGTGGGAATCGCTTGTCATATTGAATAGACCCTGTTTGAACGTGATTCCCCAAGGATTCCCATTCCCAGGGTCATTTTCGTTAATAAGGACCGGCACCCTTCTGTAGATGCCCTTCGTTATCTCCGCATCCCGCCTGGTTCTGAAGATGGGGCAGGTTTTCGTATTGGGGTTGAGGAGCTCGATGTCTTCCTTGCTGAGGGTGAAGCGTTTCTCTTCATCTCTCAGGTCATCCACTTTATGAGCAAAGAACACGAACTGAGCTTCTTCGATAGGCTGCCCTGAAAGAGTCAGTAGGCAGAATTTATAACTTCTGTGGACACCTTCGAAGATTCCTTTCCTGTTCTCAAAGTCGTACAGGCAAGCAAGCATCTTCTTTTCGATGATCTCCTGGAAGAAGAACTTCGTAGTATCATCAGTGGCAATTCCAGAAGGAACTATGCAACCGACTCTTCCCCTATCGTTCTTCAAGTTCTTATTCAATTCTGCGAAAACCGCGTAGGTATTGATTCTGCCCAGTCCGCACAAAGGATACCTGTCACTGTTCCTCACGAAGTGGCTGGGAGCATCGTGCTCTCTTTTTACCCTTGTGAACTCTCCGTATAGAGATGGGTCATTCTTCTCAAGTGATGCAATGAGCTTCTTCCGGCCGGCTCCAGTTGCGTTTGCAATCTTCTCATCCCTTGATGCAAAGAATTCCTTTTCCTTGAGTTCAGTATGTTCCCAAGGCGGATTCCCCAGCACAACATCAAACCCACTGCTCTCTTTGCTCTCCCTCTGGAAAACCTCCGGGAACTCAATGTACCAGTGGAAGAACTGGTATTTCTCCGCAAGTCTTTCTATTTCTGCTCTCTGCTCTTCCCTGAGGGTTCTGGGGTTCTCGCTGAAGGCTCTGAGGGTTTCGGTTGTGATTGGGTTCTGATTCCCATCAGTTTTCCTCTGCACGAAAGCCGCGCACCACAGGTCTGCCTTGGTTTTTTCGGTGTTGAAGATGCTTGAGGTGGTTACCGTTCTGTACTGGGCTTCCTTCTCTTTCAGCTGGTTGATGCTGCCTTCTGCGATGTGGTCTATTTCCGCTACCTGGAGGGCCAGTTTTCTTATGGTCTGGTCTTCCCCGGTTGTCATTGCGAACAGGTCTCTCTGGCCTGTGGTTCTCTGCTGCTTGTTGATCTTCTTGAATGCAGCGGCTGCCTTCTTGTCGTCTCCCGTAATCGGCTTGAAGGCATCGTCCGGTATTGCCAGGAGTTTTGTTTCACTGTCCGTCATCAGTTGGGGGCTGGTTCCGATGAGGCTGTTGCCGCACTTGATGTGGTGGTCGAGGAAGTTGAGAGGCTTGCCAGGTTCAATGGCCTCGAGCCAGAGGCTTACCTTGCAGAGCTCAACGCTCATGGGGTTGATGTCCACCCCGTAGATGCAGTGGCTGATGATGTCTCTGAGGGCGGTTCTGTAGGTTTCAGGGTCGGGTTCGGCTTCCTCGGTGCGCTTTGCCGCCAGGTGCCTTGCCATTCTGTGGGCTGCCGCGATGAGGAAATGGCCGCTGCCGCAGGCCGGGTCGCATACCCTTGTTTCCAGGATCTCCTGTTCTGTTTTCTTCTGCTGGATTACCGGTTCCAGGGCTGAGTTCAGGAGTTCGTTGATGAGTTCGGTAGGAGTGTAGTAGCTGCCTGTAGTCTTTCTTTCATTGCCTGCTGTGATGTTGAGCTTGAACTGCCTTGCGTCGGCGTTCACTTCCGGGCGCATCTCAAGGAGCGATTCGTAGATGCTGCCCAGTTCCTCGCTGCCCAGGTTGCGGTAGTCTACCCTTGTGGTTACTCCCTCTTTGGTGGTGAGGGTTATTGCCCTGATCGCCTCGCAGAGGTGCTTGTTCTCTACATCGGCTTCGTTAAGGTCTTCGGTTGCTTCATCGCTCCACAGAAAACTGCCCAGGGGTTTTATGCCCAGCTCCGGTGTTGGCTCTGTTTTGCACAGGCTTGATATGGTTACGTTCAGGGCTTTCCAGAGGTCTTTGTGGCGGGTGCCGCGTTTCTTCTGGGCAAGGTTTCTGATCCTTGTCAGGGAGTAGTATCTGTAATAGAGGTCTTTTGCTTCCTGCGGTGCTTCAGGGTCAAGGAGAAGCTCTCTTGATTCCGCGGTGAGCAGGAAGATCATTCTGTAGGCAACTCTCAGGAGCTGCCTGTAGTACTCCTGTTTGAAGCCCTCGTTCTCCCTGAGCTTTGTTCTAATCTCCTGGTTGGTCAGGAAGCCTTTGCCCATAGCTTCGATTGCTTCCTTAACACCGGTTCTCAGGGAGTCCAGGGCCCTGATACCTGCCTGTTTCGCCTGAGTGGCCCATGTTTCGATTATCTGCTTCTTCTGCTTGTTCTCCAGGGAGAACCTGGATTCGTGGCAGATGAGGTAGAGCAGCGTGAAGTCACTGTAGGCCTGGCTCTCCATCATCTTTTCCAGGTCGAACTCAATGAACGCCTGGCGGGTCATTGATGAGTTCTCCCTGAGCACTCTGAGCCTTCCGCCATTTGAGAGTATTCCCCAGGTGGGGGTTTCGGACCTGTTCAGGTACTCCTGCATCATGGAGTGTGGTATCTGCCTTGTTTTCCCTGGGGTTCGGTGGTCAAGCTCCATGTCATATCCCAGGAGGTGTATGGGTACATTGTCCCTGGTGTGGGATATGGGATAGTCCTTGCCGTCTATGGTGTGCTTCTCGGCCCTTTTCAGGTTGCCGTAGTCCAGTTCTCTGAACAGGGGAATGAGCCATCTGTCCCTGGTTATCGCCGTTGTTTTTTCTTCCTGCTCCGAGAAATGCTTCCAGTTGATGTTCAGGGTGTTCCATGCACGGCTGATAACCTCGTTCAGCTTCTCCCCCGGGTGGTTGTAGTCCTCAGGCTTGGTGTGCTTCACTTCACTGGTGCTGCTTGAGAGCTTCGTGAGGAAGTCGCCCGGGAGAAGGGCTCCCCTTGTGGTTACCGTTTCAAAGATGTTCGACTTACGCATTGGTTGTTCCTCCCGGTATGGGGAGGAAAACATAGATGCCAAATATGTCCACGGGCTCCTGCAGTTTAATGGTTGGAGTTTTGCTGTTCCTGGTGGCCTGCCTTACCCTGGTGTGGGACTGCAGTATCTCATTGCCCCGTTCCCTTGCGTGAGCAGTAATGTGTTTTCTGAGTGTGTCTATTTCGTCAGTAATTCTTTGAATGTTGGCCCTTGCGATGTCGGGGCTCACCTGGGCGGAGGGCCTGATCTTCAGCAGGGCTTTGGCTTCATCGTCGCTGAGCCTGTTCGGCTCCTGTGGAGTTCCTGTATAGGCGAACAGTTCAGTGTCTTCGGTAAGCAGGTTGTCTATGTGATAACGGGTTCTTGTGAGGATGAGAGTGGTTTTCTTCTGCACGTCGGAGGTTCTTGTTACCCCGCACCTTCCAGCCCTGCTTTGTGTTTCTTCGTCCATGGTGCTGTCCACAATGTAGGCGGCCAGGTTCTCTATGAACGGATGAGTCCTTGTAAGGTACTCCTCATCGTTCTTCGGAGGGTAAGTGAAGGTGACCTTCTTCACCCTGTTGCTGTCGGGCAGTTCAAGGGCATCTGCCAGGGCTTCAGGGGCGTCTCTGAGGTCTAGTGTGGTTATTCCCTTTTCATTGGTAACCGTTCCGTCGTGGAATCTTATGGCATCGTTCACGAACTCTTCGATGCTGATGCCCGATCCGGTTGCTTCCCTTGCTTCCTGAAGTTCTCTTGCAACTTCGTCCACTTTAATGGTCATCTGGCGGAACATGGTTCGAGACTGCCTCTCCCGCTCTTCAGCCTTGTCCCACCTTCGGAATATCTCGTTGCCAGTTGTTGCCATGAAGTCTTCCAGCCCGGGAAGGAGCATCTGATCGGGCCTGCTGTTGAAGAGGTCCTCAATGAGGGCTTCCATTATCTCGCTGGTGGAGCCGGGAATGGGAACGCTGATTCCCAGTGAGTTCCTTATCTTCGTGTGCTTCTGAAGAAGCACCTTCATTACACGCTGGTCTACCCCGTTGTCTTCACCATAGTAGTTGGTGACCCTTACGGTAGCGCACTTCTGACCGAAGCGGTCTACCCTGCCTGCCCTCTGCTCGTGGCGCATGGGGTTCCAGGAAAGGTCATAGTGGATGACTGCGTTGAACCCCTCCTGAAGGTTGATACCCTCACTGAGGCAGTCGGTGCATACCAGTACCCTGTTCTCCCTGTGGGTAAGCTCCTCTATGATTCTCTCGCGCTCATCGTGGGGAATCCTCCCCGTAATGCACTCGACTTCAGCCTTTGAGATGTTCTCCCTGAGATTTCTGGCCACGTACTCCGCCGTGTCGATGAACCTGCAGAAAACTATTGGGTAATACCCATTCTTCAGATGGTTCTTAACCAGCTTTATGGCCTTCTGAAGCTTCAGATCATCCTCGGGTTTGATGCTCTCAGCCTTCTTGGCCATGGCAAGGAGTTTTTCCTCGTTCTCGCTTGTCTTGCTGCCCGGGACTATGTCCGGGGCTTCCTCGATGGTGTCCAGGTCCAGGTCGAGAACGGTCCTTCTCCCTATTTCGTCTGCTTCATCGGCTGTTTCAGTATCCGCGACAGCCGCTCTGTTCCTGAGGGTTGCCGCAGCTGCGCTTGGGCTTGATGCAAGTGCGCGGAGCAGAGCCAGCGCCGACCAGTACTTGATCCGCCCTCTGTGATCTCCCTGCTTCTTTGCAATGGATTCCCTTGTGTAGCTGATCACCTCATCGAAAAGGTCCCTGTACTTCTCGCTGAGGAGATAGGGCTCTTCCTTGTCTTCCCGGGTGGGGAAAGCAGTGTTCTCGTTCAGGTAGGCTGTGATGTCTCCCCTGGCTCTTTGAACGAAGTGCTTCGCAAGGTTCCTTCTGTGGTGTTCATTCTCTTTCCCGGTAAGAACCGGTGGCAGTTCACTGAACTCCGGCTTGAGAAGCGAAAGCAGCGACCTGAAGGCATCTTCATTACCGCTGTGGGGTGTTGCTGTGACGAAGAGCATGTCCCTTCTCTCGTCCTTCGCAAGCTCTTTGATAAGGTGGTACCTCTGATGCCTTCGTGTTCCCTTGCTGGCACAGGAGTGGGCTTCATCCACGATCACGGTTTTGGGGCAGGCTCTGAGGAAATCACTTCTGTGCCTGTCACTCTTGATGAAGTCAAGCGAGACGATGGTTACCGGATACTTCTCAAAGAGAGATTCTCCCATTTTAAGGCTCTTCTCAAGCCTCCTTACAGTACCCGGGAGAACAAGCTCCGACTCAATATGGAACTTCTCCTTCAGCTCTTTCTGCCACTGCTCCGCAAGCTGAGCGGGGCAAAGAACGCTGAACCCTGTGATTTCACCTCTGGCGAGTAGCTCCTTAACAATCAGGCAGGCTTCAATGGTCTTACCGATACCCACATCATCACTGATCAGCATCCGTATGGGATCCAGCTTAAGTGCCATTAGAAGCGGCACCAGCTGATAGGGCCTGGGCTCAACGGCAATTGAACCGAAACACCTGAACGGCCCTGCGCTGTTCCTGAAGCCCAGCTTAACGGCATTCCTCAGTAGCCGCGCCGACCTGTAATCACCCAGGTGATCAGGAGCGGGTGTTCCGAAGCTCGCTTCGGTTACTTGCTCAAGGTCAAGGCAAATACCGGTGATTTCTTCATCGGTTCCCCCGAGGGGTTTCAGTAAGAGCAGGTTCTCCCTTGAATCGGGTATAACAACCCATTCCCTTCCCCTTGCTTTTACAAGTGAACCTGATGCGTATGGCATTACTTCTCTATTTCTTTCAGGAGCATTTTGCCCTTTTCTGTTAGCCTGTATTTCTGTTTGCTGCTTGTGGGTTTTTCAGGAATGGTCATTTCAACAAGCTCCTGGGAAATCGCCTGGCTGATATAGTTCTTCCTGAAACTTGGTTTATGAGAGAGTCCCAGCTTCTGCATTATTTCAGTGCTTGTCATCTCACCGATAATCACAGCGATCATTCGGACTAAGTGATCATGTACTTGGTCGGCGACTTGGTCGGTGACTTGGTCGGTGACGTGCCCGGTAAGCTCTCTTCTTAATCTTTGTCCCAACGGCGTAAGGCGGTAGCCCTGTTTCACACTTCTTGGTGAATGCGGCTTGGACATTCGAACATGGCCCGACGATATTGCTGGTTCTATGTAATTTGCCACAAAGCTTTTACGGTCACTTAACCCAAGCATATCCATGAGTTCCGATCTAGATTTCTCTCCTTCAAGAATGACTATAAGCCTGTTAGGCATACTTGATAACCCCGCTTCAACTTGAGCGTCGACATGGGGGGTGACATGGGGGGTGACATGGGGGGTGACTTGATCGGTCAAACTGGATTTCCTTCTGAACGAAATGGTGAATTGCCCAGTCTCAGCGGAGAATACCGGCTCAGGGATCTCCGCTTCCCGGCACCTGTTTATCATGTCGATTGTACCGCTTCCGGCTTTCTCGATGTATCCGGCACGGTACATCTCTTCTGCAACAAGCGGATTAGCAGGAATTGAGGTATGCGGTTCATACAGCTTTTGAATTGTAAGAGCTGAAGGCAGTCTGCCCGGATTCCATACCTCAAACCTGTTCCTGAACAGCATTACCTGCACGCTTCCGTTACTGGTGTAGTCTCTGTGGGCTACTGCGTTCACGATGGCCTCTCTGACAACCTGTTGGGGAATTTCATACTCAACAGGAACCTGATTGCTCTCAATGGCTTCACCAACATAGCAGTCA
>Ga0116162_10000790_pt1 | contig 21858 bp, 17 predicted proteins | sample AD_UKC105_MetaG_FD_89875 | JGI IMG/M metagenome (GOLD analysis project Ga0116162, IMG submission 89875) | Active sludge microbial communities of municipal wastewater-treating anaerobic digesters from Hong Kong - AD_UKC105_MetaG | ecosystem: Engineered > Bioreactor > Anaerobic > Digestate...
CGAAGATGTACACATCGCAGCCCGAATTATTTGTAAACTTGAAGTCGATATGGTCCGTATCGACGGTTGCGTCAAGGCCCTTGTCGACATACGTCGAAGGGAAAGAGTGCTTGCGGCGGGAGAAATCAAAATACGGATATCCTTCCAGCAGCGCATTATACAGCGTCGTGCTGACCTGGCAAACGCCGCCGCCGTACTGCTCGTTCAGCGTGTCGCCGCCGAAGATGCCGTTGGCAAGTTTCCAGCCGTTCTCCTCGTTGCGGTCGCCGACGGTGTTGTTAAAACTCCAGGTCTTGCCAGACTTCACAACCTGGCCGTTAATCAGCGCGGCGGCTTTTTCAACGTTAAAAGCGCGGTTGGGAATCAGCGTTGTACGCTCCTCCTCGGTGTTATCCGCCGTTCCTTTATAGGAGTATGTTGTCGTATAGCTGCCGATCAGCGATGTTTCTGCCTTTACGTCCTCAATCGTTTTGGACGGTTCAACCGTCGTCAGCGTGGGCTCGATGGTGGCCTGCAATTTGCCGGATTCAATCGCTTCGTTCACAAGCTCCGTCGTGGAAACCACGTCGATTCCATAGCCGGGCACGCCGTCGATATAGCGGAACGTCGGCTTGGTGCTGTCGGAGGTTTCGATTTCAAACGTCGCGTCCGTCGGCGACGTGGTCATGTTTTCGTTGATTTCTTCGATGCGGGAAGCAAGCGCCTCCTCGTCGATGGAGATCGTTGTGTAATATACCTGGTTCGATCCGCCCGCGAGCGCCTGGTCGATAATTTCGTTGAGGTTGGAGGACGCGTTCATGTCCGGACCGGTGACGGTCGCGGAGAAGTCGTCGCCCTTGAGCGTGATGGCAATGTTGTTGAGCGCATAGGACTCGTTGGAGTCGAGCTGGTCGATAACTTCGTCCCGCGTTTTCCCGGATACGTCGGTGCCGTTGATGTAAACCTCGTTGCGGAACCGGTCGCCCGAGGTCGTGGTGATATCCGTCGTGCTGCAACTGCGCACAAGCACGACGACGGCGGTGACGAGCAAAATGACGAACAAAACCGTCATCAGCATCAGGATCAGGCGGCGCTTGCGATATTTTGCCTGACGGCCGTTTTTGCGGTGCCCGCCCGACGAACCGCCTCCGCGGTCCGGGGTGTAGTAATATTCCATATCCTCGTTGTTTCCTTCGTAATGCGAATCATGCGCAGAACGGGGCTCCTGCCCGTTGTGCGCGCCTTGTGAAGCTGATTTTTTTGTATCGGGCAACCCCGAGTATTTTTCGTACATATTGATCCTTTGCGGGTAATAGTCGCAATCTCTTGCGTTTGCGCACAGAATGCACGCAAACCATATTATACAACGGCAGAGGCGTTCCCGCAACCTTTCACGGCGTGAATGAAACGTGAATTCTGCTGGAAACAACCCGATAAATTCAGGCGTTTCGCCGTAATTCTATGGAACCCTATCAAAATGCTATGATTTTGTCGCACGACCGCTTTGCAAACGACCGCCAAGGATTGACGAACGCTGGAAATCAGGATATCATTTTTTTGTACAGGTGCATTCAGGTTCCTCCGGCGGGCTGCCGACGGATGGAAGCTGCGATCCCGCCGGGACCGCGGGACGAATCTTATATTGAGGGGTAACAAAGATGCAGGCAATTATGGAGACGATTTTCGATATAGCGTATCTTGCAACGGTGCTGACGCTGGGGATACTGCTGATCGTCAAAAGCGAAAAAGGAGCGCTGACACAAAAGTTCGGCGTGATGGCGGTCGTACTCGGCGGAGGCGACGCGTTTCATCTTGTGCCGCGCATGATCGCGCTCTGGACGAGCGGGATGGAAGCGAACGCGGCCGCGCTCGGCGTCGGCAAGCTGGTCACGTCGATCACGATGACGGCGTTTTATGTGCTGCTGTACTATATATGGCGCGCGCGGTACGGCGTCGAGGACAGAAAGCGTCTTACGGTGACGATGTGGGTCCTGGCGGCGCTGCGCGTGATTTTATGCCTGCTGCCGCAGAACCGGTGGCTGAGCTATCACCAGCCGCTGCTGTTCGGTGTGCTGCGAAACATTCCGTTTGCCATCATGGGGATCATTATCATCATGATATTTGCCGCGGAAGCCGCGGAAACGAACGACCGTATCTTCCGGAACATGTGGCTGGCGGTGTCGCTTTCCTTTGCGTTCTACATTCCCGTCGTGCTGTTTGCCGCGTCGTTCCCGTGGGTCGGCGCGCTGATGATCCCGAAGACGCTTGCGTACGTCTGGATCGTCCTGATGGGCTGGAACCTGTTTCGCAAGGAAAGGAAGCCGGCGAAAGCCTAAACAGGCTCCGCCGCGCGCTTGTGCAGCAGGGCCAAAACCAGCGCCAGCAGCGCGCAGGGGACCCAGACCGCGGGTTCGCCGACGGAGCGTGTGACGAACATGCCGACGACCGCGCCGCAGATGAAGAACAGGATGATGCTGTAGTATTTCAGGGCCGCGGTCAGCAAAGCGCGATTTTTATCTCTCAGAAAATGAAACAGCAACTCGGTGCCGCTGCGAAGGTTGCCGGTGCACATCGTCGTCGCGTAGGAAAGGCCGTGCATGGTGCGAAAGCTCTCGACCTGGAGCGCGCAGACGAACGAAACCGTAATGTTGACGTAGGGGCTGAACGGCCCGTCCGGAACGAAGCCGATGCCGAAGAGCAGCGTCAGCTCCAATATGACGACGATCTGCCGCCAGTGCACGATCCGGCTGGATTTCATGGCCGACTGGATCAGCTCGGCCAGCAGGACGCCCGCGGCGAACGCAATGATCGGCAAAAGAAAATACATGGCGTCGTGCCAGCGCCCTTCGGACAGGCGGAGGCCGAGCAGGACCATGTTGCCGGTCTGTGCGTTGGCAAATACGCCGCCGCGCGAAAAATAGGTGTACGCGTCCAGAAAGCCGCCGACGAGCGCGAGCAGCGCGCCGACGGAGAGCGACTCCGAGCGCTGGGTTCCGGTTGTCGCTTCGTGCGTTTTCATAGGCGGGAGCTCCTTGCTTTACGTATCTTTGCGCACAATCTTACCATAAAGCGCAAAAAAAGCAAACGCGTCAAAAAAACGCGGTCTGCGGACAAAATCTGCACGGTCGCCGTTTGTTTTGCGCGCGAACGGGCGTATAATTAAATTTAAGTCATATTTTCGTTGAGAAGCCTCGCCGCAGCACCGCTGCGCCTGCTTTTTTCGCTTCAATCTGCAAGCCGATTCGGCAAAACTGCATCATTTAGACTTTGGAAACACTCCCTAGCGGTTGTCGGGCACGTTCAGGACCCAGCCGACCATGATCTTGCTTGGATTTTCGATGATGCGGTTCATATTGAAGATTTCATCGACCGTCGTATTGAACTTGCGCGCAATTTTCGTCAGATTATCGCCTTTTTCAACCGTGTATTTCACGTAATAATACATACGTTCGCCCATAAAAAACGTCCTCCTTTCGTAAGGCCTTTGCGAAAACGGTGCTCGCTGGAACAACCGTTGCACACCATCGTCAAACGTATCGTATCACGCGCTCGCCGCGTCGGCAAGACTGCGGTAAAAATAACCTCCGCCGGCTCTCCGGCGGCGAAAATGCCCGATCTTTCACGCGTCCTGCGGCAAGCGGCGGCGCTCGCGCCGCGGGGTCCGCTTCCCTAAGAATGCAGATGGTATACCTTCTGACAGATTACGCGTGATACTATAATCCGAAAAGAAACCGCATTTCTTTATACCGTCTTCAGACAGCCCCCGCCATGCAGAATACGGACGCCGCTTTCGCGTGCGTCGGTCGCAAGGGAAACCGCATTAAGAATCAAGGAGGAAGCATCATAAAGAGAGCCCTGTGTTTAACGATGGCGGCGATTTTTGCCGTCGCGTTGTTCGCATGTGGAACGCCCGCGGCGACATCGGCAGATGCCGCGGCGGGAACTTTCCGAGGCCACACAAGCGCCCGGTGTCGTCGCTTTCGCCGACCCCGCGCTGGAGGCGCGGAAGCGGTGACGGAGCGGACATAAGCTCGGGTTCGCCGCGGACGAGGCCAACGCGGCGTGCGTCTGCGAAGATCACGGTGAAACGTATACGAGCATTGAAGTCAACCGTCCGGGTTGGGGAGACCGGGACTTTGACGTGCGGTTCTATACGGAGGTCGGCGAATACGGCATGAAAATCAGCTATGACGTAAGCGATCAATGCTATAACGTCAGCGCGGTGGACGAGCGCGACGACGGCAGCAGCTATGCGGCGTTCGAATTTTACGCGCGCGACGATTCGTCGGTCGACCTTGAATTCGGCGGGGCGGACTCCGTGGAAGCGTTTTTCAAAACCATGTATAACGACCCGGAAATCGAGGACGTCTACCTGTATTCCGTGCTGCTCATGCAGCCATTTATCAACGATACGTTCGATATGAGCGTCGACGAGCTTTACAGCCTGCCGGTCGTCGGTTAAATTGCGCGATTTGTCCGTCCGGCGGCTGGAATCACCTTGTCTCTTTTGAAAAAGGAACGTATAATGGTGATAACATTTCCAGTCAAAGGAGACCCGGAAGAGTGGCACAAATAAAAATGGAACGCGTTACCGCGACTCTTCGCCGGCGGTTGTTCAAGGCTTCCAACGTTGAAACGTTTGTGAAGGAGAACTCCGACCTGTTTGTTTCCGTGCAGCTCCACGATTATCTGACCGGATTGCGCCGCGCAACCGGACTGTCTCCGGCGGATATCGTGACGCGCTGCAATATCGACCGCAGTTACCTGCACCAGATATTCAACGGCACGCGCAAACCCTCGCGCGACAAGCTCCTGCAGCTCGCGTTCGGCTTCGGGCTGGACGACGAAGAAACACAGGATCTGCTTAAGGTCGCGAGGATGAGTCCGCTCTACCCGCGCATCGTGCGCGACGCGGCGATCCTGCGATGTCTGCACGACCGGAAGCGTTTCGACGAAACGGAGGAACTTCTGCACCGCATGGGTTTATCGCCGCTTGACGGGGAGGACAAATGATGCGCGACGATTATATAGAAAGCATTTTGTCCGAAAGCGACAACGCACGATATCCCGACGATTTTTTAAGCGAGTATGAAGCGCTCGAATGCCTGACGCCGGAGCGGACGGACATAACGCTGCTTGTAAAAAATAAGGCAACGGACGAACGGTTCATCGCAAAATGCTATACCGACAAAAAATTCCTGTCGCACGTCACCGAGGCGGATATCCTTAAAAAGCTGGATCATCCGGGTTTGCCGCGGTTTTCGGGTCAGTTTGAAAACGAACGCATGCTGTGCGTCGTGCGCGAGTATGTGCAGGGGACGCCGCTCGACCGGTACGCCGCGCAGAACGCGCTGAGCGAGCGGCAGGCCGTTGCGTTTGCCGCCGAGCTCTGCGATATCCTTTCGTATCTGCACGGGCAGACGCCGCCGGTGATCCACCGCGACATCAAGCCGCAGAATCTCATCGTGGACGAAAAGGGCGGCCTGCATCTGATCGATTTCGGCATTTCCCGCACGTATAACAAGGACGCAAGGGGAGACACCGTCTGCTTTGGCACAAAGGATTTTGCCCCGCCCGAGCAGTACGGCTTTGCGCAGACGGATACGCGGACCGACATCTTTTCGCTGGGCGTTCTGCTCGGCTGGATGCTGACGCAAAATTCCGAACGCAGGGACATCTGCCGGAATATTCCGAACCGCCGATTGAGGCGCGTCGTCAAAAAATGCACGGCCTTCGCGCCGGACAAGCGCTATCGGTCGGCCGCGCAGGTCAAAAAGGCGCTCCGCAATGCGGACGGGCACCGGCAGAAACGCGCCGTCCGCTGGGGCTGCGCAGTTTTAGCGTGCGCCGCCTGCCTGTGCGCCGGTTTCGCGATCGGGCGGTATACGGACACGGCGCTGCCGTTTTCCAAGGGGGGCGTGCGCTTTCAGGAGCCGCTGATCGAGCAGGCGGTCCGGGCCGTTCTGGGCAAGGCTGAAGACGAACCGATCACGGAAACGGATTTGCTGAACGTAAGCGAGCTTTATATCTACGGCGACCAGGCGGTCGCGGACTCCCCTTCATTCGACGAACTGGGAACGCACATGGCGCTGAACGACGGCGTTCTGAAAAACGGCGGCCTGACGTCGCTGGACGACCTTTCCCAATGCAAAAACCTCAGGACCGTGCGCATCGTGCTGGAGGACCTGACGGACATTTCGCCGCTCGCCGGCCTCGAATCGCTGGAAACGGTCGACCTGCGGCATAATCCGCTGGCGGACGTTTCGCCGCTGGGTTCGCTTCCGGCGCTGAAACTCCTCAGCCTGTACGAGACGCATGTTTCCGACCTGTCCTCGCTTTCCGGCTGCAAAATGCTGGAGAACGTCGACATCGGCAAAACATGGATCACGTCGTTCGAAACGCTGGAGGGGCTGACGAGCATCCGGGAGCTCTATATGCGCGAAACGCCGCTGCAAACGCTGTCCGGGATCGAATCGCTGACATATCTGGAAGTCGTCGAGCTTTCGACCGTTGCGGACGGCGACCTCAGCCCGCTTCTGGCTTTGCCGCAACTAAAAGAAGCGATTCTTTACGATTCGCTCTGGGACGTGGGAAAGGCCACGCTGAATGACGTTTCGTTTACCGTTAACTATGCCTCATAATGCGAGGCGTTCTTTCGCGCAAAAAGGCGGCCGTTTCGAAGAGGCCGCCTTTTGCATGCTATATGCCGTCGCCTTCCTCCGTTGTTTTCAGCATCCGGTTCCGGCGATCGACCAGCCGGACATCCGGCGCGAGGGGGACGCTGCCGAGGTTTCGCCAGACAACGCATACCTCGCCCGGCGAGCAGCGTACGTTCAGGCGGACCCGGGTGCAGTCGTTTTTGCGGTAGGCGTTCGTCTCGCCGTCGTCGGAGAAAAATTCGCGCGAAAAATCCCCGCTTTCTGCGGCATAAACCGTAAAGAGCAGGCGATCAGCGCCTGCCGAAGGATACGCGGAAGCGTCTTCGACAAAGACGCTTCCTGCCCGGTGGAGCGTACGCGGCGCGCCGCAGGCCGGGCAGCCGAGCGCGACGTCCGTCCTTTCGGCATACCAGCGTCCGTCGTCCGCGTACCAGCCGTCCGGGTTTGAAGGAAGCGAAACGTTCAGCTTTGTTACGCCTTTGTCGAACACGCAGGCGGCGAGCAGACCGTCGCCGACCATGAACAGGTCGCTCTCCGGGTCGGCCTCCGGGTCGTCGTAGACCAGCGGCCGCAGGACCGGCTCAAAGTACGTATGCGCGCGGTAGATCGCGTCGTACAGGTACGGCAGGATGCGCTGCCGAAACGCAAAGATGCGCCTGACCGCGTCCTCCGCGTCCGGATAGCACCAGGGCGTGGTCGCGCGGCCGTCGTCGTTCCAGGAGTGGACGACGAAGCGCGGCGTCAGCACGCCGTGCTGCAGCCAGCGCAAAAGCAGTTCCTTTTCCGGCGCGGGCCCGCTGAAGCCGCCGATATCGTGGCCGAAGAGGTACAGGGCGGAGAGCGACATCGTCAGCCCCATTTTGTGATTATAGCGCAGGGTTTTCCACTCGGTTCGATTGTCGCCGGACCAGGTGACCGCCATGCGGCAAAGCCCCGCCGCGCCGGAACGCGAAGAGACCAGCTGCCGCTTTTCCGGGCCGGCGTATTCGGCCTGCGCTTCCAGCGAAGCCCGGGTCATCAGCATGGCGAAAACCGGCTTGATCCGGCATGCCGGCAAGGCCGAGCCAAAGCCGTGCGCCAGAACGCGCTCGTCGAGGATCTCGTATTCGTTGTTGTCGTTCCAGGTATAGGGGATTCCTTTTTCGAGCAACTGCGTTTTGACCTGCGCCTTCCAGAAATCGTATGCGCCGGGATTCGTAAAGTCGAGAAAGCTGCCGATCCCGTCCCAAAACGGCGTGAGCGCGGGCGTCTCGTCCGGGTTCTGCAAAAACCATCCGTTTTCCGCAATGTGCGCGTACAGCGGATGGTCGGTCAGGAACACGGGCTTGATGTTGGCGATAAAATCCATGCCGCGCGCTGCAAAGAATTCCGACAGGGCGTTCGGATCGGGGATTTTTCGATTGTTCCAGTGGAACACGCAGCGTTTTTGTCCGATCGACGTGTAGCCGGAGGAGAGGTAGAACCCACCGCAGGCGAACGACTTCGCCCCGCACGTTTCGGCAAAGGCGCGCAGCTGTGCGTCCGCGTCGGGCGCGTCGGTATAGGCCATTGTGCTGCCCCAGTAGAGCAGCGCGCGCTTCGGCGGAAACGCCGACCCGCCGGTGAGCGCGGAAAACCCCGTTACGATCTGCGCAAGCGAACCCAGCAGGATATAATAGACCAGCGCATCTTCTGCGACGGACGCATAACGATATGCGCCGGTATAGTTGCTGATCTCCGCGCCGAAGTCGAACGCGCAGCTTGCGTGGGTGTCGTAAAACAGGCCGACGGCCCCCGCGGAATTTTTGCAGATATAAAACGGCACGTGGTGGTACAGCGGGTCGCTGGACTCCGCGTCGTAGCCCATCGCGTCGCAGCTGTCCAACCGGAAGCGGCGGCCGCTTTTATCGAGATTGCCGCTCTTGTCGCCCAGCCCGAAGATCTGCTCGCCGCTTTCGCGCGCGAGGTAGTGCCGCTGCCCGCGCCCGAACTCGCCGCCGAGGTTGACGGCAAGCGGCGCGCGCTCGCGCAGAAGCGCGCCGCCGCCCTTCGAAAGCGACAGCAGAAAATTGACCGGATCGACGCGCAGCCGGTAACCGTCCCAGACAAACGTGAAGTCCCCGTCGCATTCCGGAGAAAACAGCGGGAATCCTTCCAGACTGAGTCGGTCCCGTCCCGGCGGAGCGGCGGAAGCGCCCGGCTGGACGGAATACGTCGGCGGCAGGCGAACGCCGTCCGGCAATATTGCCACGCGCAGGAGCCGTTCGTTCAGAAAATCGATTCTCGCGGTAACGTCGCCGGACCGGAATGCCGCGCATGCCGGGTTTTGCTCGGCGGGAACGAAAACATGATGGTAATTCGACATGATGCATCCTTTCAGACAGGTATCAGTATAGAACGGCCGAACGCGTGGCGCAATGGCAAAACGAACCGCTGATATTGAAAAACGTGCGCATATGAAGGCCGGAATTTACCATGATTATACGGATTTATCAACGGACGATTGAAAAAATCGCAAGAACCTGATACGATTGCCCCATGAGAAATTATGATACCTACCCGATTGACGCGGCCTGCCTGACGAACGGTTTTGAACTGAACTCGTTCGGGGAGCACAACGTTCGGCGCATATACCGCCATTATCATGCGTTCTACGAGCTGTATCTGTTCATCGGCGGAGACGCGGAGTTTATGATCGAGGGGCGCACCGTCGCTTTGAAGCCGCATACGCTGTTGCTGCTGCCGCCGAACACCGTACATTCGCTGCGGTTTCTCAACGGGGAAAGCGCGTATCGGCGGACGGTTCTCTGGATATCGCCGGAGCTGTTCGAGCGGATTTCGCCGGAAGGATGGGACGCGCCGCAGGAGTTCCTGCCGGCGGGTGCGGACGCTGCGGCCCTGGAAGGCCTGCTGGCGCTGCTGGACGGGGAACAGGCAAGGCTGGAGCGCGATTTTTCCGGCTTTGAAGGGCGCGAAACGGTTTACGCCGATTACATCCGCCTGATCCTGATCCATCTCTGCCGGTTGAAAGACCGCGCGGTTCCGCCGTCCCCGTTTTTGCGCGGGACGCAGGCGTATATCGAAACGCACCTGGCGGGCGACCTGTCGGCCGATGCGATCGCCCGCGCGCTGCACATGGGAAAATCGCACCTGATGCGGCGGTTTCGCGCCGAGGCGGACGTTACTTTGCACCAGTATGTCCTGAAACTGCGCTTACAGAAGGCGAAAAGGCTGCTTTCGCGCGGGGACACGGCGGCGGAGGCGGCCGATGCGGCGGGTTTTTCCGATTACACGACGTTTTACAAGGCGTTTGTCCGCGAGTTCGCCATGTCCCCGTCCCAATATCGCGACGGGTTTCATATCGCCCCCGGCGCGCAGGCGAAAACAGGCGGGGAGAGACGGTAAATTCGGGCGCGTGGGCGTATTTATAAAATCGAAGCAAAAAGAAAAAGGGATCGTTTCAGTACGGAGCATACCGAACGATCCTTTTTCCTGTCATGTTGCGGAGAAGCAACATCTGCGCAGACGCGTGTTCTGCTCGGAAGCACGGCTGCGAAAGGTACATCCGCAGTCGCGAATCAGTAACTGAGGCTGACCACATTTACGACGCCGTCGGTAAAGTTAAACGTCAGAGCGACGTCCTCCGTGCCGACGACGATGGTTTCGTCGTCCGAAAGCTCCGGGTTGATACACCCGGCGTATGCGGACTGAACTTCTTCATACGTGCTGCCCACGCCGACTCCCAGCGCCGTCATGCCCGCGGCGGGCGAAAACGCGCTGACGCAGGTGACGGTTTTCGTGGAATTGCTGTAATTGAAGATGTAGCCCTGACTGATGTAATACATCTGCATGTCTTCCATTTCGATCGCGGGCACGTCGTCCTCGCCGCCGAGGATGCTGCGGATGCTTGACGTTGTAACGCCCGGCTTCATCCCGTCGATCGACTCGCCGTAACGAATGGATTCGGCCATGCCTTCGTTGTCGACCTCGTTTTCGGCGGATTCGGCCGAAGCGGCGTCCGCTTCGAACCCGGTCCAGTTTTTGATCGGCAATCGGACGCTCTCGTCGCTGATGACCTCAAGCTGCAGGTCCGTGAGCGCGAGTTCCGACGGGATATCGAAGATGATACGGAAGCCGGTTTGCTCTTCCTCCCAGTAAAATTCGATCGTCTCGGCGTTAAAGCCGATATTGTAGACGTTATACCCCAGCGATGTGAACCCATCGCCGCCTCCGGTCAGCGCGATGAAGCTGGAATAATTTTCAATGTCGTCGAGCGGTATCGTTCCGTCGACCACGCTGAACGCCATCACCACGAACCTTCCGGACGCAGTATTCTCTTCGGCGTAGCTCTCGAGCACCTCCGCGCCCTCCTCGGTCGGATCGTCGGAAATGATATCGAGATGCAGGGTCACGCCCATAAACGGAAAGCTGTTGAGGTTGATGGACGGCGTGGGCTCCGGGGTCGGGGTCGGCGTGGCCGTCGGCTCCGGGGTTGGCGTGACGACGGCTTCAGCCGTCGGTTCCGGGGTTTCCGCGTCCGCCGTGGCAATCTCTTTTTTTGCAACGCAGCCGCTTATCATAAGGCATGCGAGCAGAATGGCAAGAATCTGCGGAATCGTTCGTTTCATCGGTTGGCTCCTTTCGAATTTCATAATATACTTTGGTCCTATGTTCCGGCTGCGGTTGTGCTTTTATGCGAAAGGCGATTGCCTTTAAAAATCCTCCCGCGCTTCCGTCTCCATGTCGATGTTGCCGTCGCTCGTCGTTACGGAGCGCAGCGTGAGCGTGTAGGCATAGTTCGATTTCAGCGTGAAACTATCGCTGTCGTCGGCGCTGTTGAGCAGGATGTAATAGTATCCGTCGTCGCCGAAAAGATCCGTTTCGCCAAACCAGTCCCCGTATCCGTAGGCGGCTTTGATCTGGTAGCTACCCTTCGGCAGCCAGATTTTTGACGTATCGCCTTTGGCGATCGCGACGCAGCTGACCAAATCGCCGTTTTCTGCGTAAAGTTTAAGGTAATTCCAACTGCCGTCCGAGTCCGGCGGCTTAATCGTCAGGGAACAGCCTCGCGCAGAGTAGTCCTCGTTATGGTAGGTTTCGCCGGTCTCCGGGAACGTCTGAATGCAGTCGTCCATGCGGTCCCATGCGTCCTCAAACCCGCCGAGCGCGTCGAAAGCGAGGTATGCGTCGTAGTAGGCCCCTTGGCTTAAAAGCGCCTCTGCGTCAAAGTAGGCGAGTTTATCGACGCAATACTGGTAACGGTCCGCCGCGTCGGAAAATCCGGCGTCGGCAAGCTCCGAAAACATCGCTTTTGCGGATGTGTAATCGCCCTGCCCGACGAGCGCTTCGGCTTCGCCGTACGCGATCGTGTTGGTGCAGAATTCGGCCTGATCCGCCGCGTCGGAAAAATCGCCCAGCGCGGCGAAGGCGTCCGCGGCCGCCTGCATATCGCCCGCTTCCTCAAGCGCCATCGCGTCGGCGTACGCCAGCGTGTTTTCGCAGAATTTAGCCTGGACAGCCGCATCCTCGAAGCTGCCGAGCGCGATAAAGGCAGCCTGCGCGCCGCTGTAATCGCCCTGGTCGAGCAGCGCTGCGGCGCTCTGGTAGGCGAGCTTGTTTTCGCAGTAGCGTGCCATTTCTTCCGAATCGTCGAACGAACGAAGGCTTTCAAACATGGCCTGGGCCGCCGCATAATCGCCCTGTTCGAAGAGCGTTACGCCTTCGTTATAGTGCGTCTGCCTTACGTTGTGGATCAGCAGCGGAACCAAAACCGCGCAGATCGCGGCAAGCAGGATCGCGCCGCCGATGAAAGCGAATTTCTTTTTTTTGCCCGCGTTATGTTTTGGCCGCTCGGACTCGGACTGGTCGTCCTGCGGAATGAGTGCCTGCGGTGTCTCTTCGGAAACGGGGGACTGCGCATCGTCGGCCGGCGTCTCCACCGGTTCCGCGGCGCTGTCGTCCGGCCCGCCCGCGCCGGAGGCTTCCCCGGACGTTTCCGCCGCTTCTGCGGGCGAAACGGAGGCGGCCTGTTCTTCTGCTTCGCGCGCCGCCTTTTCTTCGGCTTCGCGGGCGGCTTTTGCCTGTTCTTCGGCAACGTCCCTGCCGCAGACCGGGCAGAAACGCATCGTATCGGGAACGACGACGTGACAGTGTTCGCAGATCATGTGATGAATCCTCCTTTATTTATTCGCAACGCTTAGTAGTCCGACAGGAAACCGCCCTGCTCAATACTGTAGACGGCCCACTGGGTGGGGTCGTCGTCCGCACCGTCCGGGTACAGGATGAGCATCTCCGGCTCAATATCCGCATTGAAGGCAAAGACAAGTGCGTTTCGCGAAATCGTAATGCCTTTGCTGTAGATATACGAATCGCCGCAGAGGCACTTCATATGCACGGGAATCACGAGCGAGCCGTCGCGGAAGGACAGCACCGCGCCGATTCCGGTCGAGTTGACCGTGATGGTTTGATTGCCGTCCTCGTCGGTGCCGAATTCGCCGATGCTGAGGACGTATTCGGTGTCCTCGAACTGCACGGTCGCCGTTTCGCTCGGGCCGCTGCTTGCAGGCTCCGCCGCGTCCGGCTCCGTTGCGTCCGATGCGCTTGCGTCCGCCGCGGCGGGTTCGCCGCCCGCCACACGGGTAAGCTCGACGGATACGGTGCCGAGCGGGAACTCCGTGAACGAAGCGTCGCCGCCCACGCTCGTATAGGTATAGACGTAATCCAGCACCACGAAGGCGACGTCTTTGTTGATATACAATTCGGTGAGCATCGACGGCCCGAACCAGAGTGGATCGGAGTAGCGGTCAAAGCTCGTGTTGTAGGTTTCGGTAACGGTCAGGCCGCTGATGGAAACCGTTTCCGGGAGGTCGAGCTGCAGATTTTCAAGACGAATTGTAAGGTCGTGGATCTCGGAGCCGTCCGCGGAAAGGATAAACGCCATGACGGCGCGGTCCGTCTGCTCGAAGGACATCTCGCCGACATACAGGCTTTCTCCTTCGCTCAGGTCGGGAAGCTCAAGGTCGCTGTAATCGATCGTTCCGGGTTCGGCGGTCGGTTCGGCGACGGCTGCGGAAATCACAGGCGTGCCGGCCGCGGCGGGTTCTTCGTCCCGGTTGCGCGGGAAAATCAGTATGAGCGCGACGATGAGCAGAACCAACAGGACGCCGCCGCCCGCAAACGGTACCCACTTCGGGAGTCTGCGCCCGGGTTTTTGAGACGGTTCCGGGGCGACGGATTCGGGCTGCGCTTCCAGCGTTTCCGGTTCCGGCGCGGGCACGTCAATTTCCGGTGTAGCGGGCCCGGCCTGCGCTTCCGGCGTTTCCGGGGGTTCGGGCTCCGGCGCGGGCGCGGCCTCTTCGCCGGCGGGGACCGACGGTTCGGCATACTGAATCGGGGTGACGGCGGTGCCGCAGTAAAGACAGAATTTTGCTTCGTCCGGCAATTTTCGTCCGCACTTCATGCAATACATTTGCTTGACTCTCCTTCGTTTGATTTTGTTTGTCTGAAAAAATGTTGGTCGCCGGTTGTGTTTTTGCTAAGCTTGATGGAACTGGGAACATGTAAAAACGATTCGGTGGAAATCCTGGAACGACGCCGGGATAGCGCCGCCGGGCGTGATGAAGAGCCAACGATCGCCAATACAAGCGGCGCGTTTCAAACGGAATCGAAACCCGCGGCCTTCGATCGATTTCATTATAATGAAAGAAAATCAGGAAAAGGTATGCAGCCAGCACACAGATACTTTTGCGCTGACGACCAAAAAACGGCGATAGAACGGGCGTATGGCGTTTTAAACGCCATACGCCCGCAGCCCGCCAAGCATATGAATATTTTATTTTGCCGCGCTGCCCGTCCGCCAGATCCGCCGGAACCCGGCGGGCGTGACGCTTTCGCGCGATTTAAAAACCTTGATGAAATAGCTGGTGTTTTCAATGCCCGTTTCAAACGCGATGGCGGAGACGGGCATCTTTGTCATCCGCAAAAGTTCTTTGGCGTGGTTGACGCGGACGCCGGTCAAAAATTCTCCCGGCGACTGCCCGACCCGCTGCAGGAAAAGTTTTTGCAGGTAGAATTTGTTGAGCGAGACTTCGTTTGCGAGCACGTCCAGCGTGATTCGCTCGCGGTAGTGCGCGCCGATATAGTCCTGCACTTGCCGCACGTAGCGCGATTGCAGGTCGTCCTGCTTGCATTCGGCGGAATAGATGCATTCGGCCATGATTTGCACCAGAAGCGCGGCTGCACGGACGTCCGCGCCGGACGCGGGCGCGCCGCGATACAGGTCGAGCAGCGCATAGAGGTTTGACACGACGGTGCTGTTGGCCGGAAGCCGTCCGATGTTGTTGCCGTTCGCCGCGAGGAACTTCCTGTAAAGATAGTCGCTCTCGCCGCCGTAAAAATGCACCCAGAGGACGCGCCATTGCCGCGTCCGCGCGCTGGTGTTGTAGTGCTGATGGTTCTGGCAGTCGATCCAGTAGAAATATCCCGGCGGGAGGTATTCGTCCCGGCCTTCGTATAAAAGCCGGCCTTCGCCCGCGAGCGTGTACTTGATCAGGTACGAGGGGAGCCCTTCGCGGGTCGTGAAATATCGTTCCCGCGCGTTGAAATCCCCGAGTTCCTGCACATACGGCAGATGCTCCTTGTTTTCCGGTTCCGCGGACACAACGAGCCATTCCGACTCGGGCGACATATCGATTTGATACGAAAGTTTCATATCGGCGCTCCAAAATACCAAGAATTTGTTATATCCTGCCAACACAGGATAATGAATGCTATAAAAACAGGCGGTATTGTATAGGTAGCTTATCAAGAAACATACATTTATGCAACAACTCAATCAAAAACAGGGGATAATGAAGATGAACGAAAAAAGAGTGCTCGACGGATACGTATATGCAAAAGACGTTTTTCAGGAACTTGGAGTCGACACGGAGCAGGCGATGCTGCGCTCGGACGAAACGCCAATCTCCATGCACTGCTGGCAGGGCGACGACGTGGTCGGCTTCGACGGGGCGGACTCGCTCACCGGCGGCATACAGGCGACCGGAAATTACCCGGGGCGCGCGCGCACGGCGGAAGAACTGCGCTCGGACATCGACATGGCGCGTTCGCTGATCCCCGGCAGAGTAAAACTCAACCTGCACGCCTGCTACGCCGAAAAGAACGGCAAGGCGGTCGATCGCGACGCGTACACGATCGAGCAGTTTTCAAACTGGGCCGACTGGGCGAAGGCGGCCGGGATCGGGCTCGATTTCAACCCGACGTTTTTTTCGCACCCGAAGATGGACGGGAACTTTTCGCTCTCAAGCGCAAACGCGGATACGCGGCGCTTCTGGGTGGAACACGGCAAACGCTGCCGCGAAATCGGGCTGGAGTTCGCAAAAAGGCTGGGCCAGCCCTGCGTCGTCAACTACTGGATGCCGGACGGGTATAAAGACACCTGCGCGGACACCGCGCGGCACCGCGAATGGATGACGGAATCACTGGACGCGATCTTCCACGACCCTGTGGACGAATCGCTGGTCCCGTGCGCGCTGGAGAGCAAACTATTCGGCATCGGCGTGGAGAGCTACACCGTTGCGAGCCACGAATATTCGCTGGCCTACGCAATCAGCCGGAACAAGGTCTACTGCCTCGACGCCGGGCACTTCCATCCGACGGAACGCATCAGCGCAAAGATCAGCGCGACGCTTCAGTTCCTGGACCGCGTGCTGCTGCATGTGTCCCGCGGCGTACGATGGGACAGCGACCACGTGGTCGCGCTCGACGACGAGCTGCAGCGCATCATGGACGAAGTTGTCTGGAACGGTTACGAGGGCCGCGTTTTCATCGGGCTCGACTATTTCGACGCTTCGATCAACCGTGTCGCCGCCTGGGCGATCGGCATGCGCAACGCGAGAAAGGCGATGCTGCTGTCGTACCTCGCGCCGGCCGATTCGATCCGAAAAGCGGAATACGACGGCGATTTTACAAAGCGGATGGCCCTGCTGGAGGAGCGGAAGACGCTTCCGCTCGGCGCGGTCTGGGATTACTACTGCATGACGCGCGGCGTGTCCGGCGCGGACTGGTTTACCCGCGTAAGGGACTATGAGCGCGACGTGCTCTCCGGACGATGAAGGGGACGGCAATGACGGATTTTTTTGAAACGAACGCGGCGCTGCTGGCGGATTACGCGCGGCTGTCGCAATCGGTCGGCGCGCGTGCGGACTATGTGCAGGGCGGCGGCGGAAACACGTCCGTCAAGCTCGACGGAACGCATATGGCGGTCAAGGCGTCCGGCTTTCGCCTGAGCGACGTTACGAACGACGCGGCGTACGCCGTCATGGACTACGCCGCGCTGCGCGCGTTTTATCGATCGCACCGGCCGGAAGAGTTCGCGGACGTCGAAAAAGCCGGCGCGCAGGCGGCAAGGGACGCGACGGTTTCGATAGACGGGGTCGCGCGGCTCCGCCCGTCGGTGGAAGCCGGGTTCCATTCGGTCCTCGGCCGGTTCGTGATCCACAGCCACAGCGTTTATGCAAACCTTGCCTGCTGTGCCGCCGAAATGCAGGCGATCCTATCGGCCGCGCTGAAGGATGCGCCGTTTGCCTGGGGAAGCGTCCCCTACATCGACCCCGGCGCGCGGCTTTCGTTTGCTGTTTTAAACGAGCGGAAGCGCGTGGAGGATACGGCGGGAAAAACGCCCGCAGCGCTGTTTTTGCAGAACCACGGCGTGATTGCCCATGCGGAAACAGCGGATGCGTGCATCCGCATCCACGACACGCTCAACGCGCTGCTTGCCGCGCATTTCGGCCTGAAAAACGGAGCGTTTCTAGAGAAAACCCCGGAGCGCTATATCGCCGAACGGATGCGCGGCAGGACCTACACGGCCTCGTTTTTTATGGAACAACCGCTCTATCCCGACCAGATGGTGTTTTTTGCCGATACGCTCGAATTCGGCGCAGGAGACGCGCCGGAAGGGAAGGCGCGTCTCGATTTGACGACGGGCGGGCTTTCATTTGCCGTTAACGAAGCGCAGGCGCGGGTGCTGACGGAAACGCTCGCGGCCGTGCTCTTTATCCAGGAACAGATTGCAAAGAAGGGTTATACGCTTTCCACCATGGGCGAACGGGCGAAAGCGTTCATCGCCGGCTGGGAAAGCGAGAAGTATCGAAAATCCCTTGCGGGAGGCATGAAATGAAGCCGCTGAACCTGCTTGCGTTCGACCTTGGAGCGTCGAACGGGCGCGCAATGCTGGCGACGTTCGACGGGGAGCGGATGTCGCTGAACGAACTGCATCGGTTTAAGAATGCGCCGGTTGCCTGCGCGGACGGGCATTGCTGGGACGTTTTTAACCTTCTGCGGAAACTGAAAACGGGTTTTGCCGCGTGCAGGCGGGAGACGGGGCGTGCGCCGGACAGCTTCGGCATCGACACGTGGGGCGTGGATTACGGCCTTCTGGGCAAAGACGGCGCGCTGCTCGGTAACCCGCGCTGCTATCGCGACGCGACCGACGTCGAAATGCGGGCCGCCTGGGAGCACGTCGGCAAACGGGAAATGTTTGCGCGAACCGGCATTGCAAGCATGAATTTCAACACGGTTTATCAGCTGTACCGCCGCGTGCTGGCGGGGGACGAGGCGCTGAAGCGCGCGGAGACGCTGCTGCTGCTGCCGGACCTGCTCGGGTATTTCCTGACGGGCGCAAAGAGAAGCGAATATACGAACGCGACCACGACGAACCTGTACAACGTTACAAGCGGGGACTGGGATTTCGAAGTGATTTCCCGCCTCGGCATTCCGAAAGAGATCTTTACGCGGATCGACCGGGCCGGAACGCTGCGCGGCAGGCTGCGCGGGACCGTGGCGGAGGAGCTGGGCGTTTCGCGCGTCCCGTTCGCGGCGGTTGGCACGCATGATACGGCTTCGGCTGTGGCGGCGATCCCGGGCGAAGGGAGCTTTGCGTTCTGTTCGAGCGGGACGTGGTCGCTCTTCGGCATGGAGACGGACGCTCCGCTGATCAACGGCGACGTGTTCGAAGCGAATTTTTCCAACGAAGGCACGGTGCAGGGCGGGTGCCGTCCGCTGAAGAACATCATGGGGCAGTGGATCGCGCAGGAGTGCCGCAGGGAGTGGGCGCGGCAGGGCGCGCGGTACGACTGGAAGGAGATCGACGCGCTGACGGCGAAGGTGAGTCCGTTTGCCGCGATCGTCGATCCGGACGACGAACCGTTTTTTTCCGCGGGGGACATGTGCGGCAAGATTGTGCGGTACTGCGAACGTACGGGTCAGAAGTCGCCGGAAACGCCAGGCGAGTATGCGCGCTGCATTTACGAAAGCCTGGCGCTGAAATACCGCTGGGCGCTGGAATGGCTGGAAAAGATGAAAGGCGAACGGATCGAAACGCTCAACATGACGGGCGGAGGGATCGCGAACCGGCTGCTGTGCCAGATGTCGGCGGACGCGCTGGACAGGCGCGTGGTCGCCGGGCCGGACGAAGGGAGCGCGATGGGAAACGCACTCATGCAGGCGATCGCGCTGGGAGAAATCAGGGACGTTGCCGAGGGGCGGGAGGTCGTGCGCCGCTCGATCGAGCCATGCGTGTACGAGCCGCGCCACACGCAGGCCTGGGAGGACGCGTACGGCCGGTTGCTCGGATATATGGAGAGGAAAGAGAATGCTTGACATGGCAAAGTGGGAGCGGATCGCTTCCAAAAGTGTAAAAAGCAGAATGAAAACGCCCGGCCGGCTCGGCGGGAAGATCGCGATCGTGACCGGCAGCGCGCAGGGGTTCGGCAAGGGGATTGCGGAAGAGCTGTATCGCGAAGGTGCAAACGTCGTGATCGCGGACCTCAACGAACCGCCTGCAAAGACGGTTGCGGCGTCGCTTGGCGAACGGGCGTTCGCCGTAAAAGCCGACGTTTCCAGCGAGGAGAGCGTGGCGAACATGATCGCGCAAACCGTGGAGCGCTTCGGCGGACTGGACCTGCTCGTTTCCAACGCGGGCGTGCTGAAGGCGGGCTCGCTGGACGAGCTGGAGAAGAAGGATTTTGAATTTGTTACGAGCATCAATTACACGGCGTTTTTCACCTGTGTAAAATACGCCCAGAGGATCATGCGCGCGCAGTTCGAGGCGGACAACGCATGGTCGGGCGATATTGTCGAGATCAACAGCAAGAGCGGGCTTTCAGGCAGCAACAAAAACTTCGCCTACGCGGGCGGGAAGTTCGGGGGCATCGGGCTGGTGCAGAGCTTTGCGCTGGAGCTTGCGCCGTACAACATCAAGGTGAACGCGGTCTGCCCGGGGAACTATTACGACGGGCCGCTCTGGAGCGACCCGGAGCGCGGGCTGTTCGTGCAGTATTTGCGCGCCGGAAAGGTGCCGGGCGCGCGGACGGTCGAGGACGTCAGGCGGCATTACCTTTCCAAATCGCTGATCAAGCGCGGATGCCTGCCGCGCGACGTTGCGAAAGCCATCTTTTACGCCGTGGAACAGACCTACGAAACCGGGCAGGCGATCCCCGTGACGGGCGGGCAGGTGATGCTCGGATGATCGGTTTGGAGTTGCTGCAAGCGCTGAACGCGCCGGAGAAAAACGACCGGCTGGCCGCGCTGAAACGGGCGATGGAGACGGCGGAGTTCCCGCCGGTCGATCCGCGCATGGTGAACAACCATATCCACACGACGTATTCCTTTTCGCCATATTCGCCGTCGGCGGCGGTATATGCCGCGCGTGCGGAGGGGCTGGCGACCTGCGGGATCGTGGACCACGACAGCATGGGCGGCGCGGAGGAGTTCGTCGAGGCGGGGAGGATCGTCGGGATACCGACGACCATCGGCGTGGAGACGCGCGTGTCGTTCAAAAAGACGCCGCTGAAGGGCCGGCGGACGAACAACCCGGATCAGACGGGTTGCAGCTATATGGTGCTGCATGCGGTGCCGCATGAAAACATCGCCAAAGTGCAGGCGTATTTCGCGCCGCGGCGCGAAAAGCGCAACGCGCGCAACCGCGCGATGGTGGAGCGTGTCAACGCGCTGCATGCGGGCAAGGGGGCGTCGATCGACTTCGAACGGGACGTGCTGCCGCTTTCGCAGTACAGCGACGGCGGAAGCGTGACGGAACGGCACCTCATGCTCGCGCTGGCAAAAAAGCTGCTTGCAGCCGGCAAGGCGAGCCTGCCGGAGGGCGCGGGCGCGTATGAAACCATGCTGGGCGAATACGACCTTGTGGGGACGCTCAAGAAAGACTGCATTCCGAAGGTGTTCATCGACGCCTCGGACGAGTGTCCGGAGCTGGACGAATTCGTCCGGTTTTCGGGCGAGGCCGGCGGAATTCTCGCGTACGCGTACCTCGGCGACGTAACGGCGAGCGTGACGGGAGACAAAAAGGCGCAGAAATTCGAGGACGACTACCTCGACGAGCTGCTCGGGGTCATTTATTCGGCGGGCGTGCGCGCGGTGACGTATATGCCGACGCGCAATTCGCAGCAGCAGATTCTGCGGCTGCGCGCGCTGTGCGAGCGTTACGGCATGCTGCAGATCAGCGGAGAGGACATCAACTCGCCGCGGCAGAAATTTACGATTGAGAAGATGAAGGACGAGCAGTTTTCCAACCTGATTCAAAGCACATGGAAGCTGATCGGCCACGAGAACGGAATAAGGGAGTAATCATATGAAAACGAAAGCGGTGCGCCTTTACGGCGCGAACGACCTTCGCCTGGAAGCGTTTGAATTGAGCCCGGTCGGGGACGACGGCGTGCGCTGCAAGGTGGTTTCGGACAGCCTTTGCATGTCGAGCTACAAGGCGCTGACGCAGGGCGCGGCGCACAAACGCGTGCCGGACGACGTTGCGGAGCACCCGACGATCATCGGGCACGAATTTTGCGGCGTGGTCGACGAAGTCGGCAAGAACTGGGCGCATAAATTCAAAAAGGGCGACGGGTTTGTGATCCAGCCCGCGCATTCCTACAAGGGTTCGCTGACCGCGCCGGGGTATTCGTTCGCCGAATGCGGCGGGGACGCGACGTACGTCAACATCCCGTGGGAAACGCTGCATATGGACTGCCTGCTGCCGTATGACAGCGACGTTTATTTTTACGGCTCGCTTGCCGAACCCATGAGCTGTATCGTCGCGACGTTCCACGCCATGTACCACACGCGCGACGGCGAATACGCGCACGACATGGGGATCGCGGAAGACGGCAAGATGGCGCTGCTGGCGGCGGTCGGGCCGATGGGACTCGGCGCGATCGACTACGCGCTGCACTGC
>Ga0116162_10000793_pt1 | contig 21824 bp, 20 predicted proteins | sample AD_UKC105_MetaG_FD_89875 | JGI IMG/M metagenome (GOLD analysis project Ga0116162, IMG submission 89875) | Active sludge microbial communities of municipal wastewater-treating anaerobic digesters from Hong Kong - AD_UKC105_MetaG | ecosystem: Engineered > Bioreactor > Anaerobic > Digestate...
CAGCCGAACTGTCCCCTCCCGGTCGGGCGTTATCACCACGCGAGCACCTTCCAGTTGTTCGGTTTGACATCGATATCGGTACCGCCGCGACGCATCTCGAATTCCGAATCACCGTCCGGATCGACGATGTAGTAGGGCGCACCAAATTTCGGCGTGATCTTGATCGCCACCGGCCGGTTGTCCTGCCAGTAGGCCTCTTCGGTGCGATTCGGGAAATCGGACACGACGATATCGGGGATCCACAGGTCGGGCGACGCGGCGATCCCATGGCCGATCGATGACAGTATCGTGCCGACCAACAATGCCGTACCAATCGCCGTCATCCGGTGGCGTGGATGATGGCGCCGAAGGAGTTTTGCGAATGAAATCATCGGGAATTTTCCTGGCAATTGGCCGCGCCCGATAATGCTCATTGGGCGATGCTTTCCGCGCCAGCCGTTCATGGCGCGCCGGCGATGCTGCAGTATACTGATCGCATGATGGACAATGAGGATCGATACCCGATGCGCACCATGTTTGCCTGGCTCTTCGTCGGCCTTGGACTCAGCCTTCCGGTCGCGGCGGGCAACTTGAATTTCCTGAAGGATGGACCGGTAGGCAAGTTCACCGATCGCGACTGGGAGATGATGCAGGAGACGACGCGGACCGCGCTGGACAATGCCCCCGACGGCGAGACCGTGAGCTGGAGCAACTCCGATTCCGGCGCCTCCGGCACAATCAGGCCGCTGGAGACCTATGACATGGATGGCATGCGGTGCCGTCGCACCGAGTTGTCCAACAGCGCCGGGGGACTATCCGGCAACAGCCAATTCGACTACTGCCAACAGACAGATGGCGTCTGGAAAATCGCCACACCGAAGCAGACGCCGGCCGCGAACTGACGGGTGTCGGCCGTGACGCCGTGTCACCCGTTCAACACAGGTGTTGCTTGCCAAGAAACGGCGCAGTCTGCATCTCGGTCAGCCGACTGACGGTACGTTGAAACTCGAACGCGAGTCGCTCACCGATGTAGAGGCGCTGAACCGGCGCCTCCGCGCTGACCACCAGCTTCACCCGCCGATCGTAAAACTCGTCGACCAGAAAGATGAAACGCCGCGTCCGATCGTCGCGCGAACCACCCATGATCGGGATATCCGAGATGAACACCGTCTGGTGCGTCCGCGCCAGCTCGATGTAGTCGTTCTTGCTGCGCGGCGGACCGCACAAGGCCTCGAAATCGAACCAGACCAGGTCGCCGGCGCGGTGCCGGTATGGCATTGCGCGACCGTTGATCATCACGTCACCCGCGCCTTCCGGCGCGGTGCTGGCCAGGCGGTGAAACTCGTCGAACAGCAGCGCATCCGTCTGTTCGCCCAGCGGCGTGTGATAGACCTGGGCCTGCTCGAGGATCATCTTGCGATAATCGCGATCACCGCCCAACTCCATCACCTGTGTCTGCGTGTTCAGCAGCGCGATCGCCGGCAGGAAGCTGGCGCGCTGGATGCCATCACGGTACAACTGATCGGGCGCCACGTTCGACGTGGTGACCAGGATAACGCCCTGCTCGAACAGGCTGCGTAGCAGACCCGCCAGGATCACAGCATCACCGATGTCCACCACGTGGAACTCATCCAGGCACAACACCCGCCATTGGTCCGCCATGCGGCCGGCAACGATCTGCAGGGGGTTGGCCCTGCCCTTGATCGAGCCAAGCTCGTTGTGCACGAGTTGCATGAAGCGGTGGAAATGGAATCGCGCCTTGGGCAGGCCGTGGAGATTCTCGTGGAACAGGTCCATGAGCCAGGTCTTTCCGCGCCCGACCCCGCCCCACACATAGAGACCACGCGTCGGTGGCGTTGCACGCGCAAACCAACGGCGCCAGCCCTTTGGCCCGGGATGCGCCGCCTCATCCATCACCCGCTGAAAGGCTTCCACCACGGCCAGCTGATATGGATCCGCATCCAGGCCTTCAGCGGCAAGGCGCGACTCATACAGCGCGTTCAATGACATGAAGCCGCCGCGGCCCGACATCGTCGACCGTCAACCCGAAGAAAGACGCGCAGCAGACTCAGCCGCCCGGATACCGGTCGTCGAGATAGGTCGGACACAGCACGGTGCGCATCGTCCCGATCAGCTCGAGCAACTTGCCGTTGCGGATCCGGTAGTAGATCCGGTTGGCCTCTTTACGCGAGGTCACGATGTTCTTGTTGCGCAGCTGTTCCAGGTGTTGAGAGATATTGCTCTGCGAGGTCCCGGTCTGCTCAACGATCTCACCGACCGACAGCTCGCGGTCTCCCAGGGTGCAGAGAATCTTCCAGCGCAGCGGATGCGCCATCGCCTTGAGCGCATTCGCAGTCATTGTCGGATCTTCGTCATCCGGTGTTTGCGGTTCCATGGGCTCTGTCATCACTTGCTCCTACAGATTCAGCCAGCCGCACTCGCAGCATCCGCCTGCCCGACAACCTTGCGGTAGCCGCGCATGTTCTTCGCAATACAGATGATATCGCTAATCGCGCCACCGGCATTCACCACCGCAGTGCGCGAAAACAGTATCGGGATCCGCTCGCCGGTCTTCGAAATGAAGGCGGCATCGATATCACGCAACGCACCGGTTCGAATCAGTGCCTCCAACCAGGTTCCCATGAACGCGCCGGCCTGCTCCTCACCTTCCTCTTCGAATATGTCCCCGATCGACATACCGAGTATCTCCTCGCGCGGATAGCCCAGCATCTCGCAGGCGGCCGGGTTGACCTGGTGGATGACGCCTTCAGGCGACAGCACCAGCAGCGCCTCACCCATATGCGTAAGGATACTCTCCAGGTACTGCTTGGCCTGGTTCAGCTCGGCGGTGCGCTGTGTGACCTTTTCCTCGAGGACCTGGTTGAGCTGGCGTTCTTTTTCAATCAGGCGGAAATAGGTGCTGATCTTGTTGAGGAACTGGTTGTCGTCGATCGGCTTCAACAGGTAATCGACCGCGCCGACATCGTAGCCCTTGCGCTGGAACTCTTCGGTCTTGAACGCCGCAGTCAGAAAAATGATCGGGATGTCGCGCGTCTTCTTGCGCAGCTTGAGCATCTGCGCGGTCTCGAATCCGTCCACCTCGGGCATCTGCACATCGAGGATTATCAGGTCGATGTCAGGATGCGCCTGTGCGATCTCCAGCGCCTCGGCACCGCCGCGTGCCTCCATGATCTCCACGTCCATGTGCTTCTCGACAAGGGCACGCAACGTGAACAGATTGTGCTCGTTGTCGTCTACTGCAAGCAGCTTGAACCGGAATAACGCTTCATCAGATCTCTATTCGACAGTTTGCGGCAGGTGCCCGACGAGCACTCCCGACAGCGCGCGCGCATCACAGGGCATCGTGACGAAATCGTCGGCCCCCTGCGCAAGGCAGGTCTCGCGGGCGTCGACCCTGTCGGCCGGGATCAATCCGACCACGACCGTGGCAGTCCCGAGATGCTCACGAAGTTTACGAATCGTAACACACGCCCCATCGTCGGGCATGAGGGCATCGATCAGCAGGAAATCGACGCGATCCAGTTCGTCGAGAGTCTCTATCGCCTCGTCCAGATCGTCCGCAAGGTGCAGATGCATGCCCCAGCCACGCAGCAGGCCGCTGAGGCGCAGCTGGCTGCGCACGTCGGGCTCCATCAGCAGCACGTGCTGGTTCTGCAGCCCAAGCGGCGTCGGCTCAGTCTCCTCTTCGGCGGCCGACACCACGGGATAGGCCGGCGCGGCGGCCCGGATCGCGTCTTCACTGGAAATGGCCGGCAGCAACAATGAGAACTCGGCGCCCTTGCCGGGCTCGCTGACCAGGCGGATCTCACCGCCAAGCAGGCCGGCCAGCTGTCGGCTGATCGTCAGCCCCAGACCGGTGCCGCCGTAACGCCGACTGGTCGAGCCATCGGCCTGCTGAAACGCCTCGAAGATTGCGCCCTGCTTGGCCAGCGGTATGCCGATCCCGCTGTCACGCACAGCCAGGCACACGGAATAGGGCGCCGGCGCCGGTGCGGCACTCAGTATCACTGTACCGTGTTCGGTGAACTTGACCGCGTTGGCGAGGAAATTCTTCAGCACCTGCCGCACCTTGTCGACGTCGGTCTCGATGCGCTCGGGCATGCCAGGGTCGATACGCAGCTCAAACTTCAGCCCCTTGGCATCGAACTGTGGTTCGAGCAGCAGGCGCAGATCCTCCAGGATTTCGGCCAGCACGACGGGCTCGACGTGCAGGTCGAGCCGGCCTGCCTCTATGCGCGAAAGGTCGAGGATATTGTCGATCAACGCCTTCAGGTCACAGCCGGCCTTGTGTATCACATCGGCCTGCTGGGCCGACTCGTCGCTGAGCTCGCCTCCCTTGGCCGCCAGCAGCTTGGACAGCAGCAGGATCGAATTGAGCGGCGTGCGCAGCTCGTGGCTGACGTTGGCCAGGAACTGTGACTTGTAGCGGTTGGTCGCCTCCAGCTCGCGGGCGTGGGCCCGCAGGTTGCGGGTCTGGCTGGCATGGGTACGCGACAGACGCGTCAGGTCGGCGGCGAGCTGTCGCAACTCGCGCGACCCCGACCAGTTGAACACCACCGGCTGATCCGACTCCAGGGTCTTCTGCACCCCTTCCGTCAGATCGCGGCTGAAGCGCTCGGCACGGCGGGTGATCCAGCGTGCGACAACGAACTGCAGCATCACCAGACCGAGCACGATCAGCAGCACGCGCAACACAATCTCCGTACGGAAGATCTGCAGCGGCTCGTCATCCACGGGACGCCCCACCCACAGCGTGCGACCATCCACCGTGCGGAACATCGGCACCCAGATCGCCCGCCAGTCACCCTTTTCCCACAGCACCACCCGGTTCGCCCTGAAGTCCCTTTCCAGCCCCGGGTAGTCATCGAACGCGTTGCCCTCACGACCGGGCACATCAGGCTGATCGGGCAGACGCAGATATCTGCCGTCATCGTGCACCCACAGCGTCTTGGCATCGCGCCGCACCAGGCCCGCGATATCGAGGGTGATCGCGACCAGCCCGATCGGCGGCTCACCGGCCGTCGCCGAAACGATCGGGCTGAGCAGCTGCAGGGTAAACACCCGGGCCGGGTCGTTGGCGGTCAGGTCGATGCGCAACGGGCTGAGCACCACGTTGCTCAGCCGCCCGGACAGCAACAGCGCCACCTGGTCGGGCGGCACGCCGCGCAGGCGCCGCGTGGTCGGCTGCCATTTGCCGCTGCTGCTCTCGCGCTCCAGCCAGAAGCGCTCGATCCCGTTCTCGTCGAGAAACAGGATCTCCGTGATATCGCGCTCGTCACCGAGGATACGGTTGATCCACTGCGTATAGCGGGCACGCGCCAGATCGATCTCGGCCTGGTCGCCACCACCGCCGTCGCCGACCAGCGCACCGGGCTCCGGGAGCTTTGCCAGCAGGCGCACACTGGCATCGCGGCTGGCCAGGTGCTGGTCCAGATCACTGAAGTCCGCGCGCAGGTTCTGCAAAAAGGCGTGGCGGTAGAAAAGATCGACCCGCTCCAGCACCAGCGGCAGGTTGATGACCACCGCCAGCATCAGTGGCACCAGGCCAAACAGGAACAGGAACAGCAGGATACGCATGCGTAACGACATGCTGCGCACGATAGCGTCTGGCGCCATGGAATAGAATCCCTCGCGGGCAAACAAGAGACAACAGGGATGCCGCTGACAATTCTTCACCAGGACGCGCACTACGTCGCGATCGACAAACCGGCCGGCCTGCTGGTCCACCGCAGCCCGATCTCGGCGGACAGGGTGTTTGCGCTGCAGATGCTGCGTGACCAGCTGGGCCGCCGCGTGTACCCGGTGCACCGCCTGGACCGCGCGACATCGGGGGTGCTGGTGTTCGGCCTGAGCGCCGAGGCGGCGGGCCGTCTGGTCGCCCAGTTCGAGTCGCGGCAGGTCAGCAAGGAATACCTGGCCGTCGCCCGCGGCTGGGTGGCATCGGACGGGACGATCGATCACCCGGTCGCCGACGAGGATGGCAACGGGATCGCACAGCACGCATCCACAAGCTACCGCAGCCTGGCCAGGGTGGAGCTGCCGTTCGCCGTGGACCGCCACCCGACGGCGCGCTATTCACTCGTCAGCGTATCGCCGCACACCGGGCGGCGGCAGCAGATCCGCAAGCACTTCAAACACATCTCGCACCACCTGATCGGTGACACCACGCACGGCAACGGCCGGCACAACCGTTTTTTTCGCGAACACCTCGGTATCGCACGCCTGCTGTTGATGTCGCACAGGCTGGCATTCACCCATCCCTACACGCAGGCAGGGGTGGATATCACCGCACCGGCCGATTCCGACTGGGAACGCATCGGCACCCTGTTCGCACGATCGCTGCCGCACGCCACGGACCGCAGCTGAGACCTGCCTGCAGCGTCAGTTGGAACTGCAACTTCCGGATTCGTTAACCGGCGTCAATTGCGGAAACTGTTGTGAGACTGGCAACACGGCGCCAGATTTGACAGAGTCGTGCGAGTGGAAAAATTCAAGCACCTCCTCGCCCCCCTGCTGAGCAGCGCCCGCGACCTGATGCCGATCGTCGTGGTGATCGCCTTTTTTCAGATCGGTGTGTTGCGGCAACCCATTCCCAATCTCGGCGAGATCGCGCTGGGTACGTTGTTCGTGATGATCGGCCTGGCGATGTTCGTGCGCGGTCTCGAGATGGGGCTGTTCCCGATCGGCGAGAGCATGGCCTATGCCTTTGCCCGCAAGGGCTCGCTCAGTTGGCTGCTGCTGTTCGCGTTTGCACTGGGGTTCGGAACGACCGTGGCCGAGCCGGCACTGATCGCAGTTGCCGACGAAGCCGCCGAGGTGGCCGCGGTCGGCAAGATGATCGAGGACACACCCGAGGCCAGGGAGAGCTACGCCGACGGCTTGCGCGTCACGGTGGCACTATCAGTCGGCTTTGCCATCCTGGTGGGCGTACTGCGCATCATCCGTGGCTGGCCGATCCACTACCTGATCATCGCCGGCTACATCGGGGTGATCATCATGACCGGCTTTGCCCCGCCCGAGATCATCGGCATCGCCTATGACTCCGGCGGGGTGACGACATCCACCATCACGGTGCCGCTGGTAACTGCGCTGGGCGTGGGCCTCGCTTCGTCGATCAAGGGCCGCAACCCGATGATCGACGGCTTTGGCCTGATCGCGTTTGCGTCGCTGACCCCGATGATCTTCGTGATGGGTTACGGGATGGTGATCTGAGTGTCAGCCGGTCCGTTCACCGAGTTGCTGTACACCTTGCTGGACACGGTCACCGATGTCCTGCCGATCGCATTGACGATCTTCGGCTTTCAGCTGCTGGTACTGCGCAAGCCGATCCCCCGGCTCGGTCGTGTTTTGGCGGGATTCGTCTATGTGCTGGTTGGCCTGGCGTTCTTCCTCGAGGGACTCGAGCTGGCACTGTTCCCCCTGGGCAAGCTGATGGCCGCGCAACTCACCGACCCGGCGTTCATCGCCAATGTCACCCACCATGTTACGGCATTCAACTGGTGGGACTATTACTGGGTCTACCTGTTCGCCTTCGCGATCGGTTTCTCGACCACGATCGCCGAGCCGTCGCTGCTGGCGGTCGCGATCAAGGCTCACCAGGTCTCGGCCGGCAGTATTGGTGTCATGGGCCTGCGGGTCGCCGTGGCCATTGGCGTCGCCATCGGCATCGCGCTCGGCACCTTTCGCATCGTGACCGGCACGCCGCTGCACTGGTACATCATCACCGGCTATGTCGTGGTGGTTGTGCAGACCTACTTCGCGCCACGGATCATCATTGCGCTTGCCTATGACTCCGGTGGTGTCACGACATCAACCGTCACGGTACCCTTGGTCGCAGCACTTGGCCTCGGTCTTGCCAGCACGGTGCCGGGGCGCAGCGCACTGCTCGACGGTTTCGGCCTGATCGCCTTCGCCAGCCTGTTCCCGATGATGACCGTGATGGCCTATGCCCAGCTGTCCGAATGGCGGGCCAGGCGGGCGAGCCAATCCCACTGAGGAGCCTTACCCATGCACTTCAAACTCCTGATTGCATTCGTCAACGACGACAAGACCGACGCGGTACTCAAGTCCGCGCGCGGCGCCGGCGCGACCGGCGCCACAGTGATCAACAACGCCCGCGGCGAGGGGCTGAACGAGGCAAAGACGTTCTTCGGCCTGTCGCTCGATACGCAACGTGACATGCTGCTGTTTCTGGTCGAGGAGCACCTGGCACGACAGATCCTCGAAGAGATCGCACGCGCCGGCGAGTTCGAGTCCAAACCGGGCTCCGGTATCGCGATACAGATCGATGTCGAGGATGCAGTAGGCGTCACCGGCCAGGTGGCCAAACTCCATGAACTTGTAGAGGAAGAGATATGAACAGACCCGAACTGGTCCGGGTGCGCGACGTCATGAAGGTCGAATTCGACATGGTCGACGGCCTGGCAACTGTGGCCGACGCATTGCGCGACATGAAACACATCGACACCAAGGCCCTGGTGGTGCGCAAGCGCAACGACAACGACGAATACGGGATCGTCGAACTGGAGGACATCGCAACCGACGTGCTGGCCAAGAACCGGGCACCGGAGCGGGTCAATGTCTACGAGATCATGAACAAGCCGCTGATCGGGGTCGACCCGAACATGGACATCCGTTACTGCGCAAGGCTGTTCGAGCGCAACCACCTGAACCGCGCCGCGGTCGTCGAGAACCGCGAGGTGATCGGTATCGTCAGTTACGCCGATATCGTGATCAAGGGCATGAAGAAACTGCTGGAGTGAGCTGGCTCGGACAGGGCGCCGGCGTTGCGTTGCCGCGCAACGTCAGAGCGCGCGTACCAGTTCCAGTACCTGCTCGGCGTGGCCCTTGGGCTTCACGTCGTACAAGGCATGACGGATGATCCCGTCGGCATCGACGATGAACGTCGAACGCACGATACCCATCTTCTTCTCGCCGTTCTTTTCTTTTTCCTGCCAGACACCGTAGGCATCACACAGTTGCCCTTCGACGTCGGCGACCAGCTGGATGCTCAGACCGTACTTGTCGCGGAACGCCGCGTGGCTGACGCAGGTGTCCTTGCTGACACCGACCACAGCGACACCGAGTGCCTCAAAATCGCCCATCAACTCGGTGAATTCGATGCCTTCCATCGTACAGCCAGGGGTATCGTCCTTGGGGTAGAAGTACACGACATAGGGTTTGCCGCCGAGGCTCGCTGAATCGGTCATCGTCATGTCGGCATCGGGCAGAACGAACTCGGGCGCCTGGTCTCCAACATTCAGCATCTGAACCTCCTCTTGTGGTTATGTTTTGCGCGAATTTAGGTCGCGTGTGCACCCCCGTCAACCGCTGGACAGGAAGATATTCCTATGCTGTACGAGCACATCGCGCAGATGGTCCTCCAGTGCCTCACGTCCGCAGACCGCAAAAGCGGCACAAATCTGCGCCGTGGTGCGGTGCTGCAGCTGCCAGGCGACGAGCAGTGCCAGACCGTCCCCCTGGCCGTTGACAGACGCTGCAAGCCGGACCACCGCCCGCCACAGGATGGCGTCGGCGGTCGCCGGCTGCCTTGCCCCGCCGGCGATGCGCTCGATCGCGACCACGTCGTCCGCCGTCAGGGGCAAATCAGCACAATCGCGGCCCTGCAGCAGAAGGCTCGCCAGGTGGCTATCCAGGTCTCGCAGACCCGCCCCGAGCGTCCAGGGAAGCGCGGCGAGAAAACGCTGTCCGGCCTCGCGCGTGAGCGTGCTCCCCCGTTCACCGAGGCCACGCAGCATGAACAGTGAATGCGCCGCACTGGCAGGATCGATCCGCACGCCGAGGCGCACCGCGGCGAACCCGGCCGCCTGCCAGAAGTCGAGCAGCGAGCGCTCAATGCCAAACGTGCAACCGAGCAGATCTGCGGAATTCGCACTGCCCCATTGCGCCACGGCATCCAACAGGAGACCGCCGATACCGCGACGCCGCAACGCCGGGTGCACGGCGATGCGCTGGATGCGCAACACGCGCTGCCCCAGGCAGGCATCGAGCCCGGCGTGCACCGCCAGCGACTGCGCCAGCAGGTGGCCACGCGGGCGACGCCCGCCGTCGAGCACCTTCGCCGCCATCGGCGCATCGAACCCGCCCTCCGTGATCGCCAGCAGCACGCCGGCCACCAGTCCGCCGCGACGCGCCAGCCACAGGTGCACGTCCGGGTTGTCGAGCAGCTGGCGCAGATCGGAGGGCCGCGTCTGGTAATGAGCGTTCACCAGCAGGCCGAACACACGGCGCAGCAAGGGCTCGTCGGCGGCGAGTTGCCGTTGGTCGACCTTGTCGATCCGCACGTCGGCATCCTGCTCGTCGGGAAGATCCTCCAGGTCGGCATCGAGCACAAATGCGCGGTTGAGCAGTGCCTCCAGCGGGTCATCTGCGGCCCAGCGCAGCGGTTGCGTCAGCTGCCGGCTCCGCCACTGAGGCATCAGCCGATCCAGTGTGGACTTGAAACGCAGTTCGAAACCGCGCCCACTGCCCTCGTAGCCATGCACGGTCGACGCGAACACCAGCCGGTTGTGGTTTTCGAGCAGCTGCGCCAGCACACCGACCGGGATTGCCGCCGCCTCGTCCACCATCACCAGGCCAAGACCGCCGGGCGTCTCGGCCAGGCAATCGGCAGGGAGACGGAAACACAGCTGCCCGGTGCCGATCGGTACGTCGGCAACCTCGTGCAATGACTGCCCGGCATGCGCCATCGCGTGGCGAAACAAGGTCGCCGCCGCGGTGCGGTGCGGCGCGACGACGGTGATCCGCGGCAACCCGGCCGCCAGCAGTCTGGCGGCCGCCACCCCCAGGACCGTCGACTTCCCACGCCCCCGATCTGCGGTGAGCACCAGCGGACGCCGTGCATGCCCCCGAGCAACGCGTTCGACGGCGGCGACCGCTGCCGCCTGGTCATTGCTCAGCTGAAACGCGACGGCGGCAGGCGGCGCCATGCGCAGCGTGACTGGCGACTGTGGCGTGACGATATGCACCCCCGGAGCGTCACGCCACAACCTGCACAGGCGCGCAAGGAAATGCCCCTGCATATCCCCGATCTCGTGTGGATACGCCGCAAAACGCGCCTTGTCCGGGTCGTCGAACGACGGCCAGTCCGCCAGTGCCGGTGCCATTACCACGCAATCGCCGCCACCGCGCAGTGTGCCGAGCGCGGCGGCGAAGGCATCGGGATTGAACCCCTGGTGGGCATCGACCACCAACAGACGGCATTCACCGCCCAGGTGCTGTACCGCCTTGCGCGCTGCAACGGCGGCAATACCCGGACCCGCGGTCGACGCAATCCACAACGTATCGGCGAAATCATCTGACACGAGCTGGCGCGTCGCCCAGGCCTCGCCCCAGGCCCGGTCTCCGGTGACCAGCAGCAGCCGCCTGTGTGCCGGAGGGCTCACTCCATCCAAAGAAACGGCTCCTCGTAGTGAGCGGCGGTCTCGTGTGAGGACTGCATTCGCGCCTGCACGCGGGCGACCCGGATCAGGCGCTCATCCATGGTCTTGGGGTACAGGCGAAACAACCTTGCGAGGGCGGAGGCGCGACGCGCAGCTGCCCGTTCGAGACGGGTTCGCTCGGGATCGCTAAGGTGGTGCAACTGCAGCAGCGCCGGCGCCCACCAGTCGATAAAGGCCTCAGCCAGCACCCGTTGCCGCTGCTCGGGCCAATTGGTGGTCAGCAGAAACCGTGGGAAGAATTCGGCCGCATGACGGCCGTGCATTGGACCGCTACCGTGGCCGTCAGCGTCACGTTCGAACCACTCGGCTACGGGGCGCCGGCCGGCGCGTCGTGCGATCAGGTCTTCGAGTTCGGCGAGGCCGGCGAACTCATCACCTGCGGCCTTGCCTGGCAGCCAGCGCGGCTGCACTGCCGGCGGGACCGGCTCGTCACACAGGCGGCTGTCGATCAGCACCAGCGGCTCGTGCGTCTGCGCATCCAGCAGCCAATACTCGCGCCGATCCTGCAGAGGAAATGGCGTCTGCCTGGCAAACGCCTCGAGCGCCCCGATCAACGGCTCGCCGATGCGCTCGATCAGGCCGCCGGCTGCGGTGCCACGCACCATCGCGCGTCGCAGACCGAAATCGCCCGTCCAGGTGCCAAATCGCACCTCGGAGAGTCCTGAGTGGGCAAGGATGTCGGGGTGCGCGGCATACAGCACCCAGTTGACGCCGTCGGTGCTCTCTGCCTCGCCGTCACCCACGCGGATGACCTGCAGAACGCCTTGAAATGGCGCCATCAGCCGGCGGGCGAAACATTCGACGATCATCTGTGGCCGCTCCCCCAGCGCCAGGCGTGCGCGCCATACCACTACCGTGGCCCAAGGGCCGGGTATGCGCTGTTAGTCTGAGTTAAGCACCTGCAAGGGTGGTACGCCAAGCAAACGGCGCGTGGCCAGCCAACCGACCAGGCTGACCACCACGGTGCCACCGCCAATGCCCAACCACCACACATTGGGACTGACGCGCCCCGGCAACTCGAACAATTCGACCGCGATGACATAGCCACTGACGCTCGCCAATCCCGCTGCCAGCAGTCCGCCGACCAACCCGAGCAGCCCAAACTCGGCGAGCAGGCCGCCGAGCAGACGCCGCCGCGAGGCCCCCAGGGTGCGCATGATCGCCACCTCGCGAGCGCGCTCGTCGCGGCTGACCTGGGCCGCCGCAACGCTGACCAGCGCCGCCGCGATCAGCGTGAACACGAAGACCATCTCGACCGCCAGGGCGCCGCGCTCCATGATCGCCCGCACCTGGGCAAGGATCGGCCGCACGTCGATCACCGAGACCGCTGGAAACCGCTTCACCATTTCGACGGTCAGGCCTTCCGAAGCCGGGTCGAGATACAGGCTGGTCAGGTAGGTGACCGGCAGGTCCAGCGCCATCTGCGGCGGTGCGACCACGAAAAAGTTCACGTTGAACGAATCCCACGCGACCGAACGCAGACTGGTGACCGGTGCGCGCACAGTCTGTCCAGCCACATCGAAGGTGAGGGTATCGCCAAACCGGATACCCAGGCTCTGCGCCAACCCTTCCTCGACCGAGAACTGCGCCCGCGGCGGCTCATCCGGCGTCCACCATCGGCCGGCCTGGATACGGTTGTCGCGCTGCATCTCGCCACTGAAACCGACGTTGAACTCCCGTGCGGCGAGACGTCGTGCGCGCAGGTCCGTGTATCCCTCCGGATCGACCTGCCGATCGCCGATGGCGACCAGGCGTGCACGCGCCATGGCGTACAGACCGGAATTGGGGATCTGCCGCGCCTGCAGCAACCCGGCCAACGCCGTTCGTTCCTCGGGCTGCAGGTTGATCAGGAAATGATTCGGCGCCTGCTCCGGCAGGCTGCGCTGCCAGGCGTCGATGATGTCGACACGGACCACCGCCAGCAGCAGGAGCAGCGTGATGCCGAGGCCGAATCCAGCCAGCTGCAGCAGGGTCAGCTGCGGGTAGCGGGCAAGCGCCGCCAGCCCCAATGCAGCATTGCCACCGGCACGCCTCAGCGGCGTTAGCGCCAGCAACAACATCCGACCCGCCAGCATCAACACGGCGAGCGCCGCACACAGCGCCAGGGCCATGCCGCCAGCCAGGCGCAGATCCTGTACCTGCCAGACCATCAGGCCGAAAAACCCACCGGCGGCCAACACCCAGACCGCCCAGGCGGCAAGGCCCGGCGCTTCGATCTCGCGGCGCAGCACCCGCAATGGCGGCACCCTGCCCACGCGCAACAGCGTCGGTACGGCAAAGCCCAGCGCCATGCTCAGGCCAAACAGCAGGCCGACCAGCACCGGGCGCAGGCCCGGCGCAGGCAGGGTTTCACCGAACCAGTCACCGAGCACGCTGACCAGGGCCTGTTGACCCAGCAGGCCGCCAAGACTGCCCAGCGCAGTGGCCACGACCACGACCAGCAACAGCTGCACGAGATGCCAGCGCAGCACCGCCGCCGCGCTCATGCCAAGGGTACGCAACACCGCCGCACCGTCGAGCGCGCGGTCGACGTAGCGGCGCGTCGCCAGCACGATCGCCACCCCCGCCAGCAGACTCGCGCACAGGGCCGCGAGACTGAGGAAACGCCGCGCACGCTCCAGCGCGGTGCGCAGTTCCGGGCGTGCGTTTTCCAGATCCGCCAGCTCACTGCCCCGCGGCAGGCGCTCACTGAGCCACGCACGCATCTGCTGCAGCTGCGCCGCGTCGCCGGCCAACAGCAGACGGTACTTGACCCGGCTGGCCGGCCCCAGCAGGCCGCTGTGCTGCACATCGTCGTAGGCCATCATCAGACGTGGGGCGAGCTGGAACAGGTTGCCACCACGGTCGGGCTCGTCCACCAGCACACCGGCGGCGCGCAACTGCAGTTCACCAAGCCCGACTTCGGTGACGCCGATCTGCGCCCCCAGACGATCTCGCAGACGACCCTCGAGCCACGCAGCCCCGGGCACGGGTACCTGCGACACCTCGCCCTGCGGCGTATCGACGCGCAGTTGACCGCGCAGGGGATAAGGCGCCTCGACAGCCTTCACCTGCACCAGCAGCGGACGGTCGTTGGCGATGATGACACTGGGAAAGGTCAGGATCCGTGCGCGACGCAGCGCCAGCGCATCGGCCTTGTCCAGCCAGGCCTGCGGGATGGGCTCGCCCTGCTCGACGGCCAGATCGGCAGCCATCAGGGCTGCGCCCTGCAGTATCAATGCACGCTCCACCCGGTCGGCAAAAAAAGCCACCGAGCTCAAGGCCGCCACCGCCACCACGACGGCAATCACCAGCAGACGCAGGCCCGGGTCGCGCAATGCTGCACGCCAATGACCGAACGCCAGCACAGCCGCGCTCACGGCGCACCCACGAGCCGGCCTGCATCGAGGCGCAGCACGCGGTCACAGCGCGCCGCGAGCTGCTGATCATGGGTAACGAGAAGCAGGGTGCAGCCGACGCGGTCACGCAGGCCGAACAACAGGTCGATGATGCGCTGCCCGCTGTCCGCATCCAGGTTGCCGGTAGGCTCGTCGGCGAACAGTATCGCCGGGTCGCCGGCGAATGCGCGCGCCAGGGCCACGCGCTGCTGCTCGCCACCCGATAGCTGGCGCGGCAGATGCGACAGGCGCTCGCCCAGGCCGACCTCACGCAGCAATGCCTCGGCCTGGCTGCGGGCACTGCGCCGACGTCCTATCTGCAGCGGCAGCGCGACGTTCTCCAGTGCCGTCATCCCGGGCAACAGCTGGAACGACTGAAAGACAAAGCCGACGCGACCGGCGCGCAGCGCAGCGCGCGCATCCTCGTCCATGTCTCCAAGATCGTTCCCGAGCAGTGAAACCCGGCCGTGACTTGGCTGGTCCAAGCCGGCAAGCAGTCCGAGCAGGGTGGATTTGCCAGAGCCGGACGGCCCGAGGATGGCAACCGCCTCACCGGCATTGACCTGCATGTCGATCGCCGAGAGTATGTCGAGGACCCTGCCATCCGACATCCGTACCTGTTTACCCAGCGACGTGGCTGCTATGCGAACCGTATTTTCCATCTTCCTGCTTTTTGTTGTTGGCATGGTGCCGCTGCGCGCCGGCGCGACGGCCAAGATCCTCGTCCTCGGCGACAGCCTCAGCGCGGCCTACGGAATTACCCGGCAACAGGGCTGGGTGGCATTGCTGCAGCAGCGGCTGCACGCACTTGGACTCGATTACGAGGTGATCAATGCCAGCATCACCGGCGACACCACGCGCGGCGGCCTGTCGCGCCTGCCGGCAACCCTGGAGCGCGAAGCCCCCGCCGTGCTGATCATCGCACTCGGCGGCAACGACGGCCTGCGCGGGTTTGCACCACAGCAGACAGCGGAAAACCTGCGCGAGATGATCCGCCAGGGGCGCGCCACCGGGGCCTCCGTGCTGCTGCTGGGTATCAAGCTACCGGCCAATTATGGCAAGGCCTTTGGCGAGAAGTTCCACCGCATCTTCCTGGATTTGGCGCAAGACGAGGAAGTTGCGCTGGTGCCGTTCTTTCTCGAAGGTGTCGCCGAGACGAGGGAACTGATGCAGGCCGACGGAATTCACCCGGGCGCCTCGGCCCAGCCGCGTATCCTCGACAACGTCTGGTCGGGACTGGTGCCGTTGCTGGGCGAATCGGGCCGCGTAGCAGTGCCGGCCGGACGCGAGGCGGCCGGCAGCTGACTGGAGCGCGGGCAGGTCAGCCTGCGGTCGCTCCCGGCGCCGTGCATTGCGCGGCGGCACTCGCCGGATGTGCGGCGCTGTAGCAGCTGTCGAGATTGGCCTCGACCAGCGCCACGACCTGCGGATCGAGCTTGCCGGCAGCGACGAATCGGCTGAGCACCAGCATGATGTCCTGGACATCCATCGCGTGGCGATACGGGCGGTCCTGGGCCAGGGCCTGAAACACGTCCGCCACGGCAATGATCCGTGCCTCGACGCCCAGGTCCTCACCTTGACGCCGAAACGGATAGCCACGCCCATCCGGCGTCTCGTGATGGTATGCCGCCCACAACGCGATATCGGACAGACCGTCGATACGCCGCAGCACCTGGTAGGTCTCGAAGCTGTGACGATGCATGACGCGGGTCTCTTCGTCCGTCAGGGGCCCGGCCTTCTCCAGCAGTTCGTCGGGAATCCGCAGCTTGCCCACATCATGCAGCAGCCCGGCGATCTCGATCTTCTCGACCTGCAGTGATTCCAGTCCCGCAAGTACCGCGAGATGGCGCGCCAGGCGGGCCACGCCGTAGGAATGCATCGCGGTGAACGCGCTCTTGGCGTCGACCACGTGGGCAAAGATGCCCGCCAGCTGCTTCACCTCGTCCAGCGACAGGTCTCGCGAGTCCGCACGTTGCTCCATATCAAACAGGAAGCGCTCGAGGTGCGGAGGCTCCAGCATCATCCAGAATGCATCGGATGCAGATGCCTGCAGAAACAGTTCAACCAGGTCGGGGGCAAACAGGCTGCCGGCCAATGCCGACACACGGCGCCGGATATCCGCGGAGTGCTCCAACAGATCGACCCCGTAGTGCGGCGCGGCCATCGCATCCACGCGGTCCACCAGGAAAATCAGGTTGGCATCGTGACGCACCCGCAGCGCGATGTGATCACGTTCGGCCAGCAGGTTCCACGCGGTGTGATGGTGGCGCACCACCTCGGCATAGTGGTGCAGTGGCGGGAAGTTGCGCAGCAGTTCGGCGCCTTCGAGTGCATGTGTGTCGGCACCGTCCCATTGCATCTCGGTGACCAGATGGGTGTGCTCACGCGACGACGACACCCCGCAGTCGTGCAACAGGCCTATCTGGAACAGGCGCTCGCGGTCTTTCTTTGCGAACCCGGCCGCCTCGGCGGTCTTGAATGCCATGTATCCGACCCGCTTGCCGTGGGCCACTTCGTCGATGCCTACCAGGTCGAGCGCATCGGCGAGGGCGTGGACAACCTGTGCGAGATCGATTCGAAATTCCATGGCGGTAGCGGCTCCGGGGCTCCTACCCAGGACAGCGTCATCTGGCCAACATCCTTGAGTGGCCGGAGATTTTCGACCCTAAACGGCCCGGAAACAGGACCATGCCGGGTGTTGCGACACCGTTATCGTGGCGTCGATGGGTCTCTGGGCAGCGCCACCACCCGGAAGCCGAGGACCGAATAGCGCTTTTCTGGGTTGTCTGCGGTGCGGTATCCGGGGCGCACGAGATGCTGCGGACAATGATAGGAACCGCCGCGGCGCACGCGCAGCTCGCTGCTCTGTGCACCGCTGGGATCGACGCTGGGTGATGAGGCGGCTGCGCGGCGCGCATAGGTATCCCTGGCGTAGCCATCGGCGACCCACTCCCAGGCATTGCCCAACATATCGTACAGCCCGAATGCGTTTGCCTTGCGTGTCGCCACCGGATGCGGCAAGTCGTCGGAATTGTGGATATACCAGGCGTGGTCTTCCAGATCGGCGAGCGCGACCGGACGCAGTCCGCTCTGGCCCGCGCGGGCGGCGTACTCCCACTCGGCTTCGGTCGGCAGGCGATAGGTAAACCGCGGATCGAGCACGCCGAGCTCTTCGGTGAAGCGCTGCGCCATGAACCAGTCCACGCCGACCACCGGCAGTTGCTCCCAATCATCGCGCTGCCAGAACTCCGCGGGGCCCGGCCGGTTCTGCATCACCGTAAACCATTGCCCCTGGGTGGTCTCGGTCTGTGCCATCAGGGTGGGCCGGCCGAGGGTGACCCGGTGAGCCGGTGTTTCGTCGCCGATATCGGCCTTGTCCGCGTCAGGGTGCTCGAATCGCGCCTCGTCGATATCGGCCGTGCCCATCTGGAAGGTCGCTGCGGGGAGTTCGCTAAAACGCATGCCAATGGAATTCCCCACCACCGGCGGCGCGGCGCAAAGACTGGCCGACAGCAGAAAAACACCGACGGCATTGCAGGCATGGCTGATCATTTCGCGGCCCTCCAACACGAAGGCTAGTGCAGCGCGCGCCACCCACAAGGCAAAACAAACCCTGATTTACGCGACGCATGGCGTCCGGCAATTCGCCCACGGTGTCGTGGCGGGCTATGCTGTGCCCCCTGACTCAACGGCAATCTCTCCATGAAAAGACATTTCAGCCAGACCATCTCCCTCGCCATAGCCGCCTTGTGCTACCTGGCCGCCGTCGGTTGTGCCGTTGCGGCATTTCTGCACGAGATGTCCGGGCCCAACGACCCGATACGCGCCTCGCTGATGGCCGCGGTGGTGTTTTTCATCGGCTGCGGCATCGTCCTGCAGGTGATCGGCACCGCGCGCCTCAAAGGCATCCTTTCGGGCAGCAACGACAACTTTGATGGCTGACCCGCGTCAGGGTTCGTAGGCCAGGTTGGGCCCGAGCCAGCGCTCCATTTCCTCGACAGTGGCGCCCTTGCGCCGCGCATAGTCCTCGACCTGGTCACGATTGAGTTTGCCCACCGCGAAATAGCGCGCCTGAGGGTGCGCAAAATACAGACCGCTGACCGCAGCGGTCGGCACCATCGCCTTTGACTCGGTCAGCCAGATCCCGGTGTTGGCCTCCGCGTCCAGCAGGTCCCACAACAGGTCTTTTTCGGTGTGGTCCGGTGAGGCGGGGTAGCCCATCGCGGGACGGATGCCCTGGTATTTCTCTTCGATCAGCGCCGCGTTGTCCAGCGCCTCGTCGGGCGCATAACCCCAGAGCTCACGACGCACCTTGCGGTGCAGCCATTCGGTAAGCGCCTCGGCAAGCCGGTCGGCCAGTGCCTTGAGCATGATCGCGTGATAGTCGTCGTGATCCGCCTCGAACTCCGCCAGCTTGTCCTCAATGCCGATACCCGAGGTAGCCGCAAAGCCGCCGATGTAATCGGCGATACCCGAATCCCTGGGTGCGATGTAGTCGCTCAGGCATTCGTTGTATTTGCCCGCCGGCTGCCTGCCCTGCTTGCGCAGGTTGTGCAGCGTGGTGCGCACCTGGTTGCGGGCATCATCGGTGTATACCTCGATGTCGTCCCCGACAGCATTGGCCGGAAACAGGCCGACCACGGCCGATGCACCCAACCATTTCTGCCCGATGATCTGCGTGAGCATCGCCTGAGCATCGGCGTACAGCTTGCGCGCCTCTTCACCCTTTTCGGCATCGTCGAGGATCTTCGGGAAACGCCCCTTGAGCTGCCAGGCATGGAAGAAGAAGGTCCAGTCAATGAAGGGCACGATCTCGGCCAGGTCGATGTCCTTGAGCACCGTGATGCCGGGATGCGCAGGGACGACGACGCTCGCCGCCGGCCAGTCAATGGGCGTGGGGTTGGCCTGCGCCTCGGCCAGCGGGATGTTGTCCTTGGCCTCGTTTCTGGCGGCACGCTGCTCACGCACCTTCGCGTACTCGTCCTGCAACTCGGCGAGGAAGTCGGACTTCTGCTCGTCCGACAGCAGGGCACTGGCCACGCCGACTGCACGCGAGGCATCGGCGACATACACGGTACCGTGCGCATACTGGGGTTCGATCTTGACCGCGGTATGCGCCTTCGAGGTGGTCGCACCACCGATCATCAACGGGATGGTGAAGCCCTGGCGCGTCATCTCCTTCGCCAGGTGCACCATCTCGTCGAGCGAGGGCGTGATCAGCCCGGACAGACCGATGATGTCGACCTGGTACTCGCGCGCCTTGTCGAGGATGGTCTGCGCCGGCACCATCACGCCGATATCGAACACCTCGTAGTTGTTGCACTGCAGGACCACGCCGACGATGTTCTTGCCGATGTCATGCACGTCGCCCTTGACGGTCGCCATCAGGATCCTGCCGTTGCTCTTCAGTACCCCGCCGGCGGCGGCCAGCTCCTGTTTTTCCGCCTCCAGGTAGGGCTCGAGGTAGGCCACCGCCTTCTTCATCACACGCGCCGACTTGACCATCTGCGGCAGAAACATCTTGCCCGCACCGAACAGATCGCCGACCACGTTCATGCCGTCCATCAGCGGGCCTTCGATCACGTGCAGCGGTCGGTCCGCCTGCTGGCGTGCCGCCTCGGTATCCTCGTCGATGAACTCGGTAATCCCCTTGACCAGGGCATGGGCAAGTCGCCTGTCGACCGGCCAGCTGCGCCATTCCCTGTCCTCGACCTTCTCCGCATGCGCCTCGCCGGCATACTTTGGGGCGATCTCCACCAGACGCTCGCCGGCGTCCGGGTCACGGTTGAGTATCACATCCTCCACCGCACTACGCAGGTCGTCCGGGAGGTCGTCGTACACCGCCAGCTGGCCGGCATTGACGATACCCATGTCCATGCCGGCGTGGATCGCGTGATAAAGAAACACCGCATGGATCGCTTCACGCACCGGGTTGTTGCCACGGAAGGAGAACGACACGTTGGATACGCCGCCCGATACCAGCGCATGCGGCAGGGTACGCTTGATCTCACGCGTCGCCTCGATGAAGTCGACGCCGTAGTTGTTGTGTTCCTCGATTCCGGTGGCGACCGCGAAGATGTTCGGGTCGAAGATGATGTCTTCCGGCGGGAACCCGATCTCGTCGACCAGGATCCGGTAGGCGCGGGTGCAGATCTCGATCTTTCGTGCCTGCGTGTCGGCCTGGCCGGCCTCGTCGAACGCCATCACGATCACCGCCGCGCCGTAGCGGCGACACAGCCTGGCATGCTGGCGGAAACTGTCTTCGCCCTCTTTCATCGAGATCGAATTGACGATCGACTTGCCCTGCACGCACTGCAGGCCGGCCTCGATGATCTCCCACTTCGACGAGTCGATCATCACCGGAACCCTGGCGATATCCGGCTCGCCGGCGCACAGGTTGAGGAAGCGACGCATCGCGGCGACTCCGTCGAGCATGCCCTCATCCATGTTGACATCGACGATCTGCGCCCCGTTCTCGACCTGCTCGCGGCAGATATCCAGTGCGGCCTCGTATTCGCCCTCCAGGATCAGGCGCTTGAACTTTGCCGAGCCGGTGACATTGGCTCGCTCCCCGACGTTGACGAAGTTGAGCGCCTTGTCGATGTTCAGCGGTTCCAGCCCCGAAAGGCGGCACGCCGGCGCGACCTGTGACACGACGCGAGGCTTCTTGCCGGCGACCGCGCTGGCGATGGCCGCGATGTGCGGCGGCGTGTTGCCGCAGCAGCCACCGACCATGTTCAGGAAACCCGATTCGGCCCACTCACCGATCTGCCTGCCCATATCGTCGGGACTCAGGTCGTATTCGCCGAATTCGTTGGGCAGCCCGGCATTCGGGTAGACCGCCACATAGGTCTCGCAGACACGCGACAACTCTTCGACATACTGGCGCAGCAGATCGGGGCCGAGTGCGCAGTTCAGGCTCATCGCCAGGGGATGCGCATGGCGCAGGCTGTTGTAGAAGGCCTCGGTGGTCTGGCCGGACAGG
>Ga0116162_10000797_pt1 | contig 21734 bp, 18 predicted proteins | sample AD_UKC105_MetaG_FD_89875 | JGI IMG/M metagenome (GOLD analysis project Ga0116162, IMG submission 89875) | Active sludge microbial communities of municipal wastewater-treating anaerobic digesters from Hong Kong - AD_UKC105_MetaG | ecosystem: Engineered > Bioreactor > Anaerobic > Digestate...
CCTTTACCGCTTGCTACTGCTATTTCCATCAACTAACTCCTTTATAATTCCATAGTCATACATTTTCTTACAGACCATACATCCTCGGTATGCAACAGAGACTTTCATCTCAGGTGTATGCAGGATGTATTCAAGTTTATCGCGTGTTTCAGCTGTCAGCTCCTCCTTGTGTTCATCTACAGCGGAGAGTATGCCTTCCGCCCTGATGCAGTTAAGAATATCAATCTCTTCAAGATAGTCTGAAATCGTGCCTGCACGCATCTCCCCTACATCGCAGAGATCAAATTTCGGGTCATCTTTATATGGGAGACAGTAATGCCATTTGTCATCCACAAAAGGGCTGTCCCCGCCGCGTATATAAAGAGAAAAGAGGTCTATTATGGTAGAATTGGGGAATGCATCAAAATCATTTTCTGATATTCCGAGTTTTGAAATGACCTCTTTTTTGTAATACGGGAGATAAGACCCCAGGGTTGATTTATCATTTCCGACCAGGGACAGCGAGGGGCAGAGCGGTTCCAGACCTTCCGCGTCACCGAGAGGGGCAAGAGCTACGACCCTCTGCGGCACACAGGGGTAGATTTTTTTTAATCTCTCATCAATGTTGTCGTCAACGGACATCGTAACAAGAATAACGGGGGTCAGCTGCATCCCCGGTTCTCTGCTTACTGTCAAAAGATTGTCCATCGCTATATATCCTGATTCGCTCAGGTTTCCCTGGTATTCAGAAATACTTATTCCTACAACGGGCTTTTGGTTTATGCCTGAAGATAATCTTTTAAAAAATTCGCGTGTATAATTGATATCTTCAAAAACTTTGCCGTTGCTCGGCATTGCTATTGTTTCAATGGCATTCAGGTCAAAGAGGGCGGTTAAAGCGTCGACAATATCCATATCCCCGCTTTTCCATATGGTGGGCTCGCCCCCTGTTACAAACTGGTATTTAAGCAGGGCGCTCTCTCCGAGTCTCTGCAGATCCTCAATATACTTCCGGAACTGTTCATCACTCATGTGGTAGGAGAGCGAATTTGCCGATCTCAGGCAACCCTTGCACTGCTTGTTGCATCCGTTTGTAATTTGAAGCGCGGGATAGAGCTCTGTAAATGCCGGTTTTTTGGCAGCTCTCCGTCCCTTCAGCATCTGTGAATAATTATACAGTCTTTTTAACATGGTTTTTTTTCCGTTTTGACGCTTTAGAATTCAAAGGTTTTGCCCACTGAAGCGTTAATAAATTTCTCCCCGAATTCTCCTGCCAGCCTTGCCGCGATCCTGAGTCCTGTGCAGTGAGATGCTGCTATCTTTTCAACATTGTATTTTTTCAATACCTCTATTGTTTTTACAACATAATCTTCGGGAGCTGAGTCAAGATGAGTGCCGCCAATAACAGCATGAAATTTTTTATGTCCGGTTTCTTCTGATATGCTGTCCAGTATTTCAATTATACCGGCATGAGCACAACCCAGAAGTACAACAGGCCCTGAAGGAGTTTCAATAATCAGGGAAAGGTCATCCTCAAAGGGATCAGGGATTACACCGTCTCCGCTTTTACGCATGAGCCTTGTGTCCCATGCCTTCCAGCCTTCAGGATGTTTGATGTCTGAAATCGCTGATATTGAATCAGTCACTTTTGTAAAACCTGAAATTTCTTTGAAATCCGCACCCTCTTTCTCATAATCTTCACGGGAAGCCGGGAATCCTATGGATCTCACATCTCCGGAGGGGAGAAGAGCTCCTTTCTCTATGAATGCCGCAGGGTGAACAAATACCGGCGTGGCGGCTTCTCTCTCCTTTAGAAGAGAAAGCAGGCCGCCTGTGTGATCGTAGTGACCATGACTCAGTATGACCCTGTTGATTGACGGGATGTTTTTGCCAAGGAGTTTCATGTTATTCATGAAACCGAGTCCCTGACCTGTATCAAAGATTGTTATTCCGTCATCACCTTCTATATAGAAAGAGAGGCCATGTTCGCCTATAACGGGAAATGGAATCTCTATGCTGTTTTCGCAGATTATTGTAACTTTTTTTATCATTCTTTTTTCCCTTACTTTAAATAAAATTCGGGAGCGGCTGCTGAATTATAAATTCAGAAACCGCTCCCTGTAAACGGGTGAGAATCGATTACCAATGTCCTTCCACATTCGGGTTAGAAGTTTTGGGAATAATGCCGTTTTTAAATGCATTGATTGAGTCCATAACACTCCCTTCTTTGAAGAGATAGATATCTATACCTGCACTGTTAAGGGTGGCAAAAGCTTTAGGCCCTACATTTCCTGTAATAAGGGCATTTGCCCCTGAATCTATGACTGTTTTTGCTGACTGGATACCTGCTCCCTGAGCGGATTCAAGATTCTGCTTATTATCGATATAATCAGTACTCTCGGTCTCGGTGTCATAAATTATAAAACCCTTCGCCCTGCCGAAACGTGAATCCATTCTGTCGTTTAATTCTTTTCCTTCACTTGAAATCGCTATCTTCATTTATATCCCCTTTTACTGTTTTTTTAATAAGGTTTTCATTTTCCCATGTAATACAGCATCCTGCACGTCTTTTCCCTTCACATTTTCTCATCCCCGCGTGACATTCAGCCAGTTCGCCCTTGATGTAAAGCTGTATAATTTCATCAGCAGGGCCGTTGACCCAGGGGTAGTGTCTTAAGCCTTTCTCCACTATAAAACGTGACAGGTAGCCGCTTACTACTCCGCATACGATGGCTGTCACACCCATGTCCTTCAGCTTGCATATTCTCATTGCATCAGTTTCCAGATCAACAGTAATGACGATTTTCTGGCTTATAGTACCATCGACTATTTCGAAAAGTGCAAATCTTCTTGCTTCGTCGAGTAGAGGCGAAATGCGTTCATGAAATACCGGTATTGCGATAAGTTCACTATTCATAAATATATATTATGCAATAAATATGCCTGAAATGGTTGTACAGGAATTTTTAATTATAAATGATAAAATATCTGACATTTTTTGTTAATATTGACCAGAAATGCTCTGTATACAGATTTATTTTTGATTGAAGCTCTATTAAATGATTTAAATAAAGCAGGTGTGGTAAGAATCCGGTTATGGATTTGTTAATGATTTGTTTTTTTCTCTATTTTTATTGCATTCTGCAATGCTGCAATGAGTGTCATGTTGCAATCTGCAATAAATTTTGCTGAAATTATGCCAGATATAATATTTTTTAATTAATAGATAAAAAAAAATGATACATGATGCCATGTTCTATTTATATTTCTTATGGACTATGCGTTTTTATAAGAATGCAGGTTAAAATATTACTTCCGGAGGTTAAAAATGCCTGAAGAGATGAAAGTTGGCTGCGCGCGCCCTGTTGGCGCATCCTCTGATGAGGAGAATAAGCCGGTTATTACAGGTGGGCCTGAGGAGAAAAAAACTGAGAAGGAGGTTCCCATGATTAAAGTTGGGCAGAAGGCGCCTGATTTTACAGCGCCAGGGTATCATAACGGCAAATTTATCAGTATGAAACTTTCCGATTATCTGGGGAAGTGGGTGGTTCTCTGTTTTTATCCTGGAGATTTTACATTTGTCTGAGCTACAGAGGTATCGGCAGTTGCCGGTAAATTCCCTGAGTTCCAGAAACTTGGTGTTGAAGTTCTTTCTATGAGTGTTGACAGTGTTTATGTTCACAAAATGTGGAATGACAATGAACTTTCCAAAATGGTCAAAGGAGGAGTACCGTTCCCCATGCTTTCAGATGCAGGAGGAAAAGTGGGGACAATTTACGGTATTTACGATGAAGTTGCAGGAATTGAGACCCGTGGAAGATTTATTATTGACCCGGAGGGGATAATACAGGGATATGAAGTATTGACTCCTCCGGTAGGAAGAAACGTGAAGGAGACGATAAGGCAGATACAGGCTTTTCAGCATGTAAGGAACAGCAAGGGTACAGAGGCCACTCCTTCCGGATGGAAGCCGGGTAAAATGACTCTGAAACCGGGGCCGGATCTTGTTGGTAAAGTCTGGGAGGTCTGGAAAATTGAGATGGAGGATGACTGATTAAATCAGTATTGTAACCGGTGATGGAAATTGTATTGAGACCTGTTGGAGAAATTCACACCCCCTTTAAAACTGTTGAGAATATGCCTGTTCAGCCCTCGGCGGGAAGAGAGGTTGAGGCGGAAATTGAAATCTACCCTGAATTTGCTGAAGGGCTTTCAGATATTGAGGGGTTTTCACATATTTACGTTATATTCTATCTGAACAGGGTGAAAAACCATAAACTCAGGGTTATCCCTTTTTTAGACACAGTGGAACACGGGATCTTTGCAACCAGGTCTCCAGCCCGTCCGAATCCTGTGGGCCTCTCTGTGGCTGAGCTTGTTGAGGTAAAGGGCAATATCCTCCGCATCAGGGGAGTTGATATGCTTGACGGCTCTCCTGTTATTGATATCAAACCCTTTGTTCCCGATTTTGATCACTGTGAGAATGTAAAGAGGGGCTGGTTTGAGGGGAAAGCTGAAATGGCGGTGCAGATCAGGTCTGACGACCGGTTTAAATAGTCCTTGTATATAGTACAAAAAAGGGGCTGTCTGAAAAGGCAGCCCTTTTTTTATCTGTTTATTTAAAATCAGTTATAGGTTTCAGAACCGAGGTATGTTACCGGCGCTTCATCCATGAGCCATCTCAAGGTGTTCTTGAGCTTCATGGTCTGTATGAAAAGGTCGTGTTCGGGATCTTCGTCCGGTGTATGCATAGGGCTCTTCCAGTAGAAAGAGAGCCAGTCCTGGTTTCCTGAGAGCCCCGCTCTCTGCGCCAGGTCGAAGAATATTACAAGGTCGAGTACTATTGGAGCTGCAAGTATTGAGTCCCTGCAGAGGAAGTTGACCTTGAGCTGCATCGGGTATCCAAGCCAGCCGAAAATATCTATGTTGTCCCAGCCCTCTTTATTGTCTCCGCGTGGAGGATAGTAGTTAATAGTTACCTTGTGATAGTAGTCCTTGTAAAGCTCCGGGTATTCATCAGGCTGAAGAATCTGTTCAAGAACTGAGAGCTTACTGACTTCTTTTGTTTTGAATGAATCAGGGTCATCAAGTACTTCACCGTCCCTGTTGCCCAGTATGTTTGTTGAATACCATCCCTTCATTCCGAGCATTCTTGATTTAAGGCCAGGAGCGAGAAGTGTTTTCATGAATGTCTGGCCGCTTTTGAAGTCCTTTCCTCCCATGGGCACGCTGTTTTTGTCTGCCAGTTCCCAGAAAGCAGGTATGTCATTACAGAGGTTCGGCGCGCCGTTTGCGTATGGAATACCCATGTCAAGCGCAGCATAGCAGTAGATCATGCTAGGTGCAATTGCCGGATGGCTCTCTTTAAGGGCTTTTTCAAAGTTTGCAAGTGTGTCATGCACACCGGGAATCATCTCCTGGTATATCTCAGTACTTCCGCACCATACCATGACCATCCTGGCGAGCTTCTTCTCTTCCTTAAACTTATTTATATCATCTTTGACCATCTGGGCCAGATCCCAGTAGCTTGGAGCCTCTTTAACCCATTTACCGTCGAGGTTTTTTACAAATTTTCTATTAAATACTGCTTTCCACGGTTTTATCTTTGAAAGTTCATCTTTAACAGAATTGAGGTCATCTTTTGTGAGAACCTGGGCATTCATTGCTGAATCATACGCACTGTCTTCGAAGATGTCCCATCCTCCAAATTCCATGTCCTTGAGATCCGCAAGTGGAACAAAGTCCTTTATATTGGTATCTTTCGCGTCAGTTCCTTTGCCGACTCTGATTTTTCCCATCTGGGACAGGGAGCCCACCGGTGTGCTGAGACCTTTGCGAATCATCATAACGCCGGCGATGAAAGTTGTGCTCACTGCACCGAGGCCGGGGATAAGAACGCCCAGTTTGCCTTCGGCTTTTTTTATTTCACTTTTTTTAAGTACCACTGTAAGACTCCTTTAATATATAGGTTAACATTAATAAATTATGCAATTTATATGCCATATCTATGAAATTATTGTGAAAAATTAAGCTTGATTTAATCAGTTCTTTTTTTTCCATGAAATCAGATTCGATTATAACGTCTATAAAAATATTAATTAAATGTATCACTGTATCATTTTTGCTACAGAATTTTCTCCGGACATAAAAATCCAATAAAGGGAAATCATCAATACAAATTTAACCAATATTGAACTTTTTCATCTTTCTCCATAACGTTGAGGGATCTATCCCCAGCGCTTCAGAAGTTTTAGAGCGGTTCCCGTTATATTTTTCCAGTGCCCTTGTTATATATATCTTTTCAACTTCGTCAAGTGTCAGGTTGTCCGCTACTCCTGTTTCAGGTTTTCTGAGATGATGCGGCAGATGGTTTAGGCCTATGTAGGCGTCTCTGCATAAAACAAAGGCGTGTTCAATTATATTTTCAAGTTCCCTGACGTTTCCCGGGAATTCGTAATCCATGAGAATATTCATTACCTCATCCGTTACTCCCTCAATGTTTTTGACTTTGACGAGGTTGAATTTTTTTATGAAATGAGATATAAGGAGGGGGATATCCTCACTCCTCTCCGCCAGGGAGGGGAGCCTGATGTTCACAACATTAATCCTGTAATAAAGGTCCTCCCTGAAATTTCCGCTCTTCACTTCGTTCAGGAGGTTTTTATTCGTCGCCGCTATTATCCTTATATCTGATTTAACCGGTGCTGTTCCGCCCAGTGGTTCATACTCCCTTTCCTGTATAAAACGGAGAAGCTTTGCCTGGATTGCAGGTGAAATTTCACCGATTTCGTCAAGGAAAAGAGTGCCCCCTTCAGCAAGGGCGATCTTCCCCGGTTTGTCTTTCCGTGCGTCTGTGAACGCTCCTGCCCTGTATCCGAAAAGTTCCGATTCGAGAAGATTGTCAGGCACAGCTGCGCAGTTTATTGCAACCATAGGCTTTTTTGCCCTTTCACTGAGGTTGTGCAGGCCCCTTGCCACAAGTTCTTTTCCGGTTCCGCTGGCCCCTTCAATAAGAACAGTGCTGTCGCTCATCGCGATGTCAGGCATTATTGAAAAGAGATCCTTGAAGTACCTGCTTTTGCTTATTATATCCTCCAGCGTGTATCCTGATTCTATCTCTTTTCTCAGGGCCTCAATGGCGGATATATCACGGAAAGTCTCGACCCCTCCAATAATATCCCCTTCCTCATTTTTTAGAAGGGCAGTACTCACTGTAATCGGGACTTTCTCCCCGGATGAGTTTACAATATACACTGTTTTGTTTATTATGTTTCGACCTGTCCTCATAGTCTCCCTGAGGGCGCATGAGTGTTCACATATACTTGCGTGGAATACTTCGAAACAGAGCCTTCCTATGGCGTCATCCTCATTTATGCCGAGAATTTCCGTTGCTGCCCTGTTTATTGATGTAATCCTGAAATCCATCCCCACTGTGAAGACGCCGTCAACGATGCTGTTCAGGATAATATTTTTCTCGTCTTTTTTAAACATGGCAACATCATTCTTCACTTGTGAAAAAAATCAAGAGAAAAGGTGATTTTTTACAACGCCGGAAAAGCCCCGGTAAAAGGAAATTAACGGAATTTTGCAGAAATGATTGACACAGGGGAGGAGTTCCGGTAGAAGTCATTAAGTTTATATTAAAGGAGATTTTATGCTGGATTTTGTTAGAGGGATGTTCCTGCTCGGGGATTGACTTCGGACAGAATTTTTTTAAATTTTTTCCGCAATAATTTCATTCAAAGTCTATCCTTCAGTTATACTCTGAGCCTTCAGAGCGGGTCGTCGTATTCCGAAATTTTTCAAGTATCAAAAGGTCGTCGCAGATTAAACATATCTCTGTAATGTGTTGCAGATCCGTTTTTCATCTGCGTCTGATTATTATAAGACTGATTAACTGGGTTTAGGCGTTTTATTATTAACATTTATCATAAGAATCTGTCATTGCGAGGAGTTGAAGCGACGAAGCAATCTGTTCCGGATAGAAAATATTCAGTATTAACCGGTATTGTTTCTAACCTTAACAGATTGCCACACTCCCTCCAGTCGTTCGCAATGACATAGTTTAAATTGTTAGATATTTAAACCAATAATCTTGTTATCAATGTTAAGTTTCGTCTAACTCAAGTAATTCAGTAATAATTTCTGAATTTATAATTCAGTGTAAAAGTTCAAAATATTTAGAGGGTGTATAAAAAGTAGGTTTTACAAAGATTTGTCATTCCGGTTTTGCTTTTTCAGTTCTTGCAAATACCGGAATCTCCTGATTAAATCAGTTGTATGAGATGGTCAGCACAATCTGGACATCCTGTCCTTTGCTGACAGGCGTTCATCGTGAACGCACCCGGCATGGATTTTACCCCGGCTGATAATGCCGGGGCTATCGCTACAGCCGGTATGACAAAATATTACTTTTAGGCCACCCTCATAATGGAACATCTTTTACCTGGAATAAGTCAGGGAATAAATGCTGAGAATAATTATATTTTTAAAGAGGAAAACAATGTCGAGAAATGACAATAAATATAGAAATGAATCAGAACCTTTTATCTGCGGAAACTGCGGTAAAGGAGTACTTCCGGCGGAAGCAGGCACCATGAACAGGAATCACTGCCCGGAATGCCTGTGGAGCAGGCATGTTGATCTGCGCACAGGGGACAGGAGTTCAGTATGCAGGGGGATGATGGAGCCAATCGGCATATGGGCCAGGGATGATGAATGGGCCGTAATACACAGGTGTGTTAAGTGCGGATTTATCAGGGCCAACAGAATCGCAGGGGATGACAGCCATGTACGGCTTATGACTCTTGCGGTCAAACCGGTTATGATGTTTCCGTTCCCTTATAATATTTTAACCGGGGGCGGGAAGAATTACGGCAGCAGGGGGGAGTAAAATGAAACTTAATGAACTTGGATGGAATAATTTTTTTGAAGAACAGATGAAGCGGTGGGAAGGATCAGGGCTCATGGCAGGAAGGGTGGTCTCTGTAGCAGGCGCTTTTTATATCGTGGAGTCGGAGCAGGGGAGGCGTGAGTCCCGTGTTTCCGGGCACTTCCAGTATATTGCCGCAGGGAGGGAGGATTATCCCGCTGTGGGTGACTGGGTGCTTCTGCGCGGGGAGGGGGAGCTTTTAATTATAGAGAGGGTCCTTGAAAGAAAGAGCCGTTTTTCAAGGAGGGCCGCGGGCAGGACATCTGATGAACAGGTGATTGCCGCGAATATAGATATAATGTTTATTACCGCCTCACTTGAAGGGGGGAGAAATTTTACCCTCCGCGGAATCGAAAGATATATAGTGATGGTGAGCGACGGAGGGGCACAGCCGGTCATTATTCTCAACAAGTGTGATCTCTGCACTGAGGATGAAAGAGAGGATTACCTGATGCAGGTGAAGCAGGTTTCAGGAGACATTCCGGTTCTCATGGTCAGCGCCAGAAGCGGTGAAGGTGTGGAGCGTATTCATGAACTTCTCAAGCAGGGGGTTACGGCGGCTTTTACCGGGCCTTCAGGCGCCGGGAAGTCGGCCCTGATAAACAGGCTGACCGGTGAGGAGATACAGAGAACAGGGGAACTTCGCGAGGCTGATCTTCGCGGGAGGCACACAACCACCAGCAGGGAGCTTTTCTTCACCGGTTCCGGGGGGATGGTTATTGACACTCCCGGGCTCCGTGAACTCAGGCCTTTCGGGGAGAGGGACTCCCTGGATTCAGCCTTCACTGAGATTGCCGAGGCTGCGAAAGGGTGCAGGTTCACTGACTGTTCACATAAAGATGAACCGGGCTGCGAGGTGCTCAGGCTTGTATCGGAGGGGGCGATTGAATATGAGAGGTACCAGAACTATATTACGATAAGGGATGAGATGATTTCACTGGACATGATGAAGAGTGAAAAGGGGAGGATGGAGAGGAAGGCAAAGGAGAAAACAATCTCAAAACTGGTCAAAAGTTTTTACAGGGAATCGGATAAATACTGAACCGGTGAAAGGAACTGTGCCCTATAAGCCGGTGGTTTAACTTCGCCTGTTAAACTTTGCCGCGTTGTCACCTTATATGCCTGTTCAGCAGCATGGAAAGCTCATTTGCCGTAAATGGCTTTCTTATGCTGTCTGTAAAACCGTATGGTTCAGGATTGCTTATTATGCGGTCACTGGAATATCCGCTTGATGCAAAGACCGGTATTTTACTGTTGATTTTTCTTATCTCGGCAACAGTTTCTTTGCCGCCCATTCCTCCGGGTATAGTAAGATCCAGTATTATGCATTTAAGCTCAGGGTTGTCTTTGTAATCGTTAAATAAATTAAGCATATCCACGCCGTTGGAGGCTCTGGCTGTTCTGTATCCCATATGCTCAAGCATCTGTGATATAATTTCAACAATAAAGTATTCATCATCCATGATCAGTATTGTTCCACTGCCTCTATGCGATGCTTCTCCGGGTTCAGTGTCAGGTTCCTTTTCCTGAATTACAGCCGGAAGGTAAAATCGGACCAGCGTCCCGGTTCCCTCCGAAGATTCAACATTAAGTGTACCGCCGTGGCGTCGTATTATAGAGTATGACGTGGAGAGGCCGAGGCCGTTCCCTTTTTTCTTTGTGGTAAAGAAGGGATCAAATATGTGAGGGAACACGTTCCCCGGTATCCCCTGCCCGCTGTCCTCTATCTCCACCCTGACATATTTTCCCGGTTTAAGATGTTCCCTGTTTCCGCCTGAAATTTCAGTGTTTACGGCCGAGATTTTTATTTCACCTTCAGCGCCCATGAATTCCCGGGCGTTTGTTACTATATTATAAATAACCTGTCCTATCTGTATCCGGTCAAACGCGGTTATCCACAGGTCTTCAGGTATAGCGAAAGCACATTCTTTGCCGTAATCTTTAAGGGCTGAAACCGAATATTCTTTCAGAACAGAAGCAATGATGTCTGTCCTCATCAGGGGGTCGCCCCCCCGGGCAAAAGTCATAAGCTGTCCCGTGAGGTTCTTGGCCCTGTCAAAAACGATCATGGCCTTGTCAAGGTAGGCGGCGACATCATCACCGGTTTTGCTGTAGTTTCTGGCAAGATCTATATAACCGAGAATACCGCCGAGCATATTATTGAAGTCATGGGCTATCCCCCCTGCCAGTGTGGCAAGGGCATCGAGTTTCTGGGATCTTTGAAGGCTCTCCGCCAGTCTTCTTTTTTCTGTTATATCCCTGAAAACAATAACAACTCCTGTAATGCTGCCGTTACTGTCCCTGATTGGCGCACCGCTGTCTGATATTATTATTTCAAGTCCGTCCCTGGAAACCAGAAGCATGTCTGAAGCCAGTTCAACAATATCACCGGTTTTTAATACACTCTCTATTATGTCCGGCCCATCTGCCCCGGTGAATTCGTCCTTAATAACAAATATGTCACGCAGGGTTTTGCCCCGGCATTCATCAAATTTCCATCCTGTAAGGTTCTCCGCTACGCTGTTCATCAGAAGGATTTTTCCTTCCGTATCAGCAGCGATTACGCCGTCACCGATGCTTCGTAGAGTTACTGCAAGGCGTTCCTTTTCTGACGCAAGCGCTTCTTCGTCCCTTTTTCTTTCTGTTATATCACGAAGAATTGTCTGGAATGAACCATCCGGCATCATCTTTGTATGCATCTCAACAGCTGCATATGTCCCGTTACTGCGATGGATGTCCCTTTCCCTGATCACAGTTTCTCCCTTGCGCAGCAGGTCAGTCCTGAGGGGACTGCTTTCAAGCGTTTCTTCCGTAAATAGAGATGATATATGTTTTCCTATTATTTCGTCCCTGCTTTTTAAGAGCATGGCTTCAGTGCTTGAATTGATTTCTGTTATAATACCCTTTTCAGTTCCGAGAATTATCCCGTCAACTGCAAGTTCAACAAGGTTTCTGTACCTCTCCTCGCTTGCAGCCAGGGCCTCCGCATTTTTTTTGCGCTGTGTTACATCCTGGAATATGGCCTGCATGGTGCCGTCCGGCATCATTTTTGAATGTATTTCAACAGTTATAACAGACCCGTCATCACGGTGAACGTCCCTTTCTCTTATTACAGTCTCCCCCTCTCTGAGCAGGTCAAGCCTGAGAGGGGTCTTCTCCAGTGTCTCAGCAGTAAATAGAGATGATATATGTTTTCCTATTATTTCGTTCCGTTTTTTGGAGAGGATGTTTTCGGAGCTTGAATTTGCTTCTGATATAATACCGTCATTCGTTGCCAGTATAATTCCGTCAACTGCCAGTTCTACAAATGATCTGTGCTTTGCTTCGCTTGATATTAGTGCTATCTGCATTTTCTTTTCATCTGTTATATCCTGTATTACCCCGTAGAAGATAAGTTCGTCATCCTTTATATCCGGGTTGGACACTCCCCTGTACCATTTTATCTCGCCTGAGTGGTGAACAAAGGGCCATTCGAAAAACCATCCGGTTTTTTTAGTTATAGCTTCTTTTGTTGAACTGACAAATTTATCTCTGTAATCAGGATGGACGTGTTTAATAAACTCGTCAAGATAGTCAGGCCTGTTAATATCAATACCGAAGACTTCATCTGCTTTCTGATTAATATATTTGAAGGCGTGTTCCCTGCTGTTCGCATTATACTGGTACAATATTCCCGGGATATTGTCTGCAATCCGTTTTATTTTTGCCAGGTATTCCTGTATTTTTTCTTCATACATTTTTCTTTCGGATATGTCGCGGCAGTATCCTATCACGCGTCCGTCAGGGAGAAGACCAGCTTCGAGAAGTACCGGGACATTTCCCCCGGTTTTCCTCCTGAGCCTGAACTCGAATTTTGCTTTTCCATTTTTTAATACTTTTTCAAATTCTCTGAGGCCATCAGGTATCTCCTCCTCAATATGGATTGCTCTTATATGCCTGCCTGTAAGTTCATCAATGCTGTAACCGGTTATATCCTCAACTCTGGAGTTTAATTCCTGTAAAATGCCGTTGCTGTCTGCGATAAAAATGGCATCAGGGGAGTGGTCAATATATGTTTTAAGTTTTTTTTCACTTTCAAGCAGGACTTTTTCAGATTTTTTTCTTTCCGTGATATCCAGGGCTGTAAATGTAACACCCCTTGATAGATCCTCTATGTCCAGCGGGACTGAGCTGAGTAATATATCAATAATGGTTCCGTCTTTTTTCTTCCAGCGGGTTTCGATTGTGCCTATACCGGTGCGCCTGATCCGCGCGTATTTCTCCTTGCCCACAAAGTTGTAGTCTTCCATTGTGGGATAGAGAAATGATGAGTCCCGTCCTATCATCTCCCCCTTGGAATAGCCTGTCATCCTGCAGAGGGTATCATTTGCCTCTAAAATTATACGGTTTGACACCATACCTATCCCCACTGGCGCAGCCAGAAAGATGGATCTCAGCTTATCATCCCTGTCATCAGGAGGTTTCGCAGGCATTTTATTATACATCTAATTTTTATAAAATTTTAGTATTTAAAAATCAGAAATCAAAGGGAATCTATCAGCGTTTAGCTCTATAAAAAGATAGATTTTTTTGATATTTGCAATAAAATTTACCTATTAATAGAGGTGATATCAATGGGCAGATATAATACGGGGAAAATTTTTTAAAAAAAACCGGGATATTGTATTATTTTTTTTGAATATATGACTTTTATTTTCACCCACGGGAATAGTTAATAATGTAAAATTCCTGAACACAATCTTTTCATTATTAAAGCTCTTCCTGATATTTTTTTATTTTAAAAATAGGTCTGTGTTGATTGCAGATGTGAATTTTTAAACAAGGACTGCCTTTTTATATTTCGTTCAGAAATAAATGGCTGTTTTTTATTATGAATGGTTAAAACAGGGGGATTATACCCTGCTGCTGAAATTCCGGTATTCACGCTTTCCCAGGTAGTCAACCATTACTCTTCCTGCTTTTTCACTGTGAGTGTCGCTGTTACTCCCCAGTTCTATATACTGCACTTCAGGTATAAGCTCCACCAGCTTTTTGAGTTTATCTATGCTGTGAAGTTTGTCTGTAGTTGCGCCGAAAATCAGGCATGGTGTGGATATTCCCTGGATTCTTTCCCATATGGAATAGTTTTTAAGCGCCAGGGCGTTGGCCTTCAGTTTGTAAGGATCAGCCAGATCAAGGGTTCTTTCATATTTGACGACCTGGGCCTTCTCTTTCTTTTTATCCAGCCTGAAGTTTCTCAGGTACCATTTTATAACAGGTTTTACGGTAAAGTAGGCCACGGGAGGTATGAGAGGTATAATAGCCCCGAGAAGTCTTGGAAAACGGAAATCTTCATTCGGGCCCACAAGTATAGCGCATTCCGGTTTTCTCCTTACCTGGGCGCAGTACTCCAGTATGGCTGACGCGCCAAGTGAACTTCCGGCAAGTACAAACTTATCGTCTCCCGGTACAAGCATTTTTACCAGTTCTTTGATGTCCTCCCTGAACCTGTTCATGGTGAAGCTGACTTTAGTTTTTTCAGGTATCACTGAAGACCGTTTTTCCCTGGATTCAATATAGAATACCCGGTATTCCGATGTCAGTTCTTTCAGTACTCCCTGCCATCCATTAATAAGAGAAATCCATCCTGCTATAAATATTACCGAAGGTTTGTTTCCGTCCGCTTTTTCCGGTTTAAAGTCCACCACTTTAAGAGAAACTCCGTCAGACAGCATGACCATATATTCATTAACTTCTGTGTTGCCCGTTGTATATTCAGAATAATCCATTTTTAAAACTCCGCAATTTAGTTAAAAATATGCAGCAATGATTTTTAACTGAATTGAATATCGGTCCTGCTGTTCTATCCGTCAAGCCTTTTCATAACTGTAGAATGCTGTTCTTGACCTTTATGGTCTCTTCTCCAATGGCAGGCGGGATAGACATAAATGTAGAAAATTCCCTCCTTATGATACAATAATGATATTTTTATGATGATAGAGGAGGTTTTTACTTCCTGGAGTAATATTCTGTAGAGAATTACCATGTTTTTCTTGTCGTTATTGATGATAAATTGATCATTATATTGTTACGGAACTGTTAATTGTTATTGAATGTGGCGAAATTTCCGGGACTGAGCCCGCCGTTTCTTTGTTCTGGCATGTTTTATGCAGTTATTAATATCAATGCAAAGCAGTAATTTTTTGATGAGAAGTATTACGGTTTGAGGTAAAGGTTATACCGGAAGGTCGGTCATAAGCCTGAAAATTCGGGCTGATTTTGCAGGGTCGGATAAACTGCTTTTCTGTAATTACTGCTGTAGCATGCGCATTTTAAAGGAGAATGGCATGAATATCAAAGAGTATTCATGGAAAGATTTTTTTACACAGGGGCCAGTTACATGGTGACAGCCTCTGATGGTCGTAAAAGAATGAAGGAGGGAGATGTCCAGTTTTTCCTTGATGTGACAAGGAGGGTGTTTACCCGGACTGAACAGTATCTCAGGTTCCGGGGGGAATGGTAAAGTTGCGGAGAGATATTACAATACTTGATGCAACTCTGCGGGACGGAGATCAGTCCCCCGGTTTTTCTTTAAGTAATGAAGAGAAACTTGTAATGGCCAGACATCTTGAAAGACTTGGTGTTGATATAATTGAGGCCGGTTTCCCCGCTTCTTCGCAGGGGCAGTTCGTTGCGGTACAGAGAATCGCCGATGAGATGCGGACTTCTGCAGTTTCGGCAATGGCTGGTGCAACATATTCTGATATAAGGAAGGCCGGTGAGGCGATAAGGAACGCCCGAAGGAGATATATTCATACTTCGATAGCAACTTCGCCGATACATAGAAGAACGAAACTGAAGAAGAGCAGAAGTGAAATTTTAAGAATAGCAATAGATGCTGTCAGTTTTGCGACAGAATACGCCGACTTTGTCGAGATCGGGGCTGAAGACGCCACAAGGACGGAACCTGAATTTCTTGTTGAATTCTGTGAGGCGGTAACAGCAGCGGGGGCATTCGTGGTGAATATTGAGGATACGATCGGTTATACGCAGCCTCAGGAGTTTTTTTTACTGATTAAGAAGCTTTACAACGAAGTCAGGGCTTTTAATAAAGGTGCAGCCAGGCTGAGTGTTTACTGCCATAACGATCTCGGACTTGCGGTGTCAAATACTCTGGCGGGTATTTCAGCCGGTGCCGCACAGGCGGAAGTTACCCTGCTCGGCATAGGAGAGAGAGGAGGGGGCACCCCTCTTGAGGAGGTTGCAGCGGCACTCACTGCAAGGCGTGATTACTATGAAGGTTTTCGCACATCCCTGAAGATGAAGGAGTTTGCTGAAGCTATGAGAACCCTGACCGGATATACGGGGATGTCGCTATCACCTAATAAGCCGATTGCCGGAAGTAATGCTTTTTCCCATACGTCCGGGATTAGCCGGAACGGTTTGCCTGCTTCTTCTTCGACATACTCACTTCTTTCTCCTGATGATTTCGGACTCCCTCCGCACAGGCTCCTGCTTTCCCGGTTTTCAGGAATAAGCGGATTCAACGCATGTATCAGGGAGTTTACCGGTAATTTTTCGCTTGATGCATCCGGTACGGGATTTGTTGAGGAACTGGAATTTATTTCTGGCACTGAAAGGAATTTTTCTGTTACAGGTCTCCTTACCCGTCTTTTTGAAGATGGTATTATTAACACTGATATATGGTATCTTGAGATGTGTACTTATTCAAAAAACAGGACTGATGAAAGCGGTTATACTGTTTCTATAAGGGTGATGTCCATTTCAGGGAAAAGGAGAAAAGCTGTTTCAAAGGAAAAAAGTAAAACAGGTGCTGTACTGACTGCTCTGAAAATGTTATTCAGAATTCAGCCGGAAATAATCTATTATTCAATTTCCGGTGCGGGTGGGGAGAGGACAGGCTCTGAGGCGGTTTTTATTTCAGCCCGGTATGAAGGACGGTTTTATTCAGATGAAAGTTTTGGAGTTGATTCAGTAGTGCTTTTTATTAGAAGTTATATGAATATAGTAAACAGAATATCGGCAAAATTTCAGCTTACATGCGCATAGAGGAAGGGCAATGACAGGTGATTGCAGCCGTAAAGAAGACTTTAAATGGAGATATTGATACACTGTTTGCCATGCTCAGCGGACTTTTTTCAAAAGAGGATGATTTTGTACTAGATCCCGGTAAACAGAGAGCAGGTCTTGAGATGATTGTTTCCGGTTAAAAGGTTCCTTGAGTGGGACTGTTTTCTGATCCTGCTTTAAAAATTTTCGTATACTTTATTATTGATTAATCGGGGTTTAATTTGCCTGTAAAGTTTTTAATGTATATTACCGGCAGTGCTTATTTATTAATGCAGCGATTTACTTACAGGAGAGAATATAATGATCCGCAGCAGATTCCGCGTTCACCGTCAGCTTTCTGAACTTTACAGGGACCATGATGTTTATATATCCCGTATGCCTGGTCTCGGCTTCGGTCAGTTCGTGCGGATTTCATACAGAAACGGAAGGCAAAGTAAGAAAAGCATTTATGTATGGCTCAGGTTTATTGATGATTATTACAGAACATTTTATAATACGACTTCGGAAAAAAGATTCGGCGAGGAATCGCTGTTAATTACAGGTGAAGGCGCATCAATAGTCCTCTGTAGACATTACAGGGTGATTCTCGGGCTTGAGGAATCTTCACTTGATGGTGTGGAACTTGAAATAAAAAAAGTCCGAAGCCCCTTGAAGAAAATCAGGGCCCTTCTTAATGCCCCGGATTCGATGGTGCGTACAACAACTGTTATCAGTATAATATCGGTTATACTCGGTATTATTGCTCTTGTGCTGGGTATTATAAGCCTGCATTAAAAAAAGCCACCGTATAAAGACGGTGGCTTTTTTTAATGCGTATCCCTTTATTTTACTGAGCCCTTAAAGGGTGCTTAGATGTTTCTCAAAAACCGGGAGTGCAGGTTTCCCGTCAAAAGTAGTTACATCCTTAAGCCATTCTTTGTATTTTTCAGGATGTTTTTTCAGCCATAATATACCGGCCTCTTTCGGCTTCAGTTTGCTGTTCTCGTGAAGCATTGTCATAATCTGGTTCATCATTGGAACAGGGAATTTCAGGTTTTCAAGAAATTTCATTACGTTTGGATGCCCTTTCTCAAATCCTTTCCTGTAGTTGGTGTAAATAATCGCTGTCCCGTCATTGTCTCCGAAAGTTTCCGCTGTGCTGCCTGAGAGATACTTCATGTCCAGCACTTCATTCATTGAGTGTGGTGACCATCCGAGAAAAACGGCCCATTTTCCTGTGCCCATGAAGGCCTTCATTTCAGAGAGCATTCCTGTTTCACTGGAAGGGATAAGTTTGAATTTACCGAGGTTGAACATGTTTTTCTTTATCATGTTTTCGATAATAAGGTTTCCATCGTTTCCCTCTTCTATCCCATAGATTCTGTATTCCAGTTTGTCGGCGAATTTTTCTATATCGCTGAAATCCTTCAGTCCGCCGTCGTAAGCGTAGGCCGGCACTGCAAGGGTATATTTTGCTCCGGACATGTTGGCGATGTATTTGACAACTGAACCCTTGTCAAAATATTTATTAGCTATAGTTTCCATTGATGGCATCCAGTTGCCTAAAAAAACATCCGCTTCATCGGAATCCATGGCCTGATAGACGATAGGTACAGAGACCATTGTATTTGACGCCTCATATCCCAGGCTGTTAAGTATTTCAACCGCCAGACCGGTCTTTATTGTTACCCCTGTCCAGCTTACGCTTGCAAAGCGTACAATTTTACCCTTGTCTTTGGCCTCTTTCTTGCACGAAGTCAGGGCAAGTGAAAATAAGACAAAGCTTGCCAGCAATAAAATGACTGTTATTTTTCTTGTTCTATTCATGATACCTCCGTTTTATTTTATCTGCCTGAGTAATAGCAGTTTATTTTAATTATTTTTTCCCGAACCAGTTTATCGGGCTGTTGCTGTAATTCTGGTAGATATGTTTAAGCTCCGTGTACTCTTCATATCCGGCCCTTCCGAGTTCACGGCCGAAACCTGACTGTTTGTACCCGCCCCATGGCGCCTGGGTAAAGTAGACATTAAAATCGTTTACCCACACTGTCCCGAACTTCAGTGCCGTTGAAACGCGGTTTATTCTTGCCGGGTCATTTGTCCAGAACCCGGCAGACAGCCCGTAAATTGTTGAATTTGCTTTTTTTACCGCCTCATCCTCCGTGGAAAATTTCTCCACTGTTATAACGGGTCCGAAAACCTCCTCTTTAACTATGGGCATATCCTCCGTGCAGTCTCTGAAAAGGGTGGGCATGTAGTAAAATCCGTTCTGCAGGAAGGACTCATCAGGCCTTTTGCCGCCGAGAATAATATTGGCCCCGTTTTTCACGGCCTCATTGACATATCTTTCCACCTTGTCACGATGTTCCTTTGAAATTAATGGGCCCATCTCTGTTTCAGGATCAAATCCGTCACCGATTTTTATTTTTTCCATCCTTGCCTTGAGGGCGTTGATAAATTTCTCGTAGACTGAATCCTGAACAAGGAGTCTTGTGCCTGCAGAGCATATCTGCCCGGCGTGAAAGAAAACCCCGTTAAGCGCGAAGTCAACGGCCGTGTCAAAATCCGCGTCCTCAAAGATGATATTGGGGTTCTTGCCGCCAAGCTCCAGGGCTATCTTTTTCACGTTGCCGCTTGCAGCGCGCATAATCGTCTTACCTGTTTCTATCCCCCCTGTAAAAGATACAAGGTCAACATCGTGATTTTCTGAGAGTTCAGCCCCGGCTGTTGCGCCCGGGCCGGTTATTGTATTTATAACACCTTCCGGGAAACCTGCTTCAATGGCGAGTTCTGTAACCCTTATGGTTGTAAGCGGTGTTATCTCGCTTGGCTTCATTACAATCGTGCATCCCGCTGCGAGCGCAGGCGCCATTTTCCATGATGCCTGGAGCAGGGGATAGTTCCAGGGGCATATAAGTCCGCATACTCCAACCGGCTCCCTTATAACAATACTTGATGAATCGGGATTGGGGGAGTCAATAATCTCTCCGTTCTCCTTGTCTGCAATGCCGGCGAAATACCTGAATATGCCGGCTATATCGTTCATGTCCCACCGGCTCTCCTCGACGGTTTTACCCGTATCAAGGCTTTCAAGCCTGGCGAGGTTTTCATTGTCCTTTTCAATGAGTTCAGATAGCCTGTAAAGAAGTCTCCCTCTTTCACTTCCGGGGAGGGATGACCATTTTCCGGAATCAAAGGTTTTACGCGCAGCTTCTATTGCAAGGCGGGCATCCTCCCTTCCTGCTTCAGGAACAGTGGCGATAATTTTTCCGTCTGACGGATTGATGATCTCTCTTGTGCCGCCGGATATGGCGCCTACCCATTTACCGTTTATATACATTTTTTTTTCAGTCATAGGCTACCTGTTCTGTTTTATTTTTTTTCCTTTCCGGTGAACGTAATATTTTGCGTCCGCCGGCCTTTCCGGGGTGTTGCCTAAAATAATGTCTGCAGCTTTCTCCGCTATCATCATAACAGGTGCGTATATATTTCCGTTTGTTATGTAGGGCATTACTGAAGCGTCAACTACCCGGAGGTTTTCAACTCCATGTACCTTCAGTTCAGTGTCAACAACCGACATTTTGTCATAACCCATTTTGCATGTGCAGCTCGGGTGGTATGCGCTTTCACCTTCCCTGGCCACGAAATCGAGTATCTCCTGGTCGCTCTGGAATTCAGCACCCGGTGCCAGTTCCTCTCCTCTCAGTTCGTCAAAAGCGGGCTGTGCTATAATATCTCTTGAACAGCGTATTGCCTCGATCCATTCTTTCTTCTCCTGCTTTGTTGACAGGTAGTTGAAAAGGATTGAGGGGTACTGCTTCGGATCTGATGATTTTATTTTAACGTGTCCCCTTACATCTGAGTTCATAGGGCCCACGTGAAGCTGGAACCCGTGGCCCTGCGCCGGGGCTGAACCGTCATATCTGATCGCGATGGGTAAAAAATGGAACTGCAGGTTCGGGTATTTGACGGTATCGTTACCCCGTATGAATCCCCCTGCCTCGAAATGGTTGCTTGCTGCTGTTCCCTTTTTACGGAAGAGCCAGTCAAAGCCGATTTTGGGCTGGTTGTAGAATTTCAGCGCCGGGTAGAGGCTTACAGGTTTTTTGCAGGCGTATTGAACGTAGAGTTCCAGGTGGTCCTGCAGATTCTCCCCGACTCCGGGAAGGTCCTGCACCGTGTTTATCCCCAGTTCGGTAAGTTCTTTGCCGTTTCCTATGCCGGAAAGCTGCAGAAGCTGCGGGGAATTGATGGCACCGCCGCAGCTGATGATCTCTCCTCCGAAAGCCCTGTGTATGCTCATCCCTTTCTTATATTCAACGCCCACGGCCCTGTTCCCTTCAAAGAGAATTTTATACGTGTGGGCTTTGCATTTTACCGTGAGATTTTTCCTGTCCATAACAGGGTGAACGTATGCCCTTGCCGCGTTCCACCTGCGGCTCCTGTAAATCTGCGCGTCAAATTTTCCGAATCCCTCCTGTCTGAAACCGTTAACGTCATCTGTAAGAGGGTAGCCCGCCTGCTGCACTGCCTCGAAAAAGGCGTCAAAGAGGGGGTTGGCGCATTGAGGGGTCGTAAGATAGATCGGGCCTGCCGGCCCCTGGTATTCATCGGCTCCGCTCAGTCTGTATTCGAATTTTCTGAAATAGGGGAGGCAGTGCGCGTAGTCCCAGTTGCCGAGTCCCTTCTCTTTCCCCCATTTTTCGTAATCCATGGCATTGCCCCGGATATGTATCATGCCGTTGATGCTGCTTGAACCACCAAGGACTTTGCC
>Ga0116162_10000806_pt1 | contig 21642 bp, 18 predicted proteins | sample AD_UKC105_MetaG_FD_89875 | JGI IMG/M metagenome (GOLD analysis project Ga0116162, IMG submission 89875) | Active sludge microbial communities of municipal wastewater-treating anaerobic digesters from Hong Kong - AD_UKC105_MetaG | ecosystem: Engineered > Bioreactor > Anaerobic > Digestate...
GATTACAAAGGCAGTTGGGTAATTCTTTTTAGTCATCCGGCCGATTTTACACCGGTTTGTACCTCCGAGTTCATGACCTTTGCCACAATGGAAGAACAATTTGCTGAAGCCAATTGTAAACTGGTTGGGCTTTCGGTTGATGGTTTGTACAGTCACATTGCTTGGTTGCGCACAATTAATGAGAAAATTGAGTACAAAGGGATGAAAAATGTGGAAGTTAAATTTCCGCTTATTGAAGACATTACCATGGAGGTTGCCAAAAAGTACGGTATGATTCAGCCAGGTGAAAGCAATACTAAAGCTGTACGTGCGGTTTTCATTATCGATCCTAAAGGAGTAATTCGTACCATTATTTATTACCCACTGAGTTTGGGACGTAATTTCGATGAGCTATATCGCGCACTGATTGCTTTGCAAACTGCCGACGAGTTTGGTGTTGCAACTCCTGCCGACTGGCGTCCGGGCGATGATGTGATCATTTCACCTGCCGGATCGTGCGGAACTGCAAAAGATCGTATGGATGGAAAAGAAGATGGCCTCGATTGTAAAGACTGGTTCTTCTGCACCAAAAAAATCGACAAGGATGAAGTACTGAAACGAGTTTTGAAGAAATAATTACCTAAGCATTTTACCCAAAAACCCAAAGAGCCTGCCCATTGAGAGCAGGCTCTTTTGATGATTATTATTTTTTATGAAAGGCTTCAATTTCTTTCAGCGATATCCGGTTTTCGTAAATGGCTTTGCCGGTAATTACACCCGGAACCCCCATTTCATCGAGTTCATAAATGTCTTTCATGGTAGCAATTCCGCCACTGGCAATAAGTTCGAGGGTTGGAAATTTTTCCAAAATCTCTTTGTATAAATCGATACTTGGGCCTGTAAGCATTCCATCGCGAGCGATGTCGGTTGAAATCACTTTCGAAATGCCTTTATCGATATAACTTTTGATAAAAGGTATAATGTCTTCGTTTGAGTCCTCCTGCCAGCCACTTACGGCAATTTTGCCATCTTTAGCATCGGCACCTAAAATAATTTTTTCGGCACCATATTTACCAATCCAGCTTTCGAAGGTTGAACGGTTTTTTACGGCAATACTTCCACCGGTAATCATGCGCGCGCCACTTTCGAAAGCAATACGCAGGTCTTCATCGCTTTTAAGCCCGCCGCCAAAGTCTATAACCAGGTTGGTTTTTGAAGCTATGGTTTCAAGTACTTTGTAGTTTACGATATGTTGTGCTTTAGCCCCGTCGAGGTCAACCAGGTGCAGGCGTTTAATTCCTGCATCTTCGAACATCTTGGCTACTTCGAGCGGGTTTTCGTTATACACGGTTTTCTGGTTGTAGTCGCCCTGCGAAAGGCGTACACATTTGGCATCGATAAGGTCGATAGCGGGAATGATTGTTATCATATTTATATTCTATTATCGTTAGCAAAACAATGTAAAGCATAAAGTGGGACTGATTTTATCCCGTTCTCGAAACCGAAATTTTTAGTTGAAACCCGCAACGAGTATGCCGGTTTGTATTTATCAATGTACTGTTTAAGGCTTTTGGACCGGACATTTTCCGATGATTTTACTTCAATTGGAATCACTTTTCCATCGTTCATTTGTACTACAAAATCAACTTCTGCCTTTCCTTGCGATTCCCAGTAGTTCGGTTGAAATTTATTGACTATAAGAGAATTCATTACGAAGTTTTCAGTTAAGGCACCTTTGATGTTGTCGATAATACGATTGCCCGAAATTAGAAAATGAGGCGCAATTCCAAATTTAGAGCACAGTAACCCATTATCCGATAAATATATTTTGAAAGCAGCATTCTCAGCATACAATTGTAAAGGAAACTTCCCTTCGGTAATTTTAACACATTTATATGCAACACCTGAAGCTTGCAGCCAGTCTAATGCCGATTCGAACTCATAGGCACGTGCTCCAGTTTTAATAAGTTTGTATTGAAATTTCCTATTCTCTTTGGCCAACTGGGCTGGGATTGTATTAAAGGCAGCCATGATTCGAGTGGTTTCGTCGGGAGTGGCATATTTGGCCATGTCGGCCACGTATGCATCGTTGATGTTTTTTTGAAGTGCAACAACAAAATTAAAATCTTCTTTTTCAATATATTCTTTAACAACTTGAGGCATTCCCCCTATAGCGAGATAATGATAGTAATAGTCGAGGAATTTTGAATGGAGCGAGAATTCCAGGTTGTTTTGAAAGTGTTCTTCAATGAGCTTACTCCCTGATTTTTGACCCATTGCCCACAGGAACTCTTCAAAATCGAGCGGGTACATGTTTATTTTCTCTATCTTCCCAACCGGATACGAATATTGACTTCGATTAACGACAACACCTAATAAGCTTCCTGCGGCAATAATGTGGAATTCGGATGCATCTTCATTAAAATATTTCAACGAAGTCAGTGCCTGTTCACAAGCTTGTATCTCATCGAAAAATATTAACGTTTTTTCCGGCGCAATGGTTTTACCTGCCAATACCGAAAGCTCTTGCACAATACGCACAGGATTCAAGTCGCGCTGAAAAATAAAGTGCAATTCGGGGTTGCTTTCAAAATTGAAATAAGCCACATTATTATAGTTGCTGTTGCCAAAAGAAAGGATGGAATACGTTTTTCCAACCTGCCTTGCACCAACAACCATCAGAGGCATTCTTTCCGGCGACTTTTTCCATGAAGAGAAGTATGTTTCAATTTTACGTTTCATTAAGTGTGCTTATGATGCATTAATTGGTTCTAATTAGTGCAAATATACAACACTAAATGGAGCGTGGCTAATATTGTTGTAATTTTCGAGTTCATAAGTCTTTAAATTCATGAGTTCATAAGTTAAAACTTTACAAGAGATACTTATGCACCTATGCACTTTGCACTCATGCACTATAGATTAATAAAATTCTCCAATATCCGCGCGCCCACTTTTTGGCTTTTCTCAGGGTGGAATTGCGTGGCGTAAAAGTTGTCTTTGTGCAAAGCCGCGCTGAATGGGTTGATGTAATCGCAGGTTGCTGCGGTGTGTTCGCCTACTTCAACATAATAGGAATGAACAAAGTACACAAACTGGTTTTCCAAATCGGGCGTGAGTATGGCACTGTTCAGGTTATAGATGTTGTTCCAGCCCATGTGAGGCACTTTTGTCACAAATTCTTGTCCTGGTGCGGGTTGAAAGCGTTTCACCTTTTCGTCGAAAATACCAAGGCACTCCACGTCGCCCTCTTCGCTGTGGGCGCACATGAGCTGCTGCCCAAGGCAAATACCCAAAACAGGTTGCTTCAAACTGCGGATCAGCTCGTCGAGTTTGTGATCGCGCAAATAAGCCATAGTGGTACTCGCTTCTCCCACACCAGGGAATATTACTTTATCGGCTGCACGAATTTTGTCGGGATCAGCAGTTATTTCAGCTTTAACACCCAAACGCATCAGGGCATTGTTTACCGATTCGATGTTGCCCGCGTTGTATTTGATTATTACGATGTTCATTTTTTGAGTTCTTGGGTTCCTGAGTTCCTAAGTAAAATACAAAGGTGCTAAGGAGCTATGTTTTTATTTCAATAATTCTTCAATTACCTTCTTCATCTCATTAAATTCTTCTTCTTTGAAGAGGCGGGTCATGAAAACGATTTTTCCGTCTTTATCGACAATGATGTTGCGTGTAACCCCTGCATTTTGCTCGGCAAATGTGTAGAAGATTTTTCCATCCAAATCGAGTGCGAGAGGGTAGGTGATGTTTGTTTGTTTTTGAAAGTCAATCACTTTCTGCTTGTCTTCTTTTAAGTCGATACCGTATAGTGCAAAATTCTTGTTGCTTTTGTGCTTTTGCCAAATATCTTTTTCGATATGCGGCATTTCTTTGCGGCACACTCCGCACCAACTGGCGGTAAATTGCAGCATCACTACTTTTCCGCGCAATGCTTTCATGCTGGTTTTGGTGCCGTCGGGAAGAACCAAATCAAAATCGGGAACGGTTTGCCCAAGTTTTACGATATAGCCGTAATCGACTGGTATTTCCTTTTGAAAGGATTGAGAGAAACTAGTTTCAAAAATTAATAAGCTAATAATAAATAAAAAATACCTCATGGATTAATTTTTTTCGTTTGATGTTAGGAAAGAAAAAGCCTATCGATTGTTTCAACCAATGAAAAAGTTTTCTCAATTAAGGGATGAATTGTTTCTTTATCAAAGAATTGAAAATCCTGATAATCTCCTTCTTGTCTCTTGTTGAATAAATTATTATACAATTGCCCAATGCTTTTATCGATTAAGCTATTTTTAATGAAATACATGTGAAAATTACTTTTTACCCCACTGTGTGTTGTAACCAAAATCTCATTTTTCACCATTAAGGCTGAGACTGCATAAAATGCAGCATAGTATAATCTATTCGCAACGGTATTCCAATGTCCAGAATTCGCTAATAATTTTGCCTCATCAATTGATTCATAGGCTCTGGCAAGCCTGTATTTGACCAAATCATCCCTGCTTTGTTTCATAGTCTAATTCCTTCTTTTTGGATGATCTTATATAAAGGAGTAATATTCAGTTCTTCCCAACAATTTTTCTGGTGAATTATTGAACTCACAACTTCATTGCTTTCAAGTTCAAGATCGAACAAATTATTACGAATTATTTCTTTAAAGTCTTCCGTTGCTTTCTTTTGAAGTAATATTAGAAAATCCCAGTCCGAGGTTGATTTGAAATCGCCACGGGCTCGTGAACCAAAAAGCATAATCTCAGCATCGTTATCGAGACTAATGATACGTTCTTTTACTTCATTTAGAAAATCTTCTTTGTCCATCATGTCAACAAAATTACAAAATCTATGTAAGTCAATCAACTAAACACAACCGTACGGTTGTTGTAAACCAGTATCTTCCGTTCGATGTGTTTATTTACAGCTTTCGACAGTACAATTTTTTCGAGATCGCGGCCTTTGGCTACCAAATCGTTTACGGTGTCTTTATGGCTAATACGTGCTACGTCTTGTTTAATTATTGGCCCGGCATCTAATTCGGGTGTAACGTAATGACTGGTTGCCCCAATAATTTTTACACCACGCTCGTGTGCTGCATGATAAGGCTTTGCACCCACAAAGGCTGGTAAAAACGAATGGTGTATGTTGATGATTCTATGCGGATAGTGGGTGATAAAATCGTCACTTATAATTTGCATGTAGCGGGCAAGCACAATAAAATCGATTTTGTGCTCTTTCAATAAGGCCAGCTCTTTAGCTTCCTGTTCGGCTTTGTTTTCTTTATTGATAACAAAGTGATGATACTCAATTCCAAAACCATCGGCAATGGGTTGCATATCGGGGTGATTGCTGATAATGAGTGGTATCTCAACATCCCACTCGCCGGCAGTGTAACGGGCCAAGAGGTCGAACAGGCAATGCGACATTTTCGACACAAAAATTGCCATGCGGGGCTTTTCTTCCGAGAAATGAATATTGTAAGTCATTTCGTATTTATGTGCCAAAAGGGTATCGAAGTAGTCCGATATTTTCTCTTTGGGGATGGTGAAGTTTTCTAACTGCCATTCAACACGCATGTAAAAAAGCTTTTCTTCACGGTCGACATGTTGGTCGAGGTAAAGAATGTTACCATTATTTTTATTTATAAATTCGGTCACTAACGCCAGCAAGCCTTGCTTGTCGGGGCAGTGCAACAGCAAAATTGCTGTGTTCTTAGGTTCTGTTTTCGGTTGTATTCGTTTCATAATGTTTCGATTATAGGACCCCTTTGGTACTTGGCAGTTCGAAATTAAACACATCTTTCTTAATTGCCACTTTAATGGCTTTTGCCAAGGCTTTAAAAATGCCTTCTATTTTATGGTGTTCGTTTTGGCCTTCGGCTTTGATGTTGAGATTGCACTTTGCAGCATCGCTAAACGATTTAAAAAAGTGCAGGAACATTTCGGTGGGCATGTCGCCAACGCGTTCGCGCTTAAAATCGGCATCCCATACCAGCCACGGACGGCCTCCAAAATCGAGTGCCACCTGTATGAGGCTGTCGTCCATGGGCAGGCAGAAACCATAACGTTCAATGCCGCGCTTATTGCCCAGTGCTTTTAAAAAAGCTTCGCCAAGTGCCAATGCTGTATCTTCAATCGTGTGGTGCTCATCCACTTCGAGGTCGCCTTTTACAATTACTTTTAGGTTGATGCCCGAGTGGCGGCCAATTTGTTCGAGCATGTGGTCGAAAAACCCCAGACCGGTTGATATTTCTGTTTTTCCTTTTCCGTCGAGGTCGAGCCAAATGTCGATGTCGGTTTCTTTGGTGGTACGCTTCACGGTTGCTGTGCGGTCGGTTTTGGCAACTTCGGCGTACACCTCGTCCCAGTTGGTGGTTTTGAGTACACAAACTTCGGTCAGACCTTTATCAACGAGCAGTTCATCGGGTTCGTTGCTTAGCCATATTGCTTTGCAGCCGAGGTTTTTAGCTAGTTCCACATCGGTTAAACGGTCGCCTATTACGTAACTTTTACTCAGATCGTAACTGCCATCAATGTATTTGCCCATCATGCCGGTACGTGGCTTGCGGGTTGGAGCGTTGTCCTCGGGAAAGCTGCGGTCGATCAGAATGTCGTCGAAAACCACCCCTTCGCCCTCGAACGCTTTGAGCATTTTGTTGTGTGCCGGCCAAAAAGTTTCTTCGGGAAACGAGTCGGTTCCCAGTCCGTCTTGATTGGTCACCATCACCAACTCATAGTCGAGGTTTTTGGCAATGAAATGCATGTTGCGGAACACGCCCGGGTAAAACTCGAGCTTTTCGAGGCTATCAAGCTGGTAGTCAACCGGTGGTTCAATGACCAGGGTTCCGTCTCTATCGATAAAAAGTGCTTTCTTCATAATTTTTTTAAATATCCAATAATGAATATCCAATGTAAAATATCCAATTATTTGGGCAGTTTCGATTTTGCTGTTTTAACACTTTTGGCGAAAATAGCTATTAGCTCTTCATTTTCTTTTAAAGTAGGAAGAATCTTGGAATCAACAAGGAGTCTTTTTCTTAAAACGATTTTTAAACAGACTTTTGTTTCTCTTAATTCCTTTAATAAAATTTGGGCTTTATGTATAAAATCTTTTTGTGATTCGGCTGATTGTACTTCACCATACAACAATGCTGGAGCAGTTGAGCTTCTGATTCCTTGACTTCCTAAATGATTTGCAAGTTTTGTATTTGGTAAATTTTCAATTACATCACTTACCATTATTGCAAAATCTATCAAACGATCTTCTAAATCAAATTTTCGTGTTTCCATAAAAATTGGATATTGGTTATTGATTATTCAATATTGGATATTTTTTTTAATAGCTCGCTATTTTCCTCCGGGCTTCCCACCGTTATTCGCAGGCTATCTTCACAAAGCGCTATTTTGGAGCGGTCGCGAACAATTACACCTTCGTTCATGAGGTGTTCAAATTTCTTGCGGGCACCATCCATTTTTACCAATAAGAAGTTGGCATTGCTGGGATAAACTTTTTGCACAAAACTAAGTTGTTTTAGTTCATTGGCCAGTTTTTCTCGCTCGGCAATAATGGTTTTTACCCAAGCATCTTTCTCTTCAACATTTTGCAACGATTGCATTACCCGTTGCTGTGTGAGTTGGTTGATGTTGTAAGGGAATTTGATTTTGTTTAGCACAGCAATAATCTCGGGCGAGGCGAATGCCATCCCCAAACGGATTCCGGCCAAACCCCAGGCTTTTGAGAACGTTTGAAGCACAACCAAATTAGGGTATTTTTCTATATCGGCGAGCAAGGTTGTACCTGGGGCAAAGTCGATATAGGCTTCGTCAACCACCACAATGCCACGGAAACCTTGTATCACTTTGAGCATTTCGCCACGATCGAGGTTGTTACCGGTTGGATTGTTGGGCGAGCAAAGAAACAACAGTTTAGATTTATCGTCGGCAACAGCCAGTAATTTTGATGCTTCTATCTGATAATCATCGTTGAGCAGCACTTTGCGGATTTCGATGTCGTTGATGTCGGCCGAAACGGTGTACATGCCATACGATGGTTCAATGATGATTGAATTGTCAATGCCCGGATTGCAAAAAGCACGGTACAACAGGTCGATGGGCTCGTCGCTGCCATTTCCTAAGAAGATATGGTTAGGTTGAACGCCTTTGATTTCGGCAATTCGTTTTTTAACTTCCTGCTGATACGGGTCGGGGTAGCGATTGTAGCCCGTATCGTAAGGGTTCTCGTTGGCATCGAGGAAAACGGATGCACTGCCGCTAAACTCGTCGCGAGCCGAGGAGTAAGGAGTAAGAGCCTCTATGTTTTTTCGAAGTAATTGTTTTATTGGTTTCATCTTTCTTTGTTTCAGAAAGCAATTGGAAGCGATTGAAGGCAATAGAAAACAGTTGAAGACAATTGTTCTTTGGCACATTCAAGTTTCACTTCCTAAAGTTTTTCATTGCTTTTATCGTTTTTAATTCTTTTATCTAATGCAACTATATAATTCCAAAGTTTAATTTTCAAGTTGTTGCACTCACTTGAAAGTTGGTTGTATGTTGAATCATCAATCAAATTCCGTCGATGGGCTTTATGAAGCCATGTTGCCGTTTCATATAAAGAGCCACGAGCGAAAAGGCAAAACCTTCGATTGTCGCGAGGAGACAAACGGCCATAACCTTCAGAAATATTTGCACTAATTGAGTCAGCAGCATCGGTCAATTGTTGTCCAATTCCCCGTTTTTCAAACCAATCCCATTTAATCACAATGTCCCAAACTTCATCTCCTAACCGAAGTGCAATCTGATATATTTCTAATTCTTCTAATTTCATGTTCTAATATTTTTATTTTGTCTTGCTATTATCAGCCGCCTTCAACTGCTCACTATTGCTTTCAAACGCTTTCTATTGCCTTCAATCGTTTTCAGCCACTTTTCCCTTTTTCCAACTGCTTACTATTGCCTCCCCTTTGTCCAATTGCTTTCAATCGTCTTCTATAGTCTTCAATTGTTTTCCTTTTTCATTCTCAACGTTGCCGCATTCTTATGTGCAAACAAGCTTTCGGCTTCGGCCATTTGCTCAATTACGGGCCCCAGGTTTTGGATGCCTTCTTTGGTGATTTCCTGATAGGTGATTTTGCGGATAAAACTATCGAGGTTTACACCGCTGTAACTTTTTGCCCATCCGTTGGTTGGCAGGGTATGATTGGTTCCTGAGGCATAATCGCCGGCACTTTCGGGCGTGTAGCTTCCAAGAAATATTGAACCTGCATTGATGATTTTCTCGGCTACTTCGGCGTAGTTTTTCATTTGAATAATGAGGTGTTCGGCAGCGTACAGGTTCATCATGTCGATCATTTCCTGCACGGTTTCAACCAAGAATATCTTGCTGTTGCCAAGGGCTTTCAATGCATAATCCATTCGTGGAAGAACAGCCAATTGCTTCTCCAATTCAACTTGAACTTCGTCAATAAGCTTTTCCGAAGTGGTGACCAAAATCACCTGGCTATCGGCACCGTGCTCAGCTTGCGAAAGCAGGTCGGAGGTTACAAAGGCTGGGTTGGCGGTTTCGTCGGCCATTACAGCAACTTCGCTTGGGCCGGCAGGCATGTCGATGGATACATCGTTCATGCTTACCAGTTGCTTGGCGGCTGTTACATACTGGTTGCCGGGGCCAAATATTTTGAAGACTTTTGGTACACTTTCGGTGCCATAAGCCATAGCCCCAATGGCTTGTATGCCGCCAATTTTAAATATTTTGGTAATGCCCGACAGTTGGGCTGCAAAAAGTACTTCGTTTGGTAAATTGCCATCTTTTTGTGGTGGGGTACAAAGTACAATTTCGCGGCAACCGGCAATATTAGCCGGAATTGCCAGCATGAGTATGGTTGAGAAAAGCGGTGCTGTACCGCCCGGAATGTACAATCCAACTTTTTCGATGCCCACACTTTTTTGCCAGCACTTAACGCCCGGAGTGGTTTCAATCACTTTGGTTTCAAAACGCTGTGCTTCGTGGAATTTGCGAATGTTGGCCGCTGCACTTTCAATAGCTTTTTTGAGCTCAGGATTTAGCTGCGCTGCTCCGGCTGCTATTTCGTCATTTGAAACCAGCATGTTATCGAGTTCAACCTTATCGAATTGTGCGGTATATTTTTGAACAGCCGCATCGCCATTTGCTTTAATGTCGTCGAGCACAGCTCTCACTTTATCGTTTAGCTGAGCCGTTTCGAAGGCAGGGCGTTGCAACAGCGAGGGCCAATCCAATACTAACGGGTTCTTTATTACTTTCATAATTTAAAGTCATTGGTCATTGGTCATTGGTCATTAGCAAAGTGAAAAACACAATGACTAATGACTATTGACAAATGACTGTATTACATTATCATTTTTTCAATAGGCAATACCAAAATTCCCTCGGCACCCAGTGCTTTCAGTTTTGAGATGTTTTCCCAAAAGAACTTTTCTTCAATTACTGAATGCACCGAGCTCCATCCGCTTTCAGCTAATGGCATAACTGTTGGGCTTTTCATGCCAGGGAGCATCGAGATAATTTGATCGAGCTTATTGTTAGGCGCATTGAGCATGATGTATTTTTTACCTTTCGATCGTTCAACCGATTCGATGCGAAACAACAGTTCGTCGAGAATGGCTTGTTTTTCGGAGCTTAAGCCGGGAGTTTTGATTAACACAGCCTCGCTCGGGGTAACTACTTCTACCTCTTTCAAGCCGTTCGAAACAAGTGTTCCGCCTGAACTTACAATATCAAAAATACCATCGGCCAGGCCAATTCCAGGTGCAATTTCAACCGAGCCGTTGATGACATGAATGCCGGCTTTTATGCCTTTTTCGGAAAAGAATTTTTCGAGAATTACAGGGTAGGAGGTGGCAATGGTTTTGCCTTCGAACCATTGTGGACCAGTGTAGTTTTCGGCTTTGGGTATGGCCAGCGAGAGTCGACATTTGCTGAATCCAAGCCGTTTAACCAGATCAACATTTTTGTTTTTCTCGAGCATCTCGTTTTCGCCCACAATGCCAATGTCGGCTACACCGTCGGCAACTGTTTCAGGTATATCATCGTCGCGCAGGTAGAGGATTTCGACCGGAAAATTTTTTGCAGGCGACAGCAATTGCCGTTTTCCAACAGTAAGTTTTATGCCACACTCGTTGATCAGCTCAACTGAATCTTCGTTTAAACGACCTTTGGTTTGAATAGCAATGCGTAAAATAGTATCCATATCTTCTTTTTAAATCGGTTTTACAAAAATAAAAAAGGCTCACCAAAAATGGTAAGCCTTAAATTTGTTAACGAATATCTTAGTTATTGTTCAGACATGATCGTATCAGCCTACCGTTTTTGCAGGTTAAGATGATGGCCGTGATGATGTCCGAATAATATTGTCATAGCATATTTTAATTTTCGTTGCAATATTAGTAATAATTTGAAACTAAAGCAATAAAAATTGTGTTAATTTTCGGTTAAGACAATCAATAGGTAAAACACGTAAAATGTGTTAATATTTTGAAACATAAACCAATGTGCCTATTTTTGATTTCGAATATCAAAATAGTTTATTCAAATAACCAAAAATTACGAGTATGTCACCTTTTACAAAAGATGGTCGGTTAATGATCCCAATTGCCAAACGGAGAAAAAACACCAATAAAGACAAGGAAAAAACCGTAAGGTATGTGGTTGATCATGCTTATTGTCCTAAGGGTTGTAGCATAATCGATAATGAAACCATTATTAATGGTTACCCTGGTTTGCGTTTCAAATTTGAACGAGAGTGTTGCAAAGGCGAATTCGTGATTTCGGCTGTTGAAGGCGATTTCGACAAAGTAATGATCAGTGGTGAGCTAAAACAAGGTGCAAAGGATGAGCTTTATTGTCCACACTGTGGAACGGCATTCGAAAAATTGGTAAACTGCAATTGCAGCCCCGATGCCGAAATGGTTGTGGTTGGCCTAACGCCACGATTGAACTATAACAATGCAATAACTTTTTGCAATGTAACAGGTTGCTCAAATGGTACCTTTATCAAATCGGGCGAAGTTATTCGCCATATCAGGCTTGTTTCGGGTTATTAAATGAAACTATTCTAAATCAACACACTTCGTTTAATACGAAGCTATTTTGCGGTAAACAACAAAATCGGTACTTTCAACTGTTACCAAATATATTGATGCCGGGTACTGCGATAAATCAATATTCAGTGTTTCGGAAGCAGCTTTTGCTTTATAAATTATTCTTCCCGAGTTATTGAGAACCGATACTGTGTACGAAGGCTTTAGCTGATCGATTACCAGTTTTTGCAGCTTCGGCCAGTAATATATTTCAATATTTGGAATAGCTGAATTTTTAAATGCATTTGTTTGTTCGACATTAATTATGGTTGAATCGGCCAGTTGGGCGATACTTGCCCAAATATTGTAAATGCCTTCTGTTTCAGAACTGAATCGACCAGTTTCGCTAATTGTTCCACCATCGGATTTCCATACTACATAGGCATCGGTAACGTTGCCAAACTGATCGGTGGCTGTGGCTGTAAACTGTTGTGATGCGGTTGTTTTTATACTTGGTTTTTTTGGTGTTATTGATAAGCTTACCGGGTAGCAAATGTTAGTGTTTTCGATATTGCCGGCATTTTCCGAAAAATAAATATCGTCAACAGCAATGTCGGTTATGTTACTCCCCGACATGGTAAAAATATTACCACAGGCCGAAAGGTCGAGCCCTTTAGCCACTAAGCTATTTACCGGAACTGAAATGCGGTGCCATTTCCCGTCGCGGATGAAATTGTATGGATCGTTGTTGTTAACAAATTCAACACTTCCTTGGGTATTGTTTGCTCCCTGAACGGCTATATTGAATGTTTGAGAAGCTTTAGTTCGCAACATGAAATTCAGGTAGCCGTTTGTAAACTTATTGAGGTTAAGCGGGTTAGTCGAAAAAACACCAAAGCCCCACCAAGCTGCTGCTCCCGACGAACGGAACGAAAGTACATCCTCGCCTTCGTATGCCGGTAAGTTGTTATTAAAGCTTACGGTTCCGTCCCAGTTGTAAACATGGCCGTTAACATTGTCGATATTCAGTTTATTGTCGATGGCCGGGTTGTTTGTATATACACCAAAAACACCACTTGCAGGAATGGTTTCGCTGTAATAAACTTCATCGATGGCAATATAGCCACTTTGGCTGCTTTCGCCCTTAATTATAAGTAAATCGGTAAGCGCTGTAATGTCTATTTGGTTAAGGGTATTCTCGATAGGGATAAATATGGGGTGCCAATTTCCATCACGGGGAAATGTTTCGTCAATAGTAATAAGTGCTTCGTTGCCCTGTTGATCGGCAATGCCCATGTTTAGCTCATCCTCGATATTGGTTTTAAAATAAAACTGTACACTACCGTTTTGGTAATTTTGCATGTTGCGCGCAAGGGCTGGCTTCAATCTAATTTCGAAAGCTTCGTTTTGATTTGCATTATATGCAAGAACATTACTGCCCTCGTAGGCTGTTTCGCCGGGTTTTTCGCTTAGTCCTTCGGTGTTTACAAGTAAGTCGAATGTTGGTTTAAGGGTCATATCAACAGGTGCACTTTCCTGAAAAACGCCATAATTACCATAAAGGGGCAATTCTTCGTCCGAAAAATCGGTTTCCGACTGATAAACTTTTACCCAATCGACATACATGCTTGCCGGAAAGTTGGCAGTAATTTCGTTGCGGTTATATATGCCCGGAACAGAACCACCAACAGCTAAATTGAAAATAATATAGTGCTGATAATTACGGTATTCTTCGGTGTCGTCGCCATCAATACCCATCGAAAAATAGGGTGTCGGCGAGTCGTTAAAATATACCGAAATTGATGTTTCGTCCCAAATAACAGTGTGCTTAAAAAAGCCGCTTGAGAGATCTTGGCTGGCAACAAATTCTTTACCGTAATCGCGTGGAAAAGGTCCCCAAAAAAGGTGTGCGCCAATGTGGCTGTTCACTTTACCCATGGCAATTCCTGCTGCATGCCCCATTTCAAGCACGTCAATTTCGCCACAGTCGGGCCAGCCAACCGGGGTGTAGCCAAGGGTCCAAAATGCAGGCCATAAGCCGTTGGCCAAATCGGGTATCTTTATCGAAGCTTCGAGCTTTCCGCGCCTGAACGCAAATTTACCACGGGTGTTTACCCTACCCGATGTATAATGGTATCCACCAAACTGTTCTTCTTTTGCTGTAATAATAAGGCAGTTATTACCGTTACCGTCGTCACCAACAGTAACGTTTTCGCTTTTATAATGTTGAAATTCGCTGTTGCCGCCTGTGTTCCAAATGCCTACTTGATTTTCGGTATTCCATTTTGTTGAATCGAGGCTGTTGCCATTGAATTGATCTTCCCAAACCAATTGGTAGTTCTGGGCAAAACTGTTCATCGACAATATTATTTGAGTAAAAAAGAAGATAATTAAGACTTGTTTTGGTGCTTTTGTAAACCTATTCATTGAGCATTATTTTAGAATTGTTTGAAGCGAAATTATTGAATTCTTTACTAATATGTTGCGATAAACATCAAATGTTGCCGGTTTGTTGAGTTTTTGAAGGGTTTTTAAGTGCATTGAGAAACTTTTGATGTATTTTTTTCACCTAATTGGCAGGTAATATTTGGGTGGTTTATTAAGTATATTGGTACAATATCCCGATCTTTTAAAAAAGTTTTCGATTCGAGTTTTAAAAATTCTACTTTTGTTATGATAAAATAAGCAAATACATGTACGAAGGCATTATTGAAACCCTTATCAAGCTTTTTGCCATAGTAACCGATGTTAATAGCGAAAACTCAAGTACAGAGTCATCGGAGCTGGTTCAATCGTATCTGAAAGAAAATTTCAGTAACGATTTGGTTGAGAAGTACATGGAGTTGTACCATCAGAATATTGATTATTATCATGTAAGGCATCGCGAAATATTATACGGCACCGAGGAAGCTGAACAAAAGGGCATAAACAGCAAATACCTGAAAAAAATATGTAATGGTATTGTTGAGCTTTTTAAACTCGAAACGCGCTACATGATTATTGTTCAGCTGCTTAATTTTATTAATAAGCCTACCGGACTTAGTCAGCAGGATATTCGTACAGTTAAACTTGTAGCACGCGGCCTTAAAATCGATAAAGCAGAATACAACGATCTGAAGAAATTTTATCTCGAATCGATTGAAAAAGTAGAAGATAAAAGCTCGTTGTTTGTTGTGAATGGAAACGAAGAGTATCACGATGCAGAAATAAAACACCTGCAACGTATTAATCAACAAGTAGAGGTTCAGTTAATTCGTATCAAAAGTATCAATAACTTGTTTTTTAAATATTCGGGACCACGAAACTTATATCTTAACGGGCACCGCTTGGCCCAAAACAGGCTTTATTTATTTCCATCGGGCGGAATTTTGCGAACCTCGCGCATTGTGCCAATATATTACAGTAGCATTATGTCGCGGTTTATTCGTAAAGAACGGAAAAGCATAATTATTTATAATGCCGAGGATATCGAATATCGGTTTTCGCGAAAAGTTTTTGGTTTGCATCCTTTAAGTTTTCAAGAACGATCGGGCGATTTAGTGGGTATTTTGGGTGGAAGTGGTGTTGGGAAAACCACCTTGCTGAATGTGCTTAACGGTAAGCTAAAACCTCACAAAGGTAAAATTACCATTAATGGTTACGATTTGCACGACCCTGAAAATGCAGAACGATTACAGGGCTTGATTGGATATGTGCCACAAGACGATTTGCTTTTAGAAGAACTTACAGTTTATCAGAATCTTGAGTTCAACGCACGGTTTTGTTTTGGAAGCATGACCGACAGTGAGATTGAAGAAATTATTGAACAGTCGCTGGTTGATTTCGATTTGGTTGAAGCCCGCGATTTGGTGGTTGGAAGCCCGCTCAAAAAAATATTAAGCGGTGGACAACGAAAGCGCCTAAACATTGCCCTTGAATTGATGCGCGAACCTGCCATTTTGTTTGCCGATGAACCTACTTCGGGCCTTTCGTCGGCCGACTCCGAAAAGGTAATGTATTTGCTCAAAAGGCAGTGTTTGAAAGGAAGGTTGGTTATTGCAAATATCCACCAGCCATCGAGCGATATCTTTAAATTGTTTGACCGTCTGATTGTTATGGACAAAGGCGGGCGGGTGGTTTTCTTTGGAAACCCAATGGAGGCGGTAACATATTTTAAGCACGAAGCTGGATATGTTAACCCCGACGAAAGCGAGTGCATGGCTTGTGGTAATGTTAAAACCGAACAACCCTTGCGAATAATTGAAGAACGCATGGTTGACCCCTTTGGGAAAAGCATCAGACGAAGGAAAATTGCTCCCGAAGACTGGTACGAACGATACAAAAAGAAAGTGGAACCAAGGGTTGTTGATTTTATGCAACAAAATCCGGTTGATGGAGAGGAAATACCCGAAGTAAAGTTTAAAACACCCGATTGGTTTGAGCAACTTAAGCTTTTTTTGAAGCGCGATTATGTTACAAAACGTTCAAACAGGCAATACTTATCTATTGCATTGCTTGAAGCTCCGGTACTTGCATTAATTTTGGGTTTCTTTTCAAAATTCTCGCCCGACGGTATTTATACATTTGGGAATAACGATAACATTCCGGCATTCTTTTTTATGTGTGTAGTAGTAGCCTTGTTTATTGGCTTAAGCATTAGTGCAGAAGAGATTTTTAAAGACAGAAAAATCAGAAAACGGGAAGAATTTCTCAATCTCAGTAAAGGTGCGTACCTAACATCAAAAGTGTTATTGTTGTTTGTACTTTCGGCTGTTCAAATGGCCAGCTTTTTGGCTATCGGATACTTCATGCTAGACATTAACGGCCTGGCTTTCAGTAATTGGGCTATTTTATTCAGCACAGCTTGTTTTGCAAATTTACTCGGATTGAACCTTTCATCGGGCTTAAACTCTGCCGTTGCAATTTATATTTTGATCCCTTTAATGTTGGTGCCTCAACTTTTATTGAGTGGCGTAATTGTCGATTTTAATAAAATGCACCCTTCAATAAGTAACTACTCGCGAACCCCGCTCATTGGCGACCTGATGGCTTCGCGTTGGAGCTACGAGGCAATGGCTGTTAATCAATTTAAAAACAATAAGTACCGTAAACATACCTTCGATTTGGAACAACAAAAGAATAAGTATCACTTTATGACTTATTACTGGTTGCCCGAGCTTAAGCACAGTTTCGATGAATATAAGCGTTTTATTGCCAACGGACAAAAGGCCGAAGCTTTAAAAATTGAACCTTTAATGTATAATTCGTTCAATGTTTTAATGGCCGATATCGATTCTGTAAATACAGCTGGGCTCGAAGCTTTAAGAACGGATAATTTCAAGTTAGAAGAATATTTGTATTACGATAGTTTATTGACAAAAGGGCATGGTTTTTATTTATCGGGATATCAGCATGCTACGCGCGAACTCGATAGTAAGTTGAATTATTTGCTGAATAGCTTTAGTAATAATACCGACGAGCTTGTCGCTTATCGAAACCGCTATGTAAACAAAAAACTTGAGTCAATAATGCGCGATAAATATTCTTTCAAGAAAATTGACAAATCAGATCTATATATTTATCAATCGGACGAAGCCATATTCAGAGAACCGGTTTACCATAACGGACGTGCGCAGTTTTATGCACCATACAAATACCTGGGGAATGTAAAAATTGGTACGGTATTGTTCAACATCCTTATTTTATGGGGCTTTAGCATATTTTTAATGTTTGCGCTGTATTTCGATTTATTGCGCAAAGCAATAGATTATGTTGAGAAGTGGCAATTGTTGCAATTGACCAAATTAAGGGATAAGATTTTCTACAACCCAATGGCATTTATAAAAGGTAAAAAGAAATAGGTACTTTCCGGTTTACATTAAGCCATAATAAAATCGTATTGTAAATATTGCTAAAACTTTTCTTTGAAATGGGTATGTTGAATATTGGTTATTCGTATTGTTCAATATTCCATTTAGCTGTTATGTTATTTAAAGCATCGGCATTAACATTTAAATAATTGGGAACAACATTCTCGACACCAATTTCGGAAGTAGGTTTTCCATTAAGAACATCGGCGGCCATAGTACCTGCTATTTTGCCAACATCGAAATAACGGGCACCCAAGCCAAACAAAACATTTCCACGAATATTGTATGGATTATTAGTAAACAAGGGTATTTGAGCCCTGCCTGCAGCATTAATCAACTGATCGATACCAAGCTCAACCACATTATCGCCACCTAGCCAAAGAGCCTCAACGCCGCGCATGGTAAGACTGGTTGCTGCTTCAAATATTTGTGTAGTATTTTCAACGCTCATTTCAATCAATTCAATTCCAAGTTCTTTACTTTTAGCCCTGGCTAAGCGCACACATGCTTCTGAACAAACTTCGCTGGGACACCAAACTGTTCCTACCTTTTTCAAATTTGGATTCATTTTTTTGGCAATATTGAAAGCCTCTTCAACAGGTTGAAAAGTGCCTATGCCCACCAAATGTAGCGGATGTTGGTGCGGAGCGGTACCGCTTATGCCAACCCCCGAGGCATAGGGGTCGGTAACTGCACAAAAAACATGCAGTACTTTTCCCTCCTTATTGGCATTGGCCATAACCTGCAAAGCTGGCGTACTAATGCTTATCACCATGTCGAAACGATTATTGATTATGTTTTGGGCAATAGAGTTGGCTGTGCCCATATCGCCTTCGGCGCTGTAACGTTTGATATTACAGTTTTTACCTTCAATAAACCCTTTCTCATTTAAGGCTTCGAGAATACCATTTTCAGCTTCGTCGAGTAATACTCGCGATGCAAATTTAAAAATGGCAATGTTATGGAAAGTATGTTTTTGAGGTGCTTTACGATTGTCTAAATCGAGTAGCAAAAGCACTGCTGCTATGCCAATTAAAAACAAGAATGCGTAAATTGTTTTCCAAAGTTTCATAATTTTATTGGTTTAAAAACAAACATAAAGATAACAATATTGATAATTAACTATACACAATAAAGCCAAATGGTTAAATAACATGTTGCTTTTCAGAAAAATGAACGATATTTTTTACTAATTTTAGCGAAAGAGGAATACTAAAACATTGAAACATGCATATTAAAACATCTGATCAGGAAAAATTGGTACTTGGCATGGGTGATTACACTTGTAACTGGGGTGTACATATTTGTGGCTTGTATGAAAACGATAATGAACGTGATGAAATCATTTTTGGTTTTTTGAAAGAGGGGCTAAAAGCAGACGATTTGCAGTTATATTGCCCGGTTGAACGCACAGTTGATGAATTTTATACCGAGTTTGAAGATGTCTGTCCGGCATGTAAAAATAAAATGCACAGTGCTGATAATATGCTAATTTCAACTGCTAAAGAATTATACTACCCCGAAGGGATTTTCGATCCATGGCACATGGACGACGCGCTTAATAAGATATTTGTCGAATCGCAAAATAAAGGGAAGCGCAATGTTAGGGCTACTGCCGAGATGGCTTGGGCTTTGGAAGCTATACCCGGTGTTGAGCACTTAATGGCCTACGAGGCGCGGCTAAATTATTTTATACCGGGCAAACCATGGATCAGCATATGTATGTATAACGTAAATAAATTTAGTGGGGCTACCATTATGAATGTTTTACGTACCCACCCTTATGCTTTAAGCGGCGGGGTAATTACCCAAAATCCCTACTTTATTCACCCTGATAAATGGCTGGCCGAAAATGCTCCGCAATACCTAACAAAAAACAAATAAACGATGCCAAAACTCGAATCGAACCTTTTATTGCTAACCGTAAACCTTGCGCAATTAAAAAATCCACAAAGGGTTATTCAGCTATTCATTGAAGGAACCATGGCTGTTTTGCCCGGTTGCAATATGAAATGGCACGAAGCCCTAGTTACTCCAAATGAAAATATGTACAGGGTATGTACCCGTCAAAAAACTTATGGTTTTGTCGAAACACAAAAATCAATTGAACAAAACGAACAGGTTTATCCACATTTTCAGAATGCTTTGCAATTACTGGCAATAATACTTGAAAACCTCGAACAAAACTTATTACTGAACAACCAAAAGTTACATTTGCAACAATTGGTCGATCAACAAACCAACGATCTTATCAGAAGCCACGAAGAACTCAATGAGGCGAACGAAGAATTAGCGACCACCAATGAAGAACTAATTGAATCGAACCAGTCGCTTATAGAAATCAATAAAAATCTTCACGACGAGATAGAAAAAAGAGAGGTGCTTGAGCAAAAATTAATCAACAGCGATAAGTTTTTTAACCATTCAACCGACCTATTTTGTATTGCAGGCTTCGATGGCTACTTTAAAGTGCTAAACCCTACATGGGAAACTGTGCTTGGTTGGAGCAAGGATGAGTTATTGGCAAGGCCGTGGAATGATTTTGTTCATCCCGATGACATAATCTCAACCGAAAATATAAAATCCACTATTGTTGAAGGTAAGGAAATATATCATTTCGAGAACAGGTATCGATGCAAAAACGGCGATTACAAATGGCTATCGTGGAACTCGTACCCACATCACGAAGAAAACATCATGTTTGGCGTTGCTCGGGATATTACAGCAATAACACAGGCCGAAGAAAAACTCAAAGAGAATGAAACAAAATTCCGAAGCATCATCCATTCAAGCCCCAACGGAATTTATATTTATGAATTGAATACCAAAGGCAGGTTAATCTTTTCAGGTGCCAACCCCTCGGCCGACCGTATAATTGGAATAAAACATGAGCTGCTAAATGGTAAAACCATTGAAGAAGCTTTCCCAAATCTGGCAAATACTTTTGTGCCCGATTTATATGCAAAAGTTGCCAAAGGAGAAAAACCATCAACAAATTTTGAAATAGAATATACCGACGATAATGCAAAAGGATATTTTGAAGTAAGCGTTTACCAAACTATCGAAAATGCAGTTGCTGTTGAATTTAGCGATATTTCTGAAAGAAAACACGCCGAAAACTTAATCAAGCAAAGCGAGGAGAAATACCGAACTTTAATTGAATTTGCCCCCGATGCCTTTTTCCATGGCGACCCAAATGGAAACTTTATAGATGCAAACATAAAAGCTTCGGAATTAACCGGATACAGCATCAACGAATTGTTGAAAATGAACATGGCCAAGCTTTTCAGTAACCCTGAATTAACCGGAAACCCTTTACGATACGATTTTCTAAAACAAGGTAAAACCGTAATTGCTGAACGGAACATTTTACGAAAAGATAAAAAGCAGTTGTTGGTTGAAATGAACTCGCGAATGCTGCCCGATGGCACTTTACAATCGTTCGTGCGCGATATTACTGAAAGAACCAAAACTCAAGATCAGCTTCGTACCCTTACATTAGCCATTAACCAAAGCCCCAATTCAATTGTAATTACCAATAAGAAGGGTGAAATAGAATACATTAACCCGGTTATTGAAAAACTTTCGGGATACACAAAAGAAGAACTGATTGGCCAAAACCCACGGATTTTCGCTTCGGGAAGAACATCGAAACGAGAATACAAGGAACTATGGGATACCATAACTTCGGGAAAAGTATGGCATGGCGAGTTTCAAAATAAAAAGAAAAGTGGTGAGTTGTTTTGGGAATCGGC